>Ga0137415_10005007_pt1 | contig 13097 bp, 8 predicted proteins | sample CZODoug3_1_1_16f_FD_183082 | JGI IMG/M metagenome (GOLD analysis project Ga0137415, IMG submission 183082) | Vadose zone soil fungal communities from Angelo Coast Range Reserve, California, USA - CZODoug3_1_1_16fungal (Hybrid Assembly) | ecosystem: Environmental > Terrestrial > Soil > Vadose... | reverse complement strand
CGCTGATCGAGGCGGCGCTGACCCTGATCGCCGCGAACGGCTCGTCCGGCTTTACCTTCGCCGAGGCAGCGCGGCAGGCCGGAGTCAGCCCGGCGGCGCCCTATCGCCATTTTCGTGATCGCGAGGAGTTGCTGGCCGACGTGGCGCAGCTTGGCTTCGGCCATTTCGAGACCGAGCTGGCGCAAGCCTGGAACCAGGGAGCGCCGGATGCCCTGACCGCGCTCGGCAATATCGGCAAGGCCTATCTCAATTTCGCTCGGGCTCAGCCAGGCTATTACGCGGCAATGTTCGAGGCCGGCATCCCGCTGAACGCCACGCCTGCGCTGCGCGAGGCCAGCGACCGCCGCACCGTGCGATTCGGCATTCGGCAATTTGGTTACAGCTTCGATTTGCCGGTGGTCATCGATCCGGCGACCGACTCCGCCAGGCAGAGCGTGGACTTCGTGCGGCAGAACGCTCGTTATCTGCGCATTCAGTGCGGCCGGCGGGCCACCGGTTGGGGGGATTCCCTTTGGACGCTGTCGGTGATCGATGGTTCGGCGCCCGATACGGATCTGGCGTTGCATGCCGCGGCCACTGCTTCGTCGGTCGACGATCCGTCCAATGCACCGGCCAACGCCGTCGACGGCAATTCGCGCACCCGCTGGTCCTCCGCCTACGCCGACGACCAATGGATACAGCTCGATCTCGGCCAAGTGGTGTCGTTCGACCGCGTCGTGCTGGTGTGGGAGCAGGCGTATGCGATGAACTTCACCATCCAAGTATCCTCGGACGGCAATACGTGGACGGACGTCAAGGCGGTCAGCAACGCGCCGGTTCCTTTGCGCATCAGCGTCAATGGTGTGCCGGTATTTTGCCGGGGCGGCAATTGGGGATGGGACGAGCTCCTGCGCCGCATGCTGCCCGATCGAATGCACGCGGTCGTGGGCATGCACCGGGACATGAACTTCACCATGATCCGCAATTGGATCGGCTCCAGCACACGGGAGGAATTTTACGCGCGCTGTGACGAAAACGGCATTCTGGTGTGGAACGACTTCTGGGAGGCCGGCCCCTTTTTGGATGATCCGCCCGGCTATGCCGACATCGCCCGGGACACGATCGTGCGTTACCGCATTCACCCTTGCATCGCGATCTGGTGCGCGGCCAACGAAGAGAATCCGCCGACGGCCATCGACGCCGCCATCCGGCTAGCGGTGGCCGAAGAAGACAGCGAGATTCTCTATCTACGAAACTCGGCGGCCGGGTTCGTGTCCGGCCATGGCCCTTACTACTGGGTGGATCCCGTCAAGTACTTCGACCCGAGGACGTACGATACGGGCAACTTCGGCTTTCACACCGAAATCGGGATGCCGACGGTGCCGGTCGCCGAGAGCATGCGCCGTCTGGTGGGCGACGCGCCTGGCTGGCCGATCGGCACGCCGTGGTACCACCACGACTGGTCGACCCGAGGAAACCAGCACCCGGACCTGTATCTCGATGCGATCAACGAGCGGCTCGGCCCCTCCGGGAGCCTGGAGGAGTTCTGTCTCAAGGCGCAATTCATCAATTACGAAAACATGCGCGCGATGTTCGAAGCGTGGAATGCCCACCTATGGCAAGACGCCAATGCCTTGCTTCTCTGGATGTCGCATCCTGCGTGGCATAGCACCGTGTGGCAGACCTACGACTACGATCTGGACGTCAATGGCAGCTACTACGGTGCCCGCAAGGGCTGCGAACCGATGCATATTCAGGCCGACCCCGTGAAGTGGCAGGTGCTCGCGGTCAATCACACGGCCGCGGCGGTCATTGGGGCCATCGCGATTGCCGAATTGTACGATCTCAAGGGCGAATCGCTCGGTTTATCGCAGTGGCAGGCGTTGGATATCGCGACATCTGCTGCGTCTCCTGCGTTCACCGTGCCCTTCACCGACGCGCTTCCTGCGCTGCATTTGCTCCGATTGACCTTGATGGACGCCGGAGGAAACGTGCTCGCCGACAATACGTATTGGCGTCACCGCACGGCCCAGGACATGCGGGCGCTCACGGATTTGCCGCAGACGGAGGTCTCGCTCAGGACCACCTCGATCCGGAGGACGGACGCGGGCAGGGAGCTCACCGCCGTCGTGCACAATCGCGGCAAGACCGTCGCCGCCCTGGTGCGGCTGTCGCTTCGCGATCGGCACTCGGGCGATCGGGTGCTGCCGGTGCGCACCAGCGACAACTACTTGTGGCTGTTGCCGGACGAGACGCGCAGCATTGCGGTCTCCTGGGGGTCGACCGCGCTCCCGTACGATGCGCCTCCCCAGGTCATCGTCGAGGGATACAACGTGCCGGCAGCGCGTGCCTGAGGAGGTCCTATTTTCGTTCGAGGCGCCAGGCGAGCCAGGCGAGGCCGAGAACCTGGCCCAGGTTCGGGCGCGCGATGCGCGGGGCCGCGCGAAGTTTCACGGTTGGATACAAGGAGAACGTGTTGCGCATGCGTTGTGCGGTCACGGCGTCGATCGACGGGGAGACGAGCAATTGCGCCTGCCCGGCATCCTTCACCGCGCGCACCGTTCCGTGCTCCACGCCGCGCGCGATGTCACGCAAGGCGTCGAGGTAGCCGGTGGGGATCCGTCCGCGCACCACCAGCACGCGACCCTTGCGAATGGATACGCGGAAAAATTCGTTCTTCCGCGCGACGTACCACAGGAACAGCGTGACGACGACGAGCAGCGCGGCGACCGGTGTGAGGCTGTCCATGCGCGCGTCAGAGTATCTCGGGACCTACCGCCCGCGGCAGGTGCAAATCGACAATCGACATGCGTGCCTTTCGGTCTCCATTTGTTTTTGTCATTCTTCGTCGACAATGACTCGAACGATTCGTGACGCTACTGTCGACGACGGTGCGGCTATCGCATCGGTGCACATCGCCTCGTCTGATGATGCCTATGCGCCCTTGGCTGGTTCGTGGCCAGCGGCCGACCACGATGCGCACACCGTGCTATGGGTCGAGAGTCTACGAAAGCGCGATGGGCACACGCTCGTTCTCGTTGCGGAGATCGACGGCGCCGTCGTCGGCTTCGTGGAGGGCGGGCCGGCGCGGCGGAAGGATCCGGGCGCGGAGGTAGAGATCTATGTCATGCACGTCCACCCGGACCATCGCGGTCGCGCGATCGGAGCGGATCTATGGGATGCAGCGTGCCACGTGTTGCGCGGACCGGAGCTCGCGTCCGTGTACGTCGACACGCTCGCGGAGTTGCGCTGCTGCTCGTTCTACGCGCGACGCGGTGGGCTGCGCATGGAGATTCGGCCGAGGGATTTCTGCGGCGCGCCGCGAACGCATGTAACCTACATGTGGCCGAAAAGAACTCGTTCAACCGAGCGCGCGCACGGCCTCCATCGCGCCCCTCACGACGAGACGTAACCCGAACAGGCCGAGAAATGCCGCGGTGATGCGGTCGGCCTTGCTCTTGAAACGCGCGTAGGCCGCTCTGACTCGCGGCAATGAGAGCACGTAGGCGACGAAGGAATACCAGAGCACTTCATCGACCAGCACGATGAGCAGGACCGCGAGGCGAAAGCCGAGCGATGCGTCGCGCGGCAATATCGTGATGAAGATCGATCCGAAAAATACGGCCACCTTCGGATTGGCGAGCTGGACGCGCAGTGCGCCGAGAAAGCCGCGGGCGAGGTTCTCTTCATGCGAACGCTGCGCGGTGGGCAGAGGAACGCTCGCGTTTTGCGCGATACGAAACGCGATGTAGACGAGATACAATCCGCCGGCGATTTGCGCCACGCGGTAGAGCGCGGCGACCCGCTCGAAAAGCGCCGCGAGTCCGAGGAGCGCCGCGGCGGCCCAGACCGTCGCACCTACACCCATCGCGAGCGCTGCCACGAGTCCCGCGCGTCGCGAGCGACTGGCCGCCGCTTGCCCCACGAATAGAAAGCTCGGTCCCGGAGACGAGGCCGCGAGCAAATGGATGGCAGCAAGCGTGAGCAGGGACGTCAGGGTTGTGGGCATGCTGGTGTAAATATATGAATGGGGCGGTTCTGACCGCGCGACAAGAAGGAAATGGCTTCTCACACGCAACCGACGGGCGCGCGGGGCCGAAAGGTCTTCCAGCAAGCACTCCATCATGCAACATCGCGGCTTTGGAAATATTCGTTACGAAGTGGGATGGCTTTTGGGTGATGCGTTGGGCGAGGTGCTCCTCGTCTCCAGCGATGACGCGCACCTCGTGGATCAGGATCTTGCGCCGGAGGTCGTGGCCGCTTGGGATCTGGAACGCTGGCTCGCGAACCACTGGAACCGTGAGACCTTGTTCGAGCTGCACGAATGGCTCACCGGCGGTCCGTGGCAATGGCGCGCTTCGCCGGTCGATCGGCACGTGCAGGACGGGGAGATTTTTCGTTCGATTGCGCGAGCCCTTCACGATGGCGAGATCATCGCGCTTCGCGGTCCGGCGCGGCGCCTTTTGGAAGTGCCCGACAAGCCCCCCGAGGACCGCGGCAAACAAGGGCCAGCGGAGCACAAGAAGTCGCCACCTGGGGATGTCATCGTTCGGGTGGTGGCCGACGCTGCGGGCACGGCGCTCCCTGCGCACGACTATCGTCTCAGCGTGCACGGCGTCGACGAAGAATCGGGACTCCTTTGGGACCGCAATTTCACGGGGACCCTCGATGGCAACGGGTTTCTCCGTCAAAAGGTCCCGCCGGGGGCGACCCGTGGATCGCTCACGCTCCTCGGCAAAGATGCCGATGGGGCGGCGACCGATCTCTGGACCTTCGCGCTCGCGATCGAAGAGCTTCCGGAGCCCGACACCGTCCAGGGCGCGCAAGTGCGTTTGAACAATCTTGGATTGCATGCCGGCCGCGAGGATGGGGTGCTCGATGATCAGACGCGGAGGGCCATTCATCGTTTTCAATCGCTGAACAGTTTGCCCGTTCAGTCCGAGGTCAAGCTGACGTCGATGACCGCCGATTACCTGAAGTCTCGCCATGGCCATTGATCCCGTGCGCTGCGCGCCGCTGGTCGTGCTGGTCCTCTTCGGCGCGCTGGCCAGCGGGTGCATGTCGTGCCTGAACGGGGGCAATTACGGCGATGGTCCGCCGGGTCCTTCGACGAAATCCGAATACGTGAGTCCCAGCAAGCAAGAGAGCATTCGCAAGATGTGGGCTGCGGGCGCGCAGGAAGCCAGCGCGCGATGCGACGCGATGGTCCGCTCGCTCGTCGAAGGGGCCGTATTCGTGGCCGACGGAGAGCGCGCGCCGCGGGCGAAGGAGCTCTTGGGGCACGAGTGCGGTCCGTTTACGAAACAGGAGCGCAAGAATTTCGATGATCCGCTCACACCGAAACCCTTGCTGGACGCCAATCCTCTCCTTTGTGATCGATTGAAACGAACGACGCCGCCGGAGGCGTTCGTGATGCGCTACGAGGGCAAGGCCCTCTATTGGTACTTGTTCTCGTACGAGGAAGTGGGGGACCGGCTGCGGATGTTGGATCTGTATACGAAGGTCCCGGTGATGGTGCCGGAACTGCATGCCGCCTGTTACTTGCAGGTTACACACGAGGCCAAGGACGTCGGGGTAGCGCCGATCTGGCCGGCGAGCGGGAATCCATGTTGGGGCGGTCCGACCCTCGAGACGCTCGACCTGAATCAGACTGAACTCGACCTCTGCTACACGTATCGACATCCATTTCGACGCACGACAAAAAAGTTGGAGACGGATCAAGATGGTCGATGAGAAGAAACCCCCGCGATGGCGATTCGACGCGCCGCCATCGCCGCTCGTGCGTCGCAAGGCCACGATCCAACTCGGGGTAACCAATACGATACGGTTTCCCGGGGACATCGAGCGAAAGGATCCGAAGCCCTGGTTCGATACCCAATCGCCGCATGCGCCCACGGAAGGCAACGACGTGCGGTTCTTCGTCGGTGGTGAGGCCGCGACGACGGAGATGGCTGCGGCCATCGCGGAGACGGGAAAGACCGCTCACGATTACGTGTTCATGCTCAATTGGTTCGCCGACCTGTTCTTTCCGCTGCCCGACCAGCCACCCGGCCAGCACGCGCTCGGTGAAATGCTCGCAGCCAAGCTCCAGCTGGGCGTTCAAGTCCGCGGCATGTTTTGGAAGAAGCCGCTCGGATCGCAGAATAATGACATCGTCAAGTTCCTCAACTTGGGATATGCGGCGAACGGCGCGAGCGAACAGGAGCGCGAGGCCAAGTACCTGCCGGATACCGTCTCGTACTTGCCGCAGGGCACGCCGGCGCACTCGCGGCGCCAAGGGGCGGCCATCCACGACGAGCGACTCAATGTCACCACCGGGCAGATCAGCATCGATCCGCACACTGGAAAGGTGACCACACGCTACCAGGGAATGACCGTCGGCTCGCACCACCAGAAGGTCCTTTGCGTGAAGGCAGGAGATTCCTTGGTGACCTTCTGCGGGGGCATCGATTTCAATCCCGACCGGGTCGCGCTCGTTTATGACGTTTACGGCGGTGCACCTCTTCACGATGTCCATTGTCGCATCGAGGGGCCGGCCTGCTCGCATATCCTTCAGACATTCGTCGATCGGTGGAACGATCATCCCGAGGGTCCCATCCTCGACCAAGAAACGGGCGAGCCTCTGCGCGTCGGGCTCCAACTGAATGAGAAAGACCTCCATCCAGACAAGCAACACAAAGTTGGGCGCGTTTCCGTCCAAATGGGGCGCACCTTCGGCCAAGGGCCGCTCATGCCCGGCTCCACCCTTCCCCTCGACAAGCGCCATTACGCATTCGCACCCGATGGCGAGACGACGGCGCGCAGCTTGATCAAAAACGCCATCCTCAACGCAAAGAAGTTCATCTATCTCGAGGACCAATACTTCGTGAGTTGGGAGGCCACGCAGGCGCTGGTACAAGCGCTGAACCATGGCATCAAGCATCTCACCATCGTGATTCCCCATCACGCCATCGGCGATCTTCCGCTGATGGTCGCGCACCGGCGCCGGTGCATCAAGGCGCTCCGTGATGCCGGTGGCCCGCGCGTGCGCGTCTTCTACAAGTGCGGGCCGGGGGAAAAACCCGGCGACTACAACACCTACGTTCATGCGAAGGTCACCATCGTCGACGATGAATTCGCGGTGGTCGGCGCGGTGAATTACAACAAGCGGAGCTGGGAGCACGATTCGGAAATCTGCGTCGGGGTTTACGATCCTTCGACCGATCAGATCCTGGCCAATCGATTTGCGCATTGGCTGCGCATGCGCCTATGGGCGCAGCATCTGTTCGGCATCGTGGTGCCCCCGTCTGCGCCGGAAGGCGATCCGAAAACTTGGGACGATTCGTACGCGGAGCTCTTCGACGGCGTGGCGGCGGGCGTGCATTGGCAGGAGCTCGTGATGCTCGAGCAAGCGCACGCCGACGAGGGTCGCGATTACGACCAATCCAAGTACAACCCCATCGCCACGGTTCGCCCTTACGAAACGAGATTTCAGGATGAACCGCAGGAGGTGCACCTGCTTCCGGTGCCGATCTTCGGGGCCTTGATCGAGGGCCTCGCGGGCGATGCGATATGGGACACCTTTCTCGATCCCGGTCGGCGCACCTGATCTCGCCGACGTTAGAACCTCTGCCAGACGCCACTGGGCGCTTGCTGTTCGATGCCCTGGGCGTTCCAGTCGCAGACGCCACTCGGGAAGATCGATTCGAGCTTCGCCTTTTGTTCGGCGGCGAACGGCACGGCATAATCCGACCACGCGATGGGCCTCAGCCGGCACTTGATGATATCGCTCGCCACGCTCGCGCCGGCGACTTCGCGGGGGGCGCCGTTCGATGGATACAAGGCTTCGCACCGGCCGTGGCCGCGCGTTTGCGTTTCGGCGATGAAGGTCGGCGATGCGTCGCGCGTGTTGCAGCCTTCGAGCAGGGTGTTTGGCTTGTTGCGGGCGATTTTTCCTGGCTCTGGACCGGCATCGCGCGCGATGGCGTCGAGCCATTGATCCATCTGACGAAGCGCACCGAGGAGCATCGGGCTCACGCTGCCGTATAGACCGTAGCGCTGGTCTTCGACCAACATGATCTGGTTGTCCGAGTTGCCGTTTGCCTTGCGAAGACGCTCGCGCATCGAGAAGGAGTGGTAGCGAAGATGGATATCGCCGCCCGCCGCGTCGTCGTTGTACGCGCGGTAATCGATCATGGGCGTGGTCCTCAATCCGAGCCCGCCGTTGGTGACGCGTCCAGAGCGGTAGGCGGCGCGGATGGCTTCCAGATCGCCTTCGGTTCGCCGAGGGACGTACCCCGCGTCTTGGTCGTAACCGCCAATGTGCTCGTTCAAATCGAGAAATTGCTCGACGGTGATCGCGGCGTCGTTCAGCGCCGCGAGTCCGTATTGAATGCCGACGTTGTCGAGCGGCCGGCGCGCAAAGCCCGTCGCTGGATCGCGGCCGTAAATATTGACAGTGTGATCGTAGACGTCGCAGCGCACGCCGGTCGGATTCTTCAGTGGATCGTAGCGTCGATCGGCGGGAATGAACGATGGGCAGAATTCGAAAGGGGAAATACGTCCCGCGCCCACGGAGACATTGGCCATCGTTTCGAGCCGGAGAAAACCGGTGACCCGGCGTTGCGCTTCGGCGGTGAAACGTCCGGGCGCGATGTCCTTGAAATAATGATTCAAGAGGCGCGCGTCGGTGATGAATTGAATCGTGGCAAAGCCCACCTCGGGAAAGCTGCAACCCGGCAGAATACCGTCCAGAAGGCCCGGGTAATCGTCGGCGATCTGATGCTGTTGATACGAGCCGCCGGAACATCCCCAGCCGATGGTGTGGACCGGTACGCCGTAAGCTTCGATGAAGCGCTCCTTGACCATCATCATGGTTTCGGCCGAGCTGACCTCCTGGCAATCGTTGCCAAACACGTTCAACGACGCCGAGGCCATGGCGTAGCCTTGCTTCAGAATATTGTCGTCGAGGACGCCGCCGGTCGTGTTGCCTTGCCGGTACCACCCGTTGATGCAACCGCCTCCAAATGTATAGACGAGGCGGCCGTTCCATCCCGACGGGCGGGTGAATGGATCGGGCTCCGCCTCGTCGCCCGGCGTGTGGAGCACCGAGGTTTGATAGATCGAGCGATTGATCGTGCCGGTTTCAATCCGAACGATGTACGGCACCGCGATGCCCGCCGTCGTGGTGGTCATCGCAAGATCGGCCGGGCGACTCTGGGGCGAGGGGAGTCGCTTGAATGGCTGATCCGGCGTAGCGGGTGCCGTGCTCCGGTAGAAGTAGTCGACGCGGCGCGCGATCGAACAGTTGGCATCGAGCGCGGGACCGAGCGTGCTCCCATCGGGCAGTTGGAAGGTGTCCGTCTCGCAAAAAAACGGTTGCTCGTGCGGGCCGGAAAAGACCGGCCCCACGATGGGATAGCTCGTGACAACGAGCTCGGTCCGCGCGCCGGCGTCGGCCGCAATGACGTTCCGTCCCGCCGTCAAGCCGGTCACCATGCCGGTCATCGTGTTTGGCGCACCAATGCTCGGAACGAACGAGCCGGTGACGTCGATGCCGTTCACGGTGACGCGCACCTCGCGTGGATCCACACCGGGGGCAATGACCACGCGGACGAGCGCATCGCCGCCAGTTACCGTGTCGGGACGGCTCGAGACGACCTCGATGCGGGCCTCGCCGTGCGGGTGGCAGCCGGCCCCACCGAGCAAGAGCGCTCCGGCGAGAGCCCATCCGTGCGGGAGGAATTGCGCATAGCGGATCCCGTGCATACCTCGAACGGATAGTGCGCAAGCGATTCCATCGCAAGCCTATACTCGTGAAAGAAGGGTGAGCCCATGAGCGATGAGCCGACCATGATTTCCCGACGGGGCCTCCTTGGAGGCTTCGGTCCGACCTTGCTCTTCACGGCGTGCACGTCGAAAGAGCAGCCGGATGCGCTGGGGGCTGCGACGAATACGTCGGCGGTGTCCGTTCCGAAGGAGGCCCGCGCGCCGCATCCGCTCGATCCGCTCTCGAAAGAGGACATCGAGGCGGCGACCGACATTCTGCGCGCCGCGGGTCGCATCACCCCGCGCACGCGCGTCATGCCATACCGCGTGCTCGAACCGGAAAAGAGCGCCGTCCTCGCGGGAGGCCCGGTGGAGCGCGAGATCGCCGCGGTCATGCGCGATTACGAGCGCCATGTCACGGTAGAGGCAACGATATCACTTGGCAAAAGAGCTATCACGAGCCTGAGAGAGCGCCGCGACGTGCAGCCGTCCTTCACCCTCGAGGAGGTCGGCGCGGGCATCGAAGCGACCATGAACGATGCCGCGTTTCAGCGCGCGATTCGCCTTCGCGGGCTGGACCCTTCCCAGGTCGTTCTCTATCCCTGGACGGCTGGCTTTCTCGGGGCGGACCACGCACCCAGCCGCGGGCGTTTTCTGCGGCTCGAGGCGGCGCTCCGCAAGGAACCGAACGACAATTTTTACGCGCGCCCCATCGAAGGCGTGGTCGCGACCATCGAGCTCGACACGCTCACCGTCGCCATCGACGATCACGGGATAGTCCCCGTTCCGCCCCAGCCAGGCGAGTACACGGCCGAGGGCATTCGCAATCCGGCGAACGTCCCATCGTTCCCCGACGGGCCGCGACGCGATCTCCGGCCGCTGGCCATCACCGAGCCCGAGGGACCGAGCTTCGACGTCGAAGGCTACCGGGTACGATGGCAAAAGTGGCGCCTCCGCGTGGGCTTCACCGCGCGCGAGGGAATCGTGCTTCACCAGATCGAATACGACGACCGCGGCCGTGTGCGGCCGATCGTGTACCGCGCCGCGCTGTCCGAGATGTTCGTCCCGTATGGCGATGCGTCCCCCTCGCACAATTTCAAGAATGTATTCGATGCGGGCGAAGTGGGCATTGGCGTCACCGCCAACACCTTGATGGCGGGATGCGATTGCCTCGGCGAAATACGTCATTTCGATGCATTCGTAAACGACGGTGGCGGTGGTGTCGTCGTGCTGAAAAATGCCATTTGCATGCACGAGGAAGACGTCGGTGTGCTTTGGAAACACGTCGAGTTCAATCCGGATGGAACGGCGCGCACCGAGGTGCGGCGCGCCCGCCGCCTCGTGATCTCGTCGATCTCGACGGTCGGAAATTACGAATATGCCTTCTACTGGTATCTTCATCAAGATGGGACGATTCAATTCGAGGTCAAGCTGACCGGCATCATCGCGCCTGCCGCCATCCCGCCCGGTACGAAGCCCGTCTCCGGCACGCTGGTGGCGCCTGGGGTGTACGGCCCGAATCATCAGCACTATTTCAATGTGCGCCTGGATATGACGGTGGACGGTATCCATAATTCGGTCGCCGAGGTCAACGCCGAGCCGATACGCCGGGGCAGCGCGAACCCGCGCGGCAACGCCTGGATCGCGAAGGAGACGTTGCTCCGGAGCGAGCTCGAAGCGCAACGCACGATCGAGCCGCGCACGGCACGTTACTGGAAGATCTTTCACGCGGAATCAAGAAATCGGCAGGGCGAGCCGGTAGCCTACAAACTGGTGCCGAGCCACAATGTCTTTCCGCTCTTTCTCGAGGACTCCGTGCAATGGAACCGCGGCGGATTCACGCGCCATCATTTTTGGGCCACCGCGTACAATCGCGACGAGCTCTATGCCGCCGGCCCGTATCCGAACCAACAAGCCGACCCCGGCGGACTGCCCGCGTATGCGCAAAAGAATCGCCCGCTGGTCCATACCGATTTGGTCGTCTGGTACACATTCGGCGCGCACCATGAGGTGCGCCCGGAGGATTGGCCCGTCATGCCAGTGGAATGCGTCGGTTTCAGCCTGAAGCCGGCCGGATTCTTCGATGGCAACCCCGCGCTCGATGTAGCTGCCCCCGCATGCCCGTCGCACGGCGCGTAAAGGTCACGGCAGCTCTTCCATTCCGCGAAGACCCATTGTCCGGGAGCGACGCAATCGCTTCCCGTCGCCGTCGTGGCGCGCTGAAGCCATTGACCGCGTCGTTCATGAGCCGCGCGGGTGTCGGGGCGACCTCGAAGCGCGAAATGCACACTCGATTATTCTTGATTTAAATATTCGCCAAGAATTCGCCAAGCAAAGTCACCCCTCTATTTCAATAAAGGATCTACCACTTAAGCTCCGATACCACCGTCGCGGCGTGGCCAACGCATCGCAGAATCATTGCGCGCAGGGGCTGGACAGGGTCATTATCTACCCTAATGTACGCCCGAATTTGGGCTCATACCTCGTTATGCGCTGCGTTACGCTGGGAGGCAAACCATGAGAACTAGGAAGGTTTCTTGGGCGGCGGGGGGTTCTGTGCTCTTCGCATGTGCGCTGATGGCCTGCGCGCCGGAAGGATCGCCGGGCTCGTCTGCCACGGAGGTCTCGTCTGCCACGGAGGTGGCGACCCTGGGGCTAAATCTCGACGCGACCCTGGAGCTAAATCTCGACCTCGACCTCGATCGCCATCCCGGCGGTGACGCGTGCGGGAGCATCTCACCGGTTCCTCGTTATTCGGACTGGCCGCGGATTCACAGTCGCATCCGGAGCGACCGGGATCAGGAGGCGTGGGTCCAGAGCGTCGTCGCCGCCATGTCCCTCGAACAGAAGGTGGGCCAGATGGCGCAGGGCGAAATCGGCAGCCTGTGGGACGCGGCCTCGTCGTCCTACCAGCTCGCCGATGTCACCCGGGTCGGGCTCGGCTCGGTCCTCAACGGGGGCGGCTCGTGGCCGGAGTTCAACAGGCACGCCGCCGCCACCGACTGGCTCCAGCTCGCTGACGCGATCTGGGATGCGTCCCCGGTGGTGACCGTGCGCACGCATGGGCACGCGCAACAGCTCAAGATCCCCGCCTTTTGGGGCATCGACGCCGTGCACGGCAACAGCAACGTGTTCGGCGCGACGATCTTTCCGCACAACATCGGCCTGGGCGCCGCCCGCGATACCTGCCTCGTGCGCGACCTCGGCGAGGCCACCCAGCGGGCCGTCCGCGCCACCGGGCAGGACTGGGCCTTCGGTCCGTGTCTGGCGGTCGTGCGCGACGATCGTTGGGGCCGCACCTACGAGGGCTGGTCGGAGGCCCCCGCCATCGTGCGCGCCTACGCCGCGGCAATGACCGAGGGCGGCATGTC
>Ga0137415_10005006_pt1 | contig 13097 bp, 16 predicted proteins | sample CZODoug3_1_1_16f_FD_183082 | JGI IMG/M metagenome (GOLD analysis project Ga0137415, IMG submission 183082) | Vadose zone soil fungal communities from Angelo Coast Range Reserve, California, USA - CZODoug3_1_1_16fungal (Hybrid Assembly) | ecosystem: Environmental > Terrestrial > Soil > Vadose... | reverse complement strand
TCCTTCAAACCGATTGGTTGATAATTGGGTTTGGTGGGCGTTGTAAAAATCGGGCCGAACCCGATGTAATCCGCGCCTTCGCGTTGTGCTGCGAGCGCTTGCTCAAAGCTGTGCGTCGATTTTCCAACCAACAAAACTCGGCCCGCCTTTTTGCGGGCCACAGCAACCGGATCATCATCCTGGCCAACGTGCACGCCTTCGAGCGGAACGCTTTGGGCGACGAGCGCGTGATCGTTTATCATCAGCGGTATATCGGCGCGACTTGTAATCGTATGCAGTTTGGCCGCGATCTCTGTGAGCTGCTCCAGCGTTTGTGTTTTCCCGCGAAGCTGAATCAGGTCCACTCCACCTGCGATCATGTCGTTGACTACACGGCGCCAATCTAAGATATCAACATAACTGAGATCTAAGATACCGTAGAGCCTGCAATCGCTTAGATTTCGCAACGTGTTTATTCGTGCAGCCGACGGCCGGGCGCATGCCTCAGCTCGAAATTGTCCGAGGCCATTACTCGCTCGACAAAACCGGTATCGTATTTCCCATCACGGAATTCCGCGCTGCGCATGATAGCGGCATGAAACGGGACCGTCGTTTTAATTCCGGTAATGTAATACTCGTCGAGCGCCCGCCGCATGCGATCGATCGCGGATGTGCGCGTGGCGCCGACGGTAATTATTTTCGCGATCATCGAATCGTAATACGGCGGCACGATGTAGCCAGTGTAAGCATGCGAATCGATCCGAACGCCGCGGCCACCGGGCGCGTAGTAAAAAGCGATTCGCCCCGGGGATGGCTGAAAATCTTTGGCCGGATCTTCGGCGTTGATGCGACACTGGATCGCATGGAGCCGCGGGGTCGGGTGCGCGACGTGTGGCGAGAGCGGCTGACCGGCGGCGATCCGAATCTGTTCCTTTACCAGATCACAACCGTAAACCTCTTCCGTGATGGTGTGTTCGACCTGGATACGGGTATTCATCTCCATGAAATAGAAATGTCGATCCGCATCGACGAGAAACTCAATCGTGCCCGCATTCTCGTAGCCGACGGATTTCGCGAGTTTGACCGCGGCATTTCCCATTTTCTTGCGCAGCCCCGTGTTCATAAGCGGTGACGGGCATTCCTCGATAACTTTTTGGTTGCGCCGCTGAATGGAACAATCCCGCTCGCCCAGATGAACAACGTGGCCACGACGATCGGCCACGATTTGAAACTCGATGTGATGCGGATTGACGATGAGCTTCTCGATATAGACTTCGCCATTTCCAAAGGCTTTCTCGGCTTCGTGACCCGCGCCGTGAAAACCGGCGATGAGACTCGGCTCGTTGTGCGCGGTGCGCATTCCGCGACCGCCGCCGCCAGCCGCGGCTTTGATCATCACCGGATAACCGATTTTCTTCGCGATCCTGACGGCGTCCTTCTCCGTCTCCACGATTCCATCGCTTCCCGGCGTTACTGGCACGCCGGCTTTGCGGGCGAAGGTGCGCGCGGAGTTTTTGTCACCCATGGCCTGCATCGCGCGTGCGGAGGGCCCGATGAATTTGATCTTGCAGCTTTCACAGACTTCGGCGAAATGCGCATTCTCGGCGAGAAAACCGTAACCGGGATGGATTGCATCGACATCGCCCACCTCGGCCGCGCTCATGATGCGGTCGATTTTCAGATAACTCTCGGAGCTGGGCGCAGCGCCGATGCAGATCGATTCGTCCGCGAGCTGAACATGCAGCGAATCGACGTCCGCCTCGGAATAAACCGCTAGCGTGCGGATGCCGAGCTCCTTGCATGCGCGGATGATGCGCAGCGCGATCTCGCCGCGATTGGCAATGAGGACTTTTTCAAACATGCACTGCTCCCGCAAAGCGAGCGGGCCGCGTCGATCACCGGACGCGGAAGAGGACCTGACCGAACTGCACCGGCTTGCCGTTCTCGGCCACGACTTCCGCAATCACGCCGCTCGTTTCCGCTTTGATTTCATTCATCACTTTCATCGCCTCAATAATGCAGACCACGGTCTCCTCGGTCACCGCTTTTCCAACATCGACAAATGGCGGTGCGTCCGGTGAGCCAGCGCGAAAGAACGTGCCAACCATCGGCGAAACGATATCCTTGAGCGCCATTGTTTCGGTTGTGGGAGGCGCCGCTGCGAGCGGACCGTTTGAAACCGCTGTCGTTGGAGATGGGGAGACAGTTGCCGGCGGAGAACCAATCGGTTGATCGCCGCCGCCCTTCTGCAACTTGAGACGGAAGCCGTCCTTTTCCATCTCGAAGACCGAGAGGTCGTTCTTTAGCATCAAATCAATGATGGCTTTGATGTCTTTGAGTTCCAAGGCGCGCTCCTGTGGTCGAGGCTGAGACGTTTAGGTAAAGCAGTTTTGCCGGAGAGGTCAAGTAAACGAATCAGGGCAAAATGACGAAGCACGAATGACGAATGACGAAGGAATCGGGAATATGCGAATCAAAGACACCGTCGCTCGCCTTTCGTCATTAGGACTTCATCATTATTTCGGGCTTCGACATTAGTCATTCGGCATTTTCTTGACGAACTTGGTCCCAACAGGATGTCGTCGCCATCACAAGCAGCGCTCGAATTCAAGATTGTCGATGAAACGGACGAGTATCTGGTGGCCGATAAACCGCCGTTTCTTCTCGTGCATCCGACTAAGCCGGATGGTCAACCAACGCTCTGGAAAGAATTGCGAAATCTGCTCGCGTTTGAAGTTGCGAATGGCGGTCAGGTTTCGATCGTCAATCGACTTGATCGGGAAACGAGCGGTCTCGTGCTGGTGGCAAAAACGTCAGCGGCCGCGCGCCGGTTCGGGCTGCTCATGCAACAGCAACGATTGCACAAGGAATATCTCGCGATCGTTTGGGGCTGGCCGGAATGGGAAACGAAAATTGTCAATGTGCCGGTGGATCGACAAGGGAAACACGAAAAGTCCGAGATTTGGCTCAAGCAGATAATTCATGCGGCCGGTGCTGCGTCGCAAACTGAGTTTCGTGTCGAGCAACGATTCACAAGATCGACATCGTCAGGCGACAAATTCAGTTTGATCCGCGCGATTCCACGGACTGGACGAACTCACCAGATCCGCGTGCATCTTAGTTCGCTCAGCCATCCGATTGTGGGCGACAAAATTTATGGACCGAACGAGCAACTTTATCTTCAGTTCATCGAAACCGGTTGGACGCCTGAACTCGAGCGGCGATTGCTTTTGCCGCGACAGGCGTTGCATTCGTCGAAACTGGCGATTGGGAACGAACACGAATGGAAAAGCGGTCTGCCTGCCGATCTTGCAGAATTCTGTGGCGGCAGTCTATGACCGTCGCCGTTCTCTCAGGAGAAAGTTTGCGACAGCCGCAGACCGCCGCTAGAGATTCTCGAATGAAAATGCTCCCCGCCTTTTCTGCTTTCGCGCTTGTTTGCGCGTGCTCGCAAGCGTTCGCCGGCATGCCAGTACCGAGCGGCGCCGGGCCGGCTGATGGATTCAACCCGCAACAGTTCGAGCTCGCGTTCGAATCCGGCTATTTGTTCGGTGTCATAAATCCACCGCGCAATTATGAAATCGGCGCTCTCTTTGTGACGGGACGCGTTCGTTGGGGCGTGGTGCGAAGTGACAGCTGGATCCGCGGTTATCAGCAGTTTTACGTTAGCGCAATCGCGGAGCCGATTTTTCGCGGCATCGAGAATCATTATTTCGGACTTAACTTCGGCGGGCGTTACAACTTCGTTCAACCCGGCAGGCGGCTGAATCCGTACATTTCCGGCGGGCTAGGTTTGGGCTGGATCGACAGCGACCCAAATATTCCCGGCGGCCAAGGACAGGATTTTACGTTCAACATTTTAAGCGCGGCCGGCGTTTCCTACAGCGTGAACGAACGTTGGAAGATCGACATCGGCGTTCTTTACCAACATCTCTCAAACGGTGGTCAGACCGATCCGAACCCGAGTCTGAATCTCATTGGGCCGCGGATCGGGGTGACATATTCGTTCTGACATTTCCTTAAATTTTGATGAACCCATCCGAAGAAAACATCCTGGTCATTAAACGCAGTTTGTTCGACCAGCTCGGCAGTTTTCAGAGACTCAACTTCGAGCCGGAAAAATATTTGAACGCGATTCTTTCGCGCGGGAACAATTTTTTCCTGCCGCGCGCTCAGGCGGAGCAGGACCCGACGCACAAACAAATCATTCCGTACGCGTTGCTGGCTTTTGAGAACAAGGTTTTGTATTACGTGCGGGGCAAAGAAGCGGGCGAGCAGCGCCTAGTGGCGAAAGGATCGATCGGAATCGGCGGGCATCTGAACGACGCCGATGCAGGTCTGTTCAATCTTGACGAGGAACATTATAACCGAGTGGTTGAGCGTGAGGTTCATGAGGAAATCCATTTGCTTGCGAAGTTTCAAAATCGCGTAGCGGCGTTGTTAAACGACGACACGACGGAAGTGGGGCGAGTTCATCTCGGCATCGTTCATGTCTTCAAACTGGCCGAGCCGAAAGTGGAGAAGCGCGAAAGGATGATCACCAAATTGGCGTTTGTCGGCAAAGACGAGTTGGTTGCCCGCCGCGAATCGCTGGAAAGCTGGTCACAGATTTGCGTGGACTCGCTCGAGCGTTTGCTTCTGTTCTCAAGGAGCGACGGTCTCTAGTCCGCCGAATCGGGCGGCAAGCCGCGTTTCTTTAAGACGGCGGACTGGAGACCGCCGCTCCTTGACCGCGGCCTCTGCACGGCAGAATCGGCAATCACCCGCGCGGACGCGGCTTTCCGTTACCGCGGCCGGGTCCAGGTGATGTTGATGCTGTCCAGTTGCCATTTGCTCACGGGCTGCGAAACGGCCAACTGGAGCGTCGCAGTCTGCGTCGCATAAACGAGATGCGCGGTAAAGAAACCCCGCGGCTCGAAAAAATGCGACTCCCACGTGATGTTCTCATCGATCTGAATTGGTTGAGCGGGCACGCCCAGTTCTTGGAACTTCGACATGATGTACTGTTGTTGCGACGGCGGGTTGTCCAGCTTCGCTTGCGGGCTCAGATGGCTGGCAAAAAACGCGGCGTCATGATTTACGGCGAGCCGCTGAATCATTTCCCGGCCGAAGGCCCGCGCCTCACGATCCATTGTCTGTTTGTTATTGAAGAGCCACCAGGCCCCGCCAGCGATTATCGCGAGCAAAATAATCACAACGACGAGTCCCTGGCCCGACGCGTTAGATCGGCAATCAAGTTCTGAGTTTTTCATTTAATAGCCCAATCCCAAACCTTTGATTACTTTGCCGTTACGAATCAGCGCGCCGTGGTTCTGCATGCCAGTGTAAGTGCCGAATCGATTGCGCGCATTGACTTTAAAGTAAACGACGTAACCGTAAAGATGCTCGCCGTTCGTCCCTAAGTCTGCCGGTTTCGGGTCGCCATTCCATTCAATGCGCGCGCTTCCTGCATCGACAAGCTGGGTTTCTAGCCACTTGGTCACGATTTCTTTGTAATTGGTGGGATAAGGTCCGTAACGAGCCACATCGGCCGTTTCAGCTTCCGCCTTTACGTGCCGAGCTGCGCTCATTCCCACCAAAGATGCGCAAAGCAACAACGCAAGCACTTTCATGAATCGAGTTTGTGCTGAGCGATCTTGTTCGTCCAGCGTAATGACACGCCGTCGATCCGCGCTCGATCTGACGGCGCCTTCGTTGGGATGGATGTCGATAGAGGAAACATCGGCGCTTCGCATTCGGCGTCGTCGATCGTCCGCGTCATCGGAAGCGGTTCGCGCGCCAAAGCAATTGAGTACGCGCCACTGAATCGCCAGCCCGACGGAGATTCGGCGCTTCATGATTTTGGAAACTAGCGACGCGCGGGAAGCGTCGAACGCTACGCGGAAATTCTCGATCCGCACGAGACGCTTTTCTTCTCGCGATGATTTCTTTATTTAATGCTGCATGATCAAGCGATTGATATTATCGAGGTTGGCTGCTTGCCTCATCCTCGCAGTGCCAGTCGCGGCCCGCGCACAGGAAACTCCCGCGCCAACCCCCTCGGTCCCGGCTTCAGTCGAGAAGGCAAAATGGTTCGATCCGGCCGCGGCGACACAGGCATGGCTGGCTACAGTTCCCGCCGATAAACGGGCAAAGTCAGACGCTTATTTCGAAGGCGGTTATTGGCTGATTCTTTGGAACTTTCTGGCCATCGTGGCTATCTCGATCTTTCTCTTACAATCACGCATCTCGGCGCGGCTGCGCGATTTTGCGGAACGCACGACAGCCTTTAAGGCCATGCAGGTTGTCTCTTATGGCATTCCGTACTTCATACTCGCCTGCGTTCTCAGCTTTCCGCTCAACGCCTATGAATATTTTTTCCGCGAACATCAGTACGGTATGGCGACACAAAACTTCGCGCAGTGGTTTCGCGAAGAGTTGATCGGTCTGAGCGTGACGCTGGTGGCAGGTGCGATTCTGCTCATCGCACTTTATGCGGTCTTCCGCCGTGCGCCGCGCACGTGGTGGATCTGGGGCACAATCGTAGCCGTAATCTTTTCGTCGATCGGCAATTTTATCGCACCGCTTTACGTCGAGCCGCTTTTTAACACTTACAAACCGCTCGAGGACTCGGCGATCCGGGACCCGATTCTCGCGATGGCGCGTGCGAATGAAATTCCGGTGACGCAAGTTTTCCAAGTCGATGCGTCACGACAGACCACAAAGATAAGCGCGAACGTCGCCGGATTTCTCGGGACAACGCGAATTGCGCTGAACGATAATCTTCTCAAGCAATGCACACTTCCGGAAATACGCTCCGTGATGGCGCACGAGATGGGCCATTATGTTCTCAACCACGGCATCAAGTTGACGCTCTACTTTGGTATTCTTTTCCTGGTCGGATTCGCGCTCACGCGTGCCCTTTTCGAAAGCGCGGTCCGACGCTGGGGAGATCGCTGGGGAGTGCGCGGCGTCGCCGATCCCGCTGGCTTGCCGCTGCTTGCGCTCATCTTGAGCGCGTTCTTTTTTGTCCTGACCCCTTTCAGCAACACGGTGACGCGGGCGACGGAACGCGAGGCGGACGCTTTCGGAATCAACACCGCTCGCGAAGCCGACGGCATGGCGAAAGTCGCGCTCAAACTCGGCGTTTATCGCAAGCTCGATCCGGGACCGCTCGAGGAATTCGTTTTCTTCGATCATCCAAGTGGCCGGGCGCGGATTCGCATGGCGATGGATTGGAAAGCGGCGCATCTGCCGGCGGGAGATGTTGATCCAGGCTGGCCGGCGACCGGAAAACCAACGCAGCCGTGAACCACCTTTCCTCTAACCCAATTCTCGCGGTCGCTGTGACGGCGCGGCCGCGGTCAGCGCAAACTTGCGACGCCGGATCAGCGCCAGATTGCGAATGTAGATTAAGGAATTCGGCAGATAAGCAAGAATTCCAACCGGGTCTCGCCGGAAGATGAAATAAAGACACATGATGATACTTCCGGCGATGCTCCAATACCAAAATGAGATCGGGATCACGCTCTCCCCCTGCCGCTCGGATGCGATTCATTGCACAAGGAAACGCATTGAGAAAGTGGCATTCCCGATCATTCCGAGCACGACCAGATAGCTCCAGTCTAGGCCGGCGAAACGGTATTCCTTCCCAACCCAGGTCACAGCGAGAATTAGTAGTGCATTCATAATCAGTTTAACGATTGCTTGACAAAAAGCTCCACCGGCATCGACTTCAAAACGCGCAGATGATTCGCGCTCCAACGACCCAGCTCGATGAGAAGAATGCGCTTCATCAATGTGTCACTTCGAACAACTTGGCGAGCCGCACGAATCAGGGTCGATCGTCGATCGGCACGACCTTTTTGCCGGCCGGTTCGCCCACGTATTCGCTCAGCGGGCGATAAAGCCGATTGTCTTCGAGCTGCTCGAGCACGTGAGCCGTCCAGCCGGCGGTTCGTGCAATCGCAAAGACCGGCGTGAAAAGATCGGTCGGAATGCCTAGCGAGTGGTAAACCGTCGCGGAATAAAAGTCCACGTTCGCGTTTAAGTTCTTTTTCTGCTTCATCAACTCCGCGATCCGCTCGCTCATCCGAATCCACTTCGGCTCGCCGATCTTTTCGCTCAGCTTTACCGCCATGGCGCGTAAATGTGGCGCCCGCGGGTCGAGTGTTTTATAAACGCGATGCCCGATGCCCATGATTTTCTTTTTCTGCGCGAGTTGATTGTCGATGTACGCGTCCACTTTGTCTTCACTTTCGATCTCCTTGAGCATGTGAATGACCTCTTCGTTCGCACCGCCATGTAATGGACCCTTCAACGTGCCGATCGCTGATGTGATCGCGGAATACATGTCGCTCAGGGTGGAGATTGTGACGCGGGCACTGAAGGTGGAAGCATTCATCCCGTGATCGGCGTGCAAGACGAAGGCCAGATCGAGCGTGTCGGCCGCTTCTTTGCTCGACGGTTCGCCGTTCATTAAGTAAAGAAAATGCGCCGCCTCGCTTAAATCTTCGCGCACAGGTGGCAGCGGCTGACTGTTTCGCGCCCGATGAAAATACGCCGCGATTCCGCCGATCTTTGCCGTGATGCTGCGGGCGCGTTGCTTGCCGATCTCGACCGTCGCTTCCTTGCGGATGTTTGGATCGTAAAGGCCAAGCATCGACACACCGGTGCGGATCACATCCATGGGCGCAGCATTCTTCGGCGCGGCTTTGATAAAATCGACAACGCCCTCGGGCAAATTTCGCTGACTACGCAGTTGATTCACGCAGCGCTCGAGTTCTTTGCGATTCGGCAGCTTGTTGTTCCAAAGAAGATAAACAACTTCTTCGTAACTGACCTTCCCGGCCAGCTCGTTGATGTCGTAGCCGCAGTAAATGAGCTGGCCTTTGTCGCCAATGACATCGCTCAACCGCGTGGTGTTCGCGACGACGCCTTCGAGTCCGCGGGAAGTCATCGCGGTGCGGCGGGCGTAAACGAGCCAAATAGTGCTGCGCTTAACACTTTCCGAAACTCGTTGATCGTCATGGCAATCGAAATCCTAACATAAATTCGAGACTCGTCAGTTTTTCATCCGCGCAATCAGCGTGTCGGCGATTGTTGCGGGCGTTTCGGCTACAGCAATACCTGCGGCTTTCAGCGCTGCGATCTTTCCCGCAGCCGTCCCTTTTCCGCCCGAAACGATTGCGCCTGCGTGACCCATGCGACGGCCCGGCGGCGCAGTCATCCCTGCGATGAAAGCGGTGACCGGTTTCTTGCAATTGGTTCTAATCCAGTCGGCCGCTTCTTCTTCAGCGGATCCACCGATCTCGCCGATCAAGATCATCGCTTCGGTATGTCGATCTTCATTGAAAAGTTTCACCGCGTCGAGATGCGACAAACCGCCGATCGGATCGCCGCCGATGCCGATGCAGGTCGATTGGCCATGACCGCGCGAAGTCAATTGCCAAACCGCCTCATACGTGAGCGTGCCCGAGCGCGAGATCACGCCGACGCTGCCCGGCTTGTGAATGTAACCCGGCATGATCCCGATCTTGCATGCGCCGGGAGTGATGATGCCCGGGCAATTCGGACCGATGAGTCGCGATTTGCTGCCATTCATTTGCGCCTTCACCCGCATCATGTCCATCACCGGAATTCCTTCCGTGATGCAAACCACCAGCTCCACGTCAGCATCGACTGCTTCGAGAATTGAATCGGCGGCCGCAGCAGCGGGCACGAAAATCATCGACACATTGCCATTCGTCTTTTGGCGCGCTTCCCAAACCGTATCGAACACGGGCACTTTGCCATCGAACATCTGTCCGCCTTTTCCCGGCGTCACGCCGGCGACGACATTCGTGCCGTACTCCATGCACTGCCGCGTATGAAACGCGCCCGCGCTGCCGGTGATCCCCTGAACGACAAGTCGAGTGTTCTTATCGACAAGAACGGACATGCTATGAAATGGAATGACGAATGACGAATGACGAATGACGAAACAATGACGAAGCTAGAATGACGAAGAAATCGTGATCGCTATTTCGACTTTCCGGCTTCGTCATTCGGATTTCATTTGTCATTTGTCATTCGTGCTTCGTCATTTTTTCTTGCGCTTGTGGACGACTAACTTGTTGCCGTCGGGATCGCGAAACTGCGCCATCCAGCAGACCGGCGTCTCGAGTTTGTCCAAGTCGAACTTGACGCCGCGCTTTTTCAGTTTCGCGATCGCCGCATCGATATCATCGACTTCGAACGCCACCGTTGTTCCCTCACGCGAGGGTTTCCAATCCGGGTGGCAACCAACACCGATCGTGGTTGCGCCGAGATCGTACTCAACCCAGGCGCCGCCCATCGCCGTCGTGCTTGGTTTCAGTTCGAGCGTTTCTTGATAAAATTTCCGCGCACGTTCTGCGTCAGAAACGGCGATGGCGACAAATGCTACTTCTTTGATCATGGACATGGTTCTTTCTCGTTATCGGGCTTCAATTTGTGGATCATTAATTTGTTACCGTCCGGGTCTTGCACCACGGCCATGTGGCAGCACGGAGTTTCAAACGGCTCGGCCGCGAAACGAACATGTCGATCTTTCAATCGCTTGATCGCTTCATCGAAATCTTCCACTTCAAAGGCCGCGCCTGTACCCTGATCTGACGGTACCCATTGTTCACCGACGTTCGCGATCGCGAGTGTGTCATCACCGACTGCGTATTCGATCCATTTTCCACCCATCATTTCGTCCGAGACTTTTAGGCCGATTACTTCCTCATAAAACGAACGCGCCCGTTTCATATCCGTGACTGGAATGGCAACGAAACCGATTTCTTTGATTTTCATGTTACTCTTCGAGAAGTTCCAAATCCCAAGAAAAATTCAATCGCCAAATCCCGAAAAAGACAGCGTCATCATTCTGTCATCCAAATCGCGCGGTTTTGAGCCGCTTTCGCTGGCCTCTTCTTTGTTATTTTGAATATTGCTTGGAACTTGGGTTTTGGATCTTGGGATTTGCTGAATATTGCTTGGGATTTGGGGTTTGGGATTTGGAACTTGCGGCCTTGACCGCTTTCTGGGCCGCATCCGCCAGATCATCGGCCGCGATAACCGCGAGGCCTGACTCCGCGATCAATTTTTTTCCTGCATCGACATTTGTTCCTTCCAACCGAACGACCAGCGGCACCGGCAAGTGCACCGTTTTCATCGCGTTGATAATCCCTTGCGCGATCACGTCGCATCGCATGATTCCGCCAAAAATGTTTACCAGGATCGCTTTCACGTTTTTGTCCGCGATCAAAATCTTGAACGCTTCGGTCACCTGCTCTTCGGTCGCGCCGCCGCCGACATCGAGAAAGTTGGCCGGGCTGCCGCCGTAAAACTTGATGATATCCATCGTCGCCATGGCCAGACCGGCGCCGTTCACCAAACAGGCGATGTTTCCGTCGAGGCCGATGTAATTGAGTCCATGCTTTGACGCTTCGACTTCGCGCGGATCTTCCTCGGCGATGTCGCGCATCGCCGCGATCTCGGGATGCCGATAAAGCGCGTTGTCATCGAAATTAAATTTTGCATCGAGCGCGAGCACTTCGCCTTTTGTTGTTACGACTAGCGGATTCACTTCCACCATCGAGCAGTCGCAAGCGATGAAGGCACGGTAAAGTCCATCGAACAATTTCGCCACGGCTTTCGATTGTGGCAGCTCGAACTTGAGCTGCTTCGCGAGCTTTCGCGTCTGGAATGCTTGCAAGCCCGCGAGTGGATCGACACGTTCGCGAATGATTTTCTCAGGTGAATTTGCCGCAACCGTTTCAATTTCCACGCCGCCTTCTGTGCTCGCCACGATTAATGGCGCGGCGCTCGCGCGATCGAGCAGGATGGCAAAATAAATCTCGCGCGCGATGTCCGCCGATTCGGCCACGAGCACTTTGTTGACGACGCGACCGGCTGGCCCGGTCTGATGCGTCACCAAGGTTTGTCCGAGCATTTTCGCTGCAAGTTCGCGCGCTTCACTCGGCGATTTGCAAACGTGTACGCCGCCTTTGAAACCGTTGGTGAAAGTCCCCTTCCCTCGTCCGCCGGCGTGAATCTGCGCTTTGACCACGAGATCGACCCGCTTCACGCCTGGGGGGTAGCCGGGTTCGGCGACATCTCCCAGCTCGCGCGCCACTTGCTCCGCTTCTTCCGGCGTTGAAGCAACTTTTCCGCGCGGTGTCGCAACGCCGAATTTTTGCAGCAACTCCCTGGCTTGATACTCGTGAATGTTCATCTGTTTGCCCGCGCGACAGACGGTGCAATTAGCTCGCGTTATGCGTCACAGCAACGATTTTTCTGTAATCGCAGGCGCCTCGCTTGCGAGATCTTAGAACGGCTTCGATGAAGGCGCGGGACGTGACTGTCACTGCGCGCTCCAGACGTGCTGCGCTATGATTTTCGTTCCTGTCCAAAAAGATTTCCGACCGTGCGTTGCTCGGCCGGAGGTTCGAGTGCGTTAACGAATTTCCGGAACCGCTCGGAGAAAACTTCGGGACGAAGTTTCCAATAATGGGTGATTCCGGGCGCAGCTACGTAATGTTGAAGAAGTCCTCGCCAACCTTCCCAGAGCTGCCTGTCCATTAGCCCATAAACATAATGAAAATGAATTGTCTCGAACGCCTTCAAGAATTGGTAAGTTGCATGAAAGAAACGCGCCCGATCTTCGCTGGAAAGTGCGCTAAGATCTTCCAGACCTACTCGCCAGATCCGTTCCAGCTCCGCGTTCTCCATGAAAGGTTTGGTCACGTCGCGTAGGGCCGTGGCCGCAGCGTCTTGCGTGGCGAGCTTGGCCACACGCGTGCTGCGATGGACCTGTATGCCGAGATACAGAACGGACAACACAACCGCGATCGAGCTAACAAGCTGCGATACTGCATTGATCGCTTCCCAATTCATGTCCCGTGTTATACCACAGGCAAATCGCTGGTCACTACTTCGGCTCGTCGGCGATTTTGAGCACAATCTTTCCGCGCGTGTGATGGGTCGCGGCCTGCTCTTGCGCCTTCACTGCTTCGGTAAGTGGCAGCACTTGAGAGACGACCGGCTTGATCTTTTTCTCTTCGATCAACTTGGTGAACTCCGCGAGCTCGCTCGCGTTGGGCTTGACCGAGATCGCAGCTCCGCGGATCCGG
>Ga0137415_10005005_pt1 | contig 13097 bp, 9 predicted proteins | sample CZODoug3_1_1_16f_FD_183082 | JGI IMG/M metagenome (GOLD analysis project Ga0137415, IMG submission 183082) | Vadose zone soil fungal communities from Angelo Coast Range Reserve, California, USA - CZODoug3_1_1_16fungal (Hybrid Assembly) | ecosystem: Environmental > Terrestrial > Soil > Vadose... | reverse complement strand
CAAACTTACGGCAAGGGGGTAGGCCCGCACCTTGGTTGGACTCCTCGGCGAAATTCTGGATATTTTGTGTGTGGCACGAGTGGCGGGGCGGTCGCCTTGTGGCGCCTAAGCAGCAGGTCACTGTTCAGCGCGGTACGAGCACCATGCGGCCGGACACTTGCCCGTGCCGCAGTTGCTCCAAGACTTCATTGACTTGTGCCAAAGGTCGAGTTGTTACCTGACAGCGGACCTTACCGGCAGCCGCCATTGCGAGCAGTTCGCGCATATCGCGTCGCGTTCCGACGGAAGAAGCCTGGATGCGCAACTCTAACGCGGCCAACAGGATGGGCGGGAAGCAGATGGACTCAGAAGGGAGACCGACGGCCAGGAGAATCCCACCCGGCCTGACGCAGGGGAAGGCCGTCTCATAAGCTGCTTTTGCAGCAGAAGTCACTAGCGCACTATGAACGCCGCCCGTGCGCCGCAGCTCCTTGACAACATTTGTAGTCGCCGCATTCAGCGTAACGGATGCGCCCCAGTTTCTTGCCTGCGCGAGTTTTTCTTCGGAGACATCAATGGCCGTGACGATCGCTCCCAGCCCTCGGCCGATTTGCACCGCTAGGTGACCGAGGCCGCCGACACCGAAAACCGCCAAACGTTGGCCTGCCTGCATTTTGGCGTGCCGCAAGGCACGATAGACCGTGACTCCCGCGCAGAAAAGAGGTGCCGCGTCGATGCAGGAAAGTCCGTCTGGAATCTTCAGAGCATGACTCGCGGGAGCCTTCACGAATTCTGCGTAGCCGCCATCTACGGTCACTCCAGTAATTTGTTGTTTTGCGCAAAGATTCTCGTTGCCTTCGCGGCAGAACTCGCATTCGCCGCAGGTCCAGTGCACCCAAGGAACGCCGACGCGGTCGCCCACTTCCAAGTGCTTGACGGAGGCGCCTTTTTCCACGACGCGTCCGGCGATTTCGTGCCCAAGGATCACAGGTCTCTTGGTGATGGAAACGATCTGCGGCCAATCGCCATCCGCCACGTGCAAATCGGAGTGGCACACGCCGCAGGCCCCCACCTCGATCAGCACGTCATCCGCACCAGGTTTCGGCTGAACAACCTCATCGATGATCAGTGGCCTTTTCAATTCGCGCAGGATGGCGGCCTTCATTGCGTTTACCTCGACGAATTTGGGATGCCTGACTCAGGTCTTCGTGGACGGGCTGCACGCCGTTCGACTCTCCTACAAACGGAAAGAGTTTCCCTGCTACGGCTTGGCACCGCGCAAGAAGAATTCGACCGCACTTCGCACTCGCTCGGTGAGTTTGTGTGGTCCAGTTAGATCCACGGCCCATTGCCGAACGACGGTATTGAAAAGTCCTTCCATGAACTCGGCCAGGTGTACCACTGGAAAATCAAGAGTTATCTCACCGTTTTTTTGGCCTTGCGCAATGATTTCCCGGAGGAGGCTGACAGTCGCGGCCTCCGCCCCCCGCAGTTCAGGTGACCGCACCGGGTCCATCGCGCCGGCGAGAATTACCGCCTGCCAAAGCGGTCGCCCCACCTCCGTAACGTTTCCCAGTGTTTCGTAAAATCGGCGAATGCGCTGTTCCGTCGTCGCCTTGGTGGACAGTTCGGACTTCAGGCTTTCGGCTTGGCGAGCAAACGCACGGCGCCCCACTTCGCGCAATACCGCATCTTTGCTGGGGAAATAGCGGAAAAACGTGGGCTGGCTGATTTCCAGCGTCTGCACAATGTCGTCGATGCGGGTGTTCTCGTAGCCGCGCCGGCGGAAAAGATGCAGAGCCGTTTCGACGATCTGCTGGCGAAGGCGCGCTTTCTTGCGTTCGCGAAGGCCGGCCTTTGGCCCCTCGTCAGACCTCTGATTGCCGATCCTTTTCTTTGTAGCCCCGCTGTCGTTGACGCTGCCTGCCGCTGACGAAGACGACGGTCTCACGGCAATTTTTGCGCGGCGCATTATGCGTTTCCTCCTGGATGGTGTGCCGCACGGCGTGCGCGGCATACATTTTGATAGTCGCGCTAACATTATAGTGACTAACGCCAAGTTGCAAGCTTCGCGATGAATTCACGCGCAAAGCCGTGCAAATCGCAGACTAAGGCTCATATTTGGTGGCCCAAGTGCCTCGTTCGAAATCGGGGAATCCCCCTTCGCGCCACTTTTTCCAGGCTAGCCAAATGAACCCCATTGCCGAATCAGATCTGGCAGTCGGACATGACGAAGATCTGGGCAGGTTCTGCAGTGGGTTGGGCGTATCTGGTGTGCGTGATCGACTGCTGCACGCGGGAGATCGTGGGATGGAATCTCTCGCAGCGCTGCCGGACCGAAGATGCGCTCGCAGCGGTGCAGCAGGCCGTGCTCGCACGGTTGCCCGAGGGCAGTCGTGCGGCGAACGTGACGCTCACGACCGACAACGGAACGCAGTTCACTTCTTCACGGTTCTTAGAAACGCTCGGGCGGCTCGGCATCACGCATCGAAGGACGGCGTATCATCACCCGGAAGGCAACAGCTACATCGAACGGTTCCACCGCAGCTTGAAAGAGGAGGAGGTTTGGACGGCGGAGTATCGGAGCTTGGAAGAAGCGCGTGCCAGCATCGCTCGTTGGATCGAGGAGTACAATCACGACCGGCCTCATCGCGGAGTCGGGAATCGCACCCCGCACGAGGCTTTCTTGGCTTTCGCAGGTGTACTAAAAAATGAGGCCCTGACTGTCTAAATTAGAGGGGAGCACTACAGGTTTACTTGCGTATCCTCAAAATGAAGCATTGCGTGGAATATCTGAGCGTCAATCGGAGGAGCATGCGCGGAAAGCCAAGGACAAAATGAAAGAGATCCGTGAGCTTGTGCAGCGGCATCGGAACGATTGCGACATTTGCAAAGGAGCGGTCGTGATACAGACCGCAGCCCTTGGCGTTGAATAGTGAACGTCCCACGACTCAGCCTTATGAGGTAGAGGATAGTCGGAAGAAATCCGTACTCAAATATGCCGGCGCTTATGAAGTTTCTCGGGAAAACGATTCTGCTTCGGGAAGAACGCGAAGAGACTCGTGCTAGTTCATACATTGACGATTACGAGATGAAGAGCTGGGCTCCCCTTCGTTCGCTGCACCGTCACCGCATTGTGCACGAGCGTGTCTGTAGCTTGCCTGCGCTGGCAATTTTCTCGTCTAATCGCCTGAGGACTCGAACGTCCAAGCTCAGTGTTCTCTGACAGCTTCCGCAGATTCCCGCAGAGCGCCCCTTGTTATTCCGCTCCTCCAGCACGCGCCGCCCGAGAGCTACGAATCTCCCTACCCAACAAGAAGCGCCAACTGAATGCAGCGTCGGGCAAAAGGTTTGCTGAAACCGGAACAAAAACCGGAAAAACCCTAGGTTTGCCCTGTTGGTTGGTCAAAGCGCTGTTGAAAGGCGAGGCGTGTTCCTACGTTGGGACCCGATTTTTCTGTAGCTTGCGGAGTTTCTCGGAAACCAAAAAATCTCTCCAGTGCCTTCATTGCGAATCGCACCATCCGCGTGCCCGCTGCAAGGTGTAGCGCCTGTTGGCGTGAGCCGCATACAGTATGGCGCAATGCAAAGCGTCGATGCGAAAATCGGACCCAGCCTCGGCAGACAAGGATCGTAGGGAAAATTTGTGCTGGAGGACGTCATGTCAGAAGAAACAGCAGCAGTGAACTGTCCGAAGTGCAATTCAGAGCGACCGCGGAGCTACGGAGCAGTGGCTTTACTTCTAAGAGGGGAATTCCGGATGAATGGTTTTTGCCTGATTGTGATTCTCTGCGGTTTCGTTATTCCTGCGGCGGCACAGCACAAAACCCTTCAGGTCGGGCCCAGGAAGCACTACGCAAGACCTTGCGCCGCAATTCTAAGGGCAAGTCGCGGCGACAGAATCGAAATCGACACGACCGGAAAGTATGACGGAGATGTGTGCGGCTGGTCCACCAACAATCTAACGATCCGAGGCGTAGGGCCGGGCCGCGCCATAATCAAAGCTGCAGGCAAAGATTGGCAAGGCAAAGGGATTTGGGTAATCGCCGGGAACGATACTACGGTTGAAAACATCGAGTTTGCCGATGCACTTGCATCCGATGGGAACGGCGCCGGCATCCGGCAAGAGGGCACCAACATTAAAGTTCGCAATTGCTACTTTCACGACAATCAGGAGGGCATTCTAGCGGGCGACAACCCCCAAAGCACCGTTCTGGTGGAGTTCTCAGAGTTCGCGCGGAATGGCACTGATGACGGTTCCTCCCACAACATCTACGTAAATCATGTCGCGAAATTGATCTTTCGTTACAACTATTCACACCAATCGATCGTGGGCCACTTGCTCAAGTCCCGAGCGGCGGAGAATGTGATCGTCTACAATCGCCTAACCGACGAGCCAACGGGGACGGGAAGTTACGAGCTTGATCTGCCAAACGGTGGAAAGTCCTTTATCATTGGCAACCTGATTGAGCAAGGACCCAAGACGGAAAACAACACAATTCTCGCGTATATGGAAGAAGGCTCCGACCAGCGCAATTCCGATCACCAGCTCTTCGTCATCAACAACACGTTTGTGAACGATCGCCCTGTCGGCGACAACATTTTCGTATTCATTGGCAAGGATGATTTAAGACCGGCCGTCATCGAGAACAATATCTTCACCGGTCCGGGGCTTGCGACGAATCAAGTGGGCGCCTTACTGAAGAGCAATTTCATCGGTAACCCGCAGTTCGTGGATGCCGATGCCTTTGACTTTCATCTCCGCAGTCGCTCTCCCGCAGTTGACGCCGGCTCGGATACCGTTACGGGCGATGGCCTGCTGCTAACGCCCCAGTTTCAGTACGTTCATCCGGCGTGTGCAGAGGGAAGAAGCTCGGTTGGAAAGATCGACATCGGAGGGTACGAACGGGGCGGGCGGACCGCGGCGGCGCCGCCCGATGCACCGAGCCGTTGCAGCATCGAGCCCCCGGAAACCTACAATCTACCAGCAACACCCTCGCCGTAGATTCCCCCCTGCAGAAACAACTTATCCGTTATCAGTTGCGTTCATTTGGGGCATGACTGGGACATTAGAACGGGACATTCACAAGTTCGGACGGGACAAACGGATTGAGTGCGGCGCCTCAAGATTAGAGAACGCCGAGCGACCTATGCCGCCGCGGGACTTGAGTGTCCGGGTCAAAATCCCGTTTTATCGTCACTCAATAAATCCGTACCCGATGCAGGATCTTCCTCGGGGCCGCAGAGACCTGCTGAATATCAAACACCATATGCGCGTGGTTGTCGCCGACAGCGGTGCCAGGACACGATGTCGCCCTGCTCGTCGTCCATTTCATCGTGACGCTCGCGGGTATCCCCACTCAGTTCATCGTTCGCAAGTATCTCTGACCCCAAGTCGAGCGAGTGGAGTGATGTTGTCTAGGTCTTTCTCCGACTCCAGTTTTAGTCTTATAACTTTACCCAGGATGTGAACGGTCAAATCCTAACAAACTGTACGTGTATCGACCTTTTATGGCTTTCACTTGACTATTCTCCGTTCCTTTCACAACCAGGCGCGAACCGTGTGCCCGAAATCAGCTTACCGGGTCACTGATCGGTGTCCCCGCCAATGACCGAGCCGGAGTAATCGGTTGCACACCGACGATCCAAAAGCGGTGGTGACGAGGCCGCGAGTTCGCCCGCGGAGGCTTGACCGGTTCGGGCTCTGGTTCAGGGACAAAGCCTTCAGGGACGATTGCATTAAGGTCGATAGGTCCAGCCCCGGTGATTTTCAGTGAGGCACGGCAGACGCTTCATGGTCTGTCTCTTGTATTTCGATCTAAGCCATCACTGAAGGCGTTTCCTTCAGCGCCCTGCGCTGCACCTTGCCGGTGATGCCTTTCGGCAGGTCGTCTAGAAAAGAAATCTTCTCCGGGATTTTGAAGTCCGCCAGCCGTTGAAGCGGTTCGAACCTAAACGGGGGGCCGACACAGTTTTGTTTCGTCTCTGGCATTCAGGCGGCGTTCTGCGCGCGACCTTGCATTCAAATACTAACTAAACTTTCTGGCTTGGCTACAACTCGTAAGAGGATGTCGACGATGCGCTGGGCTGCTTTGCCATCCCACAGGGGCGGGATGCGGCCAGCTTTGCTCTTGCCGGCGAGGATGTCATGCGCGGCGGTGCGGATCTGAGCCGGATCAGTGCCCACCAGCAGATTGGTGCCTTGCGAGATGGTGACGGGGCGCTCGGTATTTTCGCGAAGTGTGAGACATGGTATGCCCAGCGCGGTGGTTTCCTCTTGGATGCCGCCGGAATCGGTAAGCACGAGTGTGGCATTGCTGAGCAAGCAGAGAAAATCAAGATAGCCGACCGGATCAATTAGGCGAAGTCGCGGATTATTAATTGCGCCAGCTTCGGCAAGGCGCTGCTTTGTTCTCGGGTGAACAGGAAAGATCACCGGCAGTTCGGTGGCTACGGTCTCAATGGCGGACATCAGTTCGCGAAGCTTGTCCGCGGAATCGACGTTTGACGGACGATGAAGAGTCAGAACGGCGAACCCATGCCATGCTGATCCCTGCATTAAGCCCAGGTCGCGGCCAATGCTTGAATTCTGAGCGATGGGCAGGAAGTGGCGCAGCGAATCAATCATTACATTGCCGACGAAATGGATGGCCGAGCGCGGGCGGCCTTCTTTGAGCAAGTGCTCGATGGCATCTTCTTCGGTGACGAAGAGGAGGTCGGCGATGGCATCCGTCAGAATGCGATTGATCTCTTCTGGCATGGTGCGATCGAAACTGCGCAGACCTGCTTCGACATGGGCTACGCGAATGCCAAGTTTTACGGCAGCCAAAGAGACCGCAATGGTTGAGTTCACGTCACCCACAACGATAACCAAGTCAGGCTTTTGCTCAATCAGGACGGGCTCGACGCGCTTGAGAACTTCTGCGGTTTGACTGGCGTGTGAACCGGAGCCTACCCCAAGGTTGAAGTCGGGAGCAGGTATGCCCATCTGGCGAAAGAAAATATCGGACAATTTTTCGTCATAGTGCTGCCCGGTATGGACGAGGAGGGGTTCGATCTCGGGATGTCGGCGCATTTCGCGCATTAGCGGCGCGATTTTTGGGAGGTTTGGACGCGCCCCGACAACGTTGATAATTTTTAGGCGATTGCCCATAACGTGACGTTGCAGCAGTATAGCATCCGCGGTAACCACATCGGTGTTGATGCGCACGAAAGAGCGCTAGGGAAGGTCGCGGATTACCGAATTCGCGCGCGGACGACCTAGCCGAAGAGCCAACACAACCCCGTAGGCGAGAGTTTTCAAAGCTTCCAAGAAAACAGCGGTCAAACGATTCGCAAAGCGTGCGCCGAGAGGCTGAGCAGGTGGTGACGTCAGACTAATCTCAAAGTCTCCCCTTAGTAGAAATGTACAACATAATCGTATTCGCGGCAGATGAGAACGGCTGCTGATAAGGACTACCGAGTGCACTTCCGGATGATCTTGTAGCCAGCGCGACAGAGCCTCGATTTCTGTCAGTGTGCCGAAACGCCGAGGACGAACATAAATCACCTGGACGTTCGAGCGCTCAAATAAAACAAAGAAATGTCGTTGCGGAGGTGGTATGTCAGAGGCCAGCTTCAGTAAGTCCAGAGGCGCGGGTAAAGGCAACGTTGAAAACCGGCGAATCTCGAACCGAGAGACGCTGAACAACACTTTTGGTGTGAGACCTTGTTCGAAGAGATGCAGAGCGTACTGCTTGCGATAGTCTCTACCGGCAAGTACAAAAATCAAATCGGCGTTTTGGGGGGGCGGTTTGGGCAAATTGATTGTCGTCACAGGATTCCTGTGTGGCTCGAATAGCTCAGACAAGGCATTTCTCGCTACGTGGGTGGAAACTCTCGAGCTGGGCATTCGTACCAGGAGACATTCTCGACATAAAATGCAGATAACCGCAAGCGAGGAGGGACCGTGCTTGCAGTTGACAGAACGAGGCCTTTAAATGGAAATCGTCAACCAATCGCGCTTGATCGGAAATCGTTCGCCCTGGGTCCCTAGTGGAGTGACTCTATGTTGCTCCTTTTTGTTGATTCTGATCCTCTATTGGCCAACGGGCGCGGCGATGGTTTCCCAGTGGCGCACTAGCACGTTCTCTCATGGTTTTCTGATTGTTCCTGTGAGTATGTCCCTGGTTTGGATGCGCCGAGAACAGCTGCGATTGCTAATCCCCACACCAACGTTCTGGGCTTTGCCAGTTCTGCTTTTACTCAGCTTTGGGTGGCTTCTGGGGCATCTCGCCGCAATCGGGGTGGTGCAGCAATTCTGTGTTGTTGCCATGGTCATCGTGATTATTTGGGGCGTGCTTGGAACCGCTATAGGCCGGGCCCTGCTTCTGCCACTCGCTTTTCTGCTGTTTGCAGTACCGTTCGGCGAAGCCTTTGTCCCAAAGCTGCAAGATTTCTCAGCCTGGTTCGCGGTGAAAATGCTGGATCTCTGTGGCGTGCCCGTTCTGCTTGAAGGGCGATTTATCTCCGTTCCCTCGGGAAAATGGGAAGTTGCTGAAGCATGCAGTGGTATTCGGTATCTTACGTCGTCGTTGGCTGTGGGATTCCTGTTTGCGGGGCTGATGTATAGGACGTGGGTTCGGCGTATCGCGTTTTTTTTAGCTTCGGCTGTGGTGCCAATTGTGGCAAACGCGGTGCGCGTTTTTGGCATTGTTTTTCTTGCCTATGTGAGCGGCAATCGAATTGCGGCAGGCGTTGATCACATTATTTACGGGTGGATTTTCTTCACGGTGGTGATGGTGCTGCTCCTTGCAGTGGGGAGTTGGTGGCGAGAGAAGTCAAATCAACCGACCGACGCAACGTCATTGCCTGCAAGCGGCGGTAATGAAACTGAACGCAGCAAAGCGGAACGACGCCCCTTCGCGGCTCCAACTGTTGCGTTCGCTTGTTGCAGTCTCGTGGCCGTGGGCCTTGCTCCGGTTTCCATTAAGTTCCTTTGGGCTTCGACAGGCGAAAGCCCGCGTTTCGAGTTGACCTCGCGTATGGTGTCGCTGCCTATCCGAAACACGGGCACCGACGAAATCGGCTGGAAGCCAGCGTTCTTTGCGCCAAACACAGAATTGGTGCAGTCGTACGAAATCCAAACGCAGCCTGTGAAGTTGTATATCGCTTACTATGCTCCGGAGCAGCGAGATGCAAAACTGGTGAGTTCAACTAACGCTTTGTTTGACAGAAAAGTTTGGTGGCGCACGAAGGAAGACGAGGTAGACGCGGCAATTGAGGGCCAGAGATTTCATATTCATGAGACTTTTATCCGATCATCGCAGCGCTCGGTGGTCGTCTGGAGCTGGTATTGGGTGGACGGTAAATATACGGGCAGCGATGTGCTTGCAAAGACGCTGTTGGTGAAGGCGCGCTTCCTGCGCGATCGGCGCGGCGCGGCAATCATTGCGATCGGAGCGGAGGACCGACCGGATCAAGTCGCCGCCGTCGAGATACTAAGACAATTTTTGGATCACATCTCGTTACGGGAAAGTCTAACGCCCAGTGCAAGCTAGCATCTGCGTTGTTGCGTCATAGTTTTGTGTGCTAATTGGGCGTCGAGGCCTTGATGGAGTCCAGCGCTTTCCTCGCTTCGTCTGAACCTTCAAAGGAGCCCCGCAAACGCAATGCGGTCTGCAGTTCCTGTTTCGCTTGTTCTGTTTGGCCGGCGTTGAAATAAGCTGTGCCGAGGTGATAGTGATAGGCGGGGTTTGCCGGAATAGCCCCAATGCATTCTTTTAGGTAAGGCACGGCACTCTTGGCCGCCCCCATTTTTACAAGGAGCCATCCCAATGTATCCGCCACATGAGGATCTTTGGGCAGAGCAGATCTTGCTTCCTGCGCCAAGCGCAGCGCCACGGAGATGTTGCCACCGTGTTCTGCGTATAGCCACGCTAGATTGTTTTTAGCGATTGCGTAATTGGAATCTAACTTGAGAGCCGTCTCATATTGCGAAATTGCTTGAGGCCAGTCTTTTCTGATTTCGGCTAATCCGCCGAGCTGCACGTGAACCGCTGCATTGGCCGGCTCCGCAGAAGCGAATCGCTCGAAGGATTCACGAGCTGCATCGTATTGTCCTCGGCTACGTTGAACCTCACCCATACCATAGATCGCCGTAGTGGCTTGCGGATTAATTTGCAATTCCGTTTGAAACGCTTTGTCGGCGACGTCGAGCTTATTGGCTTGCAAGGCGAGCTCGCCCAATAGCTGCTGCCCTGCCGCCCAATGGTTCGAGTTGGCGAGTAGCGCTTCGACAGCTTTGAGACCTTGTTCCGATTGTTTGTTCCCCGCATAGCTGAGTGCAAGAATTCGGAGGCCGTCGAGCGTCAGAGGGCCCATGTTAAGCGATTTTCTGCAGAGTTGGATGGCCTCCGCGTAGTGCTGTTGGCGAAGTTTCACCCATGCCAAGGTTTGAAGAACCATGGCTTGATCAGCCATCGAAATTTTCGGGTCTCGCAGGCGGTTTAGATTATCTTCAGCAAGGCCGAAGTCTCCTTGAATGGCATAGGCTTGCGAAAGCAAGAGGTAAGGGGTGAGCGTGGATTGCTTATGCTCAAGTGCTCGATTCAGATCTTGGATGGCAATGCGTGTCTCACCCGACTTCAACTCTAATGCGGCCATGATAATGCGTGCTGGGGAAAAATCAGGAGCAATATTCAAGAGTTCCCCAAGCGAAGCCTTTGCTAGTTCTGTCTTACCTTCTAACAGGTAACAGCGAGCGATCAGAAAATCCAATGTCGGGGATTCCGGATGGATAGCCTTTGCCTGGTTCAATTTCTGTAGAGCTTGGTCGGACCTTCCGTCGTCAACATCCAAGCGCGCCAATAGAAGCAGGGCTTCCCAGTCCTTTGGATCTTTGTTGATTAAGTCATTCGCAATTTGCTTAGCTTCGTCGCGCTTGTTCAGGCTGATCTGAATCTCAGCCAAGCGGCGCAAAACTATTTTGTTGTCCGACTGCTCGGCCAAAATGCGACGAAATTCCCTCTCGGCTGCTTCTGTCTGACCGGTAGCCTCGTAGAAAGTCGCCAAGGAAGTGCGGTCTCTGGAATTTCCACGACTGAGAACTTGGATTCTTTTGAAGGACTGCTCGGCTTGGTCTAGCTTCTTTTGCCTGATGTAGAAACCCGCGAGAGCATAAAGCGGATCGACCTTTTCAGGGTGCGCCTCAGTTAGTCGGTTCAGGACTAACTCCGCCTCTGCGGGATTACCCCTGGCTTCGAGCACACGCGAAAGTAAAAGTGGTGCGACGAGGTCAGCAGGAGCGAATTCCCAGGTCAAACGAAGATTTTTTTCGGAATCGTCCCATTGCTTACTCTGCAGATCGAGCTTCGCCAGGTCAAAAAACGCACGAGCACTTTTTGAATCTTCCTTTACGACTTGGTTGACCAATTCTCGCGCCTTGGTCGAGTCTCCGCTCGCCATCATTCCTTCTGCCAAAATGAGCTTCGCGACGCGATCGTCGGGCCATTTCTCGATCATCTCGCCGGCGATCTCTTTGGCTTTCTTCAAGTCGTGGGTGCGGAGTAGAAGTTCGCCCAGCATTGTGTAGGCTTCATGGTTTGCGGAGTCATAACGGATGGCCAGAAGCAGCTCGTTCACGGCGTTAATCGGTTCGCGACGCTGAAGACACAGGTTTGCTAAATCGCGGTGAGCCTTGGCCATTTCCGGGGAAAGCTGGACAGCACGGCTTAGCTCGATCAAGGCGGCTTCGGTTTGCTTTTGCTGAAGATACAGTTGCGCCTTGGCGTAGTGTTTTTCGGCGCTGCTATGAGGGTCTTGATGGCAGCCATTCAAAATGAGAGAAAACACTATGAACGCGGGCCATCGGGCCGCGCGCAGAGCGGGACAGCTGAAGCTGGAAAGACAGAAGGTATTCATTGGAGCCTTATCGAGAACTTGTAACAAGTTTAGCTCAGCGTCGGCGGGAATTTCCAGAGGTCCACACTCGTTAGTTCCACTTACAACCATGATGGCCGCCATGGCAATTTCAAGTGTTCGAAAGGTGGCCTTAAATCGTGGCCTTTAACCAAGGCGAAGGGCAAAACTCCGAGCAGCGAGAAGCCTTGGAGATCGTCGAAAGACGATCACAACCATGCACGAGTTCATAACCTCGGTCGAATTCCTGAGGCGTCACATTTTCGCTCAAGCGAAGAAGGCGATTCGGGGTCTGCCGCGAAAACGAATCCCGCGTTTTGGCCGGATCCATGCCGTAGTCTTGCACTATGACATGGATGCATTCACGAATGCTCCTCAAGAGGACGATCCCTCGTCCTCAAAGACCCAAGCTGCCGGTTAACAAGCGAGTCGATCGCGGGACGTTGGACGTTGCCCACAGCACATTGTTCCAAAAGAGATTCTCGCCTTGAGCCACTAAGGCCTTGTTTGCTCTGCGCGACTGATGTCTTCCACGCTGAAATTCTCTTCATAGTGACGGAGGCTCAGCAACGCTCGAATCACCGGCAGAACTGGGTTCCTTGCTACATCCAGGCAATTAGGGGCCAACAAAGGTCGTGACACTAGAGGCTGGTAGGGTGGCCGTGAATGCGCTGCCACCGACGGTAATACTCGTCTGTTGCGCCAAGTCTAGACTGGATGAAGTAACCCAAGGCGTAACTGAGGTGGCTGTAAAGCCATTCAATGCGAAATTCAGCACCACGTTTGATCCATTGTGGTTGATGGCAACGATTGCGAATTTCCCCGTGCTGGGGTCCTTATAAGCGGAAATAGATACCCCGCCCACAGGGCTGGCTGTCGTGCCGATTCGGACAAATCCGGGCCTCACAAACTTCGAATAGTTTCCCAGTACGAATAGCCGCTTCGTCGTCGCACCAGTCGCACTGAGCAACGCCTCGTTGTCGCCATTCCCACCATCGATCAACCACCAGTAGTGCCACGCGTTAGCGTTCGCAATGGTCATCCAATCGTTGATGCGTTGCGCCCACATGAGGCCGTTAGGCATGCCGCCGGTAAAAGTATCGAATGTTGCTACTTCGGTCTCCCACAACTTTTTGCCCTGGTTCTGGGCAAGCGGGTAGGGGGACGCGTTGTCCAAATTTCCGCTGCTATCGTAGTTGTGCGCGGCGACGATACCTACG
>Ga0137415_10005003_pt1 | contig 13098 bp, 6 predicted proteins | sample CZODoug3_1_1_16f_FD_183082 | JGI IMG/M metagenome (GOLD analysis project Ga0137415, IMG submission 183082) | Vadose zone soil fungal communities from Angelo Coast Range Reserve, California, USA - CZODoug3_1_1_16fungal (Hybrid Assembly) | ecosystem: Environmental > Terrestrial > Soil > Vadose... | reverse complement strand
CAAAGGCCGGCGACTCTCCAGATTTACGTCGCAGGGGAAGGCCTGTCGTTCCGTCCCGTCGGTGAGGCAACCCCGGTCGTCCACTAGCGAATCTGACACAACGCACGGCCGGCCCACACCGGGTCCGGCGGGAGAAAAACAACTTGAGTTTGGGGGCGCGGCCTTGACGACCTCATTGGCCGCTCAAAGAAGAGTCTGTTCGCCGTTTGGCTTTTTCGCGGCTCGCGTGACGTGGCTGATCGCTTTCGTGTTTCTTTTTGCGGCCGCGTCGCCCGCACTGCCGGGCGAAAATTCCCATACGGAAGCATCCCCATCTTCACGTTCCTACCTTTTCTCTGCTTCCTTTGATTACGCAACCGGCAAAGAGGTTATAGAGGACCATTCCGCGGCAGAGGCGCAGGCCGCTGCACAACAGCAGCAGTTTGTCATCGAACGTATCGATTTCATCGGCAACCGCCGGGTGCGCAGCGACACGCTGAAAGCGCGCATTTTCAGCCGCGAAGGTGACGTTTACAACGAGGAAACGCTGCGCCGCGATTTTCAGGCGCTGTGGAACACCCAATTCTTCGAGGACGTAAAACTCCGCGTCGAGGACTCCCCAACTCGTGCCAGCGGCAAAATCATCGTCTTCGAAGTTAAGGAGCGCCCGCAGATCCGCCGCATCCGCTATGACGGTATCCACTCTGTTTCCGAATCGGACATTCTCGACCGCTTCAAGGAACGCAAGGTCGGTCTGAGCGTCGAAAGCCAGTTCGATCCTACGAAAATCAAGAAGGCGGAAGTCGTGTTGAAGGAATTGCTGGGCGAGCATGGCCGCCAATTCGCGAAAGTCACCCCGCAGTACGAGCGCATTGCTTCCAGCAACGCAGTCATTCTCGTTTTCAAGATCGAGGAAGGCCCCAAGGTCAAGGTCGGCCAAATAAAATTCAAAGGGAACCACGCTTTCAGCGACCGCAAGTTGATCCGCGCGATGCGCCACGACCGGCCCTACGCCATTCCTCTCTACTTCTGGTACATCCCGGTGCTCACCAAGACCTACGACCGCCAAAAATTGAGCGAGGATCTGGAAGTCGGTGTTCGCGGCCTGTATCGCGACAACGGATACTTCAAGGTGTCCGTCGGCGAACCCATCCTCGATAATATTGACACCCAAAGCAATCGATTGGGCGTTCCGCTGGTCCTCGGACGCAGCCACGGCAAGGCCGTCAACATCACCATCCCCATCGAAGAGGGCGAGCGCTTCCGCATGGGCACTCTCAAAATCGTCAGCTCCGATCCAGACAAGGCCTTGTCACTGAAGGTCGACGCGCTGAAGAGCGCTTTTCCCCTCAAGCAAGGCGACATTTTCTCGACGGAAAAAGTGCGCAAGGCCCTGGAGACCTACGGCAAGATTTACGGCGAATACGGATTCATCGACTTCACTCCCGAGCCGGACACCGAAGTCGACGATGTCAACAAAATCATCAACCTGACCCTGCGGTTTGACGAGCAGAAACAGTATTTCGTCAGGCGCATTGATTTCAGCGGTAACACCACGACGCGCGACAAAGTCATTCGCCGCGAGCTGATGATCGACGAGGGCCAGCTCTTCAACAAACGCCTCTGGGAGCTCAGCATCCTGCGCCTCAATCAGCTCGATTACTTCGACAAGATCGAAGCCGACAAGGCCGCCGAGATCAAGCGCAACAGCAAAGAAGGTACGGTAGACATTAACCTCAAGCTCAAGGAAAAAGGAAAACAGTCGATCGGTTTGCAGGGCGGCGTCAGCGGCCTGGCCGGCAGCTTCATCGGCCTCACCTATCAGACCAACAATTTCCTGGGCCTTGGCGAGACTCTGACGTTTTCGGCGCAGTTCGGCGATCTTACGCGCAGCTTCATGTTCGGTTTCACCGAGCCCTATCTCTTCGACCGGCCCATTTCCTCGGGTTTCACGATTTTTTCCAGCCGCTACAAGTTTGACCAGGCCCGCCAGGCAGCGCTCCTCACCGGCCAGTCCGTCAGCATCAACCCGCAATTCATTCAGAATTACAACCAGGACAGCACGGGCTTCACGCTCTTCGCAAGCTATCCCGTCCGGAAGCTGTCCTTCACTCGAATCGGGTTGCAGTACGGTCTGACGCGCACCAACATTACGGCGTTTAACGATGCGTCCAAGCTGCTGTTCACCCAGGTGCAATTCCGCAGCATCGCCGGTCCCAGCGCGCTGAATGGAATCGTTTCGAGCACCATCACCCCCACGATCACCTATAACACCGTCAACAATCCAATCAATCCCACCGGCGGAAAGAGCTACTTTTATTCGCTCGGATTTTCCGGGCTTGGCGGCAACGTCAAGAGCGTCAGCAATGTTTTCGATTGGAAGTACTACCATCCGGTGAACAAGCACCGCAACGTTTTGGGTTTCCATGCTTCGGGCGCGTTCATCACCGGGTTCGGCGGCGGGGAACCGCCTCCCTATAGCCGCTTCTATATGGGCGGCGAGTCGGACATTCGCGGTTTTGACATTCGCTCGATTACCCCGGTCACGTTTATTCCGGTCGCGACGGCGCAGCAGTTCACCTACACCTGCAACACTTGCCTGGATGGCTTTGGCCGGCCGACCCAGCGAGCCGTGAGCGTACCCGTGCTCGGCTACACCATCACCTTTCCCGGCGGCGATACGCAGGGCTATGGAAATGTCGAGTACCGCATCCCCATCATCGGCAACACCTTCCAGACCGTGTTGTTTTTTGACGGCGGCACCAATGGCATCCTTCGAAAGGGCGCATTACGGCTTGATCCTACGGGATTTGATAATCTCACCGCCAGCTTTCCTAACGCCGTTAGCTCCGGCGCGCTGGCCGCGGACCGGCGGCTGGGCATCTCTCCGGGAACAAATTTTCGCTTGCGCGGTTCGACGGGCATCGAATTCGTCGTGCAGTTGCCGATCATTCAGGCGCCCTTCCGTGTCTACTACGCCTACAACATCCATCGTTTGCATTCGCAGCTTTTGGCGCCCCAGGATTTCATCGAGGCCAGCGAGATTTGCGATCCGTCCCTGGGAGACAGGTGCACCACGCCCGGCCGTCTCCCCTCCTCGCTGCCTCCGGACGTGTGGAGGTTCCAGGTCAGGCCGACAATCGAGCAGCTTCTGAAAAATCCGGGGAGTCTCAATTATTTTGAGCCTCTACGCACATTTAGATTCACAGTCAGCCGGACCTTCTAGGGTATGAGGATGATCGTGATTTTTGAAAAAGCTTGGGAAAACAGCAGCGCAGCAGAAGCAGGTCAGGTGCAGAGCGCGCAAATGTGGGGGAGACAGTGGGTATGAAGTGGCATAAGAGTGCAGCAAACATCTTGTTGGCGATGGCGTTCGCCAGCCTTTGGATCAGCGGATGTGGCAGCAGCAGCGTGGGCAATCAGGTGGTTGTGACCGTCACGGGCCAGACCAACGTGATGGTGCCTGGGCCATCGCAGCAATCGCAAACCATCACCGCCAACGTCACCGGCGCCACCGACGTGACTTCCACGTTCGCATGCACGTACACCACCACCCCGAACCCGACAACCGCCGTACCGAATCCGCCGGCATCCGCTTCCGCGGCCTGCGATACTGCCAAGACCGCCAGCGGCGATCCCGCTGTCGGAACGCTTACCCCCATTGCGAATACCAGCACCACCATCCTTTCCACGGCTACTTTCGCGGCTCCTAAGGCCTTTCCGGATCAAGTCAAGCTCCCCAACGTCCTCGTCACCATCACCGCCACCTCCAACGCTGACAAGAAGAAGACGGGAACCTTCAAACTTATTTTCGATTCCGGCGTCCGCATCTCTATTTCACCCGCAACAGCCACAGTTGCGACCACCGCACAGCAGCAGTTCCTCGCCAAGAAGGCCGATGGCACCATCTTTCAGCCCAGCGAGATTACCTGGGCTGTGACCTTTGAGACTACCGCTAGAACCAACAGCGCGTCCTGCAGCGGAGGAAGCAACGACTGTGGCTCGATTGATAACTCGGCCACTAAAAATGGAGTTTATACTGCACCCTCGACCGTACCCAAGGCGGCCCCAGCTTCCACGACCACACCGGTGAATGCCGCGGGAATCGTCACGGTCTACGCTTTCTCAGTCGTAGACAACACCCGCATTGCCCAGGCGTCTGTCACCGTCGTCCAGGCCGGTAACATTACCTTCAGTGGCATTTCCCCATCCGTTGCTCCTCAGGGCGGCCTGCTACAGGACATTTTCCTCGCGGCTACCAACGCCAATTCGCAGACCGGCGTTACGCTTGTGGATTCGTCCGGTAATGCCACGACGATTAGTCCCGTATCAGGGCAGATCAAAGTAGTTTTCGCCCCAGGATCGACTTCCTCCTCGATCGGCGCGCGCGTTCGCTTGAACTCCGCCCAGCTTGCCGTTGCCGGGCACTACACAGTACAGGTGACCACCAGCAACACCTCTGTTACGGTTACCGGCGGACCGTTTCCTCTCGACATCAAGCCGTTTCGGCCTACCATCGTCGCTGCACGGCCGGAAAATCTTCAGGAGGCCACACTCGGGCAGGATCCCATCACCATTGATGGCGGGTTCTTCGGCACCAACGCATTTTCCTCTGGCACACAAACCATAACTCAAACGGTCACGCCGCTCTTCGACGGCAGGTCAGCATCATCCGCGCAGTACATCGTCCCCAACGCCCGCCAGATCAGCAATTTCCTGCCTACTCCCAGCTCAAGTAACCCCAACGCCGGATTGTTCCCACTCAGTGTGAAGTACTCCACCACGGCGAGCGGTCCCTTCGGCCCTCCGGTTCCCGGCCAAGCCTACACCAACATCGCCGTGATCCCGGATTACGCTGGAAAGAATGCTCCCGGTCCGCTCACGCAACTCTCCATTCCTGGGAACGCCGTGCCTCCCTCACCCACGATGCCCAGTGCCATCGCCTTGGATTCCACCCTGGGGTATGCGGTGGTCACTCTGGCCGGGCAGAATGCCTTTCTAACGGCTGCTCCCACGGTCAACACCGCCAACAACATTCAATTCATCAACCTGAACGCAGGGACGCCTACTCTGGCCGGTTTAGTTTCCTCGCAGGGTTTTCTCGCAACTGGCGTGGCCATCGACGACCGGTTGGTGGATAACGTGGGTAATCCCGCTCACGTGGCCGCCGTTGTTAACTACGCGAGCAGAACTCTGACGATCCATTCCATTCCTGCAGGAACGCTGCTGGGAACGGTGGACTTGAGCAAACTGATTCCGCCTCCGGCTACGACCACTTCTTTTGTCGCCCCGTTCCCGCGCTCCGTGGGCATTGATTCCTTTTCGCACCGCGCCGTCGTGGCCTTTGCTTCTACCAACGTCGGGCTGATCATCAATCTGGATCCTAGTGTGACTCCCGCCTGCATCCTTACCCCAACTCCTTCGACCTCCAAATACTGCGCTATCGGCTACGTCACGCTGAACGCCGGACCAAATCCCCAGATTGCTTTTGAATCCGGCGCTCGCCTCGCGTACGTGACTCCCGGTGGGGCGGGTCTGCTCTCAGCAGTGAACCTCGCCAACCCCTCGGTTGGATCGGTTGGCGTCGCCAGCGCTACTCGCACCTCGAATGTTGTCACCGTTACGACCTCGACCGCCCTTAACCTGAGCGCCAGCAACCCAGGAACCGTGCTCATCACTGGCTTGCCCCAAGGCGCCAACAAGACGAATTTCGATGGATCCTTTTCGGTCGGCACAATTCTCGATTCCACTCATTTTCAGTATTTTCAGGCTGACAAGGACGACACCTCCACATGTCCTCCGCCCACACCTCCGTCCACGACTCCCAACTGCTTCGCCAGCTCTGGCGTTCCCCTTCTGACGTACCAGGTCTCGGCCACCACGGTGGGGATCGCCTTCAATCCCATCACTCGGCGGATCATTGTCGCGGACCCCAATACCACGGCCAGCCAGATCAATTTCATCGACCCCGTAAGCGAGAACGTCGTTCCTATGACTTTGTTGGGCGGCGCCACCGGTACTGGCACCGGCTCCTCCGACGAAATCGGCACTTCCACTGTGGCTTTCCAACCTTTCACCAATACCGCGCTTTCCTTCAATTCGAGTCGTGACCAAGTATCTCTCCTTGATCCCGCTCTTTTGCAGCGCATTGTAATTATTCCCACGAACCAGACTGCCCAGGCAACCGCGAGCTTTACCCCCGCGGGCCAGAACAGCACCGCGATTACTGTCAACCTGCCCGGAGCCCTGGCCGTAGATTCCACCAACAACGTTGCGCTGGCGGTGAATTCCGGCAGCGGCAACATCACTTACTTCCAGCTCGGACAGCCTGGAAAGATCAAAACCCTGAACATCGACCACGTTGTCGCTCCGCCTATCGATGATCCCAACAACACGCAGATTCCAGTTAAGGCAAACCTAACTCCTGCGGTCAAAATCACTTTGGGCACTCCTTCGCCCGCTGTCGGCCCCGTTCAGATTTTCGGCTCTGGTTTCTCCAGTAGCTCAAAGGTTCGTCTCGACGCCATCGACGTCACCACGCTCGGCGCAACGGTCGCGCTGAACGGCAGCCAGGAACTGGACGTTACATTCCCTCCTGGATTGTTCACCGCTCCTCGCCACTTTGCGCTGGATGTGGCCAACAGCGCCGTTGTCACTTCGAACGTCGTCGACTTCACCGTTCTCGAAGAAATTCCTTTGCTTCCCTGTTCGGGTACTCTCGCCGCCCCGGGAGGCGTCGCCATCGACGAAGTCCATAATCTCGCGGTCGTTACCAACACGGGTTGCCATCAGGTTTCCGTCTTCAGTCTGGACCCCGCCAGCCTGAACCCCACGAACGCGCTCGCTACGGCCGTCGAAACCATCCAGACCGGCGACACCCCTACTGGTGTTGCCGTACTTCCCAGACTCGCTTATATCGGGCAGGCTGCTGGAACCGGCGTCGCTGTGGTTACCAACAATGGCTCAAATACTGTCTCATTGATTGATCTCGTGAACCGTGCACAGGTCCTGGACAATTCCACACCTCCGAAACCTATCGTCGTGACTGTCGGCGCGAATCCCAGTGGCGTAGCCATCGATCAGGAAACGAATCTCGCGGTCATCGCCAACACCGGTTCCAACACTGTTAACACGATTGATCTCACGCCAATAGCCAAGGATCCGACGAATCCCACCAAAACCCTCGGCACTCTTACACCCGGCCTGGTAGCCGTCGATCCGAACCCCATCGCCGTCGCCATTGACCCCGATCGAGGCACCAACGGCCTCGGTCTGGCCGTCGTTACGTGCCAGCCCAGCGGCTCCTCCAGTACGTTCGGTACTCTGGTTGGCGTGGACATCGGCTTGGCCACTCCCGTTCGGTCCATCTCGGCTTCTTTCCTCACCCCGACCCTGACTGGCATAGCCTTTGATCCTTCGGTCTCTCCGGCGCTCTTTTATACGGTTTCCACCCAGGGCAACTCAATCACGGCATTCAATCCGGATACCGGTCAGACGCGCACGATTAAGGTCGGCATCAATCCCAACGCCATCGCTTACAATTTCCAGACCGGCACCATACTGACGGTGAATTCGGTCGGCAATGCAGGTTCGACGACCAATCCGGTCAGCAATACGATCTCGATCGTGGATTCGCAAACCTTCGCGACCAAGGCAACTCTGGGTATCGGCGGCTCATCGATATTTGCAGCGGCTATTCAGACCTTTACGAACCTGGCGGTCATCGCCGATCACGACAACAACCGGGTGCTCCTGTTCCCGTTGCCGAAATAGATCGTGGCCGGAGACCTCTTAATGCGGAAGCCGTCTTACAGTTTGGGCTGTTGGGGCAATCATGCTTTCTGATTGCGGGAACAGAACGGCGTCGGCTATACTCTCAGGTTCGCAATACGCTCGTAGAGTCCGCAGGGAGTGGAATCAGTTTTAAGCCAAGCTGACTTGGCGCAGGTTCGCCCCGGTCTTTCCGTGGCGGGCCACAACAAGGAGAGAAAAGTGAATTCTAGATTGTTGACCGCTTCGCGGTCACGAAACATGTTGACTCGTACAGCCGCCCTGGCTGCCGCGTGTGTATTGAGCACCGGAGCCATCTGGGCACAGTCGCCCCCCGCGGCCGGCTCGGCCGCAGGTGGCAAGGTCGGCGTCATCAGCATTCGCCAGGCCATCGTTACCACGGCGGAAGGAAAGCTGGCTTCCGCGGAATTGCAGTCGCAGTTCGCTTCGCGACAGAATGAAATCGAGAATCTGAACAAGCAGATCAGTGATCTGCAGCAGCGTCTTCAGGCCGGCGCGAACAAGCTGAGTCAGGAAGAAGAAGCCCGCCTGAGGCAGCAGGGGCAGCGCCTCGCGCAGCGCCTCGAACGCATGAATACGGAATACCAGGAGGACGTGAACGCCGCGCAGGGCGACGTCATCGACCGCATCGGCCGCAAGATGGTGGATGTGCTCGACCGCTACTCGCGTGAAAACGGTTATGCCGTCGTGCTGGATTCTTCGGCGCAGGGCTCTCCCATCCTCTACGCCTCCACGCAGATCGACGTCACGCAAGACATTGTGCGTCTCTACGATCAGGCCTACCCGGTCAAGGCCGGAGCAGCCACACCGGCAAAGCCCGCCGCGACAAAACCGGCGCCTGCGCCTTCTCAGCCGCCCGCTGCCAAGCCCTAGCGAACACTGTTTTTCGCTGGATTCTGACTTTGCCAAAGCGCTCCTGACCTCGTCAGGGGCGTTTTGTTTTCCACGCGTCCGCGCGCGCTCACGCCGCCGTTTGCGCTATGCCTCTGCGTTCCGATGCCGGTGCGGTGCAAGCGGAATACACCGCTGACCATTTGGTCAGGTTCCTGATGCGAACGGCCCTGTACCATTTCTCCGTTGCCTTCTTTTGCAGCAGCGCCGTAATGTTGTGGTGTAGCGCTCTTCTCGCAGGCACATGCAATCAATACTCGGCATTCGGCACGGCATACAAAATTCCTCGCCTCTCGAGGGAACGGATAGTTTCCGCGCGCAGCAAGCGGAATCCGGTTTGCGTCAAGTCGCGCGGCGTGAGTGGTGGCTTTGGCTGTCCGCACTTTTCGTTGCCATACTTTCGGCCACCGCGTTTGTGCTCTCTTCGTTCCCTTCTTTTTTTCGGCACAACGAGCATTTCTACGAAATCCGTTCTGATCAGGCCCGCTGGGGAATCCTATGCCTGCTTCTGCTTTTCAACGGCTGGATGCTGTATCGGCAATGGTCGTTCCGCCGGCAGCGAAAGCAGTGGAGCGGGCAAGATGTTGTTGCGGAGGCGGCCCCAGGTCAAATTTCCACTTCCGGCGGCGTGGATTCCGTCACGGGACTGCACACGCGAGGTTTCATCGAGCAGCAGCTCGGAAAAGAGATTGCGCGCGCGCGGCGGCAGAATACGGCGCTGAGCCTGGCCACCGTTCATCTGGACGAATTTGCCGAGATGATCAAACGCCACGGTCAATCGGCAATGGACGAGGCCCTGAAGGAGCTTGCGCGGCGTTTGAAGAAGGCGTGCCGCGGCTCCGATTTTGCGGCGCGGCTGGCCAGCGACGATTTCCTTCTGGTGCTGCCCGAATGCAACCTGGGCGAAGTGAAAACCGTGTTGAACCGGCTCGGCGCCATTGAAGTGGTGTGTTCCGGCCGCCGGATCAACCTTGCCTATACAACCGGCTTTGTGGACTATCAACCCGGCGATTTGCCCGCGGATATGCTCAAGCGCGCCTCGCAACTCCTGCACCTTTACGAAAACGCCGCCAAGGACAGCTTCTCCGCGACGCTGGCGCCGCATTAAGCCGCCGCCTGGTTCCTGGCGTCTGCGATTTCCGCACATCGCTACGAAACCCTGCTGAAAAATCACTCTCACTTGTACTGAGCCGTCCACAAAATTTCAAAGACAGCGCGGCCCGCCGAGATGCACAAGGCTTCTCGGCGGGCCGCGCACCCCTCAGGGACGCGAGACTTAAGTCTTCCGCTCCGATCAGCTTCCGGCGGGAGACTGCAGCCACCTGATGGCTTTACGCCACGGTGCCGCGCTGCCGCTCTTCATTGGAGTGTTCAACCACGCCACTATGCCGTGCCCGGCAGCCGACAAGCGGCTCTCTGACAACAGCGCTGGCTGGTTGGCAGAAGGCGTCTCCGACGGCGTAAGCCAGTACGGGCTCCCGGTCGCGAACGAACGCTCCGCGGCGGTACTTGCGGATTGCCGCTCGGGGACCGTTCCTGCCACCGTCAGTTTTATCAGCGTCCCGACCTGCTCCTGGGACGCCCTTAGTGTTCTGAGGATTTTTCGCGCGAACCAGATACCCACGGCCAGGAAGACAAAGTCAGTAAAAAGGTTTCCTAGCTCGTACCAATTGCTTTGCATCCATGCGGTGAATTCGTTCATAACCTCACCTCAAGACTGGGACAGCTTTAAGTTACCGCCCGGCTGCGGGGGAGGAAACTGGCAGGAAGTCCAGTAAATGGTCAGGCAGGTATCTGCCCTCGCGGCCCATCGGCGCGCTTGCGCTGCAACCGCGCCGACGTGATCTAGGTACTCATGAACACCATTGGTCTGCGGCGCCGTTTGCTGGAGCGAAAAATCCGCTAGTATGAACTTAAGAGATGGGGTCTCCGTGCGATGTTCAAGCGGCTCATGATTCTGGGGATCATCGGGATTGTGTTTGTCCTGGGGGCAAACTACCTCCTGGTTTATGCGCTGAACCAGCAAGTGAAGCGAGAGCGCGAACGCCAGGGCGAGAACTATTGGAGCGCCTATGCCGCTATCGTGCGGTTCGGGCAACATCCTGACAGTGCCTCCGAGCAGAAGGCCAAAGCCGCGTTGGAGGAGGCGTCCCGAAAAGGCCTGAGCGTGACTCGCGCAAAAATTCTCCAAAACTATTTTCAGGATCTTCAGGGTTGCTACCAAGGCCAGCGTGATTCCTGCAAACAGGCCACCAGCGATATGAATCTCGCCATGCGAGCCCCCGCCGAGCGTCAGTAGGCGGTTAGTCACCAAGACGCCCCCCCACGCCCGGTGTTTTTGGGCAAAGAGTGCGAAATCGATTGAAAACAAACGAGTTGAGTTTTCGTGCGTGCAAAAGAGTGCGCAAGAGTGTGAAAGGAAAGGACTTGGGCCGAGTGACGGGCGGGCCGAGTGAGGACAGAGAAAATTGCTTGGCTTGAGGGGGTACCCCTGTTTTTTGTAAGTGTTGCAGCTAAAGGGTTTACGCATGCGGTAAGTCTTTTGTTTGCAACACTTGCGGGGAGTGCCATAAGTGTTGCAGATAAAGGGGTTAGAGAAGACGATGCAGGGAGGTAATGGGGTAACGAAGTAAGAAGAGGGCTTGGTGACTAGCGACTCCCACACGACCGGGGGAGGCGAGACAATTAGGGCCTCGCCAACAAAACCGGGGCGGCGCGATCGACGGGGATCGGCTTCGAGATACACAAAACAGTGTAGCAGAAACTATTCTGTCTGTCAAGTTATTTTATGGATATCATTCGAATGGAGCGGGAAGACATTGAGGGTGCAGGGGTTAGGAGATTGAAAAGCGAAATTTGCGGAATGGGGGATTTGGGCGGAGAAGCGAGAATTTTTAATAAAAAAGGATAAGCCGAGAGAATGGGGGAAATGTCAAAAGCGCCAGGTGCAAAACCGGCACCCGGGGCACCCGCGGGACGGGTACCCCACGTGGTATCATCCGGTCAATGTCTCGCGAGGTGAATATGGGCGCAATTGATCTGCACCATCGCATTTTGGAGCTGGAAGAACAAGTGAATAATCTGTTGAGGGACAAGCGCGACCTGGAGGAAAAGGTCGCAAAGCTTACGCCGCGCAAGATGTACGAGGCGACACTCAATTCCAACAGACCACTCTTCTGGGTTGAAGCATAGGTTCTAGTCCACCCGCCCATGTAAGGGATTACCTTCAGCTTTCCATCTTATGAAGATTGTTGGGCAACAAATTCGACTCGCAGGGTCAGACCTGAGCAACCACCTCGCGTGCAGACACTTGACCACGCTCGATTTGCAAGTAGCGCGAGGCGAGCGGACGGCGCCGGATTTGGCTGCGCCCGACCTGAAGGTGATTCAGGAGCTGGGGCTGCGGCATGAGACAGCGTATCTCGCGCATTTGGCTACGCAGGGTCTCACGGTCGAGAATCTGGGATATATCGGGCATCACGAGGAGCAGCGGCTGGTAGCAGAGACGCTGACGCTGATGGAGCGTGGCGCGGAAGTGATTGCACAGGGGGCGCTGAGCGACGGGGAATGGTTTGGGAGACCGGATGTGCTTCGGCGGGTGGAGAAGCCGAGCAATCGCTGGAAGTGGTCATACGAAGTGGCGGACACGAAGCTGGCGCGAGAGACGAAGGCGACGACGATCCTGCAATTGTCGCTGTATTCGGAATTGCTAGCGAGAATTCAGGGGACGATGCCGGAGTTCTTGTGGGTGGTGCCGCCAGGTGAGGGATACGCGGGCGAAAAATATCCGGTGCTGGAGTATGCGGCGTATTACCGGCATGTTCGGAAGCGGCTGCTAAGGGCAGTGGGGGAGGATGCGGGTAAGAAAACGTATCCAGAGCCGGTGGAGCACTGCAACGTGTGCCGATGGTTCCGGGAGTGCGATCAGCGGCGGCGGGCAGATGATCATCTGTCGCTGGTGGCCGGAATCCGGCGGCAACAGAGGGATCAATTTGAAGCGTGGAATGCAGAGACGATGGCGAGGCTGGCGGAGCTGCCGATTCCGCTGAAGGAAAGGCCAAAGCACGGGTCCAAAGCAGGATATGAGCGTGTGCGGGAGCAGGCACGAGTGCAGGTGGAAGGGCGGACAGAGAAGAAGCTGAAGCACGAGCTGCTCTTGCCTGTTGCGGAAGGAGTGGGATTTTGCCGGCTGCCGGAGCCTTCCGTGGGCGACATGTTTGTGGATTTGGAAGGCGATCCGTTTGTGGGAGAGAACGGGTTGCAGTATCTCTTTGGGTTTGCGGTGCTCGATTTGCCGGGAGAATTGAAATACGAAAAGCGATGGGCTTTGAATCGTGAGGAGGAGAAAAAGGGATTTGAGTGGCTGGTGGACGAAATCATGCGGCGCCGGGAAGCGAACCCGAAGATGCACGTGTATCACTTCGGGGCCTACGAGCC
>Ga0137415_10005002_pt1 | contig 13099 bp, 11 predicted proteins | sample CZODoug3_1_1_16f_FD_183082 | JGI IMG/M metagenome (GOLD analysis project Ga0137415, IMG submission 183082) | Vadose zone soil fungal communities from Angelo Coast Range Reserve, California, USA - CZODoug3_1_1_16fungal (Hybrid Assembly) | ecosystem: Environmental > Terrestrial > Soil > Vadose... | reverse complement strand
GGAGGTCGGCTTGAGGGGCGGGTCCGCCGGCACGGGGAGCGTCGCGGCGCGGGCTGTGAGTTCCCCGAATCCGACCCGCCGGCCCGTCGGCACGTGCTCCACCATGCCGTTCCGGGCCCGGCACGCGTCGCGCGGCACGTTCCAGGAGAGCGCCGCCGCGGCGATCAGCATCTCGCGGGCGGCGGCGCCCGCCTTGCGCAGCGGCTCGAAGCCGGAGCGCACGCTGCGGCTACCGACGGTAAACTGGTCGCCGTACGCCGGGTCGGCGTCCGCCTGCGCCACGCGCACCCGCGTCCAGTCGGCCTCGAGCTCCTCGGCCACGATCATCGGCATCGCGGTGCGTACGCCCTGACCCATCTCGGAGCGGCCGGTCCAGATGGTGACCGCGCCGTCGGGCCGGATTTCGATCCACGCGTTGGGCTTGAACGGCTCGCGCGCTGCCGGCGCGTGCGAGCCGCGGGGATCGACCGCCGGCAGATGCAGCCCGATCACCAGGGTGGCTCCGGCGGCGGCGCCGGTCTTGAGAAACTCCCGCCGGTTGACGATCGCGTGGCTCATGTCACACCTCTGGAGCGCTCGATCGGGTCAACCTACGACCGGTGTCACAACCCCGTCAATTACCCTTGCCCCCGACGGCTACTCCGCCGTCAAGACTTCGACCGGCTTGATCCGCGCCGCCCTGAAGCCGGGGATCGAGCACGAGAGCACCGCGATAGCCATCACCACGGCGACCGCCAGCGCGATCGTGGCGGGATCCGCGGCCCGGACGCCGAACAGGAGCGAGCCCAACCACCGGGACTCAAACGCGGACAGGGCCACACCGATCGCCGAGCCGAAACCCGCGTACCGCAGGCCGCGTCCCACCACCAGGCGGGTGAGCGAGCTGGGGGCGGCGCCGAGGGTCAGTCGAACGCCCAGCTCGCGCCGCCGTTGCCGCACGACGTACGACATGAGCCCGAAGATCCCCAGCGCGGCGAGCAGCACCCCCGCCGCGGCGAATGCGCCGACCACCACGGTCCAGCGGCGGGGGTCCCCGAGCGCGGCGCGCAGACGCTCCGACATCACGACCTCGACCGGCGCCACCTGCGGGTCGAGCGCGCCCAGCGCGGATCGGAGCGCGTGGAACGTCGCTGCCGCACCGATCCGGCTCCGCACGACGAGGTTGAGCGACAGGTCCACGTCCTGACTATCCGCCCCGACCGGCGAGTAGACCGCGTCGGCTTCCCCGGCAAGCCCCCGATACGGCACGTCGCCCACCACGCCGATGACCGTCGTCGGTGGGCAGCTCGTGCAGCCGCCGCTGTACATCTGCTTGCCGAGCGGACTCTCGTTCGGATAGTAGGTCGCCGCCCAGGCACGACTCACCACGACCACGGGCGGCGCGGTGGCGGAATCCCCGGGCGTGAACAGCCGGCCATCCAGGAGCGGGATGCCCATGGCGGCGAAGAAGCCGGGGCTGACGGGAGACCAGGGCGCGAGGTGTTGCGCCGTGCCGGCGGGCACGGGCTTGTCGAGCAGGTCGAAGTTGTTGACGTCGCCGAAGGTGTCGGGTGGGAGCGAGCCGGCGAGCCCTGCCGCGGTCACGCCGTCCGCCTCGGCGGCACGCGCCTCGACCCGGCGCCAGAACGTCTTGACGTCTGCGGGAGTGGCGTAACGCCCGGCCGGCAGTGAGACTGCGAGGCCGTACACCCCCGAGGGATCAAACCCGGGGTCGACACGCTGCAGGCGCAGAAAGCTGTTGAGCAAGAGGCCAGCGCCGATCAGCAGCGGGAGCGCCAGCGCGAACTCGGACACGACGAGCGCCCCGCGGAGCGCGCCGGCGCGGCGCCCCGATCCGGCGCGCGCGGGCGATCCCGCGAGCGTCGCGCTGAGCGACGACCCTCCGGTGAAGAGGGACACGAGCGGTACCACGCTGACGAGCACGCCGGCCGCGAGCGTCGCGGCCGCGGCGAAGCCGAGACCGCTCGCGTCGAACGCCACCTCGGCGAGACGGGGAAGGCCGGGAGCCACAAGCCCAACGGCCTGCAGGGCGAAGACGGCCAGCCCCAACCCCGCGATGCCTGCAAGTCCCACGAGCATGATGCATTCGGTCACGACCAGACGCGCGAGCCGGCGCCGTCCCGCACCGAGCGCCGCCCGCACGGACAGCTCGTGCTCGCGTGCGGACGTGCGCACCAGGACGAGCGTCGCCACGTTGGCGACCGCCAGCAGCAACACCAGCGCGACGGCACCGGCGAACAGCCCGATCTGCCCGTTGGCATACCCGACGATCGCCTGGCGCAGCGGCACCGGCGCCAACCGCGCGTTGCTGTCCTGAAACCCGCTCGCCCAGAGCGGGAAAATGCGCTCACTGATCCCGGCGAGGTCTCGCGCGGCGTCGCCGAGGGTGGCCCCCGCCGCGATTCGGGCGATGCCCCGATAGCCGAACGGTCCACGCCGGCTCGGCGTGGCGAGCTGCAGGACCGGCCAGATGGGTGCGCGAATCCCGGCCAGCTCGTCGCGCCCCGGCTCGAGGACGCCGACGACCTCGTGGCTCACGCCGTCGATCGGTACGACCTTGCCCACGGCGGCGGCTGCACCCCCGAGCGCGCGCTCGGCGAAGCCGTAGGAAACGACCACAACCCGTGGCGCCCCGGCAACGTCGTCGGCGGGCTCGATCAGCCGGCCATATCTCGGCGCGACGCGGAGCGCCTTGAAAAAGCCCGACGTGACCCGGCCCGCGCCGACGCGCTCCGGCCCGCGGGAGCCGACGATCGACACTCCCGCGGGCCGCAATGCGCCGAAGGCAGCGAAGCTGCGCTGTTGATCGCGGATTGCGAGGATGTCCACAACGGAGATCGTGCCCCAACTCGTGGGCGTGTACTGCTGATAGATACGCACCAGCCGCTCGGGATCGGGATACGGCAAGCCCGCGAGCAGGATGCGGTTGCCTACGATGAAGACGGCCGTGGCCGCGCCGATGCCGAGGCCGAGCGTGGCCACCACGGTCAGCGTGAAGCCGGCACTGCGGCGGAGCGCCCGGAGCGCGTAGCGCGTATCGGCGATCAGCTCCTCCAGCGGCCGCACGCCCCGCGCGTCGCGCACCTCTTCCTTGACCTGCTCTGTGTGCTGCAAGGGGGGGATCCCAGCTGCCTCATCGAGCACACGATGATGGCGCAACTCCTCTTCCAGTTCGCGCTCCAGGCGATCGCGGAAGAAGAGCGCCTTGCAGCGTTCGATGAGGTCGGGGATCGGGTTCATGCGTCACCCTGTGCGAGCCGGACCCGGAGAATCGCGTTGATCGTCTCCGAGGCGCGCCGCCAGTCCGACGCTTCTGTCTCGAGCTGCCGCCGTCCGGCGCGCGTGAGGCTGTAATAGCGCGCGCGCCGATTGTTGGCCGACGTGCGCCACTCGGCCCGGATCCAACCTTTGCGCAGCATTCGCTGCAAGCCCGGATAGAGCGATCCTTGGGCCACCCGGAACACGTCCTTGGAGAGTTGGTCGATACGTTGCCCGATGCCCCAGCCGTGCATCGGTTCGAGACTCAGGGCCTTGAGTACGAGCAGCTCGAGTGTGCCCGGCAGGAGATCATTGCGGTCGGCCGCCATCCGTGGTCCTCTAGATTAACTAGAGGAAGAGTGAGACGGCGCGCCGAGCTTGTCAAGCGGCGCCCCGTCAGGCAACTTCGACGGCCCCATGACGAATTCCCGCAGGACAACGGTGACGGCCCTGCGCTGGTTGGCACGCGCGCTGGCGCTGGCCGCGGCGTACTTCGTGGTCGCCAAGATCGGACTGCGCTACGCGACGATCGGGCCCTCCATCTCCCCGGTGTGGCCGCCCACGGGCCTCGCCGTGGCGGCGCTGGTTCTGCTGGGCCCGAGGTATTGGCCGGCCATCCTGTTGGGCGCGTTTCTGGCGAATGCGACGACGAGCATCCCGGTCCTCGCCGCCGCTGGCCTTGCCTGCGGCAACGCAACCGAAGCGACGGTCGCCGCCTATCTCCTCCGGCGCCGAGCCCGCCAACACCTGGCGCTCGATGATCTCCTCGGTGTGCGCACGCTCGTCGGCGTCGCAGCACCCGTGGGCGCGTTGGCGAGTGCCGCCATCGGTGTAACGAGCCTGTGGCTGGCCCATGTGGTATCGGGAGCGGGGCTGTGGTCCGCCCTGAGCCTCTGGTGCGCAGGTGACTACCTCGGCGCGTTGGTGGTGGCGCCGGTCTTCCTCACCTGGCTGGGTCCGGTTGGCCTGCGCATCGGCCGGCGTACGGCGATCGAGCTAGCTCTCCTGGTGGGCGGTGCCGTGCTCGCGACCATGGCGATCTTCGGGAGCCTCCTGCCGGCGTCGCTCCTCCCGCAGGCCGAGTACCCCTATCTCTTGTTTCCCTTCGTGATCGGAGCCGCGCTGCGGTTCGGCCCGCGGGGGGCCGCGCTCCTGACGATGACCGTGGCGACGCTCGCCGTCGGCTACACCGTGCGGGGCGGCGGTCCCTTCGTCATGCAGACCGTGCCGAGCACCGACACCGCGCTCATGCTCTACATCGGCATCCTCGCCATCACCGGACTATCCCTGGGCCCTGCCACGGCTCGTCACGAGCGGGCGGAACGTGCCCTGCGAGACGCCAACGAGCATCTCGCGGCCGTGATCCAAAGCTCGCCGCTGGCGATCTACACGCTTGACCCGACGAGCACGGTCCGGACATGGAATCGGGCGGCCGAGACGCTCTACGGGTGGCCGGCGGAGGAGGTCATTGGCCGACCGCTGCCGACGGTCGCCCAGGATATGGAGGACCATCTGCGCATGCGCGACCGCGCGTTGCGGGGCGAAGCGGTGCGGGGGGTGGAGGTGACCCGACGCAGGAAAGACGGGGCGTCGATAAACATCAGTCTCTCCGTTGCTCCGCTGCATGATGCCGCGGGGCGGGTTACGGGGATGTTGTCGATCGCGGCCGATCTCACGGAGATGCGACAGCTCGAAGTGCAGTACCGCCAGGCGCAGAAGATGGAGGCGGTCGGGCGGCTCGCCGGCGGCATCGCGCACGATTTCAACAATCTGCTGACCGCGATTATCGGGACGACGTCCCTGGTGCTGGAGGATATGGGGCTCGAGTCACGGGCCCGCCTGGACATCCAGGAAATCGAGAAGGCCGCCAAGCGAGCCGCCGGGCTCACGCGTCAGCTGTTGATCTTCAGCCGGCAGCAAGTGCTCGAGCCCCGCGCGCTCGACTTGAACGCGCTGGTCGGCAACTTGGAGAAGATGTTGCATCGGCTCATCGGCGAGGACATCGAGCTGCGGACGAAGCCGTCCGCTGCGCTGGGGGCGGTGCGAGCCGATCCCGGCCAGATCGAACAAGCGATCGTGAACCTGGTGGTGAACGCCCGGGACGCCATGCCAAAGGGAGGGCGTCTCACGATCGAAACCGCGGATGTCGAGCTCGATCGCAGCTACGCCGCCGCGCATGTACCGTTCCAGCCGGGCCCGTACGTCCTGCTCGCCATCAGCGACACGGGTGTGGGCATGGATGGCGCGACTAAGGCGCGCCTGTTTGAGCCGTTTTTTACGACCAAAGAGCCTGGGCGGGGTACGGGGCTCGGGCTCGCGACGGTCTACGGTATCGTCAAGCAGAGCGGCGGGTACGTCTGGGCGTACAGCGAGCTGGGCCACGGCACCACCTTTAAGATCTATCTACCGCGCGTGGCCGAGACTCCGGAGAGGCCGGAGTCGGCGACGGGCACGCCCACCCCGGTGCGCGGATCGGAGACGGTGCTCGTCGTAGAGGACCAGGAGGAGGTCCGCAAGCTGACCAAGCGCGTCCTGGAGGGTCGGGGGTATGCGGTGCTGGCGGCTCGGAACGGCGCCGAGGCGTTGGAGATAGTCGCCCGGCATCCGACGCGGATCCATCTGATGATCACCGATGTGGTGATGCCCGGGATGAACGGCCGCGAGCTGGCGGAGCTCGCCTGCGCCAGGCGGCGCGACCTGAAAGTGCTCTATGTATCGGGCTACACCGGTGAAGCGGTGCTCCAGCACCGCTTGCTGGAGGCGGGCGTCGCATTTCTCCAGAAGCCGTTCACGCCGGACGCGTTGGCGCGCAAGACTCGCGAGGTGCTCGATAACGGCAAGCAGGCGTAGCGCGACGGTCCCTATTGGACCACTGCCGCCCGCCACTATGGTCCACGGCGGCGTTCTGACTGCCCCCCGAGGGACACGAGCTACACCGCTCGCACGATCTCCCAGGCCCCGGCCCCGATCAGGAGCAGTCCCGCGAGCCGGACCGCCCGCGCCGGCTCGTGGGCCATGCGTTCCACGGTGATGGCGAGCGCCGTCAGCGCGATCAGCGCCAGGTTCATCATCCCGGTGACCACGAGCAGCGTCATGAACGGGACGCAGCACAGGACGCAATCGACCCCCAGGGTGATGCCCCGCCACCAGGCGGTCCCGGGGCGCGCGAGGCCGGGCCGGCCCTCGCGGCAGCACGCCAGGTGCCGAGCCTTCCATGGGGTGAGCTGCACCCACCCCGCGGCGACCAACACGACGCCCCGGGCGATCGGTATCGCCGGCGCCAGCGCGGGCCAGCGCAGCTCCGCCGTCACCAGCGCGGTACCCACGACGTAGACCCCCGCGCCCGCCACTGCCCACACCGCGAAGTAGCTCGCGCCCGTGAAACCCGGCGACTCGACGGCCGGGGGATCCCGCGTCAGGGTCGGGACCAGGGAGGGGATCATCATCGCACCCATCATCGCCACCCACATCGCCAGGAAGCCCGCGGCGGCAGCCAGGCGGTTCTCGCCGGGCATGGGCATCCACGCCATCGACAGGGTCCACCCCCCGGGCATCGCCATCTGCCCCGGCATGGCGCGGGACCAGACAATGGTGGCCGCGGCGCTGACCAGGAAGAGCAGCGCGCTGAGGGTCAGGAACCGTCCCCGGCGCGCCCCGGTCGGGTTGGTTTCCCTCATGATGTGAGCGTCTGCTCGAGCGCCGCGACGATCTGAGTCCAGCCCTTGCGGTGCCCCTCCACCTGGCTGGGCGGGAGCTGGCGGTGGGTCAGGATCAGCTCCGTGCTGTCGCCACGGTCTAGCAGCTCCACCGTAACCACGGTGGGCCGGTGGTCGGTATTGGCCGAGAGCCAGGTGAAGGAGAGGAGCGATGGCCGCTCGATGGCCAGGTATTCTCCCCAGTGCTCGACGTCGTTGCCCCGGTGCCGCATGACGATGCGAAACTTCCCGCCCACTGTGGGATCGAGCGCGCTAACGTCCGCGCCCTCGCCGGTGCCCATCCAGCGTGCCAGGCTCACCGGATCGAGCCAGGCGGCGAACACCCGCTCCCGGGGGATGGGAAGCACTCTGCGGATCACCAGGACCTCGCTCAAGGCCCGTGTCCTCGGGTCCCGACCAGCAGCGCCTCCAGCGCGTCGAGCCGCACGTTCCAGAAGTCCCTGTAATGCTCGAGCCACCGGGTCGCCTCCCGCAGCGGCTCGGGCCGGAGACGGAGCCAGTGCTCGCGCCCCCGGACACGCCGCCGCACCAGTCCGGCCCGCTCCAGCACTTTCACGTGCTTCGAGACCCCGTTGAACGAGATGGGGAATTTGCCCGCCAGGCTGCCGACGTTGCGCTCGCCCCCCGCCAGCGCCGCGAGGATGGCGCGGCGGGTCGGGTCCGCGATGGCCGCGTACACCCGGTTCAGCCGGGGTTGCGAGGAATCTCGTCGGGGCATATTATCATTCAACCGATCGGTAGAATATTATCGATGCGGCGCGGATTTGTCCAATCCATCACCCAATCAGGGAGAGGCAGTCGAAGATGACGAAGCACATGACCGGGACGCGTAAAGAGTGGCTTGCAGCCCGGCGCGAGCTGCTCGAGGCGGAGAAGGAGCTGACGCGGCGCAGCGACGAGCTGGCGCGGCGCCGGCAGGCGCTGCCGTGGGTCCGGATCGACAAGCAGTACCGCTTCGAGACCGACGAGGGGAGCGCCACGCTGGCAGACCTCTTCAGAGGGCGCTCGCAGCTCCTCGTCTACCACTTCATGTTCGGGCCCGACTACACGGCGGGGTGTCCGTCCTGCTCGGCGATTGCCGATGGCTTCAACGGCTCCGTCGTCCACCTGGCCAACCATGACGTCACCCTCGCCGCCGTGTCTCGCGCGCCGATCGCGAAGCTGCGGGCGTTCAAGCGCAGGATGGGTTGGAGCTTTCCCTGGGCATCGTCGTTCGGAAGCGACTTCAACTACGACTTCCAGGCGGCCTACACGGAAGAGCAACAGCGGTCCGGAGTCGCCGATTACAACTTCCGCCCGGAGGGTTTTGGTCCGTCGCTCGAGGCTGGCAAGGAGGGTCCTGTCGCCGAGCTGGCGGCCACGGTCGGCACCGACACCGCAACGTATACACGAGAGGCGCCGGGCATGAGCGCGTTCGCGCTCGAGGACGGCGTCGTGTACCACACCTATTCTACCTATGCGCGCGGACTGGACGGCCTCTGGGGCATGTACCAGTGGTTAGACCGCGCACCCAGGGGGCGCAACGAGACAGGCATCTGGTGGCGCCACCACGACGAGTACGATCGCTAGGCGGCGTCATAGCATGATCAAGCCGCGCCGCAGCCCCGTCGCCACCGCTTCCGCCCGGTTCGAGACATCGAGCTTCTCGTAAATGGCCGCGAGATGGGTCTTGACGGTGTGCTCGGAAATGTCGAGCTGCACAGCAATCTCCTTGTTCAGGAGTCCTTCGCCGAGCAGCGTCAGGACCTGCCGTTCGCGCGGAGTCAGAATCTGGTCTCTGGTGTCGACCAGCTTCGCACCCGTGCCGTCGGGTGACGTGCCATCGAGCAGCGCCCCCGCCAACGCCGCCGGCAGAGACGCGAGCCCCGCTGCGGCCGCCCGAACGGCCGCCCGGATCTCCTCCGGCGCTGCACTGCGGGGCAGAACCGCCCGCGCGCCGGCCCGCAGCGCCCCGGCTCCGGCCGCGCCGTCGAGCTCGTCGAGCAGCACGACAAACGGCGTCGTGTTGCCGCTGGGCCGTTGCTCGAGCAGCATGGGGACCGGGAGGTGAGACTCCGGCCCGGCGTCGAGCACGATCACGTCGGGCAAATCGGGAGTGTCGGACCCGGCGTGGAGCGCCAAGCCCGGGTCCCGGGCGACGACCCGCTCCAGTGCTCTCCGTGTGCCGGAACTCGGTGACACGATGAGCACTCGTATCACGGTGCCACCAGCGCGTGAGAGTGTTCTACCCAGGCCTCGACCACCGCAGCGGGGACCGCCAGCGCCAGGCTGCCCTGGATCATTGTGTTCACGCCGACCAGTCTTCCCGTAGCGTCGGCTAGTGGGCCCCCCGAGAAGCCGGGAGCGAGGCGCACGTCCGCCCGAATCCACCGCGGCGTCCGGCCCTCGGGCGCGCTCTCGGCACCGTGGATGATGCCGAGCGCGGCGGCACCCACCAGTCCGCCCGGATGCCCGATCGCGATCACCAGCTCACCCACGCGCAATGTCTGCGGCTCCCGGATCACCACGGACACCATCGCCGGCCCGGGTTCGAATTCCAGTGCGGCGAGGTCGCGCTTCGGGTCGCGCGCCACGACCCGCGCGCGCATCGCGCAGCCGTCGTTGAGCTCGATGGTCGCCTGATTGCCTGGGACGACATGGGCGTTCGTGATGACGAGCCCGCGCCCTTCCGACTCTGCCCCGTTCCATAGGATCCCCGCGCCCATCGCCGCACGGCGCGTGCGGACCTGCACCGTGATACGGCGGAGCTGTTCCACCGCCGCCGCGACCTCCTCGGCGAGACCAGCCGACATGGACTGGGTCATGCCGCGCGCGACGTCGGCCGCTCGCCTGGAGTCAGCTGGAGCGTCTTCACCTGTCCTCCCCGGATTACGCGCGCCGCGATGGGCCGGCCCACGCGGTCACCTCCGAGCTTAGCGAGGACGTCGGTTGGATCGTTCACCGCTGCGCCGTCGAGCTCGAGCAGCACGTCGCCGAGCAACAGACCGTCCCGGTCCGCGGGTCCGCCCGACTCCAGGCTCACGATGAGCAAGGCGACGTCACCCTTGAGTTCCAGCTTCCGAGCGAGCGACTCGGGGACCCGCACCGGCTGCGTGCCGATCCCCAGATAAGCGCGCCGGATCGATCCGCGTTCCAGGAGCTCGCTGACGGTGCGCTCGACCGTCGTGACCGGAATCGTCACCGGCACGCCGCGCGCCAGCGCCGAGGTGTTGATGCCGAGCACGCGGCCCGCCGCGTCGATGAGCGGACCACCGGAAAAGCCGTCGTAGATGGCCAGATCCAGCCGCAGCAGCGAGTCAATCTCGGCGCCGTGCCACGTCCGCCAGGGACCATCCACCCGGCTCACCACGCCCCAGCTCGCCGTGACGCTCGGCCCCGGGCGGCCGAGCGCGATCACCAGCTCGCCGACCGTGGGAGGCGTATCGGATCGGAGCGTCGCCGCCGCCAGGTTCTGGCCCGCGAGCTTCAAGACGGCGAGGTCCGTGCTCGGGTCGCGCCCGGCGAGGGTGGCCGGGGCGGTCGTCCCATCGGGCAGCGTCACCGTGATGTTCTCGTCGCGGTTGATCGTGTGATGCGTGGCGACGACCACGCCCGGTCGCCAATGCACGCCGCTCGCAGGAATGCGCCGCCGGGCATGTATCGCGACGACCGCTCGGCCGGCCGACTCTACGGCATCGGCGAGCTCAGTCGATAGGGATTGCAGCACAGTGCTCATCGTTACCTCCGTCACCGGCGGGCGTCAGCGCCCGCTCACGTGATCGGAGTATGGGGCACGCCCACGCTGAGCGGCATCGGCCGAACGGGTTACCGTGGCTGGTCCAGCGACGATTTGCCCGGGAGTAGAATCGCCGCTGACGGCGGGCTCGACAGCCTCGATGCGGACAACTTCAAGTACTCCATCACGGCACGAGAGACTGCGTCCGGCGAGTAGCTACTGCGTCTTCCCCAGCGCCTCCGCCGCAGCGCGCCGCACCTCGGGATCGCGGTCGTTCAAGGCCCGGGTCAGCCCGGGGATGGCGGCCGCGACCTTCATCTCGCCCAGTCCCTCCACCGCGGCGAGGCGGATGTCTTTGTCCTCGTCTCCCAACCGGTCGGCCAGCGCCTGCACCGTCGCCAGATCGCCGATCTTGGCGAGTGACTTGGTGGCGTGGCGGCGCAGGTCCCGGTCCGGCGACGTCGTGGCTCGCACCAGTGCGGCCGGCGCCTTGCTCACGTCATCGAGCTCCCCGATCGCGTCGGCAGCTTGTCGCTGGACCTCTACGTCCGCGTCCCCGAGCGCCCGAGCCAGCGGATCGAGCGAACGCGCCGCGCTCAGGTTGCCGAGCGCGCCGGCACTTTCCCGCCGCACCTCCGGGTCGGAATCGTTCAGGAGCAACCCCTCGAGCGGCGCTGCCGCCGACCGCTCGTGCAGGTCGGCGAGCGCGCGCACCGCCGCCCGGCGAACCGCGTCATTGCGGTCGGTGAGCGCGCCGACCAGCGCGGCGCCGACGCGCGGGCTCTTCATCCGTCCCAGCGCCTCCGCGGCGGTGGCGCGCATGACCGGGTCGGTCTCCCGCAGCAGCGGCAGCACGTCCTTCGCGAAACTGGCGTCCTCGAACTGACCCAGCGCCCAGGCGCTGGCCAGCCGCACCCGCGGGGACGAGCCGTGCACCGCACCCTGCAAGGCCGGCGCGGACGCGGGATCCTGGATTTCGCCCAGGGCCCACGCGGCCATGGCAGCCGGCCCCATTGCCGTATCAGCCAGCTGGTGTTCGAGCGCAGCCCTCATCTCGCGCCGCTCCCCGACGCCGCTTGCGAAGGCGGCACTCTCTCGAATCCGCGGCGCGGGGCTGTCGAGCAACCCCCGCAGCACGGCGGCGGACACGGTGCTTCTGCCCAGCAGCTTCGCGGCGACCCGTCGCACGCACGGGTTGTCGGTGCCGAGCGTCGCGACCAGCAGCGCTACCGCCCGGGGATCGGTGATGGTGCCCGCCAGTGAGTCCTTCGCTCCCTGAACGCTGGGTGCGTCGCTGAAGCGCCCCAACCGCGCGGGATCGCCCCCGATCCAGAAATTGCCGAGTTGGTCCCCGATCAGGTCGCAGACCACAGGGTCGGTGTGTGCCAGGGCGGCGAGGAGTGTGGCGACCCGGGCGGAATCGGCGCCGGCCCGCCCCCCGCCGGGGCCGCCAGCCGCCGCCAACGAGAGGACGAGGAGGTGCAGGGCGTGCATCATGGATCCTGCCCCAGCGCCTCGGCCGCGGCGCGCCGCACCTTGGGGTCGGGAGACTGGAGCGCGGCCTGCAGCGCGTGCCGCGCCGCCGGGTCGGCAATGTGGCCCAGGGCTTGGGCGGCGGCCTCGCGCACGTCACCGCGGGGATCGTCGATCAAGCGCCGCAGCTGGGGAATCGCGCCGACCACCGAGCGCTCTCCGGCGAGCTCTGCGGCGCGCTGGCGGACGTCCGCAGCCGGATCCTTCATCAGGTTCACGAGGGTGGCTTCGGCGATTGGGGCCTTCAGGTCGTTGAGCGCCCCCAGCGCCGCTTGCCGCACGTCGGCGTGGGCGTCACTCAGTGCGTCGGTGATGGCGGCAGCCCCGCTCTGAGCGCCCAGGTTGCCCAGCGCTTCCACGACGGAGTGGCGCACGTCGGGCGATGGGTCGTGAATCAGCCGGGCGATGGCGCCGGCCGCCGAGCGCGCGTGGAGGTGAACGAGCAGATCGATCGCCTGATGGCGCACCTCGGCGTCGGGGTCGTCCAGCAGTGCCACGACCGGCGCCGTGGGCACTCCCTGGTCGAAGTGCGACAGGGCGCCCAGCGCGTTGCGCTTCACGTCAGCGACGGGGTCTTTGAGCAGGCCGGCAATCGGGCCGATCGCTCTCGGGTCGTCAAGATCGGCCAGCGCTTCGACCGCCGCCGAGCGCACCTCGCCGTCCGAGTCCGTCAGCACGGCGATCAGGGGCAACACGGCACGCGGATCGCCCAGGTGTCCGAGCGATCGGGCGGCGGCGCCGCGCACTCCCGCGTTCTCGTCTTTCAGCCGCGCGATCAGGGCCAGGATCACCGTGGTGTCCTGGCTCGAGCTGGCGGCCGCTGGCTTAGGACCCTGGACTGCCGCCGCCACTTCCTGGGAGACGCGTGGGGCCGCCG
>Ga0137415_10004999_pt1 | contig 13105 bp, 8 predicted proteins | sample CZODoug3_1_1_16f_FD_183082 | JGI IMG/M metagenome (GOLD analysis project Ga0137415, IMG submission 183082) | Vadose zone soil fungal communities from Angelo Coast Range Reserve, California, USA - CZODoug3_1_1_16fungal (Hybrid Assembly) | ecosystem: Environmental > Terrestrial > Soil > Vadose... | reverse complement strand
ATGAACATGAGCTGGCAGAGCATCCCGCGCATGCTGCATCTGATCGGACCGGCGCGCACCAAGCAGGCGGTGATCCTGGCCGACCAGCGCATCTCGGCCGCTGAGGCCTATGAATGGGGCCTGGTGGAGGAGGTGGCTGATCCCGGCAAAGCCTTCGATACCGCGATGGCGCTGGCCGCGAAGGTCGCGGCACAGCCGCCGCTGTCGGTCGCCATGACAAAGCTCACCGTCAATCGGCTGGCGCATGCGCTGGACGATCTTGCCGGCCATATGGACGTCGACCAGTTCGCGCTGGCGAGTTTTACGGAGGACCATAAAGAGGGCGTGGCCGCGTTCCTGGGCCGGCGCAAGCCGCGGTTTAGGGGACGCTAGGAGCTGATCCGGAAACCGCCGGTGTGACCATATCAACGAGAACACCAGGATTTCGTCAGGAAGCACTCGGGGCGGCGAAGATTCAACCGCCTGCATCCGACGTTGCCGGCTTGTCGTTCTTAGTTCGCATTCTCCTGCATTGACCGGAAATAGTGTTCGGCGTGCTGGAAGTAATTCTCCGCTGCGATCCGATCCCCGGTGAGTGCCTCGGCGCGAGCCAGGTTCAGATAGCGCTGATAATTTCCTTGGGCGCTTTGAGAGTTCCTCGCTTGCGAGCGGGGAAATCCGGAAGATTCGGCTCTGTGGGATTGGGCTGTTCGCGGCATTGCATTGCTCAAGTGTTTCGAATTTCGGCGCAGCTGTGCCGCTGAGGGATTACGTTCAGAAGTGTTTTTCATATTGGTCCATATGCCGCCCGGGGAAGCCGTGCGACGTCGATTGGAGGAATTGTCGGGCCGCAGCACAATCGGCGGGAGCGATGCCGCAAGGGCGGCGATCAAACTTCGACGGGGGTGCGAGGAGGTTGGGCGCGGCGCTCGATCAAATGAACAGAGCTGGCCGAACGGATCACGACCGACCAAGGTTATATGGGATGGCAAAGTGGCATTTTCAAGCCGCCGCGAGGCAAGGGCCAGTCTCGCGAGTTTTATTGACAAATACAACCGAAACGAGCAGCTTTGACGACGGCCGCTTCACAACAACCGAACGAGACTTTTCATGTTGAGATTGGTCTTCGCGCTCAATTGCTTATTCTGCCTCCTTGGTCCGACCGCCGCGTCGGCCTGGGGCTACCAGGGCCACAAGGTGGTCGGCTCGATCGCCGATCATCTGCTGAACGCGAACGCCAAACAACAGGTCAAGCAAATCCTCGGCTTCGATCTGCGCACCGCTGCACCATGGCCCGATTGCGTGAAGAGCGTCGTCCGGCATGACGACGGCACCTTCCATTACGAAGTGGACCCAAATCATCTGGAATACGAAGTGCCATGCGTGCCCTTCAATTCCATGGAGGAGAGGGCACGGATGGTGGATTACGTCAAACGAAACTGGTTTACGTGCTCGTACACGCCGGACGGATTCGAACGCGGCTGCCACAATACGTTCCATTTCGAAGACATCGCGATCCAGCGAGACAGCTTCGACCGAAACTTTCAGGGGACCAACGATCACGACCTGGTCGCGGCGATCGGCGCCACGATCGCCGTGTTGTCCAACAAGCGCGCGCCTTCATGCTTCTCGATCAAGGACAAGAAGGAGGCGCTGTTCATTCTCGCTCATTTTATCGGTGATCTGCATCAGCCCTTGCATGTCGGTTCCGTCTATCTGGACGCGGACGGCAAACTCGTCGATCCCGACGCCGCGCACAAGGTCGATGCCGCGACCGAGACCATCGGTGGCAACGCCATCGACGACCAGAACATCAACTTGCACCACGAATGGGATGACATCCCGACGGATATCGGCGAGGCCGCCACCAGAGAGTTGCTGCAGGATGCCAGGGGCGTACCGGCGAGCCAGGGTGGCATCGAAGACTGGCCGGCCGGCTGGGCTTCGGACAGCCTCCGCGTCGCGCATGAGGCCTTCGCTGGCTTGACTTTCAAACTGACCCAGAGCCACCCCAGCAGCAGATGGACCGTCGCGTTCGACGATCACACCGCCTACTTGCGCACGCAGGATGAGATCAAACGCAAGCAACTGGCCAAGGCCGGCGCCCGACTGGCCGAACTCCTCAACGCCCTTTGGCCCTAGCCTTGAGCCTCGGGCCTCGGGCCGCACAGAGACAGCCAACCTGTACGAAATCCAAAGTTCCGAAAGGCTCTATGTCATTGGAGGGGTTAATTGATTCCTGATGCTCTGAATCCAGTTCAACAGTGACGTCGCATCTTACGTTCGGAACTGAGCGCGGACACCCCGCCAGATGCAATTAGCGAATACGTTTTGCAGGTATCTGGAGTTGGCGACGGCTTTATGATGTGCTTACGGCTTCGGCGGGTACCGATTCGCAGGCCCGTACGTAGCGGTTTGCACCCGACTAGCAAAAATGCGGCCCAAGGGAACGGTTAGCCTTAGTGAGAGTGGACAGCCGTAACCTGTCGTTCTAGCCTGAACGGAAAGGGAACGATCTCGGGAGGGAGGCTGACAGCTCGGATCAGGCAAAGTTCCGCTCGTAGGGAGAGCAGGTCGTTTGTTATTTCGATATCTTCATGATGACGCGTTCCTGGCGTTTTCGCGGGAACACAAACATTTATACGCGGCCTGCCTGTTGGACCTGCACGAGCGCTTCTTCACGGGCGCTCCCGCGTTTCCGACACCGCAAGTGGTCACGCATGCCATATACGACGTGATGCGGGCTAATCCTTCCCTCTGGAATGAGAGCGATGACTTTGGCGAGCCGCTGCCCGAGGTAATTTCGGCCGGACGCCGCCGCATCAAACGCGCTGCGGCAAGCAAAACGGAGTCGTCAGACAAAGCGTTGCTGATCGCACGGCAGATCTATGGACGGTTGACCGGATGGGGTTGGCTCGAGGAGGAAGAGTACGGCCTCCGGGTCACCGTCGACATGTCGATGGGACCGCTGTTGGTCATTCAGCGATTGGCGAGCCTGAACAAGGACGTCTCTCAGCGGTTTGGCGGCTTGATCGTTACGGTTCGCCTCAACCTGGAGGCGGTGGAGAAGCTTACTCCACAGATCGTCGATCGGAAGCAACGGGAGGTGGCGCTTGCCCTCCGCGAAGCACGCAACCAGGTCGATCAATTTACCAAGAGCCTCAGGGCCATTCTCTCCGACCTCAAGCGGATCCGCCGCACGGTCATGGAGTCCAAGACGGTCGGGGATCGTCTGGAGGCGTTCTTCGAGGAGTTCGTCAAACAGTTACTTTTAAAGGATTTCGAGTCCATCCTTACTTTCAATCACCCGTACCGTTTCAGGGATGCGATCGTCGATTTGGCCAGGAGAATCGTGCATACTCCGGCGACGATGCAGGTCCTGTCGGAGGAGTACGTCGCCGCAAGCATTTCACCGTCCATGGCCGAAGCGGCCCTCGACGTCGAGGGCGATCTTTTGGCGATCGAAAGTACTTTTGGTCAGATCGGCGAGATGTTCGAGAGGATCGAATCCTTCCGGCGTCAGTTGGAAGCGAGAGTCCGGAATACGATCAAGTATGCCGAACGTGGCGCACACGGACTGGTCGGCCGCGCTGGGGATCTCGTGCGTCGGCTCGACGGGTTGCTGGGACGCGGACAACATCGGAACGCAACCATCGAGTGGAGCATCGAGCCGTTGCGGGCTCCATGGTCCGAATTTCATCATGCGCCGAGCCGCGAGCCGAGAAAGCCGCTGGAGACCCAGCCGCTGGGAGAGCGTCCGACCGACCCACTCTACGAAATCCGCAAGCAGCTTCGTCTCCAGTACATCTCAAGGATTGCGCCAGGACCGGCCGAGGTGCGCAGCTTTCTGGAGAAGCAAGTGCCCGCAGCCGGCACCAAGGAAGCCCGCTTTATCGCACTCGAGACCGTGGATGACTTTCTGGCTTTCGATGCCGCCCGTCGGTTTGCGTTGACGAAGGAGGTGCCTGCTGAAATCGCACGATATTTCGACCTCGAGTTCGCGCCGGATCTGCCTCCGCACGACAGCGAGTGGCTGCGATGCGGGAATTTCATCGTGAAGCGACACCCCGCAACCTCGCGAAGGTCGTCGCATGCTCAGTGAATTCGAAACCATCGAACGTATGCTTGGGGCGGAAAAGGCAGGCGATCTACGGAAGGCTCTGCATTTTCTCTTGAGACGACAGTTCGCGTTCGCCGGAGATCCAAGGACGGGTACAGTCTACAACGTCCTGATGGATGGTCGCTTCAGAGCTGTCATCGACGGCTTCTTCGATAGCTGCGGATACCGGGTCCACCGTGATACGGAGGCGCAGTGGGCGGGCATCACGGCCTTGGGCGAGGACGTGCCACTACCAAAAATGAAGTTGGACGAAACCATTGTAACCCTTGTCCTCGCCGCGCATTGGCAGGACGAGGTCAACGTCGGCGCGGTCGAGGATCGCGCTGTCGTCGTCACCACATTGAATACGTTGTTCGACCGCTACAAGGAGATGGTGCAATCGAATGGGTCGAGTTCGATATCTCTAGCCAGGTTTCGCGAAATCCTGAAGGAAGCATCCCAGCGCAGCCTCGTGGACGTCGGAGATTTCGACGCCGAGGTTCAGGACGTCGAAGTGGCGATTCGGCCGATGATCAAACTGATCAGCGGCGCCGATGCCTTGCAGAGGATCGAGCGTTTCGTCCGATCGCAGGAAGTGGGGCTTTCGGTGCCGAGTGGAGAGGACGCATGATGGAGTTGCGTCACATCGCCATGGTCAATTGGCACCTGTTCGATGTCGAGGACATCGAGATAACCGGCCACACCGGTGTATTCGGCGAGAACCGTTCGGGCAAATCGACGATTCTGGACATGGCTCAGGTCGTCTTGACGGGCGGAAACCGCAACGTGCAACGTTTGAATGCCGTTGCGGGCGATAAGGGACGAAGCCGCAGCGCGTCGAAGAGGAGTGTGGTGGATTACTGCCTTGGAGCACTGGGAGAAGACCAACGCAAACGGGAGCAAGCTCGAACCTACATTTGTCTCGGATTTGCCGATACCGAGGGAAAGCGTCCCGCGGTGTCGATCGGCATGGCGATCGAAGCACGTCGGTCAGAAAGCAACGAAACCATCCTCGGTCGCTTCGTCGTGACGGGAAAGATCCTCACGGCTGATGATTTCATCCAGAAGCATGACGGCAAGCGGTTTTCGGGCGAATGGGACGACGTACGCAGCCGTATCATCTCCGCCGTCGGCCAGGAAAATTTCGTCAACCATCGCGACAAGGCGATCGATTACGTGCGCGAATACATGCGCCGGCTTGTTCCCCACGCATCGGTCGTCGGAGAGCAGAACGCTAATTCGCTGCAAAAGGCGGTGGTCAACGCGATGACGCTCGACCACGACCAGACGGCGACGGAATTCGTCCGTAACTATATTCTCGAAAAGAACAATATGAAGCTCGCGGAGTTGCGGGAATCGATCCGTACCTACCGTAACATCAACGAGACTATCAAAACGATGCGCGAGAAGCTGGACACGCTCCTCGCGTTGCGAATTATCGTAGAAGAACTGGCCGCGGCCCACGAAAGAAAGGCTTGCGAGCAGTGGATCGCAAAGCGAGGCTCCTGGTTGGCGGCGCGCGCGGCATACGCTGCTCAGCTTGCGCGGTTTACCGACGAGACCGCCAAACGGGATGCGGCCAAGGCCGAACTCGACTTTCTCGACGAGGAATTGGAGGGGGTCGACGCCGAGATTTTGAGGTTGGAGAGGGCGATCGCCGAGCATGACGCGAGAACCGGCAGAAGTCCTCTCGTTCAATCGCTTACTTCGGCAGCGCAGGCCGCTCAACGTTCCACAACCGCTTTCGAGCAGAGGTTGGACCAGGTTCGGGCGCTCCAACCGCTTTGCGCGATGAAGGCTTTCGGTTTCGACGCATTCATCCCCGCCATTTCCGGACTAACGCGGGCTGCCAAGGATGCCGCGATCGACCGATCGACCATTACCCTGCTGGATTTAGAATCAAGGCTTCTGGCGTTCGATCGATCCCTGCTGGACCGGGTGGACGAGGCCCGCCGAGGTCTTATCCGGGAGGCGGAAGACGAAAAGACCAAGTCGCAGCAATTGAGAGATCGCCTCCAGCAGCATTCCAGCGGCGGCGGGGCCGTGCATTTGGAACCAGCTACCGTTCACCTGTGTCGAGCGTTGCGACAAGCTGGGATGTCGCCCCGCGTCCTCTGCGATTTGGTCGAGATCGCTGACGTGGCCTGGATCGCGGCGGCCGAGGGCCTCCTCGGCCGAGATCGGGAGGCTGTTTTCGTCGACCGGTCCGACATCGGCCGCGCTACGGCACTTTTCAAAGACGGACGACGCGAGTTCCGAGGGGCTTCCCTGGTCAGTTTGAACAAGCTCGACGTGCTTCGGGGACCCCCCCAGTCGGGCACGTTTCCCTCGCTTTTCAAAACCGATGATGCAGATGCGCTGGCTTTCATCGTCAGAAGGCACGGATCTGTCCGGTTGGCTGAAACCATGGCTGAGTTCAACGACCCTGGCCGCGCCCTCATGAAAGATGGTCTGTACGACGATGGGTTGGTTCGGACACATCGGGCCGCGGATCCATCGAAATTCAAGATCGGGAAGTCCGCCCAAAACCAGGCGTTGCGCGATATGGCGGAAGAGGCCGAGCGGCTTTTCGAGACGTCCGCACGAACCGAGGCCGCGGCGAAGCTGGCGGACACCGCGCACGTCGAACTCCGCCGCTTCTTCGACGATAAGACACCGACTTTTAAGGCAATCGTGGCGGAGTTCGAGACATCGACCCGGGAAAGGAAGGAGGTCGAGCAGCGCATTGCGTCTTTGGATGGGGAGGGCGATGGCGGATTGCGCGTCAAGCTGAAGGTTCAGCGCAGTCTTCGGAGCGATCGCGTCGAACAACGCAAAACGCAGGAGAAGGTATTCACTCCACACTTGGTGGAGGCCGAAACGGCGAAGCGCGTGATCGAGGGAGGCGAGGAGATTCCCGGATCACGGCTTGGCGCACGCGTGGCTTGGTCTTTGTACAGGAAGGCGCTGCCTCTCTATGACCGGCTCTCCGGCCGCGCCACCTATCGCGGCCGATTCGACGGTCTTTCGAAGAGATCGGATGCCGATCGGCATCGGTCTATTTCGGACGCGGCCGCGAAGGCGGCTGACGGCGCAGAGGCGGATCGCATCAGGATTGAACGACAGGTTCGGCAGGCCCTGGGCGAATATTTCGACAAGTTCGGAGTCGTTTCGCAAGTGGGGACGGAAAGCGAGCCGCTGCGGGAGGTGAAACCGTGGATGGACTTGCTTATCGAGGAAATGGAAACCAACGAATTGCGGCGGTACGAACGGCAGGCTCGCGAAGCGGCCGATAAGGCCGCGACGCTGCTTCGGGGCGAATTCATCAATGCCTTGACCTCGAGGATCAGCAAGATGGAGCGCGAACTGGGAGCAATGAACCGTGGCTTGGCGGATCATCCGTTTCACAACGAGAAATATTCGTTCCACCATACCAGATTGGTTGAATTTCAGCCGATCCTGAAGATCATCGAAATCAGTAAAACCTCCCCCGAAGCGCTCGAGATGTTGTTCAGGGGCAACGAGGTGCCCGAGGATTTTCCTCATCGCGACACCTTGCGGGAGATCGAGGCCTTGCTCGAGGATCCCGCGAAGGACTTCGGCGTATTCGAGGATTATCGTAACTTCTTCACTTTCGAAATTCACATGCAGGACATCGTCACCGGCCGAACGACGAGGTGGGAAACCCGTCGTGGGACGGGCTCGGGCGCGGAGCAGCAAGTTCCTATTTATGTTGCGATCGGAGCGTCACTGGCTTCGGTATATGGCAACGCAAACGCCGTCGCTGGGCGTCCTTCGGGAATGGCCCTTGCCATTTTCGATGAGGCCTTTTCAAAAATGGACGGCAAAAACCAGCGTCAGATGATGAGTTTCTACAAAAAGCTCGGGTTGCAGATCATCATCGCGGCGCCCAACGAGAAGCGAATTGCGGTTCTCGAGCACATCGACTCGGTGGTCGAGGTCGACCGGATTGGGGAGGGCGCCCGGGCGACCGTTGTCCAATTGAAGGAACGCGCACGACGCGAAATTCGCGCGATGGATCCCGATCGGTTGTCCGACGACGAGCTCAAGAAGGCGGCTGCCGAATAATATGCCGTCACGCTTTACCGACGCCAGAGAGCTTATGAGCGACCTGCTGGATCGGTATGAGGCAGGTACGGCCAGTCCTATCAGTTATCCCGACTATTCGGGCTTCCCCGATGTCGTGGCAATCGACGAGTTCGCAAAGGAGCTCCGCGAAGCCGAGGCGGCGGGGGCGGTCCGGATCGCAAACGGGAAGGGGCGAAATGGCGACCAGATCGCGCACGTCAGACTGCAGGCTGCCGCGCGTATGTACGCCTTTCTCGAACGTCGACCGATCGCCGAGCTTGTCGATGAGGCTAGCCGCCGATTGCTGAGCGGGTTCGATCTCCCTGCCGAGTTTGAAAGCTCGGTAGCATCGCTGCGGGCGGCCTGGACTCGCGGGCGGTCCTGGCAAGGTTTCACGCTCGATGACGTCGACCGCCTACGGACTGCTTTCGTCTTGGCGAAAGCTATTTTGGAAGGGCGTCATCGAGGTGCGGACTATCGGACGTTTTCTCGGCGTATCGCCGGTGAAAGTAAAGCGTTGGAGAGGGTGGAAGGACCGGTCGTCAGGCTCCTGAGCGCGACGCTCGAACTTCCACCCGGTGCCCGCCCAAAGGATGCGCTACGGACCCTTGGACTGGAGAAATTCGCTCCACCGATGTTGCTGTCGGGTCACATCGATTTCGATACGGCCGAGCTTTCCGCCGCGGCGCCCTTGTATTTCGGTATCCCGCCCAGCGAAGCACGTCGGGTGAGGTTTCGCGAAAAACCGCGATATTTTCTGACCATCGAAAATTTTGCCAGCTTCAACCGTCACGTCACTGAGGCGGATCCGCTTCGCGCCGGTGTAACGGCCTATGTCGGCGGATATCCGTCATTGGCAACACAACAGGCGCTGCGATCGTTCGCCGGAGCGCTCCCTGGCGATGTGCCTTTCTTCCATTGGTCGGACATTGATCCGGATGGGACTTGGATCTTCCGTACGATCGAGCGGATCGTCGGGAGGCCATTAACGCCCCACCTGATGACCCCAGATCTTGCTGAACAGCTTGGGCGCGCGCCGACAGAGGCCTTCCGCCCTCCGAGAGATGCCGAGAACTCGGCAATATCCTCGCTTGTAACCTATCTGCAAAGCGACGGAGCCAAGTGGTTGGAGCAGGAGGAACTCGACCCGGCGCTTCCATAAAATCTCATGGCGGATGACGAGCCAGACGCCGACGATTAAGTCGCCGAGTCTTTGCCGTGAGCTTGACGTGTCACCGCCAATTGGCTGTCTGGTTCACCTGCGGACGTTTATCGAAGGTGCGGTCGGTCCAGCCATTGTGGGGACGCCGACCCCAGGCCTCTCGCGGGGTAATCCCACCGCATCGGAACGCCGGAGATTTGAACCGGCGCAGCGATGCGTTGCGCGTCGCCCCATTCGGTCGCTTCGACGGCGGGCGAACGGTCAGCTTCAGTTTCCGCAGCGAGCGGAACCTCGTCGTGTCCGAGTTGATGATCGACGAGAAGTTTGGCTGTACGCGCCAGCGAGAGACGAACCTCACTACCGCTTCCTTGTGCGAAGCGCCTCGCCACTCCGCAGATCGCGGCGGCCGCCATCAGATAGCCGGTCGTGTGATCAAGAGCCTGGACGGGAAGCGGCGCCGGTTTCTCCGAGCTCTGGCGACGCATGCCAGCGTCAGCGATCCCGGTGCTCATTTGAACCAGACTGTCGAACCCCCTGCGTGTCGCCCAGGGTCCCGACCATCCATAGGCGTCAAGGCAAACGTGGATGAGTCCGGGCGCCAAATTGCGGCGTGTCGCGGCCTCAAAGCCAAGTACCTCGAGCGCCTCCGGCCCATATCCCTGCACGAACACGTCAGCCGTTGACATCAGCGCTTCAAAGCTGGCGCGGTCGCCTGGACTGCGAAGATCGAGCCGCGCGCAGCGCTTGCCGAGTGTCACTTCCGGCACGACCCCTGGCTCGTCCCAGTCGGGCGGGTCGATCCGCAGGACTTCGGCGCCGTAGCCGGCCAGAAAGCGACTCGCAACCGGCCCGGCGAGCACGCGCGTGAGATCGAGAACGCGCAAGCCTTCTAGGGGACGCCCGCTTGGTATGGACCAGCTCGGAGTCGTGCCTGGCTCCGTCGACGCAATATGTGCCAGCGGCTCGGCCGCTACGGCCCGCCCTTGCGGATGCAGGTCCCATTCGGCGAGCGTGCGCATTTCGGCAGCGCATCCGCCGGCGTCCACAACAGCGGTTTCCAGATCGGCCTTGGCCCACTGGGCCACGGCATGCGCCACACTTTGCTTGTCGCCAAGCGCGCCCAAGACGCGTTCAACCGCGGCCCGATGATGCGGAGCGTTGGTATGAAGCCTGATCCAACCATCTCGGGCTCGATAGTCGCCCGCGATCGGATCCCATGGCGACGGCAAGCTCCAGCCGATTGGACGGAGCGAGCTCTGGAACCAGACCGAACTCAAGTGGCGGTCCACCGTGACCGCGGCGCGCTGTCCGTCCGCTTCCTGAACCAGCTTGGCGATGGATAGGCCCGCGGCAGCGATCGCCGCGCTCGCAATGTCGGTGACCGGAAAGACCGAGGGCAGGCCGCCCGAACCGGTAAAGACGACCTCGTCGGTCGCACCGGTCGCGCCGTTGACGGCCTGCCATGCGAGCTGCGTAAGGCGCCGCGCAAGTTCGGTCATCTTTGTCGTCCTGCCGCCCAAATCGGTTTGTTCTTGAGGGCAAGATTGGCCGTGTTATGATTGACGTCAATCTTGATGCAATGGATCAATGTGAGGCGGCATGGCGTGGATGACTGGGGCTCAGGCGCTCGCCGTCCTTGGAGTTCAGCCGCAAACGCTCTATGCCAATGTCAGCCGCGGGCGGATTTGCGCTAAGCCGGACCCTAAGGATTCGCGGCGCAGCCTTTACAACAGCGAGGACGTCAAGCGCCTCGCCGCCCGGCGCGCTGGACGGCGACCGGCGGCATCGGTCGCTGCGGCCGCGATCGGCTGGGGCGATCCGGTGCTCGCCTCGGACATCTCTACAACTGCAGAGGGTAGACTTTGGTATCGCGGTCGCGACGCCGTCGCTCTTTCCGATAGTGCCAGTCTGGAGGAGGTCGCCAGCCTGCTCTGGGAGACTGGGGACGTGCGGTTCGGGCGCCTGCAAAATGTGGCGCTTGCCACAGATGCCGCTGCTTCGGCGCTGGAGGCGGCGCTGCTCGTCCTTTCTCGGCGCGCCGGCACAACCCCACCTTCTCTCGGACTCTCGCGCGCGGTGCTCGTGACCGAGGCAGCCAATCTCGTAGATGATGTCGCTACCGCCATGCTTGGTTCGCTTACGGGGGCCCGAAGCCCTCTGCACCACCGCTTAGCCACCGTCTGGCGCGTAGCTCCAGCCGAGAGCGTTCTTCGGCGGACACTGGTGCTCCTCGCCGATCATGAACTCAACGCGTCCACCTTTGCTGCGCGCGTCGCCGCCTCCACCGGAGCGTCCCTGTCGGCCAGCCTGCTTGCCGGTCTGGCGACCCTGGCAGGTCCTCTTCATGGTGGCGCCGCTGCGGAAGTGCGTCTCCTGGCCGCAACAGCTCAGCAGATGGGCGCAGACAGAGCCGTCGGAGACTGGCTGGCACGGGGTCGTCCGCTGCCAGCGTTCGGCCACCCGCTCTATCCGGACGGCGATCCGCGCGCCCTCGTGCTGCTTGAACATTTCAGGCCGCGTCCAGCCTTTGCAGAGCTTCGCCTGGCGGCCGAAGCCTTGACAGGGGAACAGCCCAATATCGACTTCGCGATATCGGCCATGGCCGATGCATTCAATTTGCCAGCCGCGGCGCCGTTTATTCTTTTTGCAGTGGCGCGTTCTGTCGGTTGGATCGCACATATTCTTGAACAACTGGCGACAGGAAGCCTGATACGCCCGCGCGCACGTTACACCGGCCCGCCACTATTCGCTGTTTCCGTGCCAAGATGATCGCGGATCACTTGCGCCAAAGCAGTTTGAGCAATCCCGAAGTTGCGGCGCGGGCGGATCGCCGAGCTAACCGGGCGGGCGTGGGCGTTGGCGAAACTCCGAACTGCCATGAACTTGAAGGTGTTCGCATAAGGTATATTATGGAATATTTATATCCATAGGAATATCAGGTACTTGCACCAAAACGCTGGGCGCTCAAGCTAATTGGCCACGCCTTCGGGCCCCCGTCCGCAGGCAGCGAGCCACGGCCGTTCCGGCACCGGATATTTCAAGCTGGATCAGCGTGATGACGCCACCCTTGAATGCTTCCATAGGCCGACCGCCGGAGATCGCCATGCTGCGCGGAAACCGAGGCGATATGGACGATCGCGCCGCGGTCCATGGCAGCCGCGGTCCATGGCATGGGACAAGAATTCCAATGCGTAAAAGTTGATCCAACGCACGGTATTTCACAGGCTTGGTATTTCCATTGAAAGCAGGCAATAAGCCATCCGAAGTGGACTGATGACCGGGCGCTGCCGGGTCCTTATGATGCATTTCAAAATAATAATCAGGGAGAGAACCAGGATGAGCTTTTCAAGACGTACGCTGCTGAAGGCATCCGCTGCGTCGGCAGTTCTGGGCGGCATCGGTGCGCCGTTTGTCGCGCGCGCGCAAACTGCGGAATTTGCCTACAAATATGCCAACAATCTTCCCGATGCGCATCCCATGAACGCCCGCGCCAAGGAAATGTCGGCGGCGATCAAGACCGAAACCAATGGGCGTGTCGATCTGCAGGTTTTCCCGAACAACCAGCTCGGCTCCGACACCGATATGCTGAGCCAGATCCGCTCCGGCGGCGTGGAATTCTTCACACTGTCGGGCCTGATCCTCGCCACGTTGGTGCCGGCCGCCTCGATCAACGGTATCGGTTTCGCATTTCCGGATTATGATACGGTCTGGAAGGCCATGGATGGTGAGCTCGGCGGCTATATTCGCGGAGAAATCACCAAAGCCAATCTCGTCGTGATGGACAAGATCTGGGACAA
>Ga0137415_10004998_pt1 | contig 13106 bp, 11 predicted proteins | sample CZODoug3_1_1_16f_FD_183082 | JGI IMG/M metagenome (GOLD analysis project Ga0137415, IMG submission 183082) | Vadose zone soil fungal communities from Angelo Coast Range Reserve, California, USA - CZODoug3_1_1_16fungal (Hybrid Assembly) | ecosystem: Environmental > Terrestrial > Soil > Vadose... | reverse complement strand
GCAACTACTGCCGAGACTTTGCAACGCATCGCTGATGCGATTCCGCTGAACCCGGCGCGGTAGGACCTCGATGGCGAAGACGATCTCGACGAAAACGAAGACAAGTTCGATGCCGGCGATCCGAATTGGCAAATAATTGAAGTCTCGGAAGCGCGCGAGAAAGGGATCATGCCGATCTCATTTGAAGCTTCTCGTTAAGATCGACATCGACAATGAGAGATTGCGACAATTAACCTCAACCTCTTATGAAAAATTTCGTTCGTCTGTTGCTCTGCTTGTCACTCAGCGTGTTTGCAGTTGCGCGTGCGATATCGCCATCCAAAGCACTGAACGCGACGGCAAGAACGGCGCAGAAGAAAGAGACCGGGAAAAAAGCGGACGCCAAGACCCTGCTGCACGACGCGAAGAAAGCCGCCGCGGCAATGATTAAAAACGCACGCACGGACAAAGCGCTCGATCCAAAAAAGCCGAAGAACAAACCATTTTGGAAATCGATCCATCTGGTGGCCAAGAATTTGAAGACGGCGGAAACCGGGTTCGCAGCCAAGAGCAACGATTTCTTCAAAGGCATAGCGGACGCACGCGAAGCGGAAGAGCAGTTGAAAGTCGATTGGCAGCTGACCGATTCAAAAAACAAAAAAGTAATCGAGAGCGGAAAGAAGCTTGGTCACGCGCTAGCGATTTTGCGGACCGATTTTTCAAAGGAAACTGAACGGAAGAAAAAAGGCGGCGACCTAACCGAAAAAGAGAAGGCGCAGTTTGAGAAGATCAAAGGGCAACAGAAAGAGTTGCTCGCGAAGATTAAGAAACTGGAAGGCGAAGCGAAAAAGGACAGAGCCCTCGAGAAAGGGTTGGCTGAACTGAAAAAGCAGGCGAACCACATTCTGAAAGAGCCCGCCACGGTCGATGCGTACATCGCAACTCTTTATCTACTCGATGTTCAGATCGGCCTGATTCGCGGCTACGAATATTATGTCGACAAAGAATGGCGCGCCGATTGGGTTGTGCTCGAGAAGATCGAGACCAGTTACGAGACGAATTATTCCGAATGGGAAACTTCCGTCTCGTATGACTGGGCCGATGTCAACACCAGTGTCGACATTCATGAAGGTGAAGAGGTTGATGTAAGCGATGACGTCTCCGACGAGGAGATCAGCAGCGAAGAATCCTACGCTGAAAATGAATCCTTCGACATGAGTGAAGCCGAGGAAGATGAGGTCGCCGCTGACGAAGACACCGATGAAGAAGTCGATTCTGACGACACCGCCGATGAAGACAGCATGGAAGACGCGTCGGACGATGAAGGCGAAGACATGAGTGACGACGGTGGAGATGACGGCGGGGACGATGGTGGCGACGACGGCGGCGATTAATTGAAATTCTTGGCCGCTCAAGGCCAGATATTGTTCTTGCCCACTGCCAGGCAGTTCGTTAACCCTGCACCCTTCAACGTCTTATCCAATATGATATCCCTGCTTCTATTCGCGCCGTGTCCGTTTTTAGCTCAAGAGACATCTTTCGATTATTCGTATTCCACCTCGGGGAACCCACCGGGTCCGGTGTTCTGGATCTGTTGGTCCGTGTTCGTCATCCTGATGGTCGCCGCGATGTGGAAAGTGTTCAGCAAGGCAGGTCAGCCGGGTTGGGCCGCACTCATTCCGATCGTGAACGTTTATTTTCTGTGCAAAGTCGCCGGGCGTCCCGGGTGGTGGCTGATCCTAATGTTCATTCCGCTGGTCAATTTCATCGTCCTGATCATCCTAGACATCGATATCGCGAAGAATTTCGGGAAGGGTGCCGGTTTTGGGATCGGATTGCTTCTGTTACCCTTTATTTTCTTTCCGATCCTCGGATTCGGCAGCGCGCAATACCAAGGCGCTCCACCGCCGCCACCGGTTTAAGCCAGGCCTTACTTCGTCCAGTTCGGTTTCCGTCTTTCGTTAAACGCCGCGATGCCTTCGCGCGCTTCGGCGGATTCGCGCGCGCGCATGTGATGCTTTAACGCAAGATCGACATCTTCCTTGACCGAAGTCGACCACAGTTCTTCGATCAAACGCTTGGTTTGCGTGAGCGCATTGGGAGCGCCTTGCAAAACTGAATGGGCAAACTTTTGCGTCTCGATCATCAATTGGTCAGGCGCAACCACGCGATTGACCAAACCGATTTCGCGCGCACGCTCGGCGTCGATCAATTCGCCGCCAAGCACAAGCTCACGCATGTTGCGCTCGCCGATTTGTCGGCGCAAAAAAGTCATGACGAGTCCCGCGACCAAGCCGCGCCGAACTTCCGGATAACCGATCTTTGTTTTCTCGGCGGCGACGACAAAATCGCAGGCTGACATAATTCCGGCACCGCCGGCAACCGCCGCGCCGTGAACGGCCGCGATCGTTACCAGACGCGTTTCGGCAAGTGTGATCAATGCCTTGGCGACCAATTCGGCAGTCATGTGCGCCTTCTTCTGGTCGGCCGCTTCCTTCAAATCGAGTCCGGTGCAAAACGCCGCACCCGCGCCGCGCAAAATAAGAACGCGCTCGTCCGCTTGATCGGAAGCAACTTTAATCGAGGCGACTAATTCATTCAGCAGCTCAATCGTCAACGAGTTGCGCCGTTGAGGGCGATTCAACGTCACTACTGTGATCTGCGGACTCTGTTTCTCAATCAGAACGACTGGCATAAATCAGAGGTCAGCGATTAGCATTAAACTTGAATGACACCGGTGTGGAAGCGCGCTTTCGGCGTCGGACGAGAGACATATTCGAGCAACTGAACCAACGCCTCCCGCGTTTCGTGCGGTTGAACGATCGCGTCGACCCAACCGCGCGCCGCGCCGTAACGAATGTCGGTTTGTTCTTCGTAATTCTGTTTCACTTTTTTACGGAGCTCGTCGAGCTCTTCATGCGACGCCTTTTTGTCACCACGATCACGGGCCCGCGCGAGAATGGAAAAAACTGTGTCCGAGGCCTGGGCCGCGCCCATCACGGCGTAACGCGCAGTCGGCCACGCCACAATAAATCGCGGGTCGTACGCCTTGCCGCAAAGCGCGTAGTTGCCCGCGCCGAACGAACCGCCCACCACCACCGTGATTTTCGGCACGACTGAGTTGCTGACCGCATTTACCAGTTTCGCACCGCTGCGAATAATCCCGCTTTGCTCCGCGTCGCGACCGACCATGAACCCGGTCACGTCCTGGAAAAAAATGATCGGCAGTCCGTCTTGATTGCAATCCATCACGAAACGCGCGGCTTTGTCAGCGCTGTCGGAATAGATGACGCCGCCCATTTGGATTCCTTCCTTTTTCGTGCGCACTTGCAGCCGTTGACTCGCGACGATTCCGACGGGCCGACCGGCGATGCGCGCGTAAGCCGTCACCAACGTTTTGCCGTAATCGGCTTTGTATTCGTCGATCGAATTTGAATCGACGATCGTCGCAAGCAGATCGCGCGCGTCGTAATTCTTCTGACCATCGAGACTGACGAGGTCGTAAACCGTGTCGGGACTCTTTGCCGACTTAGAACCTTTGATCTCGATCTTGCGATCAGCTGCGCGTTGCGCCTCGGGCAGAAGCGCAACCAGAGAACGCAAGCGTTTCAAGCACGACTCGTCGCTTTTCTCGTAGAAATCGACCGTGCCGCTGATTTCCGAATGCATTTTCGCGCCGCCAAGTTCTTCTTGATCGACAACCTGACCAATGGCGGCTTTGACCAGCGACGGGCCGGCCAGATAGAGCCCGCTGCCTTCGGTCATCAAAATTTTGTCGCAGAGAACGGGCAGATAAGCCCCGCCCGCAACACAGTTCCCCATGATCGCCGCGAACTGCGGAATTCCCGCCGCGGAAATGACCGAATTATTTCGAAAGATCCGGCCGAAATCGTCTTCGTCCGGAAAAATCTCGTCCTGCATCGGCAAAAAAACGCCGGCCGAATCGACCAGATAAATAATTGGGAGCGAACATTCGAAAGCGATTCGCTGCGCGCGCAAAAGTTTTTTTACAGTCGCCGGAAAGAACGCGCCCGCTTTCACGCTCGCGTCGTTCGCGATGATCATGCAAGGAACGCCCGAAACGTTTCCGATGCCGGCGACTGTTCCGGCGGCGACAATGTTCCCCCACTCTTCGTACATTTTGTAAGCCGCCCAGAGGCCGATCTCGAAGAATCGCGCGTCTTTGTCGAGAAGCTGATCGATTCGTTCCCGCGCCGGCAGGCGACCGAGCTTGCGTTGCCGGTCGAGTCCGGCTTTCCCGCCGCCCTGCCGCAGGAGCGCTTCCTGCTTCAAAACTTCGCGACAAAAATCGCGCAACGGCTCATCGGAGGATGTCGCTGTTCGGGCCATGTGCGAAGGAGGGTTTAATCCGCGAGCGTGTTTGAATCAAGCAGCGTTGTAGCTGCCGCCGTCGCTGGCGGCAGACCTTGGTGACTGCCGATGGGGACATCGGCAGCTACAATTAATAAATATCTGTCTCGGTGGAATAACCCGAATCGCCGCGAATGGAACGCAAGCGCGCGCGGCTGCCGCGTTCCGATTCCGGACGATTAATCCGCTGGAGCGCGATTCTGACCAGAAACGGGAGCGCAGCCAAAGCGCCGACCGACATTAACGCGATGGCGGCCGTCTGTCGGGCTGGCCGTTTGATTTTGTCCGCAACAAGCATTCCGATTCCAAGTCCAAACGCAGTGCGCGTGAACGTGAGCAAATTATCCAGCGGAATCTGGTCGCCCGTTTTTGGAATGGATACCGAGAGAGACATCGGCTACTAATAAGTGCGGTTCGCGAAAAAGAAACGGGAAAATCTGCGTGCTGGCGTGATCTCCGCTATTGGCAGCTTCTGACATGTCGAATCCGATTTATGCGCTCATTCTTGCCGGCGGCAGCGGTGAGCGTTTTTGGCCGTTGAGCCGGCGAAATCGTCCCAAGCAATTGCTGCGTCTCGTTTCCGAACGAACTTTGCTCGAGGAGACGGTCGCGCGCCTGGAGGGCTTTGTTCCGACCGAGCGCATTCTCATTCTTACCAATATTGAACAGGAGAAAGGCGTTCGCGATTTGCTCGAAGGTTTTCCAAAGCAAAATATCATCGCGGAACCGGCCAAACGCGACACCGCGGCGGCGGTCGCGCTCGGCGCCGGCTGGGTCGCGGCTCGCGATCATTCGGCAACGATGCTGGCGTTTCCAGCGGATCACGTCATTGCCGATCGCGCCGCATTTCAAGAAACAATGAAGACCGCGGCTGCGGCCGCGGAGGAAACGGGCGCGCTGGTAACGATTGGAATCAAACCGACCTGGGCGTGCCCCGGTTTCGGTTACATCGAGCAAGGTGAGCCAGTGCGACTGCGCAGCGACGGAAAAATCGCTGTTCACCGCGTCGTCCGCTTTCGCGAAAAGCCGAATGTCGATCTGGCCGAGTCCTTTTTGCGAAAAGGAAATTTTCGCTGGAACGCCGGAATGTTTGTCTGGTCGGTGCCAACTGTCCTGAGCGAATTCAATCGCCACGCTCCGGAATTGGCCGACTTTATCTCGCAAGTCCGGTCTCCGAAAGATCTCGACAAGATTTTGCATGAACGTTTCGCGAAGTTGCCGCGAATTTCGTTCGATTACGCGATCATGGAAAAAACCGAACATGTTTTAGTGGTCGAAGCAAGTTTCGATTGGGACGATGTCGGAAGCTGGCAGGCGGTGGCACACTATTTCAAAAAAGACGAACACGGGAATGCAGCCAACGGCGCGCTGACCGCCTTCGATTCCAGCGATAACATTATCTTCAACGACGGCGAGACAACAATCGCGCTGCTCGGCGTGCATAATTTGATCGTCGTCCGGACAGGCGATGCGATTTTGATTTGTCATCGGCACCAGGCTGAGAAGATCAAGAATCTCGTCGGGACGTTGCCGCCGGAGCTGCAGTAGTTCGAATGAATCCGATTTTGGGGATCGATTTCGGTCGAGCGCGGATCGGTCTGGCGATTTCGGATGAGCTCGGCTTATTAGCGCACCCGCTTGAGACAATTCCAGCGAACAAAGACTCCGTGAAACGCATTGCGGCGATCGTGCACGATCGAAAGATCGACAAAGTCGTGATCGGAATTCCGCGACAGATGAGCGGAGAGATTGGAATAGCCGCAAACGAAGCGTTGGAATTCGCCGACAAACTTCGCGCCCAACTCCATTGTCCGGTCGAAACCTGGGACGAGCGACTAACGACGGTTGCTGCAAATCGCGCGCTCAGAGACGCCGGGAAAAAAACGCGCCAGACGCGTAAGTTTGTCGACCAAGTCGCCGCCCAAATGATTTTGCAAAGCTACCTTGACCGCGAAAGTGCGGGGACATCGGCAAAAGGAATTCCGCGCTGATCGACATGTCGCCGCGGCTCAAGTTAACCGTTGCTTACGACGGTGCGGCCTTCGCCGGCTGGCAGAGCCAGGCGCATGGCAATACAGCTCAGGACCAACTCGACCGCGCGCTCCATAAGATCAGTGGCCAGCGCGTTCGCGTTCACGGCGCGGGACGAACGGATACGGGTGTTCACGCGCTTGCGCAATGCGCCCACGTCGATCTCCCGGATCGGCGTCTGTCGGTCGAACGTTTAGCACGCGCGCTGAACGCGATTTTGCCACCTTCGATTCGAGTCTTGGACTGCCGATGTGTGCCCCAGAATTTTCACGCCAGGTTTTCAGCGATCGGAAAACTTTATCGCTACCGAATTTGGACGGGACCAATTTTACCGCCACTTGAGGTGGACCGGGCGTGGCACATTGCGTCACCGCTCGATCTCGATCTTTTGAGCGCGGCTGGAGAGAACTTCGTCGGCACCCACGATTTTGCGGCGTTTGCGGCCAATCGCGGCGGAAAAGAAAAGGATACCACCCGCACAATTCGGTCGGTTCGAGTTCGGAAATCCGGACCGCGTGTCAGAATCGACGTCGCGGGCGACGGCTTTCTTTACAAAATGGTGCGCCTAATGGTCGGCGCGATGGTGCGAGTGGCCCTTGATAAAATGGATCCGACGGAAATCGCCATACGATTGAAGTCCGGGCGCGCCGATGGTTTCCGCTATGTCGCACCGGCTACGGGACTGTACTTAGTAAAAATTTGGTACTGACTCTGCTTTGAGGTTCGGCTGGCGTCGGTCGGCATAGGAGCGGCCGCGGTGGCAGGGGAGCTGCTTGATAGCAATTATGGTAGATCCGTCGGTCGACGCCTCCGTACCAAATAGCCTCAAAGCACGGCGCCGGTCGATTTTCGGCCACGTCGCCGACTGGCTTTTTAGTCAACGGCATTTTCATCTCAAGCTTCTCTCCGGAACAACAGTCGGCGTCATCGTCATCATTTTTCTGGTCGGCGTTTTCTTGCTGGTGACGCTGCGCGATCATTACCAGGACTCGCTCCGCACGCACACGATCGAAGTGATGCGCCTAAGCAGTTTGATCGAAAACGACATCGCCGGTTTGGAAAGCGGCCACCGCGGTTATCTTTTGAGCGGTAACGAAAACTACATCGAGCCGTTCGAAAAGAAGCGCGACCTGATTAAGCAGCGGATTGAAGATTTGACCGCGCTGATTCTGGAAAATCCGCGACAGCGGAGGCGTGTGATAAAGGTTCAGGAAGTCGTTCAGAAATGGCTCGACACGGTTGCGATTCCGGAAATGAACGCTCGCCGGCGAGGCAAAGGGACCGCGACCCAGCGCGAGACGAACCCAGCCGAAACTTTAGCGCTCGGCAATTCTCTCCTCAATCAAGCACGTGAAGTTCTGCAGTCGTTGCAGGACGAAGAGCAGATCGTACTCAATCGGCGCATGCACGATCAGGAATGGGCAACTCAATCGGCCCAGATCTTGAACTTCCTCCCCAAACTGGACCGCGCGGTCGTGGAAATGGAAAAAGAGAAGCGAGGCTATCTCCTCACCGGCGAGAACAGTTTCGTTGAAGCTTACAAACGCGCGGTCACGGATTTTTACACTTACAACGGCTACCTTTCGATTTTGGTCGCGAATTCTCCAGCGCAAGCCGAGCTTCTGGCCGAAATTCGCTCCAGCGTCGAGGGCTGGATTAACAAATCGGCGGTTCCACAAATCGATGCTAAACGCGCGAGCAAAGATGCCGAAGTCCTCGCGCTCATCGGATCGGGCGAAACGCTGATGGCCGATATCCGCCAAATGCTGACGAATTTCGAGAAAAACGAACTGAGTCATTATGAACGGCGCGCAAGTTTGGCCACTCGCCAAAGGATTTTGCGAACGTCCGCGCTCGCCCTTCTTGCCCTCGTTGCCGTTAGCCTTCTGGTAGTTTCCAACAGCTACAGCTTTGTTCTCGTGCGCCGCCAGCTTTCGGAACTCGAGGGCGCCGAAACACACATTCGTTTGGTGATCGATAACATCCTCGACGGAATGATCACGGTCGACGACAGCGGTGTCATTCGCTCGATGAATCCGTCGGCGGAAAAGATGTTCGGCTGTCGCGACAACGAAATGATCGGCCACAATTTGACTCGGCTCGTCCCCAAGCGTTACGAAAGCGAACACGATTCGAAGCCGGTCGTTTGCAACTGGACCGAGCTCATGGGCCGCACCGGCGGCAGCACCCTCGCTCTCGGCCGAACACGTAAGCACCTCACCTTCCCGGTCGAAATGTCGTTGAGCGAAATGATCATCGATCAGCAACGGGTCTACGTCGCGATGGTGCGTGACGTGACCGAGCGGAAACGTTTCGAACAGCAAATCGCGGCTGAAAAGGAAAGTCTCGCGGTAACTCTGCGCGCGATCGGTGACGGCGTTATCACCACCGATGTAAACGGCAAAGTGATCATGTTGAACAGCGAAGCGGAAAAATTGACAGGCTGGAGCTCAAAAGAAGCGATCGGCCAGCCGTTGAAATCAGTCTTTGACGTGACGGTCGATCTTGCCGCGCAAGCGAAAGTGCAGAAGAGCGGCTATCGCAGCGAGGCGCAGTCCATTTTGCTAAATCTCCCCGAGAACGTCACCCTGACTTCGCGCGACGGCAACGAGCGCGTGATCGAACAAGTGGCGTCGCCAATTCGGGATAACAAAAATGAAATCGCCGGCGTGGTCCTCGTTTTCCGCGACATCACTGCCCGGCAAAGGGCCGAAGCAGAGCGGCGCAAAGCGGAGACGCTCGAGCAACTCGGCCTCCTCGCCGGCGGCATTGCGCACGATTTCAACAACCTTCTCACCGCGATTATCGGCAACATCTCCCTGGCCTCAGTGCTTCTTCCGCCGAACGACGAAATGGCCGAGCGTTTGGACGATGCGAAGAATGCGTCGCTACGTGCGCGTGATCTCGCTCAGCAACTTCTGACTTTCGCTCGCGGCGGGGCACCAATTAAGAAGACCGCTTCGATCGGAAAATTAATTCAAGACACGGTTAGCTTCTCGCTGCGCGGCAGTCACAACCGGAGCGAGTTTGAATTCGGCGCCGATCTCTCGTCGGCCGAAATCGACGCCGGCCAGATCAGTCAGGTCATCGCGAACCTCGTGGTCAACGCCGACCAGGCGATGCCAAATGGTGGCACGCTATATGTCAGTTGCGAGAATTTTTGCTACGACACTAGTGACGCAGTCATTCCCGATCTCGCGCCGGGAGATTACGTTCGAATCCGCATCCGCGACGAAGGTGTGGGTATACCTGAAAAATACGTGAAACGGATTTTCGATCCCTACTTCACCACCAAACCAAAAGGCAATGGACTTGGCCTCGCCACCGCTTACTCGATTGTCAAAAACCACAACGGTCTGATGACGGTCGAATCTGAAGTGCACGTCGGTACGATGTTCACGATTTATCTGCCGGCGGCGCTCGATCAGGAAATGCCGGTTGAAGCGCCGCGAACCTTCACTCCGGCAATGTCTGGAACGGGTCGCGTGCTTGTGGTCGACGACGAAGACGCTATTCGCGATCTGGTTGAATTCACGTTGACACGGCTTGGTTACAAAGTTTGGCAAGCTGCCACCGCGCTCCAAGGCGTAGAGATGTACCAGGAAAAACTCGAAGCCGGCGAACGCTTCGATGCCGTCATTCTTGATCTTACTCTTCCGGGCGGCATGGGCGGAAAAGAGGCCCTTAAGAAATTAATCGAGATCGATCCGACGGTGAACGCGATTGTCTCAAGCGGTTATGCCACTGACGCAACGATGAGTCGTTATCAAGACTTCGGTTTCCGCGGGGTCATCGCCAAACCGTACGAGGCCGCCGAGCTCGGCAAAATCGTCCACGACGTGATCGAGTCGAGTCACGTCAACATCATCGATTACCCGACCCAAGCTGCGGGCTGATTCCCGCGCGTTCTGTTTACTGCCGGTCTAAGGCCTGGACGGCTCGCACCTCGGACTCTAGTCCGCCGACATCGGCAATTCTTTCACGAAGCGGAACCCGTTGCGGGTGTAGCCAGCCTTTTCGTAAAACTCGTGCGCTTTCTTGCGTTCGAACCGCGTGTTCACCGCCACGCGTGAAATATTTTTTTGGGCGAGATCTTTTTCAGCGGCGGCAACGAGCGCGTGACCAACGCCGCGGCCGCGCATCTTTTCCGACACGACCAGTGCCAGAATTCTGCCCGAAGGACTGTTATGTTCGTAGCTATAACACGTGTAGGTGCCGATCATTCCGCATACTTTGCCTTTGCTCACGGCAACAAACGTCGCGTAATTCTTGTCGGCGCGAATCGCTTCCATTCGCATCTGCATTTCAGATGCGCGCGTTTCGTAACCGAGCTGCGTCATTAAGTCTGCCAACGCTTCGACATCGGCGGCTTCGGCCGCGCGAATCGCAACATCGACATCTTTCGGATCAGGCATTGGATTCTTCCGGCTTCAATCGCGGCAACAATCCTTCAAGAATCGTCGCGACCGATTCGTTCACCGTTTGTCGATCTGTGTGAACGATAATCTCGGCGTCTTCGGGCGGTTCGTAAGGCGCGTCGATTCCGGTGAATTCGCGGATCTCTCCGGCGCGCGCTTTCTTGTAGAGATCTTTTGGATCTCGCGCTTCGCACACTGACAGCGGTGCGTCCACGAACACTTCCACAAACTCGGCGTTGCCCTCGAGCACGATCTCTCGCGCGCGGCGGCGATCCATTCGGTAAGGTGAAATAAACGCCGTAATTGCGACCACACCCGAATCGGCCATTAGTTTCGCGACTTCGCTCACGCGACGAATATTCTCCACCCGGTCTTCCGGCGAAAACCCAAGATTAGAATTCAAGCCGTGACGAATGTTGTCGCCGTCGAGGACATAGGTTTGCATTCCGCGCGCGAAGAGTTCGCGCTCGAGTGATTGCGCGATTGTCGATTTTCCTGCGCCCGACAATCCTGTGAACCAGACCACCGCGCCGCGATGGCCGGTTCGCACCGCTCTCGCTTCCGCCGTGATCTTTCCTTCGACCCAGAAGATATTTTTGCTCTTGGCGACGATACGATCGGTGTAAACGCCGCCAAAAATTGTGCCGCCGCCGCAAATCTGGTCATCATCGACAATGACAAAGCGCCCGAGCTTCGGGATTCGATCGTGATTGTCGATCACCAGCGGACTGCGGGTTTGAATCGTGAGGCGGCCGACTTCATTGCGCTCGAGCTGTTCGCGTTTCTCGGTCGTGGATTCGAGACTGGATGAATCCATCACCTGATCGATAGAGACGATTTCGCATTTCACTTCCTGGGTCGCCAAACGCAAATCGTAGAGGCGGCCGCTTCGCATCGGCTCGCGTACGATCCAAAACACATCGGCATGAACCCGGTTTGCCTCGATCGGCGTGTCCGTTTGGTGCGAAGCGACGTAGCCGCGCTCGACAAAGATTTGCTCCGTCAGCGTGATCCCGATTGAATCGCCGGCAACCGCTTCCCCATCGCCATTTCCACCCCATTCTTCAATCGATTGAACTTTCGACGCCTTGTTCGCGGGCGAAAAAACCAGCTCATCCCCCACCCTCAGCTTTCCGGTCTCGATTCGACCGGCGATGATGCGGCGCTCATCGAATCGATAAACATCCTGCACGCAAAACCGCAGCGGAAGATCGACATCGGCGCTTTGCGGCTCCAACAAATCGAGCGCTTCGAGCACGCTCGGACCGCGATGCCATTTCATTTTCTTATCCGCCATATGGACGGACTCGTCCGAAGGCGAGCTCGTGCTCGCAACGTTGTCCCCGTTTTTTGCTGACGCTGGAACAAACACCCGCGCTTCCAGCCCAAGTTCCGCGAGAAACTTTCGATATTCTTTTTCGATCTCCTGAAATTTTTTCTCCGAGAAATCCGCAAGGTCCATTTTGTTCACCACCACGATCAGCTGCTTGATTCCAAGCAGGCTGAGCAGATACGCGTGCCGACGGCTTTGTTCGCGGACTCCTTCGTTCGCAGCAATCACCAGTACGGCCGCGTCCGCCCGCGATGCGCCGGTGATCATGTTCTTCAAGAACTCCTTGTGCCCCGGCGCGTCGATGATGATGTATTTGCGCCGCTTGGTTTTGAACCGGATCTCGGTCGTGTCGATCGTAACGTTTTGTTTCTGCTCTTCGAGCAACGCATCGAGCACGAACGCGAACTCAAATTCCATTCCCTCCGCCGCGCACGCCTTCTTCACCATCTCGATCTTGCCTTCCGGAAGACTGTCGGTGTCGTGCAGAATCCGCCCGATCAATGTCGATTTACCGTGATCGACATGCCCCACGAATACGATTCTCAGATGCACAGCATCTGATGAAACCGGAGAGCGGACACCGGAAACCGGAGAGGCAGAATGTGTTTTCGAGCGAGTCATCGATTAGCGTTGAGAGTTTTTTCTCGCCGTTTTGATTGATGAAACGGCGATGGCGATTATTTCGTCAGCTTCTTTGCGTAATTCTTCAACACGCTTTTGCGAAACGAGCCCTAGTGTTACGAGGATATCAATCCAGTAAAGCGATTCATCACATTCTTCCTCGACGATTCCCATTCTTGAGACGAAATCCCCACGCGAGCGTCCGCGAATCGCGGCTCGGTAATTTGCTCCAACCGATGTGCCGGAACGAAGCAATTGTTTCCCAATCGTCTGCGCGGCCATTGTCTTTGGAAGAGCTTCCACAAGTCGCACACAGCGAATCCCAAACTGGAACGTCCGCATTCGAAATTCGT
>Ga0137415_10004997_pt1 | contig 13106 bp, 11 predicted proteins | sample CZODoug3_1_1_16f_FD_183082 | JGI IMG/M metagenome (GOLD analysis project Ga0137415, IMG submission 183082) | Vadose zone soil fungal communities from Angelo Coast Range Reserve, California, USA - CZODoug3_1_1_16fungal (Hybrid Assembly) | ecosystem: Environmental > Terrestrial > Soil > Vadose... | reverse complement strand
CGGATCCCGATCTGCAGGACGCGCTTAGTGTCGAGCAGCCCCTCTTCCACCGCTCGGCGAAACGGGGTGCCGTGGAAGTACTTGTTCCCGAAGTACTCCTCCCACATGTCCTGATGTGAATCGACGTGCACCATCCCCACCGGCCCGTGTCGGCGGACCACCGCCCGCAGCAGGGGCAACGACAGGGAATGGTCTCCTCCCACGCACAGCGGGATGACCTTCGCGTCATGGAGGGCACCGACAGCGTACTCCACGCGGGTGAACGTATCCTCGATCCCGATCGGGTTGACATCGACATCCCCCACATCCGCCACGCGCAGCACCTCAAACGGGTTGACCTGAAGCGCGGGGTTGTAGGGCCGGATGAGGCTGCTGTGCTGTCGGATCTCTCGTGGGGCGAACCGAGACCCCGGCCGGAATGAGCTCCCCCCGTCGAAGGGAATGCCGAGCAAAGCTACGTCCAGCCCAGCAACATCACGTGTGTGGGGCAACCGCATGAACGTCGCAAGCTGCGCAAAGCGCGGCGAACGGAAAGAGTCCGCAGGACGGAACTCGGACATGCGCATCCTCCGAGGAGATACTCGATGGTTACGGCAGGCGCGCCGCCGCTCCCTTCGCCTCTACCTGCCAGTGCTCATCGACGAGCGCCGACACGTTCGCCAGCAGCACCGCAGCTTCGTTGTCCACGTAAAAACGGTGATCTGTGCAGTCCCGAGTCATCATGGCAATCACGTAGCGGCTGTCGCGGCGTTCGACAAGGGCGACATCATTGCGCGTCCCTCGGATCGCCCCGCTCTTCGAGGCCACCGTGACCACTGGTTCCACCCCGGCCTCCAGGTAGCCGTCGTAGTCGGCGATCTTGCGAGTGGTGTAGTCGGTGTAGTGCTGCTGCCGCAGGATTCGCAGCATCTCCTCGCAGGCCGCCAGCGTGAGCACGCTGTGGCGAGCGATCTGGGCCAAGAGGCGGCCGAGATCGCCTGGCGTCGAGCTATTGGGGACCGCCCCCGCTGGCGCGCGGAAGAATTTGTGGCCCAGGACCGTGGCGCCTAGCCCCAGGGTTTTCATCGCGTGATTCACCGCATCGACGCCGACGAGATCGATCAGGACGTTCGCCGCCGTGTTGTCACTGACCACGATCATCAACGTCGCCAGGTCCCGGATCGACAGCGTGACGCCCGGGGTCAGCTCCTTCAAAATCCCGGATCCCGGCACCACATCGGTCGCCGCGACCGTCCGCGTGTCCGTAAGGCGGAAGCGTTTGTCTGTGGCCTGCCGGTACACCTCGTAGAAGATGGGCAGCTTGATCGTCGACGCGGAGGGGAAAACGCCTTCGGCGTTCCACTCGATCGTCTCGCCGCTGGCTAGCGATTGACTCCACACGCCGAGTGCGCCGCTGAATGGCGCGGCCAGTCGTTGGATGCCTTGCAGCACGGGGAGCGACGTCATGTGCGCATCCGTGGGTCGAGCAGATCTCGCAGCCAATCGCCGCAGAGGTTCAGACTGATCACAACCAGCGTGATCGCAAGGCCGGGGTACGTCGCCATCCACCAGGCACTGCGCAGGTAGGACCGCGCTCCGCTCAGCATCGCTCCCCACTCGGGCGTCGGCGGCTGGGCCCCCAGCCCTAAGTAGCTGAGACCGGCGGCAATCAGGATGGCGATGCCCACCCCTGCAGTGGCCAGGACCACGATGGGGGAAATCATGTTCGGCAAGACGTGGCGGGCGAGGATCCGCCCGTCCCCCGCCCCCATCGCCCGGGCCGCTTCAACGTAATCCATCGCCCGCACGCCCAAGGTCGCTCCTCGCGCGGTTCGCGCGTAGACGGGGACGGCGGAGAGACCGACGGCGATCATGGCATTTGTCAGGCTGGGCCCGAGCATAGCTAAGATGGCCATCGCCAGCAGGATCTGTGGAAAGGCCAGCAGGATTTCCATGACCGCCATGAGCACACCGTCCACCAGCCCCGCGTAGAAACCTGCCAGGAGCCCAATCACCGTCCCAAGGACAACGGCGATCCCGATCGTCACCAATCCGATTCGCAGCGAAATTCGGGCACCATGAATGACGCGACTGAGGACGTCCCGGCCGAGCTCGTCGGTCCCTAGGGGGAACGCGCGCGATGGCGGGTGGAGTACCGCCCCCGGGATGAGGACGAACGGATCGTAAGGCGCGAGGACGGGGGCCGCCAGCGCCAAAATGACAAACGACGCGAGGACCAGGGCCGCCCCGAGCACTATAGGTCGCCGGCGCAGATGGCGGAGCGCCTCGCGCGATGTCCGCGGTGCAGAGACGGACAGGACAACCCGCGGGGCACCCGAGACGGCCGTCATCACTGATAGCGGATCCGCGGATCGAGGATCCCGTAGAGAATGTCGACACCCACGTTTACGAAAACGTACAGAGCGGCCACGATCAGAACGATTCCTTGGGCGAGCGGGAAATCTCGCGCGAGAATTGCATTCACGGCCAAGCGCCCCAGCCCCGGGCGCGAGAAGACGGATTCGACGATCACGGCCCCCGCAACCAAACCCGCGAACTGCAGACCGGCAACCGTGACGATCGGTATCAACGCATTGCGCAACGCGTGATGGTACACAACCAGCCGCTCGGAGACTCCCTTCGCTCTCGCGGTCCGGACGTAGTCGTGGCGCAGAACCTCAAGCACGCTCGCCCGCGTGATCCGAGCCAGCACGGCGGCCGCCGGCGCAGCGAGTGTCACAGCCGGTAGCAGGAGAGCCCGCAACCCCCCAGACGCCGTAATCGGCAGCCACCCGAGTGTCAGCGAGAACAACAAGATCAGCAGGAGACCGGACCAGAACGTCGGCATGGACAGTCCCACAAGGCTGATGGCCACGATCGCGGAGTCTACCACCGGATGACGAGCGGCGGCGGCCGTCACGCCAGCGGCGACACCGAGACCGACTGCCAGCACCTGGGCCGCGAGCGCCAGTTCCATGGTGGGAGGTAAACGGTCGGCGATCTCCTCGGCGACAGACCGGTGACTGCGGATGGAATCGCCCAAATCCCCCCGTATCACGCGCCCCAAAAATTTCAAATACTGGACGACGAGGGGGCGATCGAGCCCCAGTTCCGCGCGCAGCCGGGCGGCGTCCGCCGTGGAGGCGAACTCGCCGAGCATGATCGTGACGGGATCACCCGGCGTCAGGTGGAGCATCAAAAAGGTCGCCAAGGTGACGCCGAGGAGCGTCGGGACGAGCAGGATGATCCGCCGGGTCAGGAAGACCCGCATCTCGCGCTCCGAGCTACTTCAGCGAGATATCCGATACCACCATGAACCCGTCAGGATGGATCTTCGCGCCCTGCACATTAGGCTGCACGGCCGTATAGGTCATGTTGTTCCACAGCGGCACCCACAGGGCTTGGTCAACAACGTATTTCTGAATGTCACGGTAGATAGCGAGCCGTTTGCCCTGATCGGTCTCCCGGCGGGAGGCCTCAATCAGCCCGTCGAGTTGGGGATCCTTGTAGTGGCTGAGCGTCAGCCCGGTCCCGATGTTGGACGAATGAAACCAGATCTGGACGATATCGGGGGAGGTGTATGTATAGCCCATGAACTCGGCCGGGTGCTCACCCGCCTTGAGCTTGCTCAGCAGCGTCCCGAATTCAAAGGTCTGGATCTCCATCGAGATGCCGAATGCGCGCAGCTGCGCTTGCACAATTTGCGCTGAGCGAGTCCAGGTGTCGATCGGGGCCGTGTACAACACAAAGGATAGGGGCCTGCCGTCTTTCGACAGCATCCCGCTTGGGCCGACCTGCCATCCCGCCTCCGCTAGGAGTGCTTTGGCCTTAGCGGGATCGTATTGGGGAGCGTAGTCTTTGATCCCCTCCCAGTACCCCCAGATCGATGGAGGCAGAGGCCCGTAGGCGACCTCCCCGAGACCTTCCAACCCGATCTGCAGCACACTCTTTTTCTCAATTGCATAGTTGAGAGCACGCCGAACCCGAGGATCCGAGAAGGGCTCTTTGGTCACGTTGAACTCCATGAACAAACCGACGCCCTTGCGCAGGAAGGAGAAGATGGGGTATTTGTTCGTGGCTTGCAACCGGCGGACGTCGGTTGGCGGGACGCCCAACACAGACAGCTCGCCCCGTTCAAACGCCGCCACCTGGGCCGCGGACTCCGGCATGATCCGCGTGACGAGCCGATCGACAAACGGAGGCCCGGCGTGCGCGTAGGACGGCCCCCACCGGTAGTCCGGGTTGCGGGCAAAGATGATGCGATCTGCGCTGCGCCATTCTTGGAATTTGAACGGGCCTGTGCCCACCGGCGACCGGCCAAACCGGTCGCCCAGGTCGCGGACGGCTTGAGAGCTGACGATCATGGCCCGGGGGTCCGTCAGATTGTCCAAGAACGGCGCGAACGGCTCCTTGAGTGTGATGACGACCGTAAAGTCACCCGTCGCCTGGACGGAGGCCACCGGACCGAACAAAGACCCCGCGATGGGCGACTTGGTCTCCGGCGCGAGCGCTCGCTCGATGGACGCCTTTACAGCCAGGGCGTTCAGCGGCGTCCCGTCGTGGAACTTAACGTCGTTGCGCAGCGAAAATGTCCACGTCAGCCCGTCTCCCGATACGGTCCAGGAGCGGGCCAGCGCGGGAATCGCGTTGCCCTGCAGATCCTTGGTGATCAGTGTGTCGCCGAGGTAGCGCATGAGCAATCCTGTCGCCGCGGTGCTGGTTTTCTGGGCGTCGAGGGTGTCAGGTTCCTCGGTCGTGGCGAGGACCAGCTCGCCTCCGGACTGCGCATCAGCACGCGTCGCGGGCAGCGGAACCAGCGACAGGACGACAAAGAGCAAAAGGGCAATGCACGCCCGCGCACGGTTTGCAGTCATCTTGGATTCCACCTCCATGGGGAATGTCGCTGGCTAGTTCTATGGACCGAAAAGCGTCCCCTCCGGGCTGCGATCGCCCGAACCATCTGCCCTCCTCTACCGCGTGTGAGTTGGAAGAGGGGTCGCATTGTCAAGCTCCTGTCACCCTAAACAATCAAGTCCGACCTAAGCACGTATCTGCCTGTCAGAGGGATAGCGCGACGCAACCGGTCTCCTACAGGCGAGCGCTAGCGCGTGGAAGGAAACCTCTCCGCGCAGTCGAACACGCCGACAAATCCCCAACCTCTAGGTGCGCAACAGCGAAAGGAGCAACTGATTGATGCGCTTCCGATCGTCTCATCTGGTCCTGGGTTTGATCACCGTACTAACAATGGCGACAGGTGGCTCCGTCCGCGCGGCGCCTGCGAGCGGCGTCCTGCGCATCGGGATGGACGTCGATGCGGGGACGCTCGATCCTCGGCTGGCCAACGACACCACGGCCCGCCGCGTGATCGAACAGATCTACGACGGGCTGGTCGAGCTGGATCCGCAGTTGCAGCCGCGCGCAGCACTCGCCGAATCGTGGTCGCAGGTCTCCCCGACCGTCTGGGTATTCACGTTGCGGAAGAACGTGCGCTTCCACGACGGCACGCCCCTGACAGCCGCTGACGTGGTCTTTACGTACACAACCCTTCTCGATCCAAACCTGCGCGCGCCGTTGCGGAGTCTGTACATCCCGATCACCAAAATCGAGGCGGTGGACGATGCGACGGTGCGCATCACGCTGAGCGCCCCGTATGCACCGCTCCTCAAGTACGCGGACATGGGCATCGTGTCTCGAAAATCTGTCGAGCAGATGGGAGCCGACTATGCCACGCACCCCGTCGGCACGGGCCCGTACAAGTTCGTCTCCTGGCAGCGAAACAGCAGCATCACCCTGGAGGCCAACGCCGGGTATTGGAAGGGTGCACCACGGCTGAGCCAGGTCGTCTTCAGCATCATCCCGGACAATACGACCCGGGCTGCGGCGCTCGAGGCCGGCGACGTTGACCTTATTCACTCGCCGTTGTCCCCGCAAGATGTCACCCGGCTGAAAACCGTCCCCCGCATCAGCGTCACGGAGATGACCGGCTTGGGCCTCACGTACCTCAACATGAACACGGTGGATCCGATCTTGCGGGACGTCCGGGTGCGCCGCGCGTTGGCCTCATTAATCCCCCAGCAGACCATCGTGAAACACATCTATCGTGAGATGGATCGGCCCGCCACATCCATCCTGCTGCCCGCATGGTCGGGCATCTTCACCGGGGACATCGCGCAGCCGACCCACGACATTACGCGAGCGAAGGCGCTGCTCGCGGAAGCCGGCTGGAGAGCAACTGATGATGGCACCTTGAGCAAAGACGGCCAGAAATTATCGCTGGTGATCCGCACTCACAGCGAAGATCCCAACCGGATCCAGGTCGTCGAGCTTCTTGTGAGCATCCTCCGCTCCTCAGGCATCGACGCTCGCGCCGAGATCACGGAATTCCCTGCCCTCACGCAGGCGCTGCTGGCCGGGAACTACCAGGTCGCTCTATTAGGATGGCTCGGGTTGGTCGATCCGGACCGGGGTATGTTCAATCAGTTCAACAGCAAGGGGAGCCAAAACTGGGAAAAGTACAACAACGCGCAGGTGGATGCTTTGCTGAACGAAGGGCGGCAGCAGTCCAACCCTGGCGACCGCGCGCGGATCTACCGCGAGGTGGCTCGGATCATCGCGGCGGATCTCCCCTACTACGTCTTGACTTATCAGGGCTATATCGTCGCGGTTCAGCGGAGGGTGGTGGGTTTTGTCCCCAATCCCACGGGAAACTTCCGCGCTCTGTGGAACACCAGCGTGCCCTAGCCCCGCCGACGAGAGGACGGCCTCACTGATCGCCCCCTCGTGGCCTCCACATGGGTCGCTATCTCGTCCGCCGCTTGCTGCTGCTCGTTCCGGTCGTGCTCGGTGCTGCAACAATTGCTTTTGCTCTGGTCCTCTTGCTGCCGGGCGATCCGGCAATCGCCTTACTGGGTCAGGAGGTCTCAGGAGCAGAACTCGTCCGGTTTCGCCACCTCCTGGGCCTGGACCGTCCGGTCCCGGTACAGCTGGGATTGTATTTCCTGCGAATTGCCCGGGGAGATTTCGGGACGTCGGTCACATTGCACACACCGGTGCTGGGGTTGATCAGCTCGACCTTGCCCGCGACCCTCGAGCTAGCGGTGACCTCGCTCGTGCTGGCTGTGGGGTGCGGCATCCCGCTCGGCGTGTACGCCGCCCGGCGGAGGGGCCGGTTTCCGGATACCCTGGCCATGCTGGTCGCGCAGCTGGGCGTGTCGGTCCCAGTCTTCTGGCTGGGCGTCCTCCTGATCTTGCTGTTTGCCGTGAAACTGAACTGGCTCCCGTCCTTCGGTCGGGGCGTACCGTTAATCGCCGCCATTGTCACCGGCAACCTCGCCGGCCTCACGGACAGCCTCCGCCACCTCCTCCTGCCCGCCGTCACCTTAGCCTTCTTCAACCTCGCCTTGCTCAGTCGCGTCACGCGGTGGGCACTGCTTGAGGTCTTAGAGGAGGATTATGTGCGTACGGCGCGGGCCAAGGGCCAGCGCGAGCGGATCGTGCTCACTCACCACGCCCTACGCAATGCACTGCTTCCGGTCGTAACCATTGTGGGCCTGCAGTTCGGCTCCGCGCTCGGTGGGGCGGTCGTGACCGAGACGATTTATGGCTGGCCGGGGATGGGCCGGCTAGTGGTACAGGCGATCGGCCAGCGAGATTTTCCCGTGGTGCAGGGAGCGATCCTGGTCCTCGCGCTGCTCTTTTCCCTGGTCAACGGCGGGGTGGACCTTCTCTATGCGTTTATTGACCCGAGGATCCGCTACGACTAAAAGCATCGCTCCCCGCCGGCGGCTGACCGTGTCGGGGTGGGTGGGCGCCGGACTGCTTGGGATAATTCTGCTGGTGGCCTCCGCCCCTCGCCTCTTCACGCGTGCGGACCCCCAGGGCGGAGACATCACCGCGCGCCTCGCGCCACCCTCTCCGGGCCACGCGCTGGGAACCGATCACCTCGGAAGGGATCTGCTTGCGCGACTAGTGTATGGGGCGCGTTCTTCTCTACTCGTGGCTGTCACGTCCGTCGGAGGCGCCGTCGGTGTGGGCGTCACCCTGGGTCTGGCGGCAGGCTTCTACGGACGCGGGATCGATACGACGATCATGCGCGTCGTCGACGTCTTTTTGGCTTTCCCCGGGATTCTGTTGGCTCTCGCGCTGGTCGCTGTCTTCGGCGCGGGCGTGGGAAGTGTGATTGCCGCCTTGATCCTAGTGTCCTGGACGCAGTACGCGCGCGTTGTGCGGGCGGCCACCCTGGCGGAGAAAGGACGCGAGTACGTCGCCGCGGCGCGGACCATCGGCGCCGGAGATCTGCACATTGTGGTCCGCCACATCCTGCCCAACGTATCGTCTCCGGTGGTGATTCTGGCCACGTTGGGGATGGGCTCTGCGGTGGTGGCAGAATCCACTCTCTCCTTTCTCGGGATGGGGGTGCCGCCACCCGCGCCCTCCTGGGGCTGGACCCTCGCGTTTGGGACGCGCTACTTGCGAGATGCGCCCCACATCGCAACCTTCTCTGGCCTGGCGATCATGGCGACGGTGCTCGGTTTCAACCTGTTGGGAGATGGAATTCGCGACCTGCTCGATCCCCGGTTCAGACCACAATAGGTATTGGAGGTGCATACATGGTCACCAGAACGTACCGACCTATCTCCGTCTCGACGCTGGCGAGCGGCACGGAGTTGGTCCTGCCCATTCACGAGGTCACCGGCGATCGGCCCGGTCCCGTGCTCGGCATCTCGGCGGCGATTCACGGCGAGGAAGCAGTTGGGGTGGAAATTGTCTACCGGTTCCTCACGTCGTACGATCTCCGCGGCTTGGCCGGGCGGCTGCGAGTCCTGCCGGTCGCCAACCCGTTCTCGTATGCAGCGATCACGCGCAACACGCCCATCGATATGATGAACCTCAATCGCGTCTTCCCGGGTAACCCTGATGGGATGCTCACCGAACAGATGGCGCACAAGATGGCCGAAGGGTTCTTGGGTGGACTCGACTACTACGTCGACCTCCACGCCGGGGGCGCGTATCCGACCGTCGACTACGTGTACATCATCAACGCCGAGCCCCTCTCCCGCGCGTTTGGCTCTCGCCTGTTGTACCGGCCGAAAGATGCGCCAACGGGCACGTCCATCAGCGTGACACGCGCGCACGACACCCCCTCGGTTGTGGTGGAATTGGGGGGCGGAGATGTCGATCAGGCCACCTACGTCCGCCGCGGGATCGCGGGGCTCGCAAATATCTTGAAAACCTTGCGGATGCTTCCCGGTGATCCCACCCCGCCCCCGGCGCAAATCGTGCTGCGGGAAATCGCCACCTTGCGCCCGCATCATGGCGGGCTGCTGCTGCCAGAAGTCACCACGATGGGCGGGGACGTCACCGGCGGGCAAGTGTTGGGACGTATTGTCAGCCCCTACACGTTCGAGGAGCTTGAAATCCTCCGCTGCCCGTTTGACCGCGGCATTGTAGTCTTATCGCAGTTGACGGCGAACGTCGTCGAACCTGGAATCTTCGGGTACATGATCGGGAATCTGGGAACCGCGGAATAGGAGGGGATAGATGCGACCTCGTGAGGCAAACGCATCGACGGCGCTCGGCCCTCCGCGTCGGGCCGGAGAACGGAGGACGAAGAAAATGGTAATCGGCGCGAGATCTCTCCGTTTTGCCCTGGGGCTGATCCTCCTCGCACTAGCAGGCGGAGCGATCGCGGGAGCCTCAGAGTATCGGGTCGTCTTTGAAGCCGATAGCGTTTATCATCACATCATCGTTGCCGAAGACGGGGGCGCCCGGTACCTGCGGTTTGATCGGTCTCTGCAAAGCGGCATGTACCTCGCCGATCCCTTTGACAGCCCTTTCCTGTACGCGGCGTACATGCACCTGGGGCTGCTCTTCCGGCCGCAGGCGACCCGGGTGCTCATGGTCGGGCTCGGCGGCGGCTCGGTCCAGAAACGATTCTGGCGAGACTACCCTCAGATGAGGATCGACGTCGCCGAACTCGACCCGAAGGTCGTCGAGGTGGCGCATCGGTACTTCGCGGTCCGCGAGGACCCGCGGCTGCGAATCACGGTGCAAGACGGCCGCCTTTTTCTGCGCAAAACGGATCAGAAGTACGACCTGATCCTCCTGGACGCGTACTTTGCGGAGTCCGTTCCTTTCCACCTGACCACGAGCGAGTTTATGCATCTCGCCCATACCCGCTTGGCCCCGGGCGGGATCGTTGTCTCCAACCTCATCGGCGCGCTGGAGGGCCCGCAGAGTGCACTGTTCCGGGCGATGTACAAGACGTTTGCGACTTCGTTCAGTGGACTGTACCCGTTCCCGACGGGATTTCAACCGGGTCGCGATCCGGAGACGCTCCGCAACATCATCTTGGTGGCCTCGGACCAACGGGGCCTCACGCGCTGGGAGATCCTCACAAAAGCGCGTCAGGTCGCCCGGCGGATCACCTTTCCGGAGTTTCGGACTTACGCGGGGGACTACTACGACGGCGAGATTCTGAGTGCGGACGTCCCGGTGCTGACGGATGATTACGCGCCGGTAGACACGCTTCTGCCGTACCGGAATTGGACCCCCCGAAAACCGTAGGACGCCACCGTCTATTTTGCTCACGAATCCCGCACGCTTCCCTGCGTTCTAAGACCGAGGGGATCTCGTTGTGCGGTGTGGTTGGAAGACACCGCACATCATGTTGCGGCACCGCGCGACGGGGCAGCCCGATGATCGTGAATGCCCCGAGACGGCCGCCGAGGGCAGGCACTTGGGCGGGCTTCGTGTAATCACGGGAAGACAAAGTCCACCTCCGGGAGGGACCTAATCGTGTGGATCCGCAGTCTCGGTGCGGTGTTGGCCCTAGCGCTCGTCGTGGCGACGCCGCTAGCGGCGTGGGCTTTCGTCTTCCAGAACGGGGAGACTGTCACCGCCGCCACCGGGCTGTCCGATGATCTGTATGCCGCCGGTCAAACCGTAACAGTGACAGGTCGCATCGACGGCGATGTCGCCGCCGCCGGCCGCGTGGTCACCATCACGGGCACAGTCACGGGCGGGGTTCTCGCTGCCGCACAGGACGTACGGATCGCGGGCCCTGTCGGAAGAACCGTGCGCGCAGCGGGGCAGTCCGTGGCCATAGAGAGTACCGTGCTGATTGACGCTCTCGCCGTAGGCCAAGAGATCAACATCCGCCAGCAGGCGCACATCGGGCGAGATCTACTAGCGAGTGGCCAGACTGTCTACGTGGCCGCAAACGTCGATCGATTCGCTCGCCTGATAGGAGACACGGTCGTGGTCGCCGGCCGGGTCGGGAAGGGACTGCGCGTGGATGCCCGCCATCTGACGATCATGCCCACGGCTCAGATCGATGGCGATGTGCGCTACTCGGCTGAACTCCCCGTAGACGTACGGGCCGGCGCCGTGATCAAAGGCAAGATCGAGAGAGTCGCCCGCCCGATGCGACGTGAGGCCCGGCTCTTAGGCCTCACCTTCCCGATCGTGTTCCGGATTTGGGAGGCCCTGGCTCTTTTGGTGATCGGCCTGGTCATCGTCACGGTGATCCCACACCCTGCCCGCGAGATCTCCACGATGGCGCTCCGGCGATTTCCCCACAGCCTCCTGGTTGGTGTCGCTGTGCTCCTCGCCTTCTTCGTGGTCTGCGCGGTGCTCACCACGACCGTGATCGGCATCCCCCTGGCGGTGTCGATCGCGCTTTTGTTCGCCGCCGGCGTCTACCCGTCGCAGGCCTTTGTGGCCGCGGCCTTGGGCAAAATGCTTCTCGTGCCCATCGGACGCGGAAAGGATTTGTCGACATCGCTCCGCCTCACAGTCGCCGTCGGCACCGTGATCTTGGTCCTTCTCTTTGCCCTCCCCTTCGGGTGGTTCATGCGGCTGCTCGCCATGATCAGTGGCTGGGGAGCGGTGTGCCTCACGCTGTGGCGGTCGATCGGGGGATGGACGGGAATCACAATGAGGATGCGTCCCTCGCCGTGAGTGCGGGGGAAGAGGGGAAAGAGTAGTTCGGCCCCCCCAGACCGTTCTGCCCGGGCAGGGCGTGGTGAGGCACACCCCGCGAAAATGCGACGAGATCCGCCAACGCCTCGCTCCCTCATCATCGACACGGACACCGGGATCGATGACGCCATCGCCCTACTCATGGCCCTCGCCAGCCCGCACCATCGGGTGGCGGCAATCACCGCGGTCAATGGAAACGTCCCCCTCGACCACGTGGTGCGCAACATCCGCATTGTCCTCGACGCCGCAGGGGCGCCGCCGACTCCTGTGTTCCCCGGGGCCACGCGCCACCTTGTCGGCGAAGGAGTCCACGCTCGGCACGTCCATGGGGACGACGGGTTGGGAGATGCAGGCTTCCGGCCGTCGCCGCGCCCCGTGGAGGACGAGCACGCCTCCCTCGCCCTCATTCGGTTGGGGCGGCAGAATCCGGGTGTCCACACACTGGTCACGCTTGGCCCGCTGACCAATATCGCACTCGCCTTCGCCCTCGCCCCGGACCTCCCTCAGCTGTTTGTCCGCATCGTGACGATGGGGGGCGCGGTGCACGGTCGTGGAAACGTCACACCGGCCGCCGAGTTCAACATTTTCGCCGACCCCGAGGCCGCGGCGATTGTCTTCGAGCGGACCCCGGAGTTGACGTTGGTGCCCTGGGAGACCGTCCTGGAGACCCCGGTCCCCTGGGACCAATGGGAGTCCCTGACGAGTGTGGGACCGCTGGGGCAGAAGTTCGTCCGGCCGATGACCGCACGACTGACGCAGCGGCATCGGTCGACCCGCGAGGGATTCTTGCTCGCGGATCCGCTGGCGATGGCAGTTGTCTTGGATGAGAAGTGTGCGACGAAGACGCGCGCAGCGCACGTCCAAGTGAAGACCGGCGGGCGTGCCCGGGGACTGACACACGCCGCAGCGCCTCGAGACCCGCAACGAGAGAACGCCCGCGTTGTGGAAACCGTCGATCACAACGCGTTTCTTGCACTGCTAGAGAAGACGTTCGCCCGGGAGTGCCACCTGTAATCCACACTCAACGAAGGGCGCAGGGCCATCGGCTCGTTGCGTCCAGATCCCGAGCCTGCCATGAAAAAACCCCGCGGCAGTAAGGCAACGAGGAGCGGTCACGTTCTCCTCGAAGGAGTGGGAGGCCCTAC
>Ga0137415_10004995_pt1 | contig 13110 bp, 7 predicted proteins | sample CZODoug3_1_1_16f_FD_183082 | JGI IMG/M metagenome (GOLD analysis project Ga0137415, IMG submission 183082) | Vadose zone soil fungal communities from Angelo Coast Range Reserve, California, USA - CZODoug3_1_1_16fungal (Hybrid Assembly) | ecosystem: Environmental > Terrestrial > Soil > Vadose... | reverse complement strand
TTCAGGCTCTTGATGTAGCCGTTGTGAAAGAACTCCTTCTGAAAGTAAGGCCCGGGCGCCTCGGTGGTGGGGCACTGTGGAGGCGTCATGGCCACATTGCGCGCCGAAGACACCTGCATTTGGCCGTCAACAGTTGGCGCCTGTGGTATCCAACTCGCGTTCGGGTTGGGCCAGGAACCGAAACCGCTCCGGAGGAAGGTTCCTAATCCCAAGTCTCTGTAGGCAAAGCCGTAGGGATTGCCGGTGAACCCGAAGTGATCCGGCGTGGTCTGATAATAGAAAGCATTCCTCGGATTCAGAGGCAGACCCTCATTGGCTGAGCCGAAGCAGGTGAACAGGGGGGTCACAAGGGCGGCCACGCCCGTGTCTTCGCTGGTCGGAGCGGTTGGAGTCGGGGCGGTTGACCTTCCGTCGAGGTGGCATGAGTTGCAGTTGCCCTTGCCGCGGAACAGGTCGTAGCCGGCCTTCTCGTCTGCGGTCAGCGTGTAGTTATGTTTCAGGAACGCGTCGAATTTTGACGAGAAGGCGCTGACCCGCACCGACTGCTCGTATGCGTCCACGGATTGCCCCCAGTGGTCATAAACCTGGTTTGACTTGGTGCGATCTTCCGGACTCAGGTGAACTGGGGTGGCGCTGCCGCCGAACACGGCAGCCCCTCCCGGGGTTCTGCAGATTTCCTCTGTGTCGTGTGGGAATTTGATGTCGAATGAGCCCTCTCCAAACACCTGCTCGAACAGGGGTCGGTATTTAGCCTGCGAAAGGCGGAAGGTTATGCAAGCAGTGTCAGGGAAGCCCATTTCTTGAGTATCGACGGGAGGACCTTGTGCCTGGTGGGCGTCGGGATTCCTCAGCAAATATCCGGTCGCGCGTGAATCCCAGAAATTTCCGCCAAAGAACAGAGCCTGCTCTTCGTTGAACTGGAGTACCGGGAAGAACGGTGCATAGGTATAGCGCTGCGGGTTCCTCTTGCCCGCCCGAAAGTGAACCGTCCCGGGATAGGCGATCATGGTCAGATTCACCGACGGGATCGGTGGGCCGAAGGCTACATACGGCATGTGGCAGGAAGAACAGGCCACGTTCCTATTGGGTGAGATGTTTTGGTCATAGTTCATGAGCTCGCCGAGGGTTTCGACTGCCTCAGTTCCCGTGCCCTGAAGTATTGGCGGCTGACCTGTCAGAGTCGGGGGCGTTAAGGCGGCCCAGCGGTCGAGAGCTCGCTTCTCGACTACGCGAATTTCACGCAGCACCCGCTCTATTTCTGGATCCAAGTCGGGCGGGAGAATCCCAGGCGGGTACGGGTCGTAGATCGACCCATCGTTGGGACCACCTTGTTGATTTTGGTCCGACCCTGATTGCGCGCCCGCCTTCTGGGCGGACACCTTTCGTGCGGGGAGCGACATGCAAAGCGCTATCCCACAAAGTACAATGACCGATATTGTCGTCAACCTTCGACGATTCATACGTGCCCCTTTCGTGGGTTATCGTTCAGCGTGGATACGACAGGCGGCGCACTCGAGGACATACTTGTTCTGCCATCCACGAGAGATCCGTCCGACATCGATAAGAATTATCGTAGTCGTTAAATACGCCGACGACACCGTATGGTTCGTGCTCCGTTCTTCCCGTTTTCAGCCTCTTAGTTGGCCAAGTCTAGGCACGGAGTTTGTTTGGCAAGGAGTGGTGGTATTTTTCCCGGAGATATCAGGGTGACGGTTTGCGTGTCAGCTTGACCTGCAAACTACCGGGTACAGACGCAGCGACTGTTGCTGGCCTAAGAGTGTTGCACCATTGTCCGAATGTCAACCGGCTTGTATTAGCATCTCCTGCTATTTGTTAGCAGATGCTGCTACACCGCCCGCTGTAGTTGCTTCTTGCGGTAACAGGCGGGCGACAACCCGAAGTGCGTATTAAACGCACGTACGAAGCTGGAGCAATGACGGTAGCCCACCGAGTATGCGATTTCCTTAATTGGCCTGTCGGCCGATACCAGCATCTCAGCCGCGATTTGTAGCCGGCAATCCAGTCGGTAATGCTTCACGTTGATGCCGATATCAGCTTTAAACAGATGACTCAGCCTCGAGGTGCTGATCTGGCAATTGTGTGCGAGTTCCGGGAGTGTGCGAAATGGGTCGTTATTGAGAACCTTAATGACCCTTTGAATGCGAAAATCCCTCTGACCGGACACCCTAACCATGCCGTGAGCCTCCCCACTCGTTGGCTCAATTTGGATCGTACTGGATGGTTTTCGAAAAAGGTTTTCGCGAACCAGAAAATAGTGGAGAGCGAACAAAAACTGGCAGCACTCTTGGCCGCCAGCGAGGTCATTGCAGTGGTGTAAATGCGGACACGCCCCAATGCAACCGATTGTCCGTCCTATCTTAGAAACACATTCAGGGCAGTAGGTCCGGCCGAGATTGCGCAATCATATCTCCGCCGCAAAAACAGTCAAGTTAAAAAGGGTTTACGTTCATTTCGGCAGCATCGCAATAGGGTCCCAACCCAATTGTCACCCTATCGCCTGAGTCTCCGGAGGTATTGTCAGCGGATTCGGCGAGCATCGACAGAATCTGGCGCACGTTGTCAATAATCCCATCGGTGAACAGGAACCCCACCGTGAGGTCCAGTCGGAACCGGGGGAGCGCATGGTAATCGAGAGAGGGGAGCCGTTCAGACAAAACTGCAGAGGCTCGTCGATCGCACGCAAATCGGAGCGGAACGAGGAGAAGCCCCTCTCCACGGTCTGAACCGCAGCGGCGATCGTATCAGCGGACATGGCCACTCCCAGCTAACTTCCACGTCATCTTCCAGTTGGCTGGACTCTTCAAATTCCCCTTGCTCGAATCCATTCCCAAAGCAAGTGGAATCCACCGACGCACTCCTTGTCCGCCGATTGACAGGACGACCCTATTTGGACAGCCCTCGCTTGCATCCGGGCCGTCGGCCCACATGGATGTTGCGTGAATAGCCCATCGATTTTGGCATGCGGCTTGCTGTCTAGAGTGGCGATTCAGCAATCGTTCCAAGCTGGATTTTCGAACCAGGGTGAGGCCATGCAGACACTGATTGGTGGCTTTCGCACGCTCTATGCGGCAATTGAGGCCCGCTATTCTGATGAAACCGCTGAGCGTTTTGTGATCGCATACACTTGCGAACAGTCGTTGCGAAAACTCTTGGCCGCACCGAGCATCGTTGCTAGCGGGTGTCCTACCCGTGAACACGCGGAGGAAATATGTCGCGGAGCAACCCTTGGGTGCGATCGGAGTCAACGGCAAGCACGTTATGTGTTCGGCCCGAACACTCTTCCCAGGTCTGCACTGCGCTACAGTCTGTCTTCGGTGGGGATAAGAAGTTTTTGCTCGATGTTCTTCATCTTTGTTAGCGCATGTTTTCGGAGTAGCCGCTTCATGGCCGTGCCACCTCTTGAACAAGTTCACTGATCGCGTCCGGAACACAGACCATATGCGGACAGTTTGACCACGAGGTTCACTTTGAACTTATGCTGCTTGCTAGCTTGCCGCAGCATTCGGGTCGCTCTGGCAGACTCGATCGGTCCCATCCGCCGCCGAGGGCCTGAATCAGCAGTACGGTGTTCGCCATCCGCCGGCCGAGGATATTGACTGCTGTTACTTCGGCTGCAAGCGCGGCGTTTTGCGCGGTGATTACCTCGAGGTAACTTGTGACTCCCCCTTTGTAACGAGTGATCGAAAGGTCGAGCGAACGCTGAGCTGACGCTACCGCTTCATCCTGTACCTTGGCCTCATTTTCCAGAATTCTCACCGCCGCGAGATTGTCTTCCACCTGCTGGAATCCAGTCAGTACGTCCTCGCGATAAACAGCCACTTGAGTGTCATACGCTGCACGCGCTTCGTCCGTGAGCGCCCGACGTCTGCCCACGTCGAAGACTGTACCAATGGCAGACAGTCCCACAGACCACAGGCCGGATGGCCCATTGATAAGCGTCGTAATGGCGGAGCTCTCAAATCCCCCTGAGGCGCCCAAACTGATCGTGGGGTAGTACGCCGATTTTGCAACTCCAATCTGAGCATTGGCGGCTGCCACGCGTCTCTCCGCAGCCGCAATATCCGGGCGCCTTTCCAGCAGTTTGGAGGGTACACTGATAGGAACGTGTGGTGGAGGTGCGGTAAGAGGCAGCGGAGGAAGACTGAATTCCGCAGGAGGCTTCCCAATAAGAATTGCGACCGCGTGTTCGTACTGCGCACGCAGCACACCTACATCAATCGCCTCTGCCTGGGTAGTCTGAAGTATGGTCTTCGCCTGCTGAACTTCCACTTCCGAAGCAATCCCTCCCTGGAAGCGACTTTCATTCAGTTCCAAGGCCTGCTCGTACTGCTTTACCGTAGAGTTTAGGAGCTGTTCCTCGGCATCCAGGCTGCGGGCCTGAAAATAATCAACGGCCAGGTCCGCGTGCATGCTCAGATTAACCGTCGCCAGGTCCGCCGCACTCGCCTGCGCTTGTTCTCGATAAGACTCAACGTTGCGCCGCACTCGTCCCCAGACGTCGGCCTGATAGGACACGTCGAACGGGAGCACAAAGTCGTTATAGGTGATACCGTTAAAGATCGAATTCGGGGGAGGACGGTGGGCTGAAGTGCGCGTTCGAGTCGCTGATGGCCCAGCCGTCATGGTTGGATAGTAGTCAGCCCGATAGTAGCGCAGAACAGCCCGCGCCTGCCGATATTGCGCCTCTGCCGCCTTTAGGTTCTGATTCGATACATTGACCTGCCGTTCCAGGTCATCCAGCTGAGGATCCTGGAATATCGTCCACCACGTACCGCCGAGATTCTGGTCATTAGGTTGGGCGGGCTTCCAGTCCCCTACTTCTTTATAGGCAGGAGGAGCCTGTACCGCCGGCGGGTGGTACTTTGGGCCAACCACGCATCCAGTCAACTGGAGCGCTGCGATCGCTATCAGAACCCGCCCAGCCGCTTTCCGTGAGCTCCCGAAAATCAGTTTTCGAGGTAGCTTCACTTGGTATCCCCCGGCAATGTCGCCTGAACAATTTGGACTTCCTGGCCGGAAACAATCGAGTCGGGCGGGTTGATAATAACCTGATCATCCGACTTGAGGCCGGAGACGATCTCTATCTGGCTGCCAAAATCGTGCCCGGGAGTGACGGCAGTGAGCACGACCTTCCCGCCTTTCACAATTCCTACGCGTAACCCTTCGGTGCGGAATAGCAGAGTATTGACCGGAACCAAAAAGGTGGAGGCCTGCGTCGGGACCGCCAAGTGGGCCTCTGCGTAGGAACCCGTGAGCAGTGTGCCGGTAGGATTTTCTACATCGATTTCGATCAGCAGAGTACGGGTCGTCATATTGATGGCATCGGCGGTGCGCACCAACTTTCCCTGAAATTTGCGGTCCGGAAACTCGGCAAGACTGAGATCCGCCGTCATGCCGACGGTGATCCCTCGTGAGTATTCCTCTGGTACGTTCACATACACGCGCAATCTTCCGGGTTGAGCGATGTGAAAGAGATCGGTTTTCACATTGCTAGTGCTGCCGGAATTGATGAGGTCCCCGATATCGGTGTTGCGCGCCGTGATCACACCATCGAAAGGCGCGTAGACCTTCTCGAAAGAGACCAGCGCCGAGTACTGCTCGACGGCCGCCTTGTCGGCTTCAACGATAGCTTTATTTGCATTGTAGGTGCCGACCGCATTGTCGACGTCCTGTTGGGATACAGCTTTGTTTTTCAAGAGTCCCTGATACCGCGTTTTAGTGATGGAAGCCAATTCGAGATTTGCTTGAGCGGTTAACAGGTTGCTGCGGGCTTGCTGGAGCTGCTGATCGACTTCCGGCGTTTCGATGACAGCAAGAAGTTGCCCCTTCTCTACGTGCGCGCCGATATCGAAATACCACTTCTTTAGATAACCATTCGTGCGGGAGTAAATGGGTGAAGTGATAAATGGCTGCACGTTTCCAGGCAGGATGATTTCGTCAGTGGGCGCAGTTTGTTTCGGCGACACCACCGACACAGCCGTCACAGCCGCTTGAGCCGTCTCCGTATTCAACATGTTTCGGGCTTTGACACGGGACCAGATGCCCGACCCCAACAGGGTCGCCACCGCAATCGCTGCGATCGCGAGAACCAGCCATGATTTGCGCGAGCGCCTTCGTGCTCCCATATCATTCAACGGGCGTATTTGCCCGCCGATCTGTCGTGTATCTTCAGTTTGAGAATGTACCGTTTGAGGCAACATGAATTTCTCCAATACCGCTTGTTCTTACTGTGCTCTCTGCGCTTGGGTTGACTGGCGGCGTTTACCCTGCAAGACGCTGAAAAATGCCGGAACAAACAAGAGCGTCGAAGCGGTCGCGAAGATCAGTCCACCGATGACCGCCCGGCCTAGAGGAGCATTTTGTTCACCCCCGTCCCCTAGTCCCAGAGCCATCGGCACCATGCCGATGATCATGGCCAGCGCGGTCATCAGCACGGGCCGGAAACGCGTGAAGCCCGCCTCCAGTGCGGCGCTGACGGAATCCATCCCTTCCGTCATTTTCTCCGTAGCAAAGCTCACCACCAGGATGCTGTTCGAGGTGGCGACGCCCATGCACATGATGGCTCCCATCAGCGCTGGCACGCTCAGAGTGGTGTGCGTTATGAACAAGAACCAGGCAATCCCGGCGAGTGCTGCCGGCAGCGCGGAGATCATGATGAAGGGATCGAGCCAGGACTGAAAGTTGACTACGATCAAAAGATAAACGAGCACGATCGAACCCACAAGTCCGCTTAAAAGACCGATGTAGGAAGCTCGCATCGTCTGTACCTGCCCGCGGACAACGACTCGAGAACCGCGCGGTAATTGCTGGCGCGTGGCATCAATAATCTTGTTGATATCGCCTGCTACGCCACCCAAGTCGCGTCCTGCGACGGATCCGAAGATGTCAATCACCGGGGCAACGTTGTAGTCGGAGACCACGGCCATTCCTGCTCCTCGCTGCATGGACACCAGACTGGCCATAATGGATGGAGGAGCTGATGGGTCGGTACCCGTGATCGGAACGTTCTCTAGGTCCTGAAGGGTATCCGTCCGATATTGTGGCGTTTGAGTCGCGATTTGATAGCTGACATGATTCTTTGGGTCAAGCCAGAACGAGGGTGAAGTTTGGAAGCTGCCACTCAGTGACACCAGGAGATTCTGCGCAATGTCGTGGGCGGTGAATCCAAGTTGCTCTGCTTTGGTGCGTTCGACCCGCAGGCGCAGATAGGGTTCATCGAAGGGTTGCTGAATCCGCAAATCCGTCGCTCCGGAGACATATCTCATCTTCGCGAGCAGTGCGTCTGCATAGAGCCGGTTTCCCTGCAAGTCGTTTCCGACAACCTGAACGTCGATAGGGGCGGGCAGTCCAAAATTGAGGATTTGGCTGACCATGTCGGCCGGCAAGAAAGCAAAGGTCACACCCGGGAACTGTTTTGGGAGTGCCAGACGAAGCTGGTGAATGTAGTTGTCCGTGGGATGGTGATTGGCGGACAGGGTCACAAGAATGTCGGCGTCCGATGTGCCAACCGGAGCCGAATTGCTGTAAGAAAGATTGATGCCGCTATAGGGTAGGCCAATGTTGTCTATGACACTCTGAACCTCCACAGCTGGAATCTCCCGTCGAATTGACCGTTCGACCAAATCGCAGAGATTGGCGGTCTCTTCAATGCGCATTCCCGTGGGAGCGCGCAGATGAAGCTTGAACGTGCCGCTGTCCACGCTAGGGAAGAAATCCCGGCCCAGCCACGGAATCAGAATTGCCAAAGATCCGAGACAAATCGCGAAGAATGCAATCAGGAAAACACGCCGGTGATGGAGACAGATTTCCAGCACGCTGCGATAGCTGAGACGGAATTTTTCAAAGGCCTCCTCAAAACGCTTTTGAAGCCGTACCAGCGGATTGCGGCTAGGTGCTTTTCCGGCGTGCTCTTTTTCGCCCCGCAACAAATACTTCGCCATGGTCGGGACGATGGTCCGCGAGAGAAAATACGAGGCCAACATGGCGAACACTACTGCCTCGGCAAGCGGTACAAAGAGGTACCGAGCCACGCCGGACAGTAAGAACATTGGGGCAAACACAATGCAGATCGAAAGCGTGGACACAAAGGCGGGTGTTGCGATTTGCGACGCGCTGTCAAGGACAACTTCGTCCATGTCCTTCTCGGGTTCTGCCTCGCGATTACGATTGATGTTCTCGACCTCGACCGTAGCGTCGTCCACCAAGATGCCGACTGCCAGAGCGAGTCCGCCGAGCGTCATAATGTTGATCGTTTCTCCGATCGCACTGAGCGCAATAATCGAGGTCAGGATCGCCAGAGGAATCGACGTCGCGATGATTACAGTGCTTCGCCAACTGCCCAGAAAAGTGAGAATCATAAAGGCGGTGAGGCACGCCGCAATCAGCGTTTCCCTGACCACTCCGCTGATCGCGCCACGGACAAAAATGGACTGATCCGCCAAGGGGGTCATCTTGAGCTGGGGTGGAACTGTCGCCGCAATCTGAGGCAGCAGGGCCTTGACGCCCGAAATCACGTTCAGCGTTGACGCATTCCCCGCCTTTTGAATAGTCAGCAACACGGAGCGCTGCCCGTTGACCTTCACGATGTTGGTCTGCGGGGGGAAGCCATCGCGTACCCAGGCAACGTCTTTCATGTAGATGGTAGTGCTGCCAATGGTCTTGATCGGAATTCGGTTCAGGTCCGCAATTGTTTGCGGCGCTGCATTAGGAATGGATACGTCGTATTCCTTGGAGCCGATCTTGGACGTCCCTGTGGGTAGGATCAGGTTTTGCAGGCTGATGGCATTCACTACATCCAGCGGGGATAGTCCCTTCGACTGCAACGCTGTCGTATTCAGATCCACCTGCACCTGGCGTTGTTTGCCGCCATAGGGATAGGGCACCGACGTCCCCGGTACAGTGATGATCTGGGTTCGAATAAAATTCAGCCCATAGTCATTGAGTTGCTGCTCTGACAGATTTTGTCCCGAGAGAGCCAACTGAAGAACAGGCACGCTCGACGCGCTATAAGCAATAATCAGCGGCGGCGTCGTTCCGGCAGGCAACTGCCTGAGTTGGGTCTGAGAAACCGCAGTAATTTGCGCAATACCTTGTTGGAGGCTCGCGTTCGGTTGCAGGAACACTTTCACAACCGCGATTCCATAGAGCGACTGCGACTCGATGTGTTCGATATTGTCCACGACCGTGGTAAGGTTCCGCTCCGTAATGGTAACGATGCGGTCGGCCATGTCCTGTGGTACCAGACCGTTGTAGCTCCAGATGATGCTGACTACGGGAATGTCGATCGTCGGAAAGATGTCCGTTGGAGTGCGAACAATCGCGAGTCCACCCATGATCAGGATGAGGATCGACACCACTACAAATGTGTAGGGCCGGCGCAATGCTAGTCGAACAATCCACATAGAGTCTCTTCCTGATTGAGCTTATTTCTCCGCGATGCTTGGCAGCGTGGTATAGGTCCGACGTGCTTTGAGTTGTGGGTCGAGCGCCCGCCGGATCGATCGCCTCAGCTTCGCGCGTGCCCGTGCCAGCTGGGCTTTCACTGTTCCATCCGGCACGCCTAGAATGTGCGCTGCTTCGCTCGTGGTCACACAATCCAAGGCACGTCGCGTTCCAATCAAGCGCCCCACGACTTAACTGCGTATTTTCCGCAGCATGGGCGACTGCGTAGTTGGGGTTCCCCCTATGAGGCTCAGGAAAGCGTCCCGCGGTTGACAGGATGTCCGCATTTCGACAGGTTTCGGACTTCAACGAGTCACACCGAGTTCCACGGCGAGAGATTGGAGCTTGGTCGCCCGTGCTGTGGATGGCGTCGCAAACCTGGGAGCCTTGCTTCAGCTACCACAGACACCTAAGCAATCCGCCTTCGCAGTGGCGTTGATGATTCTAGGGAGGCGGGACTGCGAAGGCGAGCGTCGCTCTGGCGAATTGCCATATGCCGCTGTGATGCCATGGCTGACAACTTTGTTGCGTTTTCACGCAAGTCACTTCTGGCTCCACTTGAAATCGAGTTATGAGCTCTCTGCTCGGCCGTGGAACTGGAAATGCACTTAGCAGTTTTCCGATTCACGTTCGGTAACGATGCGGGAATGTGTCAAAATCTCGCGGTATTTCGTGCCTAAACGGGATTAACCAATCGCTGGCAATTCGGCGTTGTTGGTGAGATACAAATGGCATTGATGAGGTGGAGCACCGTCAAAAGAACTGAAGATGTGGTCTCCAGCATTCTGAATTGGGTGTCCCGAATGCGGCGGAAGGATGGGAGGCCGGGGCAAAGAGTTCAAATGCCAGGGCGGATGTCAGACGGATTGGCGTCAACTTTTTTGGGAGCGGGCCTTTCAGTTGAACACTGACCATATCTTGACTTCTGTCCACGGGCTGCCACTAATCGCCTCGGGCAGAGTGGAACAACGGGGCGTGCGCCCTTCATATACACCGGAACACCAGTTATGGCCCGTTTCCTTGGCCGTGTCGGCTCCCCACACACCTGGACTCGGACTTGCTAGGAATTGTAGAGAGGAAAGAAATCGTGCCCAAGGTTGCTATTGACGGGGTTGTGCATGAAACCCAACCCAACGAACTCCTCATCGATCTGATCAACCGCACTGGCGGGTCGGTTCCCCACGTCTGCTACCACCCTCAACTCGGCCCGGTGCAGACGTGTGACACATGCATGGTTGAAGAGAACGGCCGCCTGCTTCGGGCCTGCGCGATCGGAGTTGCCGATGGAATGACAATCTCCACAAAATCGGCAAAGGCCTCGGCCGCCCAGGTGGAAGCCTTTGATCGTATCCTCAGCAATCACATGCTCTACTGCACGGTCTGCGACAACAACAATGGCAATTGCACTGTCCATAACACCACAAAATTGCTGGCCATTGAGCACCAAAGAATCCCTTTTCGATCGAAGCCCTACGAGGTCGATAACACAAATCCGTTCTACCGCTACGATCCCGATCAATGCATCCTCTGTGGCCGGTGCGTTGAGGCTTGTCAGAACGTTGAGGTGAACGAAACGCTTTCCATTAATTGGGAAGATCCAAACCCGCGTGTGCTATGGGACGGCGGCTCGACCATTGGTGAGTCGAGCTGCGTATCCTGCGGCCACTGCGTTACCGTCTGCCCCTGCAACGCGCTGATGGAAAAAAGCATGCTGGGTCATGCAGGATTTTTGACCTCCCTGAGGAAGTCCGCGCTGAGCGGCATGATCGACGTGGTCAAAGGTGTGGAACCGGAAACCGGCTACGGAGCCATTCTTCAGATCTCCGAGGCGGAAGAGGCGATGCGGGAGCACCGCATTCGCAAAACGAAAACCGTTTGCACGTACTGTGGCGTGGGATGCAGCTTCGATGTCTGGACGAAAGATCGCCACATTCTCAAAGTGGCGCCCGAGCATGGCCCAGCCAACGGGATTTCCACTTGCGTAAAAGGAAAGTTCGGCTGGGGTCACATCAATAACGAGGACCGCCTCACTACCCCGCTGATTCGCGAGGAAGGTAAGTTTCGCCAGGCTAGCTGGGACGAAGCTCTCGCCCTGGTTGCCCACAAATTGTCGGAACTCAAGACGAAGAGCGGCCCGGATTCAATCGCATTCATCTCTTCATCCAAATGCACGAACGAAGAAAGCTACCTAATGCAAAAGCTGGCGAGAGCCGTCATTGGCACGAACAACGTCGACAATTGTTCCCGGTATTGCCAGTCGCCTGCGACCATGGGCTTGTTCCGCACCGTGGGCTACGGCGGTGATTCCGGTTCCATTTCCGATATGGAGAAGGCTGACCTTGTTCTCATCGTTGGCAGCAACACCGCGGAGAGTCATCCAGTCATCGCCACCCGGGTGAAGAGCTCTCACAAACTGGACGGGCAGAAGCTGATTGTCTCTGACCTGCGTGAGCATGAAATGGCAAGACGCGCAGATCTCTTCCTGCACCCCAGGCCAGGCACGGACCTGGCCTGGCTGAGTGCGATCAGCCGCTATCTACTTGACAATGGCGTCGCAGACACCAAGTTCCTCGATCAGTGGGCAAATGGATTGGCCGAGTATCGAAAGAGCCTTGAGCCTTTCACGATGGAAGCCGCCGCGCGCATTTCTGGCGTGCCCGAGGAGACTCTGAAAACTGTCGCCCAGATGATCTCCGAAGCCGAACGTATGTGCATCCTGTGGGCGATGGGAGTAACTCAACACAGCCAGGGTTCTGACACCTCTACGGCTATTTCAAACCTGTTACTGATCACCGGCAATTACATGCGACCGGGCACAGGCGCTTATCCGCTGCGCGGCCATAACAACGTGCAGGGAGCCAGCGACCACGGGGCCATGCCGAACATGCTGCCGGGTTACCAGTCCGTGGATGATCCCGAAGTGCGCCAGCGATTTGAGACTGGTTGGAAGGTTAAGCTGCCTTCCGCCAAGGGACTGGACAACCACCAGATGGTGGAAGCGATTCATGAGGGCAAACTCAACGGGATGTATCTGATCGGCGAGGAAATGAGCATCGTGGACTCCAATGCCAACTATGTCGGAGACGCATTCGCCAAGCTCGAGTTCTTTGTCGTGCAGGACATTTTTTTCAGCAACACCTGCCGCTATGCCGATGTTGTGCTGCCCGGAGCACCGAGTCTGGAAAAGGAAGGCACCTTCACCAGTACCGAGAGGCGCATCCAGCGACTCTACCAAGTTCTTGAACCGCTTGAGGGTGCCCGGCCGGATTGGGAGATTACCCAGGAGGTTGCCAACCGATTGGGAGCGGGTTGGCAATATCAACATCCTTCCGAGATCATGGATGAAATCGCATCTCTGACTCCCATGTTCGCCGGTGTTAACTACGAGAGGCTGGCAGGCTACAGATGTCTGCAATGGCCGGTCGCGGCCGATGGGACCGATGAGCCCCTGCTTTACACCAAACGCTTTGCCTTCCCCGACGGAAAGGCGAGACTGTTCCCTGTCTCCTGGATTGGCCCCACGGATCAACCGGACTCTGAATTTGACTTGCACTTAAACAATGGGCGGCTGCTCGAACACTTCCACGAGGGCAACTTGACCTACCGCACCGAAGGGATTCGAGAGAAGACTCCTGACACCTTTGTGGA
>Ga0137415_10004993_pt1 | contig 13113 bp, 15 predicted proteins | sample CZODoug3_1_1_16f_FD_183082 | JGI IMG/M metagenome (GOLD analysis project Ga0137415, IMG submission 183082) | Vadose zone soil fungal communities from Angelo Coast Range Reserve, California, USA - CZODoug3_1_1_16fungal (Hybrid Assembly) | ecosystem: Environmental > Terrestrial > Soil > Vadose... | reverse complement strand
TTTCCGCCAATCCCTTACCCATCATCACGAAACGTGTATCTCCTTTGCGCAAACCAACCCATGGTGCAAAAAGCGGGCTAAGCTCGAAAGTGGTTCGCACTTGGAAGGTGCGTCCACTCCGCTCAGGGCTCCAAGGGCCGTTCCGTGAGAAGATAGTTTTGCACGTAATCGGCCACCCCTTCCTCCAGGCTGAATTCCGGGCCGTTGTATCCCGTTGAAAGAAGCTTCTTGATGTTTGCCTCGGTGAAATATTGATACTTGCCGCGCAATGTCTCAGGCATTTCGATGAACTCGATGCGTGGAGGTGCTTTGAGTGCCGAAAAGACGGCCGCCGCCAACTCGTTCCAAGTCCGTGCCTGGCCCGAGCCCAAGTTAAATAATCCCCGAGCCGAAGGATTGGCCGCCAGAGATAGCGTCATTTCCACCGCGTCCTTCACATAAAGAAAATCTCTCCGTTGCTCGCCATGCCCGTATTCGGGCCGATAGCTTTTAAAGAGTTGGATTTTACCAGTCTGTTGCACCTGCTCGAAAGCCTTGCGCACGAGGCTGCGCATCTCTTTCTTGTGACCTTCATTAGGGCCAAACACGTTGAAATACTTCAAACCGACCAAGGAATCGAGTAATCCGCGTTTTTTAGCGTAGAGGTCAAAGCGGTGTTTAGAAAATGCATAACCGTTCAATGGACGAAGTCGAGGGAGTTGTTCATCGTCGTCATCCATGCCGGCGGAGCCATCGCCATAGGTAGCGGCGGAAGAGGCGTAGACGAACCGCAAACCCCGTCTCGCCGCCCATTCGGCCAGATCTCTGGTAAATTGGTAATTGTTCCGCATCAGATAGCCGAGATCCTGTTCCGTGGTGGAGGAGCAAGCGCCTAAGTGGAAAACGACGCGGACTTCGTTGAGCAAGGGGCTTTCGTTCATGACCAAATCCCGAAGCTCTGCGGCGGCGAGATAGTCGTCGAAGCGCAGTGGGACTAAATTCCGCCACTTTTCATCGGTAGCGAGCTCATCACACACCAAAATACTATCAAGGGAGCGGCGATTAAGCAACCAGATGAGGGCGCTACCGATGAACCCTGCACCGCCGGTTACAAGGATTTTACCTTTTCCTAAATCAATCACAGTTTAAACTTTTGCACTCAACCCGTTTTGGTTCACGAAGCAAGAACCCATATCCGAATGCCCAGGATTATTCTTTCCTTCATCGTCTTACTTGTATTGAGCGCGGCGGGAGTGGCGATTTATCTTTGGCTACACCGAGATCGTCCAATGGCGGCGCCAGACTTGACACTGCTCAATGAAAGCGTACAGCGGTCGGTTGAGAGCGAATTAAGCACACCTCGGCTGAGTCTGAACCTTGTCGAACTGACCGTTAGACCGCAAGATCTCGATTCTGAAATCGAGCGGATTAAGAATTTAGCCACCAAGCTGGGGGGTAATGCCACCCTCAATCGTCTTCCCACGGAATCCGGTCAAGATTTGCTCGTCGAAATTCCTCAGTCTAGCGCCCGGCAATTTATCGAAGCAGTGCAAGATCGGACTAAATTAGTGTTGGACGCTCCGCCCAATTCTCACGACAAAAATCAGATTATCGAAGTGAAATTGCACGTCGCCCAATAGAATATGTTGCTGGTCGTTTTTGCACTTCCGACGGAGGCCCGCGTTTTCCAAAGGCGTTTGGCACGGAAGAAAAAGCAGGAGACATTCTTCGATGGCATAATGTTCGGTACGCGAGTCGGAGTCTGCTTCGTTGGCATTCGAGCTACCGCCGTGGCTGATCTCGAAAAGACGATTCAGCGAGTTGCACCAACTCTGGTCATTAGTTCAGGATTCGCCGGAGCAACCCGGGCCTTGTTGGAACCGGGAGACTTTCTGATTGCTTCTAACTACACAACAGCTGAGATCGAACTGCCGGTTGGTAGCCTAGCTGATGCGATCGGCCCTTTTTGTTCGGTCCAAGAGGTTAATGGACCGGCAGAAAAGCGGAGATTGGGGGAGTTCAATCTGGCGGTCGATATGGAATCGAGATCGATTGCAGCGGTGTGCGATCGTTATCAGATTCCACTGATTACCGCCCGCATGATTTCTGATGGCAGAGACGAGGGTATTCCCCCCGTCTTTATTGGCGGAAAACTCAGGAATGCAAAAGAAGTGCTCGAAGCAAGCCAATTCGCCTTTCGAATGCTTCACCTGACTCGGCGGCTAGCTGATCGGCTTAGTCAGCTGATCGGCTTCACGATGCAGACCAAATGAGTGGTCTGATTAGATATCCGACGGCTCAATGCCAAGTTCACCTTGAGAACGGACATCAAAGATCGTTCCGTCGTTCGAATTGGTCGGGCTAATCTTCCTCTGGACGCAAGTCTCGTGCGAGGAGGCGTTGCATAGCCTCCGCCGGTGGGGTCGATCCGTAAAGGATCGAGTGAATCTCACGGATAATGGGTGTCTCCACACTTAATCTTTCACCCAGGTGAATGGCGCTTCGAGTGGTCGGGATTCCTTCCGCCACGGTACCCATCGATTCAGTAATGTGATCTAAAGGCTCGCCTCTGGCGAGCCGTTCGCCCACCCCTCGATTGCGGCTGTGCCGGCTGAAGCAGGTCCCCACCAGGTCACCTACTCCACTGAGTCCTTGGAAAGTTTCGCGCCTTCCTCCCAGAGCCGTCCCGATGCGGATTAATTCGGCCAAGGACCTTGTGACGAACGCAGCCTTCGAGTTATCGCCTAGGCCAAGGCCGTCACAGAGCCCCGCGCCTAGGGCGAAAATATTTTTCAGCGCCCCTCCAATCTCAACTCCGACAACGTCTGCGCTCGTGTAGACGCGAAAGGTTTTGGTAGAGAGTATTGATTGCAAGTGTTCGGCAATTTCCGGCTCTCGGCTCGCAATAACGGTCGCGCTCGGAATTGAACGTGCCACTTCTTCGGCATGATTCGGTCCGGAGAGGACCGCCGTGGAAATTTCCGGAAAACGTCCTCCAGAATCTCAGTCATGCGTCGGTATCTCTGATGGTCGAGACCCTTCACGCACGACACCATTACTGAATTTTTAGTGAGATACTTTGACTCGAGTAATGAACGGGCGATTTCGCCGAGAGCTGTTGAAGGAGTGGCCCAAAGCAGATAATCGGCTGACGACATCTCCGCGAAGGAGGAAGTGATTTGCAAGTTGGAAGGCAGAAGGACGCCTGGCAAATGACGCTCGTTAGTTCTCTCCCTGCGTAGTAGGTCGGCCGTAAACGAGTACCGGACCCAGAGGGTCACCGTATGGCCTTTCTCCGCGAGTAGCCCCGAAAGGGCGGTACCCCAACCACCGCCGCCGAGAATGGTAATGGCAGCCATTTCAATCCAAAAAGCGGACGAGTTTGGGTCCAACGAGACTTTTCGCCGTTCCTCGGCCCATCAATCTCTGACTCACGATTCCGACTTTTTCTTCCCGAACCGCGATTCGGTGCCGTCCAAGAGGCGAGTGATATTCGTGCGATGTCTCCATACAGCCAGGCCGGTAGCCAGGATCGAGAACAGAATAAGAACCCAGAAATTACTGCTGCCGACCGAAGGGCTCATTAAAATTAGACTCGCCGGCAAGGAAATCGCCGCGCAGATCGAAGCCAGCGAGACGTATCTACTCAAATAAAAAACTACCACCCAGACCAGCGCAACAATAAGAACGATGAACCAGGGAAAAAGAGCAAGCACGACGCCACCAGAAGTGGCGATCCCTTTGCCACCCTTAAAGCCGAGCCAAAATGTGTAATTGTGGCCAAGAATACAGGCGATGGCGGCCACTACTCCCGCGACTGACGATTCAATGCCTCCAAGAGTACCAAGAAAAATGCCCAGGCGGACGGCCAGGAAGCCCTTGAACCCATCACAGAAAAAAACCAGATAACCCCATTTCTTACCCATTACCCGGAGAACGTTCGTTGCTCCGATATTTTTGCTTCCGTGTCGGCGAATGTCTATTCCTTGGGAATTAGCCACCAAATAGCCACTGGGAATGGAACCGATTAGATAGCTGACGATAACAATTAAGACCAAAATCATCGGGAGAATCTTTTGAATCGATTGTGCCGCAGATTTTCGTCCAACGCGCTTACTTGTACAACTGCTGTTTGAGCCGGTCCGGCGCGAAGGACCGAGCATCGTTCTATTCGCGGCCACCCTGCCTCCGCCTAAGGCGGAGGGGTTGCGGACGGGTATGTCCAGGTGTGAAAGAGCCGCCACTGATTTTGTGACCATCCCATCGAAAACGCGCATGGGGGGGGACCTCGGTCGCCGATTTCGCAGCAATGTAGATTTCCGCTTTTAGAAATCGTTCTGCTTTGGCATGTTACTCGCGGCATGCTGGGATTGACTCGCATAGAACCGGCCACGATTGAAGATCTGCCTTCCCTCACGGAACTGCTCATGGATCTGTTTGCCCAGGAGTCCGACTTTCGTCCAGACTACAACAACCAGATGCGGGGTCTGCGCTTGTTGCTCGAACAACCAAACCGAGGCCGAATTTTTGTGTTACGGAGCGCCAGCAAGATCATCGGAATGATTAACCTGCTATTCACCATTAGCACCGCGGAGGGCGGTTTCGTGATCCTCCTGGAAGATCTCATCGTTGACCGGAACTTTCGCGATCAAGGTCTCGGGAGCGAACTGTTGAAATATGCGATCGATTACGCGAAGCAGAAGAATTTTCTACGGATTACTTTGCTCACCGACCGCATCAGCGAACCTTCTCTCACATTTTTTGAAAAGCACGGTTTTCAACGATCATCGATGGTGCCAATGCGGCTCTGGTTGCGCCCAGTGGCCGCTGTCGATCTCAAGACCGGCTCGGCGTAGCGATGTAGCCTGGTCTCCTGGCCACAAATTGCGAATTTCAGGCTTCACACTCCGCATTCCGCCATCCGGGCTTCGACAATCAGGCGACTTTGCCTGCCGGCTCGATCGCCTCGTGGCTTTCGAATAACTGCCGAATGATATCTTCCAGCGGCTCATCCTCGGCACTAAAGTCCTGAACATTCCCGCTTGATAAGAGTTCGCGGCAAACCTCGGCTACCTTGGTGCGATCCACTTTTAAGGTTAGCGAGGTAGCAGTTTGTTCAACTACATCCCCGAGGCGAGGAGGACGATTGAGTGCGCCATTGAAAGTAAATCGAAGAAACTTGTGCCGGGCAAATCTTTCAATGATGTCGGCAAATTCGCCATCGAAGAACACTTTGCCATGGTCGATGATAATCACCCGACGGCACAGCTTCTCGATGTCCTGCATGTAATGGCTGGTCAGAATAGTGGAGACGCGTTCCTGTTCGTTGTAGTGGAGCAGAAAGTCCCGCACGTTTTTTTGGCTGATTACATCAAGCCCGATCGTTGGCTCGTCCAAGAACAAGACCTTCGGCCGATGGATTAAGGCGGCGATCAACTCCAGTTTCATCCGTTCCCCAAGGCTTAATTCGCGCACCATCACGTTGAGCTTATCGCGGACGTTCAGAAGGTCGACCAGTTCGTCCACGATTCGTCGAAAGCGGGTTGGTGAGATCTGGTAGATTACCCGATTCAATTCGAGCGATTCACTGGCCGGTAGATCCCACCAAAGAGAATTCTTTTGCCCCAACAATAGACTGAACTGGCGCTTGAATTCCGTTTTACGCTCCCAAGGAGTAAATCCTAGAACGGAAGCCGATCCGGACGTTGGAACCAGCAGGCCGGAAAGCATCTTCAGTACCGTCGTTTTTCCCGCTCCATTTGGTCCAAGAAATCCGACCAGCTCTCCCTCGGCGATTGAAAATGACACCTGATTGGCGGCGTAAGTGGACTGGTATTGCCGGCTAACGAGGCCTTTTATGGCGCCAACAAGGCCCTCTTTCTTGTTGTAGGTCCGAAAAACTTTAGTCAATTGGCGGGCAACAATCGTAGAAGCCATAATGGACAACCGCTCATCGCGAGAAACGCGAATGGAGTGCTCTCGTCGATTCCTGGCGCATTTTATTCCTTGAACTTAGGGGCGCCATAGTCCGGCAAGGGACGTCGGGTAGGACGATGGCGCCCTGCGCGTCCGCAAACGCTTTACTGCGTCGCTCTGACCGAACGTCTGTACTCTCTGCATCAAAGAATGTTCGCGGACCTGCGGAAGCAAGTCCTTACCGCTATGCCGCGGTGCGAGGCTGCTTGTTACCCAGACCTTTTTTCAGAAACGGCCGGATCTTTTCCAGCGCGGCATCTACGGTAATGCCATGTTTCTCTCGCAAAACCGGTATCGAGCCGTGTTCTACGAATTGATCGGGCCAGCCAATTCGGACCACCGGTGTTGCGATCTGGCTGTCGGTCAGCTGTTCTATGACCGCGCAACCGAATCCGTTGTGCAATACATGATCCTCGAAAGTACAAATGACCTCTACTCGCCGCGCAAAAAATTCGAGTGTACCGACGTCGAGAGGTTTGATCCATCGCGGATTAATCAAAGCAACCGAGAAACCCTGTTCTTCCAGCCGCTTAGCGGTCTCCTCGGCTAGAGAGAACATGTTTCCGAGACCAAACAGCGCGACATCCTGCCCGTGACGGACCACTTCGGCCTTACCAATCTCTAGCAATTTAGGTTGCGCTTTTGGCCGCGCTCCGGTGCCTGCACCCCGCGGATAGCGCATCGCAATAGGACCATGGTTGTAGTTTGCCATCGTCCAAAGCATGTCGACGAACTCTTCTTCGTCTTTGGGCTGCATGTGCACGATTCCAGGAACCGGCCGCAGGTAGCCGATATCGAATAAACCATGATGGGTCGGCCCGTCATCGCCGGACAACCCAGCGCGGTCCATGCACAGCGCCACGTTGAGATTCTGCAGCGCAATATCATGAATCACCATGTCATAGGCGCGCTGCATGAAGGTTGAATAGATAGTGAGGAACGGTTTAAAACCTTGCGTCGCGAGGCCACAGGCGAAAAGGGCTGCGTGTTCCTCCGCGATCCCGACGTCAAAGTATTGATCCGGGTGATTAGCGGCAAAATGAAATAGTCCCGTACCAGACGGCATCGCGGCGGTTATCGCCATGATCTTCTTATTGCTGTCGGCGAACTTAGACAAAGTTTGACCCAGAAGCTCGGAGTACGTCGGCGTGCTCGCCTTGGCGGTCTCACCCGTTTCCAGCGTGAACTTGCCGAGCCCGTGGAATTTGTCTGGTTTCGCCAGTGCCGGGGCGTACCCTTTGCCTTTTTGCGTAATAATGTGGAGCAAAACCGGCTCATTCTGGCGCTTCAGAAATTCGAAAGTACGAATCAAGAGAGGGATATCGTGCCCATCTATGGGTCCGTAGTAGTGTAGGCCAAGATCTTCAAAAATAACGCTTGGCAGAAGCAGGTGCTTCACCCCTTCTTCCACTTTGTGGGCGAGCTGCTGGGCAAACTTGCCTCCGATCATTTCGACGAACTTGGCCGCCTTCTCGTGCAGATGGCTGTAAGCGTCGTTCGTCACGATCCGGTTTAAATAGTTGGCGATCGCTCCAACATTCTTCGCTATCGACCACTCATTGTCGTTGAGGATAACAATAAAACGCTTCGTGTTGTGCGAGACGTTATTGAGCGCCTCATAGCTGGTTCCGCAAGTGAATGCTGCATCACCGGCCACGACGACCACATTCTCCTTGCTTCCTCGCCGATCTCGCGCAACTGCCATCCCTAAACCCGCCGACAATGCGGTGCCGGCGTGGCCGGCTCCATAGCAGTCGTGCTCGCTCTCTGACCGCAGCAAAAACCCGTTCAATCCTTGGTATTGTCTGATCGTGCTAAAACGATCCAGCCGTCCGGTTAAAAGTTTGTGGACGTAACCTTGATGGCTTACGTCAAAAAGCAGTTTGTCTTCTGGCGTTTCAAAAACCCGGTGCAAAGCCAAGGTGAGCTCCACTACCCCGAGATTTGGACCTAGGTGTCCTCCGGTCTTTGACAGAACCGAGATCAATTCGTCTCGGATTTCCTGGGCAAGCTGCGGCAACTGGCTTTCCTCCAGCCGCTTCAAGTCCGCCGGTGACTCGATCCGATCGAGCAGGCGCACGCTGGTTTCATCAAAAGAGGCTGATTTCATCATTCGGAGACTTTTTGATATCCTTGGGTCGTTCTGGGGAAACTCCCTCCGGCTTAACCGCAGCGTCCCGAGCCAATGTTTCGACTCGGCTTTCTGCTGCTTCTAAACGTTGATTGCAGATCGCGATCAGCTTGGTCCCTTCTTCATATCTAGCCAACAGCTCTTCGAGCGGCAGCTTGGACGACTCCATCTGTTGGACGATCAGTTCGAGCCTTTCCATCGCTGCTTCAAATGACAATTCCGTAATCTGGGAGTCAACTTTGGACATTCGATGAACCGCCAACCTTATGCTGCCTCGGAGAGAAAGCCAACGAAAACAGCCCCACCCCTGGATGCCGCCTACCTAATGCCGAAGATCCGATTTGGACCCAAGACAAAAGCTCCATTCTATGAGCTCATACCAGACATTCTGCAGCGGGACAAAGGAGGAAGAGGACTCAGTGAGAGCAGCCCAGCTTTTCAGTTCCGGGTTAACGTCTTTTAGAAACGATACCTCCCGATCGGGACGATCGACCATCGCCTCTCCGATCAATGCCGACTCCTGGCTCCTGGACTTTTTTAGTTTTCCAGTTTCAGCCTCAGGGCGTTGTCCCCGTTCAAGAGATATCCCGGCGCAAACACCGGAAATCTCGGCTGCTGTGGTAGGCTCGGAACGACATCAAACGTGAGATTCTGTCCGTCTCGGCAGACCGAAATCGCGACCTTTTGGTCAGCGGACAGAAAGAAAGAAGCGTTGCGGACATCGGCAGTAGAATGGATTTTTATTGAGCCGACCTCCATCAGAATATCTCCCGGCTGAAGACCGATTTCGGTTGCCGGCGAGTTGTCGGCAAAGCCGGTAATCACCACCCGCGATTCGTTATATTCCTTGTCTCCATCCTCGATGTTGACGCCGACCCAACCGGGGCGAACCTCTCCGAACCTCACGTAGTCAGCGCGAATTTTCTCCGCAGCTTTAATTGGCAGGGCATAGCATGCGGTCTTGTTATCTACGCTGCTGATCAAGATACCGACGACCTCGCCCTTCAGATTCAAAAGCGGTGCTCCGCCTTCACCCTTCTGGGGAGGAATATTTGCCCGGATAAGAGTGGTCGCAAAGAGTTGCTTTAGATCGCCTTCGTCCACACCACCAACGATTCCATAGTTAGGCGTAAGCGGTAGTCCCTGAGGATAGCCAATCGTTACGATCGGAGATGCAATAGCCAACTGGTCGGAGTCTCCCAGCGGCAACCAGGACGTTTCAGCATCAATCTTTAGAATCGCAACGCCGCTTCGCGAGTCCGCGACTAGTCTTTCTGCCGGGTAACGGCTTGGCCCTAGCTCGACAATGATATCGTGTGATTCTCCGGCCACCGAATACGCAGTGTAAATGATGCCCGCGGGATCGATCACAAAACCGGTACCGGCCAAGCGCCCATGCTGATCCTCGGATTCGATTCGAACCACAGCTCCCTTGGCCGCCTCGAAGACCTTCCGAACGTCTGCCGCGATCGCGGTGAAACTTTCCTCAGCGAAAATAGTCTGAGACGAAAGCCAGAATCCGGCCAGTGTAAGAGTTAGAACGACCGAAGTATAAGCAATACGCACCGGTCCTATCCTCACTCCATCAATACAAATTTCTGGGAAGGGGAGAACGGATTGTTTCGGCATCGAGCTGAAGGGGAAACCGAATCCGACACAAATGCCGTACGGCCGACAAAAATTAAAAGCTGACCGGAGGTTGATAACTCACGGGCTGTCGATCAAGAATGTAGCGGGGACGACTGGCGTCCGAGGGTTGAATGGTCGGGAAAAATTTTTGAAACTTCGTTTCCGGACCGGACAGTTGAATCTCTCCGCGAGAGGTAAGTTTCAGGCCGGAGTCGGAGATTTCTGTTTGCGTCAGCCCGTTTGACGAATTCCGATTTGCCGCGTCCGGCGTCCAGATCCCAGTCCCTAAGAGGGTGGCGATTACCGCGAATATTCCGAAGGCGCCGGCATACGCCGATGCCGGTACGCGGAAATTTCCAAAGCTCGATGACAATCTTTCAAACCAAATTTGCAACGCCGAACGACGCAGGATTTCAGCGCGTTGGCGCCGATGAAATTCTTCGAGCGTTCGTTCGAAATAGCCGGGGGGCGGTTGCTCGAATCGCTTGAGTTTGAGAAGCTGTTGTACCTGCTTTTCGTCGAGCATCATTTCTTTCTAAACTCTTCGAGGTAATTCTGCAACTGTCGATGTGCGTAGAACAACCTGGACCGTACCGTTGCCTCCGGCACTCCTAAAATCCTGGCGATCTCCGCGTGCGGCATCCCCTGGATGTCGAACATCGTTACAACCGTTCTATGCTCTACAGACAGCTTCATCATGGCTTCGTTCAATCTCTGTTGCAGTTCGGCGAGATCAACTTCGCGGGTTGGCGTGTTGGAGGCCGTAAGTTCGATGAATTCTTTGTCATTGTGGACGCTGGAATCGAGGTCATCCAGACTCATCTGGAACCGGCGCCCCCGTTTTTTGACGAAATTAATCGTCATATTCACCGCAATGGCGTGGATCCAGGTATAAAAACTCGATCTTCCCCGAAATCCACTGATCGACCGATATGCCTTGGCAAATACCTCCAGGAGCAGATCGTTCGCATCCTCATGGTTCGAGGTCATGTTGTAGATCAGCGAATAGATCCTTGAGCTGTATTTTTGCCAAAGGACGTCAAAGGCCTGCGTGTCGCCGTTCTGCGTGCGGCGAACGAGGGCTTCGTCATCAAGCAAGTTGGGATCTTCCATGCCGCCGCGGGCACAAACCAGAGGCCAGCGAATATCGTTGAGTAGTAATCTTTAAAATACTCGGCGTAAAACAATAACGCATAGTTGGCCGAGAGAAGAGCGATCGAAGATGCTTCGTGCTTCGAACGCCCCGGGAATTAGAGCACGAAAAATATTCGAGATCTGAGCCTGCGGTAATCAACGAACGACACCTGTTTCAACGCGTCGATTCTTTGCCCATGCTGCTTCGTTATGCCCGGGATCCGCCGGCATTTCCAACCCAAAGCTAACAGTTTGGATACGGCTGCCAGAAACCCCGAGCGAAATTAAATAGTTCCGAGCAGCCTGAGCCCGACGCTCGCCGAGTCCACGATTGTACTCTTCAGTACCGCGTTCGTCGGTAAAGCCGGCCAGAATAACGTTATTAGATGCGCCTTTCATGAAGCTGGCGATCTGACGGAGTTTTTCAGTTTCCGACGACTGTATTTCAAAGCTGTCAAAGGCAAAATAGACTGGCTGGAACTGACTTCGATTTACATTGTTGCCAAAGAATGAAACGCCCTCTTGCCGCTGCGAAAGGGGCGTCCCGTTCACCGTATCGCCCTCGACTCCCGCGTACTCCTGTTGCTGTTGTTTTCTGCAGCTGCAAAGACAGACTATGAGGATGCAACCAAAAGTGAGGATTTTTTTCATGAGATAATTGGAGAGAGATTGGGACTGCTAGCGGGACCAAGTCGGCTCGGAAACTCTACCCAAATCGCCGACGATTCGAGCTTCGCGCCCGGTGACAGTATCAATCATAAAAAGGCCACTCCCTCTAGCAAATAGCACGTGCCGAGAGTCTGGGCCCCAAACCGGTCTCTCTCCATCATTTGCAATCACACGAGCTGAGCCGCCATCCAAATCAAGGGCTGCCACCTGAAATGCCCCGCCACTTCTCACGTTGAAAGCGATTTTTTTCCCGTCGGGCGACCAGTTTGGTTCGGTGCAATAGCCAAACCCAGTGGACAGTAGTCGACTCGATCCGCCGTCTGCACTCATCCGATAGATCTGTGGTCCACCGCGTTCGTCCGATGAATAAACAATTTCGCTTCCGTTTGGTGACCAGCTGGGCGATGACTCCACTCCACGAGCCCGAGTCAAGCGACGGGGAGAATCACCATTAATATTCGTGACATAAATCTCCGGGTTTCCGTCTTTACTCATCGTGCAAGCGATCCGATTTCCCTGAGGTGAAATGGCCGGGCCGGAATTAGTGCCGGGATATTTGATGATGCGATTACGCGATCCGGAAGTCAAATCCACCAGATAAATGTCGGCATAGCCGCTTTGATATCCAGTGTACGCCAGCTTTCGCCCATCGGGAGAAAGGTTCGGATTTACACTTATCGCGTTATCTCTCGTTAACTGCACCGCGTTGGCACCGTCATAATCTGCCGTATAAATTTCTTTGTGCCCGCTGCGATTGGATACAAACGCGATTTTCGAGCTTGCGATGCCTTTTTGGCCGCTCAGCGTCTCAACCAGTTCATCAACAAATTGGTGAACGGCTCGACGCGAATCTCCACTATAGTTTTTCTGCAGGACCACGCTTCCCGTTTTGTCGACCGCCTGTCCGCTAACGCCATTGCCAGAGCCGGTGACACTGGTTAGCACCGTAGCGGTAGCGCTGTCGCCAAGGGTCAATACACCGGAAAGCTCAATATCGTTTTTCAAAACCGCCGCCGCCGGACCAGAGGCGTCTTTGAGTGCGACAACGACCGCCGTTCCCTTGCGGATCGTGATGACCGGAGAGCTCGGACTTTGCGCCATAACCGCGCCAGTAAGCATGACGTAACCTAAAAGAAGGACGAACGGTTTCATTCTGAAGCACGAATTGTCGCCTATTACCGCGTCAGTGCGACAAGTCAAACTCTGATCATGGCTTTGTTGTTTCTGGAGCCCAATGGCAGACGCACATCTATCAAATGTGGATCGATCGAACCCCCCTACAATGCCGAGCTCCATCACCGCAATCAACTCCAATACGGCTCCTGGATCTTTCAGCTTCAAAAATCCTAACCATTCCCTTTTTTCCCTTGAAGACCGATAGAAAGTCTACCGTTGTCGTGGAACGTCATGGGACCGAAGCGTCTGTTCGAGGGGCGCCAAGCGCGAAACGCCAAACGCCTCCGAACTGCTGACTTTACATCCGGCAGAACGACTCGATAGGTTGCCAAGCGTCCATGGTCCCGCGCGTTCGCACCGCTTTCGTGCTTGGAGCAGGGTTGGGAACCCGGCTCCGACCGCTTGCCAATATTGTTCCG
>Ga0137415_10004992_pt1 | contig 13113 bp, 11 predicted proteins | sample CZODoug3_1_1_16f_FD_183082 | JGI IMG/M metagenome (GOLD analysis project Ga0137415, IMG submission 183082) | Vadose zone soil fungal communities from Angelo Coast Range Reserve, California, USA - CZODoug3_1_1_16fungal (Hybrid Assembly) | ecosystem: Environmental > Terrestrial > Soil > Vadose... | reverse complement strand
TGCACACCGGGCTGACCGAGATGCGCGGCGCCACCGCCCCCAGGCTGCTGCTCGAGCTGCTCTGCGGCCGGATGCTGTTGCCGGCCGCGTCCACCACCGACCTGGCGCTGTTGCAGCGGCTGGAGCGGATGGAGCGGCGGGCGGACATCGTCGTCGAGCCCCGCCCGGACGGTGTCGCCGCGGCGCTGCCCAACGCCGCCCCGGCCGCCATCACCCCGGCCGCCATCACCCCGTCGGCCCCAGCCCCGTCGGCCCCGGCCACCTCGGCGGCCCCGGCCACCTCAGCCCCGGCCACCTCAGCCCCAGCCCCCTCGGCGGCCACCGATCCGGCCCCCGCCGCCCCGGTCGAAGCCGGCCCGTCGACCGCCGCCGGCCAGCCGACCCGGACCTTCCAGCGCAGGTCGCGGGCCCCCGAGCCGTCCGGCGCCGCCGAGGCACCGGCCGAGCCGGCGGCCGCCGCGAAGACGCCCTCGGACCGGGCCGAGCCGTTGCCCCCGCCGCCGGCCCGGACCGCCGCACCGGCGCCGAGCCGCGCCCCCGAAACCCCGCCAGCAGCGGCCGCGGCACCGCCCGCCACCCCGCCGGCCGCCGTCGCCCCGATGACCGAGGCCGCCCCGGAGGCGCCGGCCGCCCCGGCGCCGGCCGGGTCGGGCGGGATCGATGCGGCGGCCGTCCGCCGGGCCTGGCCCTCGGTGCTGGACGCCGCCAAGCAGTCCAGTCGCAGCACCGGTGCCCTGCTGGTCAACGCGACCGTGAAGGCCGTCGAGGGTGACACGCTGGTGCTCACGATCGCGGCCGCCCCACTGGCCCGCCGGCTCTCCGAGCAGCGCAACACCGAGGTGATCAGCGCCGCGTTGCGCAGCGTGCTCGGGGTGGCCTGGCAGGTGCGCTGTGACCACGACGGCGGCGCGCCGGCCAGCCGGGGCCAGGCCGCGCCCAGCGGCGGAACCAACGCGCCGGCCAACGCGGCTGCCAGTGCCCCCGCGCCGGCCGCCAGCCCGGCCCCGCCGCCGCCCGTGCGGCGCCCGGCGCCCACCCGGCCGACCGGGTCGGAGCCGCCGCTGCCGCCCGAGCCGCCGCCGTACGAGGACGAAGAAGAGATGGTGGACGAGCCGGTGCCGGACACGCCGGCGCCGCAGGACAACCGGCGGGATCCCGAAGAGGTGGCGATCGAGCTGCTCAGCGCCCAGTTGGGCGCCCGGGCGTTGGAAGACCGCCGCTGAGCTGACCCCGCCGGCAGAGGTCAGCCGAGCGGAAAGCCAGCGAGCCGGAAACGGTCAGCCGAGCGGAAAAGCCAGCCAGCGGGGCACGGTCAGCCGAGCGGGCTGCGGCCGCCGCCGAGTGGGTCGAGCTTGGACACCGCGTCGGGGGCCTTGCTGGGGCTGGGCTTGCGGGCCGGTGGGTCGGCGGGTTCGTCGGCGGCGGCGTCGTTGGTGTGGCTGGCCGCCGAGTCCGTGGTCGTCTTCTTCTCCGGGGCCGCCGGGGTGCGCGCGCCGGTCCCGGTCGAGCTCGAGCCGGACGGGGAGCCGCCGGCGGGGGTACCGGCCGACCTGCCGGCACCGGCGGAACCCGAGGAACCGGCGGTACCGGACGAGCCGGACGAGCCGGCTGCACCGGAGGAACCGGCGGCGGGAGCACCGGCGGAGTCGGGCGAGTCGGCGGACGCTCCGGTGCCATCGGCGCCGGGGTGTGTGGCAGCGGCGGCGTTGGCCGGCGGCAGGTGGGACAGCCAGGCCAGGATGCCGATGGTGATGGCCTGCGCGTAGCGCTGCCGGCCGGCCGCGTTGGAGACGGTGACCGCCTCGTCCGGGTTGCGCATGTTGGCGCACTCGATCAGCGCGATCGGCCGCTTGGAGGTGTTCAGCCCGGCGAGGTCGGCGCGGGGGAACAGGCCGGCCTTGCCGAGATATGTGGACTCCGGCAGCCCGGCACCGTGCAGCGCGTCCCGCAACGCGGTGGCCAGCGCCAGTGACGGGGCGCCCTGGGCGGTGTTCAGCGCCGGCCGGGGGTAGGCGACGTGGAAGCCCTTGCCGGAGGGCGCGGCGCCGTCGGCGTGGATGGACACCTCGGCGTCGGCGTTCATCTTCTCAGCCATCTCGCCGCGCACGTTCACACACGGCCCGACGCCGGTGTCGTTCGTCCTGGTCAGCTTCGCGTTGACGCCGTTGGCCAGCAGCAGTTCGCCGACGCGCAGGGCCACGTCCCAGGTGAACTTGTGCTCGGGGTAGCCGGCGTCGGTTGCGGTGCCGGTGGTGTTGCAGGGCTTGGTGCCGCCACGGCCGTCCGGCACTTCCTTGTTGATCTGGTCCGGGTGCGCGCCGTTGCCACCGTTGTGGCCGGGGTCCAGCAGTACTGTGCGCTTGACGGCCGGGGCGGCGGGCGCTGCCGAGTCGGCCGCCGACGGGTTGGTCACCGACGCCGTCGGGGTCGGCTGGACCGGTTCGCCGCCGCAGCCCGCCAGCAGCACGGCAAGTACCGCGAGCAGCGGCCACGCGGTGCGTCGGGCAGATATCACAGCAGTGACGATCCCACGGCCCCACGGACGCGTGGGAAGCGACACCCGGTTCCGGCCCGGTGCCCAGCTCACCGACCCGGGCGGGGCTACGCTGCAGTTCGAAGTCCGAGCAGGAGGAGACACGCCCATGAGGCCAGGGCAGCCCGACATGAACATGATCCTCCAGCAGGCCCAGCAGATGCAGCGCCAGCTGGCCGCCGCCCAGGAGCGGCTGGCGGAGACCGAGGTCACCGGGCAGGCCGGCGGCGGGCTGGTCACCGTCACGCAGACGGCGGCCGGGGAGATCCGCAAGGTCACGATCGACCCGAAGGTGGTCGACCCGGAGGACGTGGACACGCTGCAGGACCTGGTGATCGGCGCGATCGCGGATGCGGCGCGCGCGGCCAAGGCACTGCAGGAGCAGACGATGGGCCCGCTGGCGGGTGGGCTCGGCGAGATGGCCGGCGGGCTGGGACTGCCCGGCCTCGGTGGCTGAGCTCGTGCCTGAGCGAGGGATGTAGGCGGCGGTGTTCGAAGGTCCGGTCCAGGATTTGATCGACGAGCTCGGCACGCTGCCCGGGATCGGTCCGAAGAGCGCCCAGCGGATCGCCTTCCACCTGTTGGCGGCCGATCCGGTGGATGTCACGCGGCTGCAGGAGGTGCTGCAGCGGGTCAAGCAGGGCGTGCTGTTCTGCGAGGTCTGCGGCAACGTCTCGGAGAAGACGCGCTGTCGGTACTGCTCGGACGCCCGCCGGGACGCGACCCTGGTCTGTGTGGTCGAGGAGCCGAAGGACGTGCTCGCGGTGGAGCGCACCCGGGAGTTCCGCGGCCGCTACCACGTGCTCGGCGGCGCGCTGGACCCGCTGGCCGGGGTGGGCCCGGACCAGCTGCGGATCCGCCAACTGGTGGCCCGGATCGGGGGAACCGGCCCGGCCGACGACGAGACGGACATCGCCGAGATAATCATCGCCACGGACCCGAACACCGAGGGCGAGGCGACCGCCACCTACCTGCTCCGGCTGCTCCGGGATTTCCCGGGGCTGACCGTGTCGCGGCTGGCCTCCGGCCTGCCGATGGGCGGCGACCTGGAGTTTGCTGACGAGCTGACGTTGGGTCGGGCGCTGTCCGGTCGCCGCACTATGTGAACACCGAGTTACAACAATCTTGGTCTACCCAGGAGTAGTCGGGTGCCATTAGTGTCACCCGATCGTGCATATCTGGCACGCTGTACGTCCACCTGGGGGAGTCTCCATGCGTTCCGTCCTCGCTGTGCTCACCGCCGGCCTGGTGCTGGCTTCACTGGTGTCCTGTGCGGCGTCGCAACGTGAGGGCCAGGGCGGGGCGCAGGACACGCTGGTGTTCGGCACGGCGGCGGTACCGAAGAACTTCGACCCGATCTTCAACGACGAGGGCGAGAGCTTCCGGCCGCAGCACCAGATCTTCGAGACGCTGATCGGCTACAAGCCGGGCACGGCCGATCTGGAACCCGGGCTGGCCACCTCGTGGACGCCGTCCGATGCCGGCAAGACCTGGACGTTCGCCCTGCGGCAGGGGGTGAAGTTCCAGGACGGGACCCCGTTCGACGCCGCGGCGGTGTGCTTCAACTTCGACCGCTGGTTCAACATGAAGGGCGCCCCCGCGCAGTCCCAGATGATCTACTACGGGGACATCTTCGAGGGCTTTGCGCACAACGAGGGCGACACCACGGGCCAGCCGCTCTACAAGGACTGCCAGGCCTCGGACCCGAATACCGCGGTGCTGCACCTGAACCGGTTCAAGGGGGCGTTCCCGGCCGCATTCGGGCTGACCTCGCTGTCCATCTCCAGCCCGGCCGCGCTCAAGCAGTTCAACGCCGACCAGGTCACCCAGAGCGGTGACTCGTTCAGCTACAGCGCCTACGCCAACGAGCACCCCACCGGCACTGGCCCCCTCAAGTTCGGCGGCTTCGACCGGGCGAACAACACCATCACTCTGTTGCGCAACGACGACTACTGGGGCGACAAGGCCAAGATGGCCAAGGTGATCTTCAAGATCATCCCGGACGAGAACGCCCGCAAGCAGGAGCTGCGCGCCGGCACCATCGACGGCTACGACTTCCCGTCCCCGGCCGACCTGGGCAGCCTGCGGGGCGACGGGTTCCAGGTGTTGGCCCGCAAGCCGTTCAACATCCTCTACCTGGGCATCAACCAGAAGAACAACCCGGCGCTGAAGGACCTGCGGGTGCGCCAGGCGCTCGCCTACGGCATCAACCGTGAGGCGTTGGTACGCAACAAGCTGCCCGAGGGCGCGGTGGTGCCCGCCAACGTGATGCCGGAGGCGGTCGCCGGTTACGCGCCGGACGCGCAGGCCTATCCGTACGACCCGGCCAAGGCCAAGGCGCTGCTCGCCGAGGCCGGCGCGAGCAACCTGACGCTCAACTTCTACTACCCGACCGAGGTCACCCGGCCCTACATGCCGAACCCGACGGACATCTTCTCGGTGATCGCCGAGGATCTGCGGCAGATCGGCGTGACGGTCAACCCGGTGCCCGAGCCGTGGAACGGCGGCTACAAGGACGACGTGCAGAAGCTGGGCAAGCAGGACCTGCACCTGCTCGGCTGGACCGGTGACTACAACGACGCGGGGAACTTCCTCGGCACGTTCTTCGGCCGGCCGAAGGCGGAGTTCGGCTTCGACGTGCCCGCGTTGTTCAACGAACTGAGCGCGGCGGATGCCACGGCGGACCCGGCCGCGCACGCGGCGGCCTACCAGCAGGCGAACCGGGACATCATGGCCAAGTACCTGCCCGCCATCCCGCTGTCCAGCGCGCCGGCCTTCATCGTGGTCACCAAGAACGTGAGCGGTCTGGTACCTAGCCCGCTGACCTATGAGGAGTACGCGCCGGTCAGCAAGAACGCGGCCTCCTAGGCCGATGCTCCGGTTCGTGGTGCGCCGGTTGATCCAGGTGATCCCGACGCTGTTGTTGCTGTCCTTACTGGTGTTCGCCTGGCTGCGGTCGCTGCCGGGTGGACCGGCCGGCGCGCTGCTCGGGGACAAGGCCACCCCGGCGAAGATCGCCGAGCTGAACCACATCCTCGGCCTGGACCAACCGATCTGGAGCCAGTACCTGCGGTTCCTCGGCCGGGCGGTGACCGGCAACTTCGGCAGCTCGCTGATCACCGGGGACAGCGTGCTGGCGGAGATCGGCCGGGGGCTGCCGGCCACCGCCGAGCTGTCGGTGGCGGCGATGGTGATCGCGGTCGGGCTGGGCGTGCCGCTGGGCTACCTGGCGGCCACCCAGCGCGGCCGGGCGCTGGACAGCGCGACCATCGTGGCCACCCTGGTCGGCGTGGCCGTTCCGGTGTTCTTCCTCGGCTACCTGCTCAAGGCGATTTTCGCCGTCAAGCTGGGCTGGCTGCCGCCGTCCGGTCGGGAGTCGATCGGGCTGGACGCCACCCGGGTGACCGGGCTCGCTGTCCTGGACGGCCTGCTGACCAGGGAGTTCGACGCCAGCGCGGACGCGTTCCGGCATCTCATCCTGCCGGCGGTGGTACTGGGCACCATCCCGCTTGCGGTCATCGTGCGGATCACCCGGGCGTCCGTGCTCGACGTGCTCGGCGCCGACTTCATCCGCACCGCGCGGGCCAAGGGGTTGGCGCCGCATACGGTGCGCGGGCGGCACGTACTGCGCAACGCGCTGCTGCCGGTGTCCACCACGATCGGCCTGCAGACCGGGTTGCTGCTGGCCGGCGCGGTGCTGACCGAGAAGGTGTTCGTCTGGGGCGGCATCGGCACCTTGCTCGCCGACGGCATCAGCCGGCACGACTACCCCCGGCTGCAGGCCCTGCTGCTGCTCGGCGCGCTGGTGTACGTGGTGGTCAACCTGCTGGTCGACGTGTCCTACGCGATCATCGACCCGAGGGTGCGGCTCTCATGATTACTCGACCCTGCAAGCAGGTCTCGCGCATGATTACTCGACCCTGCAAGCAGGTCTCGCGCATGATTACTCGACCCTGGCAAGCAGGTCTCGCGCCATGAACGTCCTGATGCAGCGCCGTCGGGAGCGGCTGGACCGGCTGGCCGAGACCGGTGGTGCTGGCGAGGGAAAGAGCCTGCTGGCCGAGGCGGTGACCCGGCTGCGGCGCAACCCGGTGGCCATGGTCGGCGCGGGGATCATCGCGGTGTTCCTGCTGGTGGCGGTGTTCGCCCCGCTGCTCGCGCCGCACAGCGCGGAGGAGAGCTTCGACGCGCTGCGCGCCGGGCTGCGGCCGGACTCGATCCCCGGGCCGCAGCCGGGCTTCCCGCTGGGCAGCGACCAGAACGGCCGCGACGAGCTGTCCCGGATGATCCTGGCATCCCAGCAGACCCTGCTGGTCGGCGTGCTGGCCACGGTGATCGGACTGGTCGCCGGCATGGCGATCGGGATACTGGCCGGCGCGTTCGGCGGCTGGGTGGACAACGCGCTGATGCGGCTGACCGACGTGCTGCTGTCCTTCCCCAGCCTGCTGCTGGCGATCTCGATCGCCGCGCTGGCGGCCAGGGCGAGCCAGACCACGGTGATCATCGCGGTGGCCATCGTGAGCGTGCCGGTGTTCGCCAGGCTGCTGCGCGGCGCGATGCTCGCCCAGCGGTCCAGCGACTACGTGCTGGCGGCCACCGCGCTGGGCATCCAACGCCGGCACATCGTGCTGCGGCACATGCTGCCCAACGCGATCGGGCCGGTGATCGTGCAGGCCACCATGGTGCTGGCCAGCTCGATCCTGGACGCCGCCGCGCTGTCCTTCCTCGGCCTCGGCGACGCCGACCCGGGGCGTGCCGAATGGGGGCTGATGTTGGCCAACGCGCAGACCTACCTGGACGTGCGGCCGGAGCTGGCGTTCTACCCGGCCGTCGCGATCATCCTGGTGGCGCTCGGTTTCACGCTGCTCGGTGAGGCCCTGCGCGAGGCGCTCGACCCGAAGAGCCGGCGGTGAGCACCCGATGACGGATCAACCCCTGCTCGAGGTCCGGGACCTGCGGGTGACCTTCGGCGGCACCGGGCGGCGCCGTAGGGGCGACTCGCCACCGACGGTCGCGGTGGACGGCGTGAGCTTCGACGTCTCGCCCGGCCAGGTGGTCGGCCTGGTCGGCGAGTCCGGCTGCGGCAAGTCGGTGACCTCGCTGGCCATCATGGGCCTGCTGCCGAAGCGCGGGGTACGGGTCACCGGCTCGGCGATGTTCGAGGGCACCGACCTGCTGGGGCTGTCCGACGCGGCGATGCGCGACCGGCGCGGCCGCGACCTGGGCATGGTGTTCCAGGACCCGCTGTCCGCGCTGAACCCGGTGGTGCCGATCGGTGTGCAGGTCACCGAGGTGCTGCGCCGGCACCGCTCGATGAACGCCGCCGCCGCGAAGACCGAGGCCACCGAGCTGCTGCGCCGGGTGGGCATTCCGGACCCCGGGCGGCGGCTGGCCGAGTACCCGCACCAGCTCTCCGGGGGCATGCGGCAGCGCGCGCTGATCGCCATTGCGCTGGCCTGCCGGCCCCGGCTGCTGATCGCCGACGAGCCGACCACCGCACTCGACGTCACCATCCAGGCGCAGATCCTGGCGCTGCTGGCCGAGCTGGTCGTGGACACCGGCACCGCGCTGATCATGATCACGCACGACCTCGGCGTGGTGGCCGGGCTGTGTGACGAGGTGAACGTGCTCTACGGCGGCCGGGTCGTGGAGCGGGCCAGGCGGCACGAGCTGTTCGCCACGCCCCGCCACCCCTACACGCACGGCCTGCTCGGCTCGATCCCCCGGCTGGACGCGCCGTCCGGCGAACGCCTCGCCGCGATCAAGGGGTCGGTCGCGGACAACCTGGCCTGGGACTCCGCCTGTGCGTTCGCCCCGCGCTGCCCCCGTTCGCTCGCGGAGTGCACCGAGCACACCCCGCCGACCGAGGAGGTTCTGCAGCGGCTGTTGAGCTGCCACAACCCGGTTCCGGTACAGGTGCGGTCGTGAGGGGAGACGGCGATGAGTGACCTGGTCGAGGTGGATGACCTCAAGGTGCACTACCCGCTCAAGTACGGCGTGTTCGTGGACCGCACGGTGGGCTACGTGTACGCGGTCGACGGAGTGTCGCTGCGGATCCGCCGCGGCGAGACGTATGGGCTGGTCGGCGAGTCGGGCTGCGGCAAGTCCACGCTGGGCCGGGCGTTGCTGCGGCTGACCGACCTGACCAGTGGTCGGGTGGCGATCGACGGCGTCGACCTGTCCGGGCTGCACGGCGAGCCGCTGCGCAGGATGCGCCGCCGGATGCAGATGGTGTTCCAGGACCCGCTGTCCAGCCTGAACCCGCGCCAGTGTGTCCGCGCGATGCTGGTCGAGGGGCTGCGGGCGCACGGGCTGGACACCTCGCGGGAGGCGACCGAGGCCCGGCTGCGCGAGCTGTTGGACGCGGTCGGGCTGCCGGTCGGGGCGCTGCGCCGCTACCCGCACGAGTTCTCCGGCGGACAGCGCCAGCGGATCGGCATCGCCCGCGCGCTGTCGGTGAACCCGGACCTGATCGTGGCCGACGAGCCGGTGTCCGCGCTGGACGTGTCGGTGCAGGCCCAGGTGCTGAACCTGCTGGAGGACCTGCAGGCCGCGCTCGGGCTGACCTACCTGGTGATCGCGCACGACCTGGCCGTGGTGCGGCACATGGCGGACCGGGTCGGGGTGATGTACCTGGGCGGCATCGTCGAGGAGGCGCCGGCCGGCGCGCTCTACGGCTCGCCCCGGCACCCGTACACGCGGGCGCTGCTGTCTGCGGTGCCGGTGCCCGACCCGGTGGTGGAGGACCGCCGCGAGCACCTGCTGCTCACCGGCGACCTGCCCTCACCGGCGGCGCCGCCGAGCGGCTGCCGGTTCCACACCCGCTGCCCGTGGCGGCAGCCGACCCGGTGCGACGAAGAGCGGCCGGAGCTGCGGGTGATCGCCGGCGCCGGCAGCGGCAGCGGCGCTGGCAGCGGCGCTGTCGCCGAGCACCGCGTGGCCTGCCACTACGCCGAGCAGATCGACGCCGGGCTGCTGCGCCCGCACGACGTGTCCCCGGAGGTAGTGCCCGAGGGGGTCGTGCTCGGCGCCGCGCCGCCCGCACACCCGGCATCCGTCACCGAGGTACTGGGCCACTGACCCCGGCCTGCTGTTACCGAACTGCACAGGAGGCAGGTTTTTTCGGCGCAAAACCTGCCTGTCGTGGAGTTCGGTAACGCGAGGCAGGGGGCCAGCGCGGCCAGCGTGCTCAGGGGCCGGCTTGGTGCGGCGGCGCAGCCATCGCGCGGGTGCCGGCCGCACACAACGTGGTAGCGCGGCACACAGGTCTGGCGCTGTGTGCGGCGCTACGGCGCTGTGTGCCGTGAGCGTGCGACCAGTGCATGGCCAGCACGCCGTAGAGGAGCAGCCCGAAGCCGTCCCGTCGGATCGCGACGAGGACTCCGGGCCGGGTGGCCGCCAGGATGACCGCGAGCACCACCGCTGCTCCGCCCAGCCGGACCAGCACCGTTCCGGTAGCTGACCAGCCGGCGTCTATCAGGGCCTTGGGCGTTGGGCCCGGACAGTCCGAAGGTGACTGCCGAGACCAGTGCCAAGGCGAGTCCGGTGCCCATCGCCGAGGGGCCCGGACCAGGCCGGGGACGGTACGCCGAGCTCACGTCCGAGGTGCCGTCCCCGATGCTCAACGGGAGGCGCGGTTGACCGCGGACACCACCGCGCGCAGCGAGGCCGTGACGATGGAGTGGTCCACCCCGACGCCCCAGAGCACCTGGCCGCCCGTCGCACACTCCACGTAGGCGGCGGCGCGTGCGTCGTCACCGGCGGTGAGCGCGTGCTCGTGGTAGTCCAGCACCCGCACGTCGAAGCCGATGGTGGACAGCGCGTCCACGAACGCCGCGATCGGGCCGTTGCCGGAGCCCTGGATCTCGTGCTCGGTGTCCTCCACCCGCACCACGGCGATGATCTCGTCGCGGCCCTCGCCGTCGTTGGTCAGCCGGTGCCGCAGGAGCGTCAGCGGCGTGGCCAGCCGGAAGTACTCGTTGTCGAACAGGTCCCGCATGGCCTTCGCGTTGACCTCGCCGCCCTCGTCGTCCGTGATGCCCTGGACGACCCGGGAGAACTCGATCTGCAACCGGCGCGGCAGGTCGAGCCCGTGCTCGGCCTTCATCACGTACGCCACGCCGCCCTTGCCGGACTGCGAGTTGACCCTGATCACGGCCTCGTACGAGCGGCCGATGTCCTTCGGGTCGATCGGCAGGTACGGCACGGCCCAGCGGAAGTCGTCGACGTTCACGCCGGCATCTGCTGCGTCCGATTTCATCGCGTCGAAGCCCTTGTTGATCGCGTCCTGGTGGCTGCCGGAGAACGCGGTGTAGACCAGGTCGCCGCCCCACGGGTGCCGCTCGTGCACCGGCAGCTGGTTGCAGTACTCCACGGTGCGGCGGATCTCGTCGATGTCGGAGAAGTCGATCTGCGGGTCGATGCCCTGGCTGAACAGGTTCATGCCCAGGGTGACCAGGTCGACGTTGCCGGTGCGCTCGCCGTTGCCGAACAGGCAGCCCTCGATCCGGTCGGCGCCGGCCTGGTAGCCCAGCTCGGCGGCGGCCACCCCGGTGCCCCGGTCGTTGTGCGGGTGCAGCGACAGGATGATGCCATCACGGCGGTCCAGGTGCCGGTGCATCCATTCGATGGAGTCGGCGTAGACGTTCGGGGTGGCCATCTCGACGGTCGCCGGCAGGTTCACGATCATCGGGTTGGTCGGCGTCGGCTGCCAGATCGCGGACACCGCGTTGCACACGTCCACCGCGTACTCCAGCTCGGTGCCGGTGTAGGACTCCGGCGAGTACTGGAACCGCCAGTCGGTCGACGGGTACTTCTCGCTGAACCGGGCCACGTCCTCGGCGCCGTCCGTGGCGATCTTGCGGATGCCGTCCCGGTCGGACCGGAACACGACCTTGCGCTGCAGGATCGACGTCGAGTTGTACAGGTGCATGACCGCGCGAGGGGCGTCCTCGCAGGCCTCGAAGGTGCGCTCGATCAGCTCGGCGCGGGCCTGGGTCAGCACCTGGATGGTGACGTCGTCCGGGATCAGGTCCTCGGTGATGATCTCGCGGACGAAGTCGAAGTCGGTCTGGCTGGCCGCCGGGAAGCCGACCTCGATCTCCTTGTAGCCCATCCGGACCAGCAGCTCGAACATCCGGCGCTTGCGGGACGGGGACATCGGGTCGATCAGGGCCTGGTTGCCGTCCCGCAGGTCGACCGCGCACCACAGCGGGGCCTTGCTGATCCGGGTGTCCGGCCAGGTGCGGTCCGGCAGGGATACGGGCTCTACGAACTCGTGGAACGGCTTGTACCTGCGGAACGGCATCTGGCTGCCGCGCTGGGGGTTCCACGGTGCCTGGCCGGGTGGGATGGGGCCGGCGGGTTTACTCAGCCGACTGGTCGTGCTGGCGGTATACGCATCGGGCATGCTCGTCATCTCGGGCTACTCCTGGAAGGTGGATCCGGCGGTCATATTCACGACTCGACCGGCGCACGCCAAGACCCGCGACGAGGGGCCGGTCGGTCAGACCCCGCCGCGGCGGCGAAGGAGCAGCTGTGCCACGCCTCGGAGACTAGCCCGGCCGGGGACGCGGCGTAAATCAGTCCTCCCAAAGTGTGAGATGCGACTGAGTTCACCCGGGCCGAAACTCACAGCGTGTCGTGACCCGACCGTGCCGGCGTATGGCCTTTCATACCGATCTACAACATGTCACCATGGCGACCGTTCCGCCCGGGCATACCGGCGGAACGCCGAGCCAAGCTCGGCGGACGCCGAGCCCAGCCAAGGAGGTTCCGTGGCAAGTGTCGGGACACGCAGGGCAGTCGGGGCGGTGGCGACCGTGCTGCGCGTCATTGGCCTGGTCGTCGTGGCCATCCTGGTGATCCACATCCTGCTCACCCTGTTCGACGCGAACCCGGGGAACGCGTTCGCCACGTTCATCCGGGACGGCGCGAACATGTTCTCGCTCGGCCTGACCGACCTGTTCAAGCTGGCCAACGCCAAGGCGACGGTCGCGGTCAACTACGGGTTGGCGGCGGTGCTGTGGCTGGTGATCACGAGCATCGTGGTGGGGCTGGTACGGCGTGTCGGCTGACGCCGCGCCGCCGCCCCCGAAGTCGAGGCGGCGGTTCAACCCTCGCCGCCCGCTCGGCTGGTTAGCCAGCCTGGTCAAGCTGGTGTGCTGGCTGATCGCGCTGGTGCTGGTCGTGTACATCGTGTTCACGGTCGGCCACGCCAACCCGGCCAACCCGTGGGCGATCTTCGTGTCCAGGTGGGCGTGGCAGTTCAACCTCGGGCTGGGCAACCTGTTCGCCTTCGGCCAGCCGTGGCTCACGGTGCTGGTCGACTACGGCCTCGCGGCGATCATCTGGCTGATCGTCGGCACGGTGCTCAGCCGGCTGATCCGCAAGATCTGACCCCTGCTCGTCGCTCCGCCGGGTGTGGCCCAGGTCGATTCGGCCGTTCGGGCCCGCCCGGAGGTGCCGTGGCTCTATCGTCACGGCCTATGACGGGGGTGGTGGGCCTCGGCCAGCGGGCGCTGGCCGGGCAGCGGGGTCCCGAGGTGGCGGCCAGGGCAGCGGCGTTCGACCAGCTGGGC
>Ga0137415_10004991_pt1 | contig 13114 bp, 11 predicted proteins | sample CZODoug3_1_1_16f_FD_183082 | JGI IMG/M metagenome (GOLD analysis project Ga0137415, IMG submission 183082) | Vadose zone soil fungal communities from Angelo Coast Range Reserve, California, USA - CZODoug3_1_1_16fungal (Hybrid Assembly) | ecosystem: Environmental > Terrestrial > Soil > Vadose... | reverse complement strand
CGCTTCATCCGTCGGTGGTTGTCCGGTGCCAACGCGCATACGCCGTACTGGACACCCGCGCTCGGCCCGTCCCCGCAGGCCGCCGGTCGGGCGTTGGAGCACCTGATGGCCTCGGTCCACATGCTGGATCTCGGGCCAGTCTATGTCCGCAGGGCGGAGACCGAGGCGCTTGTCCAAGCTGCGCGTGAGCGGGGGCTCCGCGTGTCGCTGGATGCGCACGGACCCGATGCGGTCATGGACCTCCCTCCTCTCCACTTTGATTTGGTGTCAGCCCAGGAGGGCCCATATGGGGACGTGGTCGCCATCCCGCTTTTTCCCTTGCACGGACTGGAGGCACGGCCCGGATCCTCGATCCTGAGCGAAAGTTTCGAGGCTCAGGGCAGAGAAGGTACCAACGAAGTAGGGCGAGATTTGGCGTCGATTCTCGGGATTGCTTCTACAGGCAACTTGAATGGTGGGAACAAGGTCGAGATCCACTCTCTGGTTCGGCGTGGAGAACGCATTTGTGCGGACTCGACGTTAGTCGGGGTTCGCATGCGCAAAGGCAGACGCGGAGGACAAATGTTGATCGTGGAGACACTCAACCGCTATTGGGAGTCGTCGGGTCGGCCCTTGGTGACAGAACGGCAGACGATCATTAACCGTCTCATCGGCGATGCAGGCCAGTAGGAAGGGCCTTTCGTAAAAACGGCACGCTCGAACGCCGTCGGTAGCGTGACCGACCTTAAGGAACTGCAACGTCGCGACACGGAGACATAGCGATCGAAGGGTCCACCATGTAGACCGATCTTAGAATTCGGCTCCCGTGCTCGAACGCGTTCGAATGGAATCTGCGAAGCATGGTCGTGATCAGCCGTGAAAAATCACGAGTACGCACGAGAAACGGGTCCCACCCTGCGATCCCAGCGGAATTCGCAAATCGCATAAGTCACGGCAAACTAAGGAAAACCTGTACTCGAGTGGACTGGTGCACAATCACCCCAATGGCGATCCCAAACCGTCGCGCGACGACACGAGATGACACGCGAGATCAAGGCCGCGGCCGAGGCGCTCGTCATCGCCGTCCACGACCATCTCGTGATCAGCCGCAAGGGACATGCGAGCTTCAGGAGCCTGGGACTGCTCACTTGAAGGCTTGAAGGGAAGATCGGCTGCTATCAACCGTATCAGTCAGGCGCCCACCGAATTCACGCCTGAGCGATTGAGGTTCAAGTCTTCAGCACCCGGCACAGCCGCACCCGAACCGGCACAAGCCGCGTTCCAAATGCTGCAGATCAACTCAACCCCTTTTGCCGCCACAAGAAGGCCTCCGGATCGAAACCGTCGGCGACGAGCCGCGCTTCGTGCCAGTCGAGGTCCTGCTGACGGACGAGCGCGAGGTACTGCCGCGGCGGTGAGCCGAAGCGCGCGCGGAACGCGCGGCTGAACTGGCTCGTGCCGCCAAAGCCGCAGCACTTGGCGATGTCCGTCAGCGAACGCTCGTCCTTGCTGTCTGCCAGCATGAGCCGCAGAGCCTGCTCGAGCCGGCGCTTCAACAGCGCGGCGCGAATGCCACCCTCCGCCGCCAGGAGCCGGTAGAGCGACGCGCGCGAGACGTTGGCCGCATCGGCGATCTCGTCGGGACCGAGCTGGGCGTTGCCAAGATGCGCGTCGATGTGATCCAGCGCGGCCATTCTCCTCGACTTCACCCGATCGGCTTCATCGCCGGCCAGCCTCGCACGCGCTGAGGCGGTCGTCAGCGCCACGATGCCCTCGACCGCCGCCTCGGCCTCGCTCACCGTCAGATTGTCGGCCTGGGCATAAAATTCCTGCAACGCTGCACCGATCAGACGCGCCGCGCCGCTCCCGCTCGGAAAGACAAGGCCGTGCGGCTCGAGCGCCAGCAACGCCGCGGGCACGCTGTCGCGCGGCAGGACGAGTATCAGATTCGCGTAGTCGGTCGCCGCAGCATGGAACGGCCGCGCATAGTCGGAGATCGCAATGTCGCCGGGCTCGCGGCGGCCGCGCTGTCCGGCGCTGTCCGTGTCCACCGATCCTTCGAGTTGCAGAAGGATTATCAGCTGGTCGCCGCCGCGCGCGACCATGGCGGGCCCCCGCGTCATGGTGAACGCCGTGCCCTGACAGCGCATCAGGACCGCGCGAGGCGTCGGATAGGTGCGGGTGGCGAGGGTGAAGCGCGCTTCCTCCGACGGGTCGGGCAGCGACACCGAGTCGTAGATGTGCGTGACGGTGTCGCGAAACGCCTGCCAGAACCGCGGGCCGAAGGCGCCCTGCGGATTGCTGTCCATCCCTTTGAGCTTGGGCGGCGAGCCGCCACCACCTTTGTCGGTCGCGGACGGCTTGGCGGGCATATCCGCTTGGGAAACGTTGACGCTGCTCTTGGCCATTGAAAGCGCTGCTCCGAGCTGCCGGACCGCCTGCGGGTATTTACGCTCCCTCCATGCCAAATTTGACGCTGGAGATCAATTCATTGACGCGGCATCTCAATCTCAAGCGCAACCGCAAATTGCGCATGCGCTGGCGCGTGAATTGAGGGCATGATTTGCGGGGGCTTGGCGCCGGGCGCCAGGCACTCATTCTCTGTTGGGGGGAACATAGCCGGTCGTTTGCCACCGTACGGCTTCTTGCCGCGCGGTTCGGGTGGCTTCGACTCTCGACTCCGCAGCGTCCGCGCGCTGTGGCCAGCTCGAGTTCGCATGAGGGGGGAAGGTCAATGTCCAGAATTCCGAGTCTCGTGTTCGCGGCTTGCCTCTTCGTCATTGGGGCGTCAACCAGTGTCCCGGCCGCCAGCCCCGATTGGCCAAAGTCCCTCACCCTGGGGACCGCTTCACCGGGCGGCGTGTACTACGTCTATGGTGACGAGCTCGCAAAAATTCTGTCGGAAAAGCTCGGCGTCCCGACTAGCTCCCTGCCGACCCAGGGCCCGGTCCACAATGTGAAGCTCCTCGACAGCGGCGAGGCACAACTCGGTCTCATAACGATGGGAGTTGGCCTGCAGGGTTGGAACGGCACCGGCGATTGGACCAAAGCGAAGCAATACAGGAACATGCGTGCGCTGTTCCCGATGTATGACACCTCGTTTCAATTTGTGGCGTTGCGTCGATCTGGAATCTCCAAAGTCGCAATGCTCGACAAGCTCGATGTTGGTGCTGGTCCCCGTGCCGGAACGGGAGGAACCTATGTCCCGAAGATACTGCAAGCTCTAGGACTATCGGCCCGGCTTGGTTACGCATCGTGGGACGACACGACCAAGAAGCTCGCTTCCGGCGACTTCAACGCGGTGGTGTTGGCGGGGGGCGCGCCCTTTCCGGCAGCGAAGGAGCTCGAGGCGAAGGAGCCGCTGAATTTCATCAGCCTGTCCGCCGAGGAGATCGATTTGATTCGCAAAGCGATCCCGGAACTAACTCCCTCAATCATTGCTGCCACGACTTATTCCTCGCTGGACAAGGATTGCTCAACAATAGGGGTCTACAATTTCGCGGTTGGCCGCTCCGATCTCCCCGAGGATCTGGCCTACCAGTTGGTCAAGACGATTTACGAGAACCAATCTCGCCTGATCAAAGCCAGTTCAGCAGCCAGCGAGACTGCTCCCCAGAACGTCGTGAAAAACACCTTCATGCCGTTCCACCCTGGCGCGGTCCGCTACTATCGTGAGATCGGCATCAAAATTCCGAACTCGCTCGTTCCCTCGAATTGACCGGGCCGATGGCGATCAAACCGATGGCGATCGGGCGCAGCCTGCGCGATCGCCTGCTTTTCTCGTTCATCGCGATCAGCGGCTTTGCCGTGCTTGCCGCAGTCGTCGGAAATTACGCCTTCTACGCCATCAGCAACTCGCTCTACGGGGTCACCGAAAGGTCGGTCCCCCCGGCGATCGCGACCCAGGAGCTGGCGCAACGTACCGAGCGCATCATCGCGCTTGGACCCGCGTTGCTCAACGTGACCACAAGAGAGGAATTCGACACGATTTCGTCGACGCTCAGCCGGGAAATTTCCGGAGCGGACCGGTTGCTTGCCGATTTGCCACGCCAGGGCGTGACATTGAGGGAGCTCGCCGAGTTCAACGATGTGTTCGACCGCGTGATCGCCAATCTCGAGATCCTGAAAACGGCCGTGGAGACGAGAATCGCGGCCACTGATCGCAAGGCCGCATTGGTTCGCGACACATTCGACGCTTACAAGCAGTTTCGCGACATTTGGACCCCGAAGCTCAAGGAATTGAAGACGCAGATCCTCGCTCTGCAGCGCGCACTCGATGCGGCACGTGGCTCCAGCGAAGAAAGGATCGCCGCCGTCGATCGCCTGACCGTAGCGATCCGCGATCTCGCGCCGCTCGAACAGGTTCAGCAAGAGGCGGCAATCGTCTTCGAGGCGCTCGTCCGCGCCGCCAGCGCTGTCAACGCGGCTGCCCTCGACATCGATGAGAAGGAGTCGACCGAGGCGGTCAAACGCATCGATGCGCTCGTGTCCGGCCTCGATCCCGATGTTTCGCTAGCGCTGATCAGCCCCCTCGCCCGAATGAGAGCCAACGCGACCGGCAGTTCGAGCATCATCGCCGCGCGGAAGCTGGAGCTCGAGGCCGCCGAGTCGGGTCGCCGTCAAACGATTCAGAACGCCATGCTCTCCACCAGGCTGGGCGATGCAGTTGCGGCGCTCGTTTCCGCATCGAAGTTCGGCATCAAAGCCGCGACCGAGCAGACGCAGTCGGTCGTGCGGTTTGGCCGTCTTGCGCTGCTTGCCGTCGTCGCGCTCAGCCTGATCAGCTCGGCATTGATCGGGTGGTTATATGTCGGCCGCAATGTGGTGGCGCGCCTGACCACGCTGTCGGGGGGGATGCGCGCCATCGTCGGAGGGCGGCGCGACATTGCCGTTCCCACGAGCGGCAGCGATGAGATTGCGGAGATGGCGCGCGCGGTCGAAGTGTTTCGCGACAATGCGGTCGCCCTCGACCGGCTTCTCGCGGAACGCGAACAGGCAGCCGTAAATCTCGAAAAAGTCATCGAGTTGCGCACCAGCGAGCTCTCCGAGGCCTTGGCGCAGCAGACCGCCACTGCCGACGTGCTCAAGGTCATCAGCCGCTCGGCCTTCGATCTGCAGCCGGTGCTCGATGCGCTGGTAGGGGCGGCCGCACAGCTGTGCGATGCCGACATGGCGGCGATCGTTCAGCCGAAGGGCGAGGCCTACTATCACTCCGCGATTTACGGCGTTGATGCGGCGACACGCGACGCCATGCAGCGTGTGCCGATCCCGCTCGGCCGCGAGAGCGTCACGGGTCGGGCCGTATCCGAAGGCAAGACCGTCCACATCGCCGACGTGGAAGCCGATCGCGACTACATGCTTCCAGACGCCCAGGGGCAGGCCAAGTTCCGCACATTGCTCGGCGTGCCGCTGCTGCGCGAGGGGACACCGATCGGCGTGATCGTCCTGATGCGGCACAGTGTGCGACCATTCAACGAGAAGCAGATCGAGGTTGTGACGACGTTTGCCGATCAGGCGGTGATCGCGATCGAGAACGCGCGCCTGTTCAACGAAGTCGAGCACCGCACCCGTGAGCTTGCCCAGTCAGTCGGGGAATTGCGCGCGCTCGGCGAGGTCAGTCAGGCGGTCAACTCGACGCTCGATCTGGAAACAGTGCTGAGCGCGATCGTCAGCAAGGCGACGCAACTTTCCGGCACCGAAGCGGGCGCCATCTACGTGGTCAGCGGGGCGCGGCAGGAGCATCAGCTGCGTGCCGCCTACGGCATGACCGAATCATTGATCGATGCGGTCAGGGACCAGCATGCCGAAATCTCCAAAGCGCTCGCGCTGGCGATCGAGCGGCGTCAGCCGCTGCAAACGCCGGATTTGCGGGCAGACCCGCCATCGGTGTCTCGCGATATCATGCTGCAGGCCGGCTATCTCGCGCGCCTCGTGGTGCCGCTGCTCGCGGCTGACCGCATCGTGGGCGCGCTTGTGGTGCGGCGGCAGGCGGCGGGAGAATTCCCGAAGAACATCATCGAACTGCTGGAGACCTTCGCGGCGCAATCCGCGCTCGCCATCCAGAATGCGCGGCTGTTCAGCGAGCTCGAGGAAAAAGGCCGGCAGCTCGAGGCCGCTAGCCAGCACAAGTCGCAGTTCCTCGCCAACATGTCGCACGAGCTGCGCACCCCCTTGAACGCCATCATCGGCGTCACCGAGATGCTGCGCGAAGACGCCGCCGACCTCAAACGAGAGGACGAGTTCGAGCCGCTCGACCGCGTCCTGCGCGCCGGGCGGCATCTGCTCGCATTGATCAATGACATTCTCGATCTGTCGAAGATCGAGGCCGGCAAAATGGAGGTCCATATCGAGGAGTTCGGCATCGCTCCCTTGATCGACGACGCCGTCAAGACCGTCGAAACCCTCGCCGCCAAGAACCGCAACCGGCTGGTGGTCGATTGCCCGCCAGCCATCGGAGTCATGCAGGCCGACCAAACGCGGGTCCGGCAAGCGCTGCTCAATCTGCTGAGCAATGCCAACAAGTTCACCGAGAACGGCACCGTCACGGTGCGGGCAGAGCCGCATCAGCAAGCCGGACGCGACTGGATCACGATCGCGGTCAGCGACACCGGCATCGGCATGACGCCGGCGCAGATGGGTAAGCTCTTCCAGGATTTTTCACAGGCCGATTCGTCGACGACGCGCAAATATGGCGGGACCGGCCTCGGACTCGCCATCAGCCGGCGCTTCTGCCAGCTCATGAACGGCGACATCACGGTCGAAAGCGAACTCGGCCGAGGCTCGACCTTCACGATCCGCTTGCCGGCATTCGTCGGCGGCGAAGCGACGACTGCCGTTCAGCAAGCCTCTCCGGCACCGACCTTCAAGACCGGACCCGGCCATGCGCCGTTGATCCTGATCATCGATGACGACGAGACGGTGCGCGACGTGATCGGCCGCTTCCTCGAGCGCGAAGGATTTTCAGTCGTGAAAGCGGACGGCGGCAAGGAGGGGCTGCGCCTGGCGCGAGAACTTCGTCCCGCCGCGGTGACGCTGGACATCATGATGCCCGATATCGACGGCTGGACCGTCCTCGCCGCCATCAAGGGGGATCCGGAACTGGTCGACCTGCCGGTCGTCCTGATGACCATCGTGGACGAGAAGAATCGCGGCTATGCGCTCGGCGCCGCCGAATATCTGGTGAAGCCGGTCGACCGGAAGAAGCTTTTCGAAGTGCTGCGCACGCTATGTGGCTCCGCCGGCCGTCCAATTCTCATGGTCGATGACGACGACGTCGGACGCCGGCAGATGCGAGCGGCCCTGGAGCAGCAGGGCTGGTCGGTGATCGAGGCTGGCGATGGACGCGCCGCCCTGACGAGATTGAGCGAAGCCCAGCCTGCCGTGATCATCCTCGACTTGATGATGCCGCAGATGGACGGCTTCGAGTTCCTGGAGGAGAAGCGCCGCAAGGCCGAATGGCGCGACATCCCGGTCGTCGTGGTAACCGCCAAGGAACTCACGGACGCGGACCGCCTCCGGCTCAACGGCGGCGTCGAGCGCGTCATTTTGAAGACCAACCGCGACGACATGCTGCACGAGGTGCGCGGCGTGCTGACCAAATGCGTGGCGCGCCAGCGCAACGCAATGCCCGCAGGGACGTAAATGAAAATTCTGTACGTCGAAGACAACGAAGACAATGTCTTCATGTTGAAGAACCGTCTGGCCCGGGCGGGTCACACCGTCATCGTCGCCACCGACGGCGCACAGGGCGTCGCCATGGCGCTGAGCGAACGGCCCGACATGATCCTGATGGATTTGAGCCTGCCGGTGCTCGATGGCTGGCAGGCGACGCGTCAAATCAAGGCCACTCCCGACACCAAGCATATCCCGGTGATCGCTCTGACCGCGCACGCCATGGCCGGCGATCGCGAGAAGGCGCTATCCGCGGGCTGCGACGACTTCGACACGAAACCCGTCGAGTTGCCGCGCCTCCTGGCAAAGATCAAAGAACTTGAGGAGAGGGCCGGCTCGTGAGCGCCGATGGTCCGGCCCTGCTCGTCGTCGATGACAACGACGACAATCGCTACACGCTTACACGACGCCTGACGCGCGAGGGCTACACCAATCTGACGACAGCGACCAACGGGCGTGAAGCACTCGATCTCCTTCAATCGAGGCAGTTTGATCTCATTCTCCTCGACATCATGATGCCCGATATGAACGGGTACGAGGTGCTGGAGCGCATGAAGGCGGCAGGCGGCGAGATGCGCAACATCCCCGTAATCATGATTTCTGCGCTCAGCGAGCTCGAAAGCGTCATCCGCTGCATCGAGCTCGGTGCCGAGGACTACCTGCCGAAGCCGTTCAACCCGACGCTGCTTCGCGCCCGTGTCGGCGCCAGCCTGGAAAAGAAACGACTGCGCGATGAGGTAAGGGCAAGCCTGGCGCGGTTGGGGCAAGAGATGGATGCAGCTCGCAAGCTGCAACTGGGCATGTTGCCGTTGGTCTTCCCGGCGTGCACGCCGGCGCAGCCGGTTGAGGTGCATGCGTTGATGGAGCCGGCGCGCGAGGTCGGCGGGGATCTCTACGACTTCTTCTACGCTTCGGAACAGCTGTTTTGCTTTCTCGTCGGCGATGTCTCCGGAAAGGGAGCCGCGGCGGCGATGTTCATGGCGCGCACGCGCAGTCTCGTCCGGATGGCCGTACAGCTCTGGCGCAAGATCGGTGGCGACCAGATCACGCCCGTACAGATCGCCGAGGCGGTCAATCGCGAGCTTTGCCAGGACAATCGCGATCGCATGTTCGTGACGCTGTTCCTCGGCATGCTGGATACCAAAACCGGCGCACTCACGTACGTCAACGCGGGTCATCTCGCCCCGTGTCTGATGCATGCTTGCGGCGGCATCGAACCCATCAACGGCAAGCCGGCAATGCCGCTTGCCGTTCGCGCCGGCGCCGCTTACCAGGAGCGGACCGTGACCCTGCAGCCCGATGACGCCGTGTTTGTCTTCAGCGACGGCGTGACTGAGGCGATGAATGTCGCGGATGAGTTCTACGGCAACGAACGGCTGCACGGCGATTTGCGCGCCGCGTCCGCGCTGATGCCGGAGGAAATGGTGCGGGCGATCAAGGTCAAGGTCGATGCCTTCACCGGGGAGGCGCCGAAGTCTGACGACGTGACGATGCTCGCGTTGCGCTGGCGGCCGGCGCACCACTAGGCCCGTGCCAATGCCCTTGCCGCAGACCACGCTCATTGTCATTCGCAACAACGTTGCCGACCTTGCTGCTTTGACGGCGGTGATGGCGCGTGTGGGCACCGAGCACGGGATGCCGGAAAAGGCGCTGTTTCAGCTGCAGGTCGCGCTCGATGAGTTGGTCAGCAACGTCATCAAGTACGCGTGGCCCGAGTCCAATGCGCACGACATCGAGATTCGCATCACGGCGCGGCACGACGGTGTCGAAGTGGAGATCATCGACGACGGACGGATGTTTGACCCGCGTGACGCTCCGAAACGCGACAAGCCACCGCCCGGCCAGAGACCGCGTCCAGGCGGGGTGGGAGTGCAGATGACCAAGCAGCTCGTCGACCGCATCGATTACGCGAGAATTGGCAACCGCAACCACACAACGTTAACAAAACTATGTCCGTTGGGTCCCGCAGCCTTCGGGGGGCGAAAATGAGCAAGACCGCACTGAGCATGGAGGACAGTCATGCCGGCCCGGCATGTATTCTGGCGATCGGCGGCCGTATAGACAGCGGCAACGCCGCCGACCTGCAGGATCGGCTCAACAAGCTGATTTTGTCGGGAGAGAAGGCGATCCTGCTGGATTTCAAGGAAGTGCTCTATCTCACGAGCGCGGCATTCCGCGTGCTACTTGTCGCCACCGACGAGGCGGAACGGAACGCCTCTCGCATCGTGCTATGCGGTCTCGTGGGCCAGGTGCGAGAACTGTTCGAAATGGGCGGCCTCCTCGAGGCCTTCACGGTACATGGTTCGCGCGAAGATGCGCTGGCCAGACTTTGACGACCGAGATTTGCAAAAGTGTCGCGTCCGCCTGGATTGCTCTACTCGGTCGATGAAACGCCGCCGCGCACGGTGCTCATCGTCGCGGGTCTGCAGCAGGTCGCCCTGATATCGAATTCACTGCTCTATCCCATCATTCTCGGTCGGGAAGCGCATCTGTCTCCGGAGCAGCTTCTCGATTTTGTTTCTCTTTCGATGCTGGCGCTTGGCATGGCGACACTGCTGCTCAGCGCGAAAAGCCGTTTCGTCGGCTCCGGGTATCTATGTCCCGCCGGCTACACGCAGTTCTACTTGGGCCCCTCCCTGACCGCGGCGCACATGGGAGGTTTGGCGCTGGCATTCGGCATGACTGCCATCGCCGGCGTCCTGCAAACTGCCATAGCACCCGTGCTGCGCCGGGTCCGCTTTCTGCTTCCGCCCGAGATAGCGGGTCTTGTCATCGCCGTGGTTGGCCTCTCGATTGCGGTGCTCGGCGTGCGCTACGGCCTAGGCGGCGCGAACACTGGGATGACGTCCAAATATCTCGCGATTCTCGCGATTTCGCTGGCGACGATGGTCATCCTGAACATTTGGACCAAAGGCTATCTGCGAATGTTCTGCCTGCTGCTTGGCATGTCGGTAGGTTATGCGGCCAGCGCTGCGCTGGGCTTGCTCGATTTTTCCGCTGTGATCCCAAGCGAGGGATTTCGCCTTCTGCGCTTTCCCAGCCTGCAGCTCCTGCAATGGCGTTTCGACGCCAGCCTGATTGCGCCGTTTGCAGTCGTTGCCATCGCCAGCATACTCAATCTGACGGCCAACGTACCGTATGCGCAGCGCATCAACGACGCGGACTGGGTGCGACCGGATTTTACGTCACTGAGAGGTGGGCTGGTCGGCAACGGTATCGCTACGGTCATTTCCGCTGTGATTGGCAGCATGGGGGTCAACAGCTACGGTCCGAGCATCGGTCTGTCGGCGGCGACCGGAATCACCAGCCGCTCCCTCGCCTATATTATCGCCATCTCTTTCGCTCTGCTCTCGCTGATACCGGCGGCTGCGGCGCTAATTACCACCATTCCTGCCCCGGTCGTTGGCGCGGCGCTGTTCTTCACAGCGGCGTTCCTCTTCACCAGCGGCTTGCAGATGATAACCGCCCGCCTCCTGGATTCCCGCAAGATCATCGTCATCGGATTCTCGTTTGCAATAGCGATGATCGCCGACATCAATCATGATCTGCTGGCGCGGGCTCCACTCCTGCTTCACCCGATCGTCGACAATGCCATTGTGCTCGGCACGACTTCCGCCGTGCTGCTCAACTTACTGATGCGCATTGGCGTCCGGCAACGCGTCACGATGAAACTTGATGCCGGCCATGTTGATCGCGAGACGATCGAGGAGTTTCTCTCCGAGCAGGGCGGGCGATGGGCGGCACGGCGTGACATCGTCAGCCGGGCCATCTTTGGTGTCGTGCAGACGCTCGAGGTCGTGGGCGACGTGCAGGAAGGGACCGAAATCGAAGCGACCTTCGACGAGTTCAATCTCGATGTCCGCGTGAGATACAAGGGCGCGCCTTTGCTAATTCCCGAGCGGAAGCCGACGCCGCGAGAGATCATCGCCAGCGAAGAAGGTGAGCGGCTGCTCGCCGGCTACCTGTTGAGCCAAAGCGCGGATCGGATCAACTGCAGGCCATATGGCAACATGACCGAGGTGCAGCTGCACTACGATCATTGAAGCTGATGCCGATGGTCCCGGACGGCGCGCACGGTGTCGCCAAGTCTCCGCGACTTTCCATGGACATGGCTTTTGATAGCGACGGCGGCTCTGATCCTTGACTGGCGGTACGACCTGGTATTACCGTCGATATGTTTGATCTGACCGAAAGGCAGGCCCGTGACGGTAAAGTCTTCGATTTCGCTCACCGACGATCAGCATTCCTTCGCCAAGACGCTCGTCGATTCAGGCCGCTTTCCCAGCGTCAGCGCCGTCCTGCAACAGGGTATCGAGCTTCTTCGCGAGAAGATGGAAGATGAAGCCGTCGAGCGGGCCGCGTTGGCTGAGCTCCTCGGCAAGCGGCGTTCGGGCCCGTTCTTGTCGGCCACAAGGATGGATAGCCGGCTGTCCCGGATGATTGCCAAGAAACGCCGGGCATATGCGGTTCGCGATTGAATTCTCAGCAGACGCCGAACGCGACTTCGGCCTGATCTTCGACCACCTGTTTGAGAGCTATGTGGCCTTCGGCGAGGGTACCGAGGAAGCCTTGAACCATGCCGCGCAGCGGGTGATGGACATCCGCAAGGCCGCCGATCGGCTGGCAAGCTTTCCCTTACGGGGCACGGCGCGCGACGACATCCTGCCGGGGATCCGCTTTCTTGCCATTGCACGGGCGATCTACTGGTTCGACGTCGATCAGACAGCGCGCAAGGTCCGTATTCTTGCCGTGTTCTTCGGCGGGCAAGATCACATCAGACATATGCTAGTTCGCCTCCTCGACAGAAGCGAGACGCGTTGACACGTCCCGGTGTCGTTGCCGAAGACGCTATTGGATTGCCACGTGATCGACCGTGCCTGCCTTCGAGAAGCCGCGCGGCGCGTGGCTCCTCCGACGAGGCTGTTGCCTCGCGCTTATGTGATGTGCTTCCGAAGGTTGCGGCCCTAAGCTTGCCGTCGTGCGCTCCTTCCCCAAGATCTCCGCCGCCTGGCGGTCATCCTGCCATCGCGGGCGCTCGGCCTTCGCCGGCATGCCCGGCAGACTCACTATGAGTTGTTTGACGTACAGTACGTAGAGATTCCCCTCGCGGAAGCGGGCCTCCTCCAGCGCATATCGCAGTACCGGCGTGAAACCGCGCGCGGCGACCAGGACGGACTGCCCGGGGGAAAGATTCGGGCGAAAGTTGGCGACGGATGCCGGTTTGACAGCGGCCGCCAGTTCGCGGCTGATCGTGATGGTTTCCAATCCGGCCCGCTTCTGCGCGATGCCCCGGACGCCAAGCCCGACGATGAGAACACAAACTACAAAATAAAGCGCGTTGGGTTTGGTCTTGGCAAGGGTCATCTCCACCGCGAACAGGACCAGAAAGGTGACGATCATTGCCCAGCGTTCATGCCAGAGCAACTTCAGGTGACGGTTGAATGCGCACGAACCGAGGTTGACG
>Ga0137415_10004989_pt1 | contig 13115 bp, 13 predicted proteins | sample CZODoug3_1_1_16f_FD_183082 | JGI IMG/M metagenome (GOLD analysis project Ga0137415, IMG submission 183082) | Vadose zone soil fungal communities from Angelo Coast Range Reserve, California, USA - CZODoug3_1_1_16fungal (Hybrid Assembly) | ecosystem: Environmental > Terrestrial > Soil > Vadose... | reverse complement strand
CAGCCGCTCCAGCTCCAGCAGTACCGCCCGCAGCCGCCGCGCCCGGGGTGGCACGCTGAGGCGCAGGGCGTCTTCGACGGCTTGGCAGAACGCCAGGGTGTGTCCGACGGTGGTGTCGCCGCTGATGCGTTCGGCCAGCGCGATCCCCTGGTCGGGGCGCAGTCCTTGGAAGAGTTTTTCGATGCCGCGGTGGACGAACCAGAGCCGGGCTTTGAGGTTGAGGATGGTTTCCCCGACCACGGAGAACCGGAAGTGGCCGGGTCCGATCATGCCGGCGTGCACCGGGCCGACCGGGATCTCATACACCCCGGCCCCTTCGACGGCGCGGAACGGGTAGGGGCCGTCGACCTCGCCGAACTCGGGCGGTGCGCCGGCGTCGGAGAGCATCGGGTACCAGCCTTTGGGCCAGTGGAAGTGGCGGACCAACCGCCGAGGCAGCGGGTGCCCGGTCGGGGTGATCCCGAACAGGTCCCGCATTTCCCGTTCGAACCGGCCCGCCGGGAACGACATGCCGGCCAGCGTGGGCAGGCTCGGATCCGACCGGTCGAGCGGGACGTGCAGCTCGACCCGCCGATCCGGGTCGGGCGCGGTGAACAGGTACACCGCCCGCAACCCACCCCGGCCCGCGCCCATCCTTGGCCTTGTCCCGGCGGCGGTGTTGTTGTGGCCTGGTTGGTCGTGGTGGCCGGCGACCAGCGCGACCCGGAAACCCTGATCGAGCAGGGAGCGGGCCTGGTCGGGCAACTCGCGTGGGGCGATGGTCCGCGCCACGCGGTGCTGGCCGACCGTGAGCCCCTCGGCGAAGCGGCCAGGGGTGGTCATGGCGTGGCCGCGATCGTGTCGGCGGCAAGATGCAGTAGCTGGGCGAGGGGTCCGGCGGCCACGCCCAACACCGCGCAGGTGAGCAGACCCGCGATCAGGACGATCACCGTGCTGGTCGGCGTCCGCGCCGCTGATGCCGCCGCTGATGTCGCCGCCGGTGCCGCTGTCTGTGCCACTGCCGAAGCTGGGGCCAGGGTTGTGGTCGTTGCCGGTGCCGTGAAGACCGCTGTCGTGATCGCGGTGGGAGTGGGGGCGGCTGATGCGGTGGCCACGTCTGAGCGTTCGGGGCCCGGGGCGGGGTGGGGTTCGATGAGCGCGGGGCTGGGGTTGCCGAGCAGCATGTGCCCGGAGTGGGCGAACAGGGCGGCGGTGATGACCAGGACCAGCAGCAGCGCGAGGGTGATCACCGCGCCGAGTCCGGCGGCGTACCCGGCGCGGAACATGGCTAGTTCGCTGGCGAACAGGGAGAACGGGGGGAAGCCGAGCAGGGCGAACACGCCGAGCCCGACACATCCGGCCAGGACCGGGTCGGTTCCGGCCAGGCCGCGCACCTGCTCGACCTGGGTGGTGCCGGTGAGTTGCAGGATGCGTCCGGAGCCGAGGAACAGCACGGCTTTGGCCAGTCCATGCCCGAGTACGTGCAGCAGGACCGCGGCCAGCGCGAGAGGGGTGCCGACGGCGGCGCCGAGGGCGAGCAGGCCCATGTGTTCGATGCTGTGGTAGGCGAGCATCCGTTTGTAGTCGCGTTGGGCCAGCAGCAGGGTGGCGGCCACGGTGAGCGCGCCCAGGGCCATGACCAGCAGCAGGGCGCGCGCGAACCCCGACCCGAGGGCGGCGTCGGAGATGGCTTTGACCCGCAGGATCGCGTAGAAGGCGACCGAGAGCAGGACACCGGACATCAGCGCGGACACCGGAGCCGGTGCTTGGGAGTGGGCGTCGGGTAGCCAGGCGTGCAGCGGGACCAGGCCCATCTTGGTGCCGAACCCGATGATCAGCAGCGCCACCGCGATCCGGGTGACCGGTTGGTCCAGGCCGTGCGCGGCGGCGGTGAGCTCGGCCAGGTTCAACCCGGCCCGTGCGGGGCTGTTGGTGGCGGCGTAGTTGAGGATCAGGGTGCCCAGCAGCGCCAGCGCGATCCCGGTCGAGCAGATCACCACATATTTCCAGGCGGCTTCGACCGCCGGGCGGGTGCGGCGTTGTCCGACGAGGAACGCGGTGATGATCGTGGTGGCTTCGATCGCCACCCACAACACGCCCAGGTTGGCCGCCAAGACCGCGCCCGACATCGCGGCGACGAACAGCGCGACGAGCAGGCTGTGGCGGGCGGCGGTGCGGGCGGTGGCCCGCCCGGCGGCGATCTCCGCGGCGAAATAGGCCGGGGTGGCGGCCGTCGCGAGCAGGGCGATCGCGCCGATCACGATCAGCATGAACGCGCTCAGCGGGTCCGCGCGCACCAGTCCCCCCATACCGACGAGCGGGGAGCGGGACACGGTGGTGGCGAGGGTGATCGCGGCGCACAACACGATCGTCGCCGCGCCGGCACCGAGCCACGCGGACGCTCTGCGCCACCCCGCCACGGCGTACGCGGCGGCGGCGAGTATCGGCGCCGCGATGGGCACGAGCAGCACAATCCCAGGCGTGATCATTAGTCGTGTAGCTCCGCGAGTTCGTCGAGGTCGGCGTCGCCGAAGGTCTCTTGGATGCGGGCGGTCAGGATCCGCAGCACCAGCACCGCCAGCAACACATCCAGCGACACCCCCAGCTCGACCACGAGGGAGACGCTGGCGGTGGTGAGGAACCCGACGGTGGTGATCCCGTTGTCCATCAACAGGAACCCGACCAGCTGCGACAGGGCGCGACGACGGGTGACCAGCACGAAGAACCCGATCAGCACGACGGTGACCCCGACCGGGATCGCCTGGGTCGCCGGTGAGGGCGCCAACGCCACCAACGGCCTCGACACCGCATAGGCCAGCAACGCCAGCACCGCGGCCGCGAGCAGCGAGGCGGCGACGTTGACCAGCGGGCGAGTTTCCCGCCTCGCCGGCCCGGCCGCCGTGAGCGCCCGGGCCAACAGCAGTGGCAGCACACTGGCGCGCAGGATCAGCAGCCCCACGGCGACCACCCACAGATCGACCGAGCGCTGGTGCGCGGCCAGGACCGCGACCAGTGCGGCCAGGGCGACGCCCTGGGCGGCGAACATCCGAATGATCACCGAGAGTTCCCGGCGCCACAGCACCAACACCGCGCCCAGCAGCAGCCCGCCGCAGGCCAGATCCAGCAGCTGCACGTACAGCGTCTCGGTCATCGCGGCGGCATGCCCCCCATGTCCCGCTCCGGCGGGATTGTGGCTGCATGTGTGTGGGTCATGTCGGATCAGGCCAGGAAGAACGAGGCGGCGACGGCGAGCAGGGCCAGCAGGAACGACCCAGCCAAGAGTTCGGGTACCCGGAACAGTCGCAGTTTGGCCATAAACACCTCGGCGGCGGCCAGCGCGGCGCCCAGTACCCCCACCTTCACGACCAGAGCGAGTATCCCGACCGCGAGCGCGATCGGGGTGAGCTCGGTGGCGATACCCCACGGCAGGAAGAGGTTGGCCAGCAGCCCGAGGAACACGGCAAGCCGCGTCGCCGCGGCCAGCTCCACCAGGGCGAGGTCGGGTCCGGCGTACTCGAGCACCATGGCCTCGTGGACCATGGTCAGCTCCAGGTGGGTGGACGGGTTGTCCACCGGCAACCTGCCGGTTTCAGCGACCACCACGACGACCAGCGCGACCGCGGCGAGCAGGCTGACCGGGGACGCCACCCGGGCCGGGTCGTGCAGGGTGGCCGAGACGATGTCTGTCAGGTTGGTCGACCCGACCCGCACGGACAGCGCGAAGATCGCGACCAGCAGGGTGGGTTCGACCAGCGCGATGATGGTCATTTCCCGGCTGGCGCCCATTCCGCCGAACGCGGTGGCGGTGTCCAACCCGGCCAGCGCCAGCACAGTGGTGCCCATCGCGAGCAGGGCCACCACCGCGAACAGGTCGGAGATCACACCCAGTGCCGAGTCGGTGGTGACGAACGGGGCGGCGAGGGCGACCACCAGGGTGGTGGCCACCTGCGCTAGCGGCGCGGCGCGGAACATCTCGCTGGTGCCGGCCGGGGTGATCGCTTCCTTGCCGAACAGCTTGCGCAGGTCCCGCCACGGCTGGCCCACCCCGGCGCCAGCACGGCCCTCCAAATGGGCGCGGACCTGGCGCATCACCCCGACCAACACCGGTGATCCAGCCACGATCAGCACGGGCTGCGCGATCCCGCCGACCACCCCCAGCGCGGTCACCGGGTCACCGCCAACAGCAGCAGCAGGGCGCATACGGTGTAGAAGCCGTAGCCGAGGTAGCGGTGCACACTCCCGCTCGCCAACCCGCGTCCCGCTACACCCCAGGCGGCGACCGCCTTGAGGAGGGGCTGGTAGAGGCGCTGCTCGATCCGGTCGGGTACCCGGCGCCGGTATTCCACGGTGCGCACCAGGTAGCGGGACTCCTCGTGGTGATCGACATCGACGTCGGTTTCCGGGGCCACCACGTCGTCGAACACCCGCTGCAAGGGTTCGGCGAACGAGGTCGCGGTGTATTCCATCCGCGACGAGAGCGGCCCGCCACCGCAATCCCACAACCGCGCCACCCGCCGCGCCCCACCCACCCGACCGGCGGTGACCGCGCGTACCACACCGGCGGTGAGCAGGCTCGCGCCCAGCAGCGCCAGCACCAGCACCAGCGGCGACAGCGCCCCGGTCACCCCCACCAGCCGCAGGGTCACCACCCCCGCCGCGGCCCGCGCTGAACCCGACTCGCCGCCCACACCAGCGGCCGCGACCGCCGAGCCGATACCGGGCAGCACCACGCCAGGCAACACCGCCAACACCACAGACGCGGCAGCGGCCAGGCCCATGCCGGCCAGCATCAACGGCGGGCTCTCCCGGGCCTGCGCCGCGGCCTCGGTGCGCGGTTTGGCCAGGAACCCGACCCCGAAGGCTTTGATGAAGGTGGCCACCGCCAACCCGGCGGTCAACGCGACCGCGGCCACCGCCACCGGCATCGCGATCGCCGTCACCGTCGAGGTGACACCTCCAGAGCTGGGCAGCCCGTGGATCAGGGCTTGCAGCAGCAACCATTCGGAGACGAACGCGGTGCCCGGGGGCAGCGCCGAGGCGGCCAGCGCGCCCCACCCGAACAGCCCGGTCGTGATCGGCATGCCGGCGCGCAACCCGCCGAGGTTGTCCAGGTCACGGGTGCCGGTGGCGCGCAGCACCGACCCGGCGGCCAGGAACAGCAGCGATTTGAACGCCGCGTGGTTGATCACGTGCAGCAGCGCCGCGCCGAGTGCCAACCCGGCCAGCACCTGTTGACCGGCGGTGGCGAACAGGCCGGCCGCGCCGACCCCGACCAGCACCAGCCCCATGTTCTCCGTGGTGGACTGCCCCAACAGCCGTTTCAGGTCGGTGCTCATCGCCGCCTGCAAAATCCCGTACACCGCCGACACCGCACCCAGGGCCAGGACCAGCAGCCACCACCACCGAGGCCCGCCGCCGAGCAGATCCTGCCCGACCCGGATGATCCCGTAGATCCCGAGGTTGACCATGCCCGCGGACATCAGCGCGGAGACGTGGCTGGGTGCTTCGGGGTGCGCGCGGGCCAGCCAGGCGTGCAGCGGCACGATCCCGGCCTTGGAGCCGAACCCGATCAGCGTCGCCACGAACACCACGCCCGCCACCCAGGGGGGCATGGTGTGGGCGGCGCGGCGCAGCGCGGCGAACGAGTCATCGCCGGCGTGCGCGGCGAAAGTCAACAGCCCGGCCAGGATCGCCAGGAATCCCAGGTGGGTCATCACCGCGTACCAGCGCCCGGCGTCGGTCACCTCGTCGCGCTGGCGGTGCTCGGCCAGCACCAACAGCAGCGAGGTCAGCGCCATCAGCTCCCAGCACACCAACAACGTGCCCACGCTCGCGGCCGCCGGCACGACCAGCATGGCCGCCACGAACAGCGGGAACACCGCCTGCACCCCGCGCGATTCGAGCCCGTGGGAGCGGGTGTAGGAGATCGCGTACACCGATCCGGCGACCGCGACCGCGCCGGTCACCGCGATGAACAACCCACCCAAGGCGTCCAGCGTCCAGCTCACCCCCGACAGCGGCAACACACCCGGCAGCGTCACCGACATCGACTGGCCAGCCACCGCGGCGATCCCGGCCGCCACACCCGCCGCCCCGGTCAACGCGGTGCCCACACTCCCGACGACGGGACGCACCCGGGCCGGGGCCGCTGTCGCCACCAGCGCGGTGCACACCGCCAAAGCCCCGGCTGTACCCAGACCCGCCCCGGCTGTGTTGATGGCGGAGTTCATCGCCCGGTCAGCTTGCGCAGCCCCTCCACGATCGCCTCCGGACGGGGTGGGCAGCCGGCGATCTCCACATCCACCGGCACCACGTCCGACACCGGCCCGACCACCCCGTAGGCGCCGGCGAACACCCCGCGGTTGCGGGCGCAGTCCCCGACCGCCACCACCAACTTCGGCCCGGGCACCGCCTCGAACGTGCGCCGCAACGGAGCGGCCATGTTCCGGGTCACCACACCGGTCACCAACAACGCATCGGCGTGACGCGGTGAGGCCACCAGCCGCGCCCCGTACCGCTCGGCGTCATACACCGGCCCGAACGCCGAGCCGATCTCCACCTCACACCCGTTGCACGACCCGGCGTCGACATGGCGGATCTGCACCGAGCCGCCCAAAGCCACGGCGCTCTCGGGTCGAGGGCCGTGCGGGCGGTCGGGGGCCGGTTCCGCGACTCGACCGGTCCGGCGAATCTTGCGCCACAACCCGAGCACCAGCTAGCCCCACATTCTCGAGATGAAATGCCATGCCCTGCCTAGGTCCCGCCGGGACCAGCGGCCCGCCGGGGTCCGGTGGACACAGCGCCGAGCGGAGCGCCGACAGGGGTTTGCAGGTCTTCCAACAGCTCGATCTGGCCTGAGAGCACCCCGGTGAGGATCTGGCGGGCCACCGCCAGCAGCTGCGCGACGTGCGGGCTGGTCAGCGAGTAGAACACCGCCGAGCCTTCCTTGCGGGTGGTGACCAGCCCGGCCCGGCGCAGCACCGCCAGCTGCTGAGACAGGTTCGCCGACTCGATGCCCACCTCGGGCAGCATCTCCGAGACCGCGTGCTCCCGCTCCGACAACAACTCCAACACCCGAATCCGCGCGGGATGCCCCAGGGTTTTGAAGAACTCCGCCTTCAACTGGTAGAGGGGCCTGCTCGCCGACCCCCCTTCCCGTGCCACCGTCATGCCCCGCTCCGATCACACCGCCACGCGCACCCCGCTGGGCACTGCCTCGTGCCACAGCGGACGACGAGGTGTGACCACCCGGTTCAGTAGTTGCTAACCTTAGCAACTCTCTACACTGTGCGCTCCCGCGCGGGCCCTGTCCGTGACACGGCCGCGCCGCGCACCCTCAGTCGGAGGCGGGAGATGGGCGAGTCAACCGTGGCCGAGGTGATGAGCCGACACCTCATCACCGCCGAGCCCGACACCGGTTTCAAAGAACTCATCGCAACCGTGACCGCGCACGATCTGAGCGGGGTACCTGTGCTCGACGTCGCCGGTCGAGCTGTCGGAGTGGTCAGCGAACGCGACCTGTTGACCAAGCTGGAGTACCACGGCGGAACCGACCCCGCGCCACTGCTGCCCGGCTCCTTATGCCGGGCACGGTGGCGCAAATCCTGCGCACTCGTCGCCGGGGACCTGATGAGCTCGCCCGCGATCACCACCCCAGCCCACACCCCGGTCGGGGTCGCCGCGCACACCATGGCCACCCACCGGCTGTGCCTGCTGTGCGTCACCGACCACGCCGGGCATCTCATCGGTGTCCTCACCCGCGCCGACCTGCTGCGCCTGTACCTGCGAGCCGACGGTGTCATCCAAGCCGACATCGACGCCGCCATCGACACCTACCTCGACAGCGCCCTGGCCGAGACCATGCGAGCGCCGCACCGGGTCAGCGTCGAGGTCCACGACGCCATCGTCACCCTGCAGGGCACGGTCAACATGCACAGCACAGCCATCCACGCCGCACGCACCGCGCATCACGTCAGCGGGGTCATCGCCGTGCACAACCACATCCAGTTCGACATCGACGACCAGATAATCACCGGCATGTGACCAACAGGGCGCGGGGGCGAGCTGGGCGCGCTGCTTGCGCCGCCGGGTAAACCGCCTCCGTGACTCGTCAGCGATCCGACCCACCGGCAGCGGCGGACACCTAACACCGAGCCGTCTTTCACTTGCGAAGTTCTGTAAGTGCGAAGATGATTCATCCACGACCCGCAAAGAGGTCGTGGATATGTGGCGAGACGCGGGGAGCGATGAGCGAGTTCAGGACCCAGCTGCGGGGTCAGGTCGAACAAGCGCAGGCCGCGGTGCGCACCGCGTGGCGGAGCGGCAACGACGACGAGGCCGGCCGGTATGCCGCGCGGCTCGCGGAGTTGTTGGAGTTGGCCGGCCGCCACGGTGTGGACACCGCCGGTTGGGTGGACCCCGCGGTGCGCACCTTCGCCCAGGCCCACAACTGAGGTGCCCAGCCGCATGCCTAGCAGCGGTGTGGGTGAGTTGACCTCGCGGAGCGGATGAATGGGATGAGTGTTCCGGTGCCGGCCGGCCCTCAGGACGCGCCGGGGGCGCGCGTGGTAGCGGTCATCAGTGATGGCAGCGCCGATATGACCAGGCTGGCCGAGCCGCGCGGCGCGTTGGGGTTGGTGTTGCGCCGCTATGCCGCGCTGATCCGCGAGACGGCCGGGCTACCCACGCACGTGCTCACCCTGCAGGCCAGCGGCCCCGCCCGGTTCGCCAGCTTGTTTTCCGCCGCGCTGGGTGGGGTGGCCGATGAGGTGGCGGCGGTGTTCCTGCCGCACACCGACCCTGCCCGCGCCAGCCTGGTCGGGTCGAGCGGGACCGGGCCGCTGGTGGTCACCGAGCGCGATACCACAGCGATCGCGCTGACCGCGGAGTTGTGCACCACCCTGGCCGGCGCTGGCCGTACCCCCGCGGCCAGCCGGGTGGTGATCGCCGGCACGGAGCGCATGCCGATGCTGGCGGCGTTGTTGGTGGCCGCCGGGGTGGGTGATCTCACCGCGTGGCACGTCAGCGACGCGGCGGCTTTCCCGCTGCGGCGGGTCGCGGCCGAGGCCGATGTGGTGATCAATCTGCTCGGGGAGTTCCCGGCGATCGGCGCGATACGGGCCGATCACCCGGACCTGGTGGTGATCGTCCCCGACGTCAGGCGGGATCCGCTGCTGGTGCTGCCGGGCCTGCTGCGGGCCGCGGTCCTCGTTCCTGGCATCGAGTTGGATGTCGAGGTGGCCTATGGCGCCGCGTTGGCCCTGGTGATGGCCACCCCACCGCTGGCCACGCTGCCGCCGGGACCCGATCGCGAACTGGCCAACCAGGTCGCCGACGCGGTGATCTGGGCCCTGCCACCCGCCGCCCGACATCCCTCGGGACTACAACCCCGGCACCCCGGTCCCCACCTGCCGCGTCCCGACACCCACTGAGTTTGAACGCGCCCTGCCCGTGACGCACCCGTTTGGAGAACCCGTCATGCCCCCACCGCCGGCCGCCGCGGAATCCGTTGTGCCTGGTCTGGACCGAACCCCCACCACCCATCAGGGCGTACTGAGTTGGGTGCGTGAGGTCGCCGCGTTGACGACCCCGGATCGGGTGGTGTGGTGTGACGGCTCCGATGACGAGTGGCGGCGGTTGACCACCGGGCTGGTCCGCTCGGGCACGCTGGTTCGGCTGAGCAAGAAGCAGAACTCGTTCTGGGCCGCCTCGGACCCGGCCGATGTGGCGCGGGTGGAGGACCGGACCTTCATCTGCTCACGGCGCGAGGCCGATGCCGGGCCGACCAACAACTGGATGGACCCGCTGGACATGAAGGTCCTGATGACCGAGCACTACCGGGGCGCGATGGCCGGGCGGACCATGTACGTGATCCCGTTCTGCATGGGCCCGCTGGACGCGCCGGAGCCGAAACTGGGTGTGGAGATCACCGACTCGGCCTATGTGGTGCTCTCCATGCGGATCATGACCCGCATCGGCACCCCCGCCCTGAGCAGGTTCATCACCACCGACGGCGCGGAAGCACAGTTCGTCAAAGCGCTGCACTCGGTCGGAGCCCCGCTCAAACCCGGACAGCCGGATGTGGCGTGGCCACACAACCCCACCAAATACATCAGCCACTTCCCCGAACAGCGCACCATCTGGAGCTACGGCTCGGGCTACGGCGGCAACTCGCTGCTGGGCAAAAAATGCTACGCACTACGGATCGCCTCGGTGATGGCCCGCGACGAGGGCTGGCTAGCCGAACACATGCTCATCTTGAAACTCACCTCACCGCAACAGCGGGTCTACTACATCGCCGCCGCGTTCCCGTCGGCCTGCGGCAAAACAAACCTGGCGATGCTGCAACCCAGCGTGGCCGGCTGGAAAGCGGAAACCCTGGGCGATGACATCGCCTGGATGCGCCTGGGCGAGGACGGTCGGCTGTATGCGGTCAACCCGGAGTTCGGGTTCTTCGGCGTCGCGCCGGGCACCGGCCCGGCCACCAACCCGGTCGCCATGCAGACCGTCGAGCAGGGCAACTCGATCTTCACCAACGTGGGTTTGACCGATGACGGGGACGTGTGGTGGGAAGGCATGACCAACACACCCCCGGCGCACCTCACCGACTGGCAGAACCGCGACTGGACACCCGCCTCCCCCGAGCCGGCGGCGCACCCCAACTCCCGGTTCTGCACCCCCATCGCCCAGTGCCCGATCGTCGCGCCCGAGTGGCAGGACCCGGCCGGGGTGCCGATCTCGGCGATCCTATTCGGCGGCCGGCGCGCCAACACCATCCCGCTCGTGTGCCAGGCCCGCGACTGGCAACACGGGGTGTTCCTGGGCGCCACCCTCTCCTCGGAGACCACCGCCGCCGCGACCGGAGCGGTCGGTGTGGTGCGCCGCGACCCCATGGCGATGTTGCCGTTTCTTGGCTACCACGCCGCCGATTACCTGACCCACTGGTTGGCCATCGGCAAGAACGCCGACCACACAAAGCTGCCGAAGATCTTCGCCGTCAACTGGTTCCGCAAAAGCAGCGATAACCGGTTCCTGTGGCCCGGATACCGGGAGAACTCCCGCGTCCTGAAATGGATCATCCGCCGGCTAGAAGGAACCATCGGCGCCACCACCACCCCGATCGGGCAGGTGCCCACCCCCGCCGACCTCGACCTGACCGGGCTCGCGGTGGGCAACACCGACCTCACTGCCGACCTCACCGAGGCACTCGCGGTCAACCCCGACGAGTGGCGCACCGAACTCGGGCTGATCCAACAGTGGTTCCACACACTCGGCGAGCAACTCCCACCCGAGCTCGGCGACGAACTCTACGCACTACGTCAACGCCTCGGCGAAGCCTCAGCACGCTGAGCTGGTCATTCACCGCGACGTTCACCCGATGCCAGCCAAGGGACCACACACTCTAGGGATCAGTGGGAGTACCCATGCCGCCCTCTGACACGCCCACACGCCAGGTCGCACGAGGGGTGCCGCTGCGCCAACTCGTCTACGACGCCATCCTGGACATGATCGTGGAGCGCGACCTGCGCCCCGGCCAGCACCTGGTCGAGCACGAGCTGGCCGTCACGCTGGGGGTATCGCGGCAGCCGGTGCGCGAAGCCCTGCAATCGCTGCACGGCGACGGCTGGGTCGAGCTCCGCCCCTCGCTCGGCGCGTTCGTGCACGCCCCCACCATCGAGGAAGCCGACCAGCTGCTGGCGGTGCGCGCCCTGCTGGAGACCGAGTCCGCGCGGCTCGCCGCCACCCACGCCAGCCCGGCGCAGATCGAACACCTGCGCGAGCTGTGCGCCCAGGGCCTCGCCGCGCTCCAGACCGACGACCTGCCCGCCATGGTGACCGCCAACGCCAGACTGCACGCCGCCATCGCCCAATACGGCGGCAACCAGATACTGGTCGAGCTGGTCGGCCAGGTTGACCGGCGGGTCCGCTGGTACTACACCCCCATCGCCCGCGCCCGCGGCGAATCATCCTGGCGCGAACACACCGCCCTGATCGACGCCATCGAAGCCCACGACAGCGACCGGGCCGCCCACATCATGGGCGAGCACGCCGAACACACCCGCCACGCCTACCTGAACACCACGCCTACCTGAACACCAGTCACAAGCACGGACGAGAACCGTTCGAACGCGACTCGGCGTTTCGGCATGTCAACGCGGACAGGGTTCGGCCTTCGGGGGACATCGGTACCCAGAGGTGCAGATCCGAGTCACACTTGCCTGCCCAGACCCGACCCAGGCGGCTGATCAGAGAATCAGAGAAGACCATGAACATCATCGTTGAGTTCGATGACGGTCCCGAGCGTGGCACCGTACGGACCTTTCCGGAATGGGCCACGGCGCTGCCGAGCCTGATCTGGTGCGGTGAGCATTGGCCACGAATCGAGGCGACATACTGCCGCTTGGGCAACCAGCCCGACCCCCTGACCGGACACTGGCATTACCGGTTGGCTGCCTCTGATTGACCCCGGCCCGTCCACTCATGATCAACCGACGGCCACGAGCTTGGGTGGTCCGCGGGCTGATCGTCATGATCGTGCCCTGGTGCGGGAAGCGCGTCCAGCCCAGCCCTCCCGGCGATGTCCTGAGCGCGGCTGAGACCATCCGGCGAGGGGGTCGGAGAGCCGCGGTTCACCCTGTGATGTTCCGAGTAACCCCAGGCCGGTGAGCCCGCCGGCACTGGGGTGGGCGCCTATGGTGAACCGGTGACGCTTCAACGGCCGGGACCGCTGCGCTGGCTGTGGTATGCGCTCGGGGGTGGGCTGCCGCCCCGCTACCGGGAGTGGGTGTTGCGCGACGCTTCCCGTGACCGGTGGGTGCTGCGGCATTTCGTGCGTGCCTGCGTGCAAATGAGTCTGGTGGCCGTGCCGATCCTGCTGCTGGTGCCCGGCCCGCTGTGGGTGCGGGGATCCGCGCTGTTGCTGGGCGTGCTGGTCGGGCTGCAGTACGCGCTGTGGTTCGTGGATGGCTCGGTCGAGCGCCGAGTCCGCAAAGCCGGATATCCGCCCGGGGCAGCGCAAGCCGCCCGGGATGCTCTGCACGCCGAGGAGCGCGCGGCCGCGGCCGCCCGGTACGCGGCGCGCTACCGGTCCCCAAGCCCCTAGAACCTGACCGATCCAGCGCCCCGCGGAGCCGGAC
>Ga0137415_10004986_pt1 | contig 13122 bp, 10 predicted proteins | sample CZODoug3_1_1_16f_FD_183082 | JGI IMG/M metagenome (GOLD analysis project Ga0137415, IMG submission 183082) | Vadose zone soil fungal communities from Angelo Coast Range Reserve, California, USA - CZODoug3_1_1_16fungal (Hybrid Assembly) | ecosystem: Environmental > Terrestrial > Soil > Vadose... | reverse complement strand
GGTAGCGGGGACTACCCAGCAATGGAACCTGACCGTGCAACGCGAGTTGGGAAGGCAGTGGTTCGCCGAATTGGGATACGTCGGCACGAAGGGCACGCATTTGCGTTCGACGTACGACCCGGCGGAGGCCACTCTGGCATCGCCTCAGCACCCGGTCGTCATTCCCGGCGTGAACTGCGACGGGACTAAGGGCGCGGGGGCGCAATGCTCCATCGTTGATTCCACGGCGGAAAATGCGCCAGCACGGTCGCCATTTCTCGGGATTGGGCCAGCGAATTTCGAGGCGTTTGCGCCCAATTCCGATTCGCACTACCACTCCCTGCAGCTAACCGTGGGACACCACTATTCGAAGGGACTCTATTGGCAAAGCGCCTATACGTATTCGAAGGAGATCGACGACGTATCGAATGCGACTGTGTCGTTCGACACCCGCTTCAACGATCAGAAGATCGCCCGGGATTCGCGAGGGCTTGGCGACTTTGACCGGCGGCATCGCTTCGTGACCAGCGCGGTTTACCAGTTGCCGTTTTATGCGAAGGCCGAGGGGTGGAAGGGTACAGCGCTTGGCGGTTGGGAAGTCAGCGGCGTGCTTACGCTGCAGTCCGGGTTGCCGTTTACTCCGGTCGATTCCGCAGGCGGAAGCGCTTATTCCCTCAGCAGCCCGAATTTGGCGACGCCGACGTTTGCACCGGGGCGTAACTGCGGCAATGCCGTAACGCACGGCGGAGTTGAATCTCGGCTCGCCCACTGGGTGGATCCCAGCGCCTACCTGCCGGACGCGATCATTCCACTGTCCAGTGGGGCGCCTGGCGACGCCACTGGCTTCGGCAACGCGGGCCGCAATTGCGTCATCGGGCCTCCGCAGAAGAACATTGACTTCACCCTGGGCAAAATGTTCCGGCTGACCGAACGGCAGAATCTGCGGTTCCAGGCGGAGTTTTTCAACTTGTTTAACCACCCGTCGTTCGCGAATCCATCGGCGACGGACATCGAAAGCGCGAGCTCGTTCTCGCAGATCACGTCGGTTGTGGGGACGCCGCGGCTGATTCAGTTTTCGCTGAAATACTTGTTCTGATCGGGCCATGCGATTGAACGTTATGCTGCGGCTTCGACAAAAAGCAAGAGCGGCTACCTGAAGGTAGCCGCTACGGGAGGCCGGGCACCTACGACGCGCAGTTGGGTGAATTGCTCACGGGGCGATCATTCCGAGCAGGAATCTATGTACACTATTTTTGCATGGAAAACATAACCTTCCGTGCCGATAAGCGCCAGATTGAACAGGCGCGCCGGCTGGCCAAATCCCAGCAGAAGACGTTGAGCGGGCTGTTTCGTGAGTGGCTCGAACAATTTACGGCACAAAACAGCGGCGCGCAGGAATTCGACGCGTTGATGAAGCGCCTGAAGCATGTCCAGGCTGGACAGCGCTTCAGGAGGCACGAAATGAATGAGCGGTAAGTACTTTCTCAACGCCGTTGCCAAAAACAAGCGGTTTTTGCGGCAAGAGAAGAAGCTGGATTAGCAGAATTTGGTGGACGAGACCGGGATCGAACCGGCGACCTCATCGTTGCGAACGATGCGCTCTCCCAGCTGAGCTACTCGCCCACGAGTAGCGACGTAAGGAATTTTAGCAGAGTGGAAGAGAAGATTCCAACAAGGTAAGAATTCGTTGTGTGGCACATGGGTCGGGAAGCGGACGGCCTTGGAAGGCCGTCCCTACAGGGTGGACGGAACGATGGCAAAAAAAGAGCGCTGGCATAAAAGCCAGCGCTACATTGGATTGGTTGAACTCTGGGTAGTTTATGGCTGGTCGTGACCTGAGCCGTTGCGCTGGGCTACGACCTTGCGCGCATTTTCATAGAGGGCGCGGGCCTGGGGGATGGATTCGACGGCCTTTTGCACTTGCGGGTCGGCGGCGAGGAGGACTTTGTCGCCTTCCTGGGTGCCGTAGGCGGACATGAAAACTTCCTGCTTGATTTTGCGCTTGATCCAGTCGAGGTTGTCGGCGAACTCGACTTCGGTGTACTTCACGTTGTGCTTCGTAAGGTAGTTGCGGAATTCGCGGAGAACGTTGTCGTCCACTTCGAAGCTGTGCGTGATGACCGGCTTGGTGCCGAGATAATAGCGCGTGAAACCGGCAACACCCTGCTCGGCAGGATAGAGCACGTCTGCGCGGAACAACGTTTCCTGGAACTTGTCGTACTTGGGCGAGGGAACGATGATATCCGGCGTGATGCCGCCGCCACCGGTTACCTGACGGCCGCTATCGGTCTGGCGAATTTCCGACGGGTGCTCGGGGACCTTGCGTTCGTAGTGATATTCGTAAAGGGAGATGGACTTGTAGTCGCGCTGAATCAGGCGGCCGCTGGGGGTGTAATAACGCGCCGTGGTGAGAGCCAGGCCAGTGTTTTCGGAGAGAGGCTGAACGGTCTGCACGAGGCCCTTGCCGAAGGTGGTTTCGCCGACGACGAGGCCGCGGTCGTGGTCCTGAATGGCGCCAGAGACGATTTCCGCTGCGGATGCGGAGTTGTTGTTGACCAGGACGACGATAGGCACGTTCATGCCCTGATTACCGCGCACGGCGTAGAAGCGGCGCTCTGGCGCGCTGCGGCCGTGATAGGAAACGATGAGCTGGCCCTTTTCGAGAAACATGTCGCCGACGGCAACGGCTTCGTTGAGCAGGCCGCCGGGATTGCCACGAAGATCGAGGACCAGGCCGTCGAGTGAACTGGCGCCAAGTTGCTTCAGGGCGTCAGCAATTTCGCGGTCGGTCGTTTCGTTGAACTGGTTCAGCCGCATGTAGCCGATGCCGGGCTTGAGCATGGTGACGATGTCAACGGAGTGGCGGGGAATTTCGTCGCGCGTGACGGTGAAGACGAGCGGCTCCGTGAAGCCTTCGCGAGTTACCGTGATTTTTACTATCGTGCCTTTGGGACCTTTGAGGAGATCGGCGACTTCGCTGGTTGTGAGGCCGTCGGTGGACTTGTCGTCAACCTTGGCGATGACGTCGCCTGGGCGCAGTCCGGCGTTATAGGCAGGCGCGCCGACGTAGGGAGACATGACGACCGTGTGGTTCTCGCGGGGGGCGACCACCATGCCGACGCCGTAATACTTGCCGCGCTGATCCTCGCGCAGCAGGGCAAACTGGCGAGCGTCAAAGAAATTCGAGTGTGGGTCGAGTATCCGCAACATGCCGGGAATGGCGCCCTGGTACACGGCCTTGTCGGCGTCGACAGGGTCGGCGTAGTTGGCTTGGACGACCGAGAGAACGGTCGTGAAGTCATGGACGGCGGTTTGATAATCGTCCGTGTTCGCCGTAGTGGCTCGTACGGACGGCCCGTAGATGCCCCCGAGGATTCCAGAGATAAGGAGGACTACAACTACCAGGATCAGGCCACGACGTTCAGGATTCATGGACACCTCGCCCTTAGGGTAAAGCCCAGTATAACATGCAAAACGGAACTCTCGTTTGACACGATTGGCTGCCCTTTCTATGATGCAGACAGGGCGTTTTACGGCGCTTTTTACTTATGCTCAGCGTACCGCACATGATCGTGGTCTTTCTGGTGGTGCTGGTGGTGTTTGGCCCCCAGAAACTGCCGGAATTGGCCCGGACACTGGGGAAATTGATGGCGGAATTCCGCAAGGCGTCCACTGATTTCAAGGGCGCGTTTGAAGAGGAGATGCGGGACCTGGAGCGCCAAGCGCGGCTTGCCGAGGTTCGGAAGAAGACCGCGGAAGCGGAGAGTGCCGAGGCCAAGGCAAAAGGCCTGGAGTTGCCTGCGGCGTCGAGCGCGACCTCTGGCACGGAAACCCTCCCGGAAGCGGCTGCGGATTATCCGGCTGGGGACGGACCCATAGTAACGCCGGTGGCCGAAGCTGTTCCCCGGTTAGACGCACCGAACGGCGAAAGTGTAACCCCCTCCAAGGAAACCAAGACAGAAAGCAGCGCGACTGAAGCTCCCCCCGCCCATGACCAACAGCAGCCAGCCTGACAATTCCATCGCGGCACGACTGGAAGAGAGCGGCGGCCAGATGACTTTTTTTGAGCATCTGTCCGAACTGCGGAAGCGGATTATCAATTCACTTTATGCGATTGGGGCCGGGGCGTTCGTTGGGGTTTATCTGTCGAAGTATTTCATCAAGTGGATCACCGACCCAATCATCAAGGCACTGACGGATGCCAAGCTCAATCCTCATTTGTTTTATACGCACCCTGCCGGCTATCTGAATACGTACATTACGCTCGGCGTTTATCTCGGGATTGTCCTCGCGTCACCCGTTGTGCTCTACCAGATATGGCTTTTTGTGGCGCCGGCGCTTTACAAGCACGAGCGCAGCGCAGTGACGGGATTCCTGTTTTTCACGGTGCTGTTGTTTCTGACGGGAATTGCGTTCGGATATTTCGTCACGCTGCCGTATATCTTGCGATTCCTGGTGAGCTTTCAAGGGACCGCCGGGCCGATATCGCCGATGATTACGGTGAACGAATACTTCGACCTGGTGTTGCTGATTCTTTTGAGTTTGGGGATTGTGTTTGAATTGCCGATACTGATTTTTTTCCTGACCCTGTTTGGTGTCGTGACGCCGGGTTTTCTTTGGAAGAATTTTCGCTACGCCATTCTTGTGATTGCGGTGGTGGCGGCGATTGTTACTCCCACGCCGGATGCGATGACGATGCTGGTATTCATGATGCCGATGGTGGGTTTGTATTTTGTGGGCATCGCAGTTTCAGCCATTGTGATGCGGAAGAAGAGGAAGCGCCTGGAGGCGGAAAGCGCAGGGACGGCTGAATGAGCGTTTGGCGAAAAGGGTCGCGGATTTTTCTGTTAGGCGTGGTGTTCTTTTCGTGTTTGGCGCTGGGGTGCAAGTCGGGAGAGACCGCTTCGACAAATGGGGGCAGTGCTGCCAATGCCGGGCAGCCGCCATTCATGAGCGCTGTGGCAGGCGCGCCGCCGAAACCGGCCGATGAGGCGCCGCCCGCGGATAAGACTGGCGGATTCGACGGGAAACGCGCTTACGAGCAGGTGGTGAAGCAGTTGAGCTACGGGCCGCGTCCGGCGGGTTCGCCTGCGCTGGTAAAGCTGCAGGATTATCTGGAATCGGAACTGAAATCGTACGGCTGCACGGTGGAGACGGATTCCTTTTCGGCGGATACGCCGGCCGGGCGCCTGCCGATGAAAAATATTTTGGCGAAGATTCCGGGGCAGAAGCCGGGAATTATTTTGCTGGGAACGCATTACGACACGAAGCGGCTGGAGAATTTTGTCGGCGCGGACGACGCGGGGTCGTCCACGGGCGTGATGCTGGAAATTGCGCGATTGCTTTGCGCGCAGAAACAGCCGGGGAAGTACGCGGTGTGGATTGCGTTTTTCGACGGGGAAGAGGCGGTTAATCAGGTATGGGTGAACCCTGACAACCGTTACGGCAGCCGGCAGATGGCGGCGAAATTCGCGGTGGATGGCGACCTGCAAAAAATTAAGGCGTTCATTCTGGCGGACATTGTCGGTGGGCGCACCCCGCACTTTAAGCGGGACGGCGAGTCCACGAAGTGGCTGAAGGATATGGTTTGGAGCGTAGCCGAGCGGCTCGGGTACGGAAACGTGTTTGTGAAAGAAGCGACCGATTTTGGCGGCGACGATCATTATTCGTTCACACCCCGCCATGTCCCCTCGGTGGATATTATGGATCTGGATACGCAGAATGATGTGCCGTACTGGCATACGCCGCAGGATACGATCGACAAGATCAGCCCGAAGACGCTGGCGATTGTGGGGCACACTATCCTTGAATCCGTCAAGGAATTGCAGAAGAAATAGGTTTGTAGCTCAGACTTTTGGCTTGCCTGCGGCAAGCAGGGCCTGAGGGTTTCCCTTCCCACGGCAGGATTTGCAGGTGTTACGGACACCCTCACCCCTGAAGGGGTGAGGTACAGGTTCGCACTATTTGTCGTACTTGAACGATTTGTTCGGGTATGGCGGCGGTGGCGGAACTGGGCGCGGGTCCTTTTGGATTTCCTCCTGAAGATATTTGATTGCGGCATCGAGTTGCGCGTCGCTGCCCGCGAACGTGGCGTGCGGCAGATTGTCCACCACGACGTCGGGATCTACACCGTGGCCCTCGATAAGCCATTTGCCATCGGGGCCGTAGACGCCGATTTCGGCGGCGGAGGCGATTCCCTGATCAGCCAGGAAATTGCTGAAGGAAAGCCAAACTTCGCCACCCCACGTGCGCATGCCGATGATTTTGCCGAGATTCAGGCGGCGAATTCCTTCGCTGAAGGCTTCGCCATCGGAGGCGGTGTCCTGGTCACACAGCACAACGATGTGGCCGCGAAAAGCGTACTGCATGTTCCAAGTGGGATTTCCGATGCGCGGTTGCCAGTAAAACCAGGCTCTGCGAAGGAGTTTGGCCAGAATCCAGGAGTCGATGTTGCCGCCGTTGTTGTGGCGAACGTCGATGATCAGGCCCTGGCGGTCGAACACCGGATAAAAATCGCGCGCCCATTCGGCGATGTCGTCGGAACCCATGGCGCGAAGGTGGACGTAGCCGATGTGGTTTTGGGAGTCGGCTTCGACTTTGCGGCGGCGGGAATATTCCCATTCGGCGTAGCGCAGATTGCGTTCGTCGCGTTCGGAGATGGGAGTGACCAGGACTTCGCGCACCTGGCCAGCCGTCGATTTCACCTGTAGAAGCACTTTGCGCCCGGCTTTGCCGCGGAGCAGCACGCGTTCGTCGGAGACGCCGAGGACGTCAGTGCCGTCGATGCTCTGGATGATTTCGCCTTCGTGGACGAGAGAGTCGGGTCGCGCGAAAGGCGGCGCCTGATCCGGAAGATCGGGGTCGTGCAAGTAAATGTGTTCGACGGCGTCGCCGCCGTCCTTTTCGTCGCGGCGGAGCCTGGCGCCGAATGTTGCGATGTCCACGTGATCGCCCGGCTCGCGCGCGTCTCCGCCCACGACGAAAATATGCAGCGCGGAAAGTTCGCCGACCATTTGTGCGAGAAGATCGTTGAGTTCTTCGCGGTCGGCCACGCGATCCACCAACGGCATGTAGCGGTCGCGAACTTCGGTCCAATTCACGCCGTGCATGTTGCGGTCATAGAAATAATCGCGTTCGAGGCGCCAGGCATCCAGGAACATGCCGCGGAATTCGGCGCGCGGATTGGTGAGAATCGTCCAGCGTGCCATGTCGATCTTGGCCTTGCCGTAGGCCTTGGAATCGGAAAGAGTGGAGGGTTTGGCGTCGGAATCGAAGATCAGAAAATCGTGCTCCTTCCAGAGCAGGATTTTCTTGCGATCGCCGGAAATTTCGTAAGCATTGACGTCGGCAAGGATAGTCTCGGGCGCATCGCCTTTGTTGGCGATTTCCATACATTGCAGCGAGCGTTTCGGCGGGACATCTTCGTTGCGATCCAGCCAGCAAAGGCGCTTTTCCGTGGCTTGCAGGTGGGCGTAGTTTCCCGGCGGCACGGGGACTTCATTCAATCGAGCGGCAATGCCGGTGAAATCGATGTTGACGACGACGGGCGGGGCTTTTTTCTCGTCGCCAGCTTTCTTGTCATCGCCTGGTTTCTTGTTGTCCGCTTCTTTCTTGTCTTTTTCTTTCTTATCGGCGTCTTTCTTCTCGTCGTCTTTGGATGGTTTCTTTTCTTCGGTCTTTTCCGGCTTGTCGGGATGCAGTTCGTCCACGGGCGCAAAGGGAGAGCGCAGCCCGGGCGTGAGCGCGAGTTCGTAGACCTTCATCGAGCGATCGAAGAAGGGATCTGGCTGGCGGGAGCCCCAGGGCGCGCGAACGGTGGTTTTCAACATGCGATCGGAAAGGAAATAGAGCCACTTGCCGTCGGAACTCCAGGCTGGGTTGCCGCTGTTATAACGGTCGGAGGTGAGGACCTGGATTGCGCCGGTGTTTACGTTGAGGACTTTGATCTGGGAGAAGGTGTTGTTGGAGGTTTCGACATAAGCGAGCCACTGGCTGTCCGGCGACCAGGCGAGGTCGGAGAAATCGTCGTTCATGGATTGCGCGATGAGCTTGTCGGCTTTCGTTTTCAGATCCAGAAGCCAGAGTTGTTGGTCCTTGTTGCGATGGGCGAACCAATGTCCATCGGGAGAAGGAGCGCCATCCCAGCGGAGGACTTTCGCGTCTTTCGTGAGCTGCTCCGGCTTGCCGATACCGTTGGCGGGATATTTCCAGAATTCTGTTTCTCCACTAGCGGTGGAGATGGCGATGATGGATTTTCCGTCGGGGGTGTAGAGGGCTTTTCGGAAGCGAATGGAAGAATCGCCCGCGACTTTTACAGTGCGCCCGCTGGGCGCCGCCGGCAGGGTGAAAACCTCTCCGCGCGCGGTGAAGACGGCCGCGCTGCCGTCCGGCGCGATATCAGCCGCGGTGAGATAGTCGAGAGGCTTCTTGACCCAGTGGTCGCGGAGCTGGTCAAAATCGGAGACGAGCGTGATGGGGATGATCGCGTCTTGATTCGTTTTAAGGTCGAGCAGCCAGAGGTCGGCTCCGCATTGGTAGACGATGCGTTCATCGGAGAGGGAAGCGGATTGCACGTCAAAGCCGCGATGGTGAGTGAGCTGCTTCACGTCGCGGCCTTGCGAGTCCATGGAGAAGACGTTCATTGTGCCGTCGCGGTCTGTGAGGAAATAGACGCGGCCGTTCCAGAACATCGGATTGTGCGAAGTGCCGGCGTAATCGGAAGTCAGCGGCACGGCTTCGGAGCCGGAATCGTAACGCCAGATATTTTCGGCGGTGCCGCCCTGATAGCGCTTCGTGGAGCTTCCTTGCCACGGCAGGCGGGTGAAGAAAAGGGATTTTCCGTCGGGGGTGAATGAGCCTTCGGAAGATTGGGAGAGAGGAAAGATTTCGCGCCGGCCTTCGGCATCCACGGCGACGAGTTTGGGGTCGGGAAGGGTTGAGTAGCGGCGGGTACGGAAGAGGACGCGGCCGTCAGGAGTCCAGCCAGCAACGACAGCGCCGGCGTCCCAGGTGCGGCGTTGCGGTAAGCCGCCATCGACCGGCATGGTGTAGACGTCGACAGGGCCTTCATAGTCCGCGCTGAAAGCGACAGTTTTTCCGTCGGGAGAGATGGCTGCGTTGACTTCTTGCCCGGGGCTGGAAGTGAGGCGCCGCGCGGGGCCGCCCTTTGTGCTAACGGACCACAGATCGCCCTCCGCCGTGAAAATCACGGTTTCGCCGTGGATCGCTGGAAATCGGTAATAGCCGGGGCGCGTGGAGGAGGCGTTGTCTGCGCTCAGGGGCAGTGCGACAAGAAGCGCGGCAGCAGATGCAAGAATCCAAGTACGGCACAGCTTTGCATTTAAGAGAAACATATCGCAGGCGACTCCTGTCGTGCGCAGCGCCATAGTGTGAATGGGAGGATTGGCGGCTGGGCTGGCGAGAATGGAATATTTCAATACCGCCGGAAGCGCGGACAAGAATTCCGGCGGCAAAGAGTATACAACGCTCGGGAGGAAGCGCAGCGGGTTTGGTGAACTCCGCGCTTGTGCTACATTGAAATCACCCACACAAAGAGATGAAATCCACAAAGACAACGGCAAAGACAAAGGCCATCCTGGTTCGCGCCGCGACGGGAAAATATTCCGTGGTATGCAGGCGCGGGGCGTTGGAGCAGGCGCAGAAAGAGATCGCCCGGCTGGGGAAGTTTTCCAGCGTGCAGATTCTGTCGTCGCCACTGGTGTGGCATGCTTTGGAGAAGAAGATTCGCCAGGGCATTTCGGCGCGGCTCGCGCCGAATGTGCACTTATTTGACGACGCGGAATCGGAGAAAAATTTGCAGTCCGTCGAAGGCTTGGCGCAGTCACTGGTAAGCACGGAAGCGGACCGTCATGCGCTGGTGGTGGCCATTGGAGGCGGCGTGGTGGGAGACGTCGGGGGATTTGTGGCGGCGTCGTACCTGCGCGGAATTTCCGTGGTCCATGTGCCGACAACGCTGGTTGCGCAGGTGGACAGCGCGATTGGGGGGAAGACTGGCGTGAATCTTCCGGAAGGGAAGAACCTTCTGGGAGCGTTCTACCCGCCGCGATTGGTGCTGGCGGATCCCGAACTGCTGGCCACGTTACCCGAGCGGGAATTCCGAGGCGGGCTGGCGGAAGTGATCAAGTATGGGGTGATCGCGGACGCGACGCTCTTTGCGTTTCTGGAGAAGCAGATGGACGCCATCTTGCGCCGCGATACGGGCGCGCTGGAGCATGTGATCCGGCGCTCGATCGCGATCAAGGCGCAAGTGGTGAGCAAGGACGAGAAGGAGTCTGGCTTACGCGAGATTTTGAATTTTGGGCATACGTTTGGACATGCGCTGGAGTCGGTGACGCGCTACCGGCGATTCCAGCATGGCGAAGCAATCGCATGGGGAATGATGTGCGCGGCGCTGCTGGGGCATGAAGTTGCGGGAACGCCCGCGGACGTGGTGTCGCGAATCGTCGCACTTGTACGCCAGATCGGGCCACTGCCGCCGTGGCCGGACACCAAGCCGAAAGAGATTATCGAGGCGATGCGTTCGGACAAGAAAACGCGCGAGGGAAAGCTGCGGTTTGTGCTGGCGAAGAAACTTGGCCACGCCCGCACGTTTAACGACGTGCCGGAGAAAACCGTCGAGTGCGTTCTTCGGTTCGCGCCGCAAGTTTTCGTTAAGCCGATGGAGACGCTGGGAAAGTGCAATGGTTGAAGCCGGAACACTGCCGAAGGGGACCCAACCCGAGGGCGCCACCAGCGAGCAGGACGCTTCCAGGAAAGTGCGCGAGATGTTTACGCGGATCGCGCCGCGTTACGACCTGTTGAACCACCTGCTTTCCGGACAAATGGACAAGAGGTGGCGGGGGCGCACGGCGAGGGAACTTCGCCCGATTCTCGAGCGGGCCGATGCGCGGGTGCTGGACCTTTGCTGCGGGACCGGTGATTTGGCGTTTTCACTTGCTCGCAATGGCAAAGCACGGATTACCGGAGCGGACTTTTCGCACACCATGCTGGTGCGGGCAAGGGCAAAGGCCGTTGTGGAGGCGAATGGTTCCGCGCCGTTGCCGTTTTTCGAAGCGGATGCGTTGCGGTTGCCCTTTGCCGATGGTTCCTTCGACCTGGTAACTACGGCATTTGGTTTTCGGAATCTTGCGAACTATGAGGCGGGCTTGCGCGAGATGTTGCGCGTGCTGAAGCCAGGCGGAACGGTTGCGATCCTGGAGTTCACCGAGCCTGCGCCCGGATTCATCGGGGGTGCTTACCGGTTTTACTGCCAAAAGGTTTTGCCGAAGATCGGGGGACTGATCTCCGGAGATTCGGCCGCTTATGCCTACTTGCCGAAGTCTGTGGCGCGATTTTTCCATCCCAACGAATTGGCGGGGCTGATGCAGCAGGTTGGCTACGGCGACGTGCGCATTATTCTGATGATGCTCAAGTCTGTCGCGCTACACATCGCCGTTAAGTCAGCCTGATACTGAATTCCTGTTCCCGCACAACACCACCTGCAAAATTCCCGGTGAAATTTCAGCATCGTGGGCTATCCTGCACCGATGAATAATGGAATCCATGTGTTTGCCGGGAACATCTATAAGGTGGGCCTGATTCGCTACGTGGACGTGCCGCGCGAGGTATCGAAGAAGTTTGGGAGTTCACCGCATGTGCCGGTGATTGGAACGGTCGAAGGTGTTTCGGTTCGGACGACTCTCGTTTCGCGTGGAAAAGGTTCCTATCGCATGGCCATCCACGGGGATATCCGCAAGAAGTTGCGCGTGGATAGCGGGGCAGCTGTTGAGGTAGCGATTCAGCTGGACGAGGAATCGCGCGAACCGGAATTGCCGCCGGCTCTGGCGCTGGCGTTGCGGAATGCTCCGAAGGCGCAGCGGAGATTTCGCGGAATCACGACGGCGCTTCGACGGCAGATCGTGCGGTATCTGACGGCGGTGAAGTCACAAGAGACGCTGGAACGCCGCGTGAGCCGCTTTGTGGCGCGTTGGGAACGGGAAAATCCCATGAAAAAAGGGAAGGCGCGGAAGGCAAAGAGGGCCAAGAAAGCCAGCAAATAGCCGGTTTGGGACGCGTCTGGATTTGTGCGTATTGGAGTATTGACTGATACGACTAGCCTATTGTGGCAACACGAAAGGAGCCAGTAGTCTCAGCGGGACGGAAGATGGTCGGAAGGAGAGCCACGCCATGAACCGAACACAGACGGAATCGAGAGCCACGGACACGAGCGTGGCTGAACTGGCGCTGCGCGAACTGCAGGACCGCATCGAAGCCAGCGGCCTGGAATCCAGCTACGCGGAACTGGTCTGCGATTTGTGCGTGGGACAGGTTTCGCTCGAGAAGGCTTTTGGAGAGATTCACCAGAAGGCGATGGAGAAGATGGTGGAACTTCTGGACACGCGGATTCTGGAAGATGAGATCGCGCTGGAAGCATGCCTGGAAAAGATTGCGCAAGAGTCGGAACGTGTGGCGTGGAATGCGCTGGAACAGGGCACGGAGGCGCTTCGCGAAGGGCTTGCGATCCTCGAAGGTGGCGAGTCGCTGGGTGACGGCGGCTACGTAAATTAAGAATTACTCGGGCTTTCTGTTTTTTTGCCTTCGAAAAGGGACCGCTACAAAGGCTTCTTCTCACTGGGCCACCTGAAGGTGGCCGCTACGGAAGAGGTTGGATTAGACGCGCTTGAGGACGATGGCGGTGAGGTCGTCCATTTGCTTTGTGCCGCCGGCAAATCGCAAAACCTCTTGATGCAGGTTGGCGATAATTTCGGCCGCTGATTTCTCGCGCGCGGCGCGGATCGTTTGCCCGAGCCTCCCGTGTCCGAATTGCTCCTCGTGGGCATTCTCCCATTCAAAGAAACCGTCTGTGGCCAGGAGCAGAAGGTCGCCAGAGGCCATTTCCAGGCTGTGCGGTGGGTCTGACAGGAAAGCATCGGAGATGCCGAGGGGCAGACCGTGCGCCTCCATCATGTCGAAGCGGTCGTTCTTCAGCGTGTAGAGGAACAGCGGGGCGTGGCCGGCCGAGAGCAATTCCACGGTGGGGCTGTCGGCGCCGAAAATTGCCGCTACGAAGGTGATGAATCGGCCTTCTCGTACATCCGCTGCGACGGCGGAATTGATCTCTTCCATAGCCTTAAGAAACGAATC
>Ga0137415_10004985_pt1 | contig 13122 bp, 10 predicted proteins | sample CZODoug3_1_1_16f_FD_183082 | JGI IMG/M metagenome (GOLD analysis project Ga0137415, IMG submission 183082) | Vadose zone soil fungal communities from Angelo Coast Range Reserve, California, USA - CZODoug3_1_1_16fungal (Hybrid Assembly) | ecosystem: Environmental > Terrestrial > Soil > Vadose... | reverse complement strand
GGGGACGCGTAAGTCGGATGGGGTCCGTCGGCCGGTACATCTTTCGCACCACCTTGGGTGCGTTCCTGGTCATTTGCGCCAGCGTCACCGCGCTGATGTGGATCACGCAGGCATTGCGTGACATCGACCTGATGACCAATCAGGGCCAGAGCATCTTCGTCTTCATCGGCATCACCGGCCTGATCATTCCGCTGCTGGTCCAGATCATCGCGCCGATCGCCTTGATGATCGCGGTCGCGCACGTGCTCAACAAGCTCGGCAATGATTCCGAGCTCATCGTGATGAACGCGGCCGGACTGCCGCCGTGGATCATCTTCCGTCCCTTTCTGGCGGTCGGGATCGTCGTGTCACTGCTGGTCGCCGCGATCAGCACCTATGTCGCGCCCTGGGGATTGCGCGAGCTGCGCGACTGGGCGAACCAGGTGCGCGAGGATTTCGTCACCAACATCGTGCAGCCCGGCCGCTTCACCAGGCTCGAGGACCGCGTCACGCTGCACATCCGCGAGCGGCGGCCGAACGGGCAGTTGCTGGGCCTCCTGATCGACGATCAACGCGACCCGAAGGAGCGCGCGACCATCCTCGCCGAGCAGGGCGACATCGTGAAGAACGAGCGCGGCCTGTTCCTCGTGCTGGCGGCCGGCAGCGTGCAGCGCCATGAGACCGGACAGCGCGACCCTGCCCTCGTGCTCTTCGACCGCTATGCTTTCGACCTCTCGTCGCTCTCGGGCGGTCCGCGCAGCGTCAAGTATTCGACGCGCGAACGATATCTGTGGGAGCTCTTCAATCCGACCAAGACCGACAAGCAGTTCGTCGACGAACCCGATCAGATCCGCGCCGAGCTGCACGACCGGCTCACCTCCCCGCTCTATCCGCTCGCCTTCGTGGTCCTGACCTTCGCCTATCTCGGCCCACCCCGTACCACGCGGCAAGGCCGCACCATGTCGTTGATGGGAGCGATCAGCGCGGTGGCGGCGCTGCGCGGGTTGGGATTCGTGGGCATGATCGCGGGCGTGCATGCGCCGATCGCGCTCGCGCTTCCCTATCTCGCGCTGATCGCGACCTTCGTGCTGGGCTATTTCGCGATCTCGCGCAGCATCATCATCGAGCCGCCCGCCTTCATCGCCCAGGCCATCACCTCGCTGATGGAGCGCATCGCCCAGCGCACCGGCGCCCTGATGGGGCAATCGCCATGATCAGCGGAACGCTCTCGCGCTATTTCGGGATGCGCTTCCTCACCGCCGTGCTGGCGGTGTTCGCGGGAACGCTGGTGCTGACCGCGATGATCGATTTTCTCGAGATGCTGCGGCGTACCGCGGACGTCAAGGACGTCTCGGCGCTCGTCGTCGCCAAGATCTCGTTCTATCGCGTACCCTTCATCACCGAGCGCGTCATGCCCTTCGCGGTGCTGGTCGGCGCGATGTTCTGCTACCTGAACCTCTCGCGCCGGCTGGAGCTCGTGGTGGCGCGGGCCGCCGGCATCTCGGCCTGGCAATTCATCGCGCCCGCGCTCCTCGTCGCCGCCTTGATCGGCGTTGCGACCACCACGATCTACAATCCGATCTCCGCCAATCTGCGCGAGCAGTCGACGCGGCTCGAAGCCGAGATCTCCGGCAACCTGCGCAATGTCGGCCGGGACTTCTGGCTGCGCCAGCGCAGCGATGAAGGCCAGACTGTCATCAATGCCAAATCGAGCCGCCAGCAGGGAATTCAGCTCGGCGGCGTGAGCATCTTCCGCTTCGATCCCGCCGGCCATTTCCGCGACCGCATCGAGGCCAAGAGCGCGAGCCTCGAGCCCGGCTTCTGGCGGCTCGAAGAGCCGCGCTTCTATGCGAGCGGCGCGGGGCCGACCGAACACGAGACGTTCCGCCTCCCCACCACGCTCACGCCCGCACAGGTCGGCGAGAGCTTCGCGACCCCGGAGACCGTGCCGTTCTGGCAGCTGTCCTCATATATCGATCTCGCCGAGAATGCCGGGCTCGCCGCCGCCGGCTACCGGCTGCAGTACTATCAGCTCCTGGCGCAGCCCTTCTATCTCGTCGCCATGGTGATGCTGGCGGCCGCGGTCAGCCTGCGGTTCTTCCGCTTCGGCGGCGTGCAGAAGGTGGTGCTCGGCGGCATCTCCGCGGGCTTCATGCTGTTCGTCATGGCGAAGATCACCGGTGACCTGAGCAAGGCCGGGATGATGGCCCCGCTCGTGGCCGCGAGCCTGCCGCCGGGCCTGGGCGCGGTGACGGGCCTGATCGCACTGCTCTACCTGGAGGACGGCTGAATGGCGCAGCCCTCCTCTCGCCACAGGCTCGGGCATCGCCCCTCGCGGGGCGGCGCTTTGCTCGCTTTTGCGGCGGCAATGGCCTTGCTTGCCGGCTCGGCCGCCATCGCGCCGCTGCCGGCACAGGAGATGCTGAGCTTCCCGCCGCGGCCGAAGCCCGCGCCCAAGCCGCAGCGCCCCGAAGGCCAGCAGCAGCAGATGCTCGTGCGCGCCACCGAGATCGACTACGACTACACCAACGAGCGCGTCTCGGCGGTCGGCAATGTCCAGCTCTACTACGGCAACTCGACGCTCGAAGCCGACCGGGTGATCTACGACCAGAAGACCAAGCGCCTGCACGCCGAAGGCAACGTGACGCTGAGTGCGAATGACGGCACCGTCACCCATGCCCAGATCATGGATCTGAGCGACGACTATCGCGACGGCTTCGTGGATTCGCTCCGCATCGACGCGCCCGAGCAGACCCGCTTCGCGGCATCACGCGCGGAGCGCTCGGCGGGCAACTACACGATCTTCCACAACGGCACCTACACCGCCTGCGAGGCGTGCAAGGACGATCCCACCAAGCCGCCGAAGTGGCAGGTAAAGGCGATGCGGATCATCCACGACCAGAACGAGAAGATGCTGTACTTCGAGGACGCCAAGCTCGAATTCCTCGGCGTCCCGTTGGCCTATCTGCCGTACATGTCGGCGCCCGATCCGACGGTGAAGCGCAAGTCCGGCGTGCTGGTGCCGACTTTCGGCACCAGCACGGTCTACGGCGCCGCCTTCGCGGTACCTTATTATTGGGCGCTGGCGCCGGACTACGACGCGACCTTCACGCCGATGATCACGACCAGGCAGGGCCCGCTGCTGCAAGGCGAGTTCCGCCAACGGCTCATGGACGGATCCTATACGATCCGTGGATCGGGCATCTTCCAGCTCGACAAGAACGTGTTCATCCAGAACGGCACCCCGACGGCGGGCTATCGCGACTGGCGCGGCAGCATCGAGACGTCGGGCCAGTTCAATCTTTCGGACAAGTGGGTCTGGGGCTGGGACGGCACGCTGCTCTCGGACAAGACCTACCTGCAGGACTACGGCCTCTATCGGAACGCCCAGCTGGCGAGCCTGCTCAAGTCGACCCCCGACACCGCGCTGTCGCAGCTCTACATCTCAGGCCGCGGCGATCGCAGCTACTTCGACGCGCGCACGCTCTATTTCTTCGGCTTCTCGACCGCCGACGACCAGAAGCAGATTCCGTGGGTGCGGCCGGTGATCGATCATGACTATACCTTCAACCAGCCGATCTTCGGCGGCGAGCTCAGCTTCCGCAACAACCTGACCAGCATCTCCAGAGACACCGCCAACTTCGACGCGGTCACGCAGACCGCGTTCAACAACGGCCTCTGCCTTCCGACCAACGCCGACTCGGCGGTCAAGAATTCGACCAACTGTCTGCTGCGCGGCGTGCCCGGCGATTACACCCGCCTGTCGACGGAGTGGACGTGGAAGCGCACGGTGATCGACTCTTACGGGCAGATGTTCACCCCGTTCTTCAAGATGCGCGCCGATGTCGCCGACATGGACATCGCCAATCAGCCGGGCGTGTCGAACTACATCCCGATCGGGCACACCGACGTCGGGCGCGTCATGCCGACGGCCGGCCTCGAATATCGCTATCCGCTGATCAGCGTGGAGGCCTGGGGCACCCAGACGATCGAGCCGATCGGTCAGCTGATATTGCGCCCGAACGAGACCCAGGTGGGCAAGTTGCCCAACGAGGATGCGCAAAGCCTGATCTTCGACGATTCGAACCTGTTCAAGGTCGACAAGTTCTCCGGCTGGGACCGGGTCGAGGGTGGCGGCCGGGCCAACGTCGGCATCCAGTACACCGCGCAGTTCAACCGCGGCGGCAACGTCAACTTCCTGTTCGGGCAATCCTACCAGCTCTACGGGCAGAACTCGTTCGCACTCGCGAGCACGTCCAATACCGGCGTCGACAGCGGCCTCGACACCGCGCGCTCCGACTACGTCGCGCGCGCGTCCTACCAGCCGAACTCGACCTTCACGTTCACCTCGCGCTTCCGCATGCGCGAATCCGACTTCACCTTGCAGCGCACCGAACTCGAGGCGACCGCGAGCTTCGGCCGCTGGACGACCTCGATCATGTACGGCGACTATGCGGCGCAGCCCGAAATCGGCTTCCTCGACCGGCGCCAGGGCATTCTCGCCTCCGCCCGCTTCAAGGTGAACCCGAACTGGATGCTGCTCGGGGCGGCCCGGTACGACATCATCAACCACGAGCTCAGCCAGACGCAACTCGGGGTGGGCTATATCGACGACTGCCTCATCTTGGCCCTGAATTACATTACAGACTATGCTTACAGCGGCAGCTTGTCGGTCAACCATTCGTTCATGATGCAGGTGAGCTTGCGCACCCTTGGCGGCAATACCAGCGGCGGATCGAGCGTTTCTGCCCTCCCCGGCTCGAGCTCACGATAGCCGCAGGCGCCATCAAAGGCGCGGCCCCTGGATGACCACGCCGCGCCGAGATGCCGCTGCCGCAGGAGGAAAGGCGGGCGGCAACGAGAAGCGAACGGAGCGATGATGTTCGGAATCGGACCACTAGGCCGCAGGTTGTTGGCGATGCTGGTTGTCGCCATGCCGATGCTCGCCACCCCCCTTGCCACCCCCCTCCATGCCCAGCAGGTCGTCGTCATCGTCAACGGCGAGCCGATCACCGCGCTCGATATCGAGCAGCGCTCCAAGCTCATCCAGATGTCGTCGCAGGCGCACAAGGCCCCTGCCCGCCAGGAGGTCATCGACCAGCTGATCGACGAGAAGCTCAAGGTGAAAGAAGCCAAGAAATTCGGGCTCGAGATATCCGATTCAGAGGTCGACGGCGCCTTCGGCACGATGGCGAGCCGCATGCGAATGACCCCCGATCAGCTCACCCAGCAGCTCACGCGCGGGGGGCTGACCCCCGGCACCCTCAAATCCCGCATTCGCGCCGACATGGTCTGGCCGCAACTGGTGCGCGGACGATACCAGGCGAGCCTGCAGATCGGGGAAAAGGACCTCCTGACGGCGACGGACGCGAAATCCGACGATGTCGGCTACGATTACACCTTGCGTCCGATCCTGTTCATCGTCCCGCCGGGATCCCCGGAAACATTCATCGACGGGCGCAAGCGCGAGGCGGAAGGCCTGCGCGGCCGCTTTCAGGGCTGCGACGAGGGGATTGCCTTCGCCCGTGCGCTCAAGGACGTCGCGGTGCGCGACCAGGTCACGCGCAGCTCCGCTGACATTCCGGCCGAGCAGCGCAAGGTACTGGACGGCATCGAGGTCGGCCGCTTGACCGCTCCCGAAGTCACCAAATTCGGCGTCGAGATGTTTGCAGTCTGCGCCAAGAAGCAATCGTCGGCCGAAAACACGCCCGGCAAGCGCAAGGCGCGCGAATCCATCATGGCCGAGCGCTATGAGCAGCGCTCCAAGCAGTACCTGCAGGAAGTGCGTCGCGGCGCGATGATCGAATACAAGTAAGGCTGGCGCGATGCCGCAGCCATTGGCGCTGACGCTGGGCGAACCGGCCGGGATCGGACCCGACATTACTTTCGCGGCGTGGCGGCGGCGTGTGGCACACGACCTCCCGCCCTTCTATCTGCTCGCCGATCCGGATTTCATCGCCCGGCGCGCCCGCCAGATGGCGCCCGACCTCGACTTTGCCGTGGTCGAGCCCGAGGCCGCATCCAGCACGTTCCGGACCGCGCTGCCCGTGGTCGACATCGGCGTTGCGGTGAGCGCCGAGCCCGGCCGGCCCGACCAATCGAGCGCGCCGGCCGCGATCGCCGCCATTCGCCGGGCGGTGGCCGACGTCGGCGAAGGCCGCGCGCGCGCGATCGTGACCAATCCGATCGCCAAGAACGTTCTCTACCGCTCGGGTTTCGTCGAGCCCGGGCACACCGAATATCTCGCCCGGCTGTCGGCGGAAGCGACCGGCGTCCACGCCCATCCCGTGATGATGCTGTGGTCGCCCGAGCTCGCGGTGGTGCCGGTCACCATTCATCTGCTGCTCAAGGACGTGATCACCAGGCTCACCGGCGATCTCGTGGTCGAGACCGGCCGCATCGTCGCGCGCGACCTGCGTAACCGCTTCGGCATTGCGCAGCCGCGCCTCGCCGTAGCCGGGCTCAATCCGCATGCCGGCGAAGAAGGCGCGCTCGGCGACGAAGACATCACCGTGGTGCGCCCCGCGGTCGAGCGGCTCCGGGCGGAAGGCATCGACGCGCGCGGCCCGCTTCCCGCCGACACGCTGTTCCATGCGCAAGCGCGCGAGACCTATGACGCCGCGCTCGCGATGTATCACGACCAGGCGCTGATCCCGATCAAGACATTGGCCTTCGACCATGCCGTCAATGTCACGCTCGGACTGCCGTTCGTGCGCACCTCGCCCGACCACGGCACCGCCTTCGACATCGCCGGCACCGGGCGCGCCGATCCCGGCAGCCTGATCGCGGCGCTGCGGCTGGCGGCAAGGCTCGCGGATCGTGCCGAACCGCACCGGGCGGGCTGATGCCAAAATCCGCTCGAATCCCATGAACGCCGTCGACGACCTTCCGCCGCTGCGCGAGGTGATCCGTCGACACGATCTGCGAGCCAAGAAGTCGCTCGGCCAGAACTTCCTGCTCGATCTCAACCTCACGGGGCGCATCGCGCGCGCGGCCGGTCCGCTCGAAGGCGTGGACGTGGTCGAGATCGGCCCCGGCCCGGGCGGGCTGACCCGGGCGCTGCTGGCGCAGGGCGCAAGCCGGGTGATCGCGGTCGAGCGCGACGACCGCGCCCTGGCTGCGCTCGCCGAGATCGCCGCACGCTATCCCGGCCGCCTCGAGATCATCGCCGCCGACGCCATGGACTTCGATCCGCGCCCGCTCGTCGGCCGGGCGCCGACGCGGGTGGTGGCCAACCTGCCCTACAATATCGCGACGGCGCTGCTCGTCTCCTGGCTCACCACCGAGCCATGGCCGCCCTGGTACGACCGCCTGGTGCTGATGTTCCAGCGCGAGGTCGCGGAGCGCATCGTCGCCGTTCCCGGCTCCAAGAGCTATGGCCGCCTGTCCGTCCTCACGCGCTGGCGCTGCGAGGCACGCATCCTGTTCGACATCGCCCCCAGCGCCTTCGTGCCGCCGCCGAAGGTGACGTCGTCGCTGGTCGCCCTGGTGCCGCGCGCAAACCCCCTCGCCTGCGAGCGCGGCGCGCTCGAGCGGGTGACGCAAGCCGCGTTTGGTCAACGCCGCAAGATGCTGCGTCAGAGCCTGAAATCGCTCGGTCGCGATCCGTTGGGCCTGCTGGCGGCGGCGGGCATCGCGCCGACCGCCCGCGCCGAGGAAATCCCGATCGAAGGCTTCGTCGCGCTCGCCCGCGCGCTCGCAGCTGAAACGAGCTAACATCACCCGATGACCAAGCTCGTGCGCCAGTCGCTCACCGCGTTCGGCGCGTCGCTGTGCGAGACCGTCGGCGCGTGCCCGGACCCGCAAGGCACCGAGGTGCTCGTGCGCATTCATCGTTGCGGCGTGTGCCACTCGGATCTGCACATCCAGGATGGATATTTCGTTCTCGGGGAGGACAAGCGCCTCGATATCCGGAGCGGCCGTCCGCTCCCCTTCACGCTCGGTCACGAAATCGCGGGCGTGGTCGAGCGCGTGGGCGGAGCCGTCCGCGACGCGGCCATCGGCGACGCGGTCGCGGTCTATCCCTGGATCGGCTGCGGGACCTGCGCCGCATGCCGCCGGGGTGAAGAGAACATCTGCGCCGCATCGCGCTATCTCGGCGTCAATGTCGACGGCGGCTTTGCCTCCCACGTGCTGGTCCCGCATCCGCGCTACTTGCTCCCGCATGCACCGCTCGCCGCGGCGTTCGCGGCGACGCTGATGTGCTCGGGCCTGACCGCCTATGGCGCACTCAAGCGGCTCACGAAGGAGGCCGCGCTCGGCCCCCTGCTGCTCGTAGGCATGGGCGGCGTCGGCATGATGGGGCTTGCGCTGGCGCGCGGCCTGTTCGAGCGAGCGCCGCTGGTGGCCGACATCGATCCGGCCAAGCGCGCGGCGGCGCTGGCGGCAGGCGCGGCGGCGGCGTTCGATCCCGAGGACACCTCGGCGCGCAAGGCGATCATCGCAGCGACCGACGGCGGCGCCTACGGGGTCATCGACTTCGTCGGCTCCGAGCGTTCGCTCGGCTTCGCCACCGGAGCCCTCGCCAAGGGCGGCAAGGTCGTCGTCAGCGGGCTCATCGGCGGCACCATTGCCCTGCCGGTCGCGATGTTCGCCCTGAAAGCGTTCGCAATCGAGGGCAGCCAGACCGGTACGCTCGCCGAGGCGCGCGCGCTCATCGATCTCGTGCGCAGGCGCAAGCTCGAGGCCCCGCCGATCCGCGAGCGCCCGCTCGCGCAGGCGCAAGCGGCGCTCGACGCCCTGCGCGCCGGGCGGGTGGTCGGGCGCACCGTCCTGACCATGTAAGCGGCACGGCGGCGGTCACACGAAACATGGTTAACCGATTGTTAACGTATCGCGGCGCACGCTTCCTCGTTTCCCGCGGCAACGGAGCGGGTCATGACCCTGATGCGCAATGGAGGTGTAAGGCGTCTGTTGCTTTCCGGTGTTCTCTTGGCCGCCACGCTGTCGCTCGCCGGCGCCCACGGCCCGGCAGAATGGATCCAGCGCGGCGCCCACCGCAACGCCGCCGGTGAATTGTGCTGCGGCGAGCGCGACTGCGCGGAGATCGCCGACGAAGATGTCAGCATCACCGGCGCCGGCTATCTCGTGAGAAGCATCCGTGAGACGGTGCCGTTCAGCGAGACCCTGCCCTCGCCCGACGGTCATTTCTGGCGTTGCCAGTGGGGCGGCATGCGCAAGTGCTTCTTCGCCCCGCCGTCGAGTACGTGAGCTTGACAGCAACACCGTAGCCCGCAGGGAGCGGAGCGCAATGCGGGGCGGTCTCGCCACCCGGCGTGACCCCGGATTTCGCTGACGCTTCATCCGGGCTACGAATGGACCTATAGGTTGGCCTGCAGCCGGCGCACGAAGTCCGACAGGCCGGTCTGGCGCTCGCGCTTGAGCCGCTCGGCCGCCAGGATGGCGCGCACCTGTGCAAAGGCCTCATCGATCTCGCGGTTGATCACCACGTAGTCGTACTCGGCCCAGTGGCTCATCTCGTCGGCAGCCTTGGCCATGCGGGCGTGGATCACCTCGTCGGTGTCCTGCGCCCTGGTCCGCAGCCGCCCCTCGAGATCAGGGATCGACGGCGGCAGCACGAAAACGCTGACCAGATCGCGGGCCGCCTTCTCGCGCAATTGCTGGGTCCCCTGCCAGTCGATATCGAACAGCACGTCGCACCCGCGCACGAGCGCCGCATCGACGGGCGCCCGCGGCGTGCCGTAGCGATGGCCGAAGACCTCCGCCCATTCGAGCAGCTCGTTCTTCTTGACCATGGCTTCGAAGCGCGCGGTACCGATGAAATGATAGTCGCGGCCGTCGATCTCGCCCGGCCTTTGCTTGCGCGTCGTCACCGAGACCGAAAGCTCCACCCCCGGATCGGCGTCGAGCAGCTTGCGCGACAGCGTGGTCTTGCCCGCGCCCGAAGGCGACGAGAGCACCAGCATGAGCCCGCGCCGGGCGATGGCCTTCCGCTGCTGATCGCCGCTCGCCGTCATCGGCTCATTCCAGATTCTGCACCTGCTCGCGGAACTGCTCGACCACGCTCTTGAGCTCGAGCCCGATATTGGTGAGCTCGACCTCGTTCGACTTGGAGCACAGGGTGTTCGCTTCGCGATTGAGCTCCTGGGCGAGGAAATCGAGCCGGCGGCCTATTGCCCCGCCGTCGGCGATCAGCCGCCCTACCTGGGCAACGTGCGATGCGAGCCGGTCGAGCTCCTCGCGGATATCGGCCTTGCTGGCGATCAGGATCGCCTCCTGATGCAGGCGATCGGGATCGAAACGGGTGGTCGCATCGAGCAGCGTCGCCACCTGCTCGGCGATGCGCGCCTTGATCGCTTCCGGCTTGCGCCCCGGCGCGACCTCCGCCCGCGCTGCGAGCGCAGCGATCTCGCTTATGCGTTGCGTCAAGACCTGTCCCAGCGCCGCGCCCTCGCGCGCCCGCATGGCCGCAAGCTCGGCCAGCGCGGCACGAAAGCCGGCAATGACGGCGGCCTCGGCGGCGCGGCGATCATCCTCCCGCTCGTCCTCGTCGATCACCTCGATCACGCCTTTGAGCGACAAGATGCCGTCGAGCCGCGGCGCGGCCGCGTCGACGCGCCCGGCCAAGCCCTTGAGGGTGGCGAGCACCGCGTTGAGCACCGGCTCGTTGACGCGCACGACCGGGGTTACGCCCTCCCGCTCGACCGTCAACGTGCCATAGACCGTGCCGCGGGCAAGCACCAGCGCCGCGGCGACCCGCGCCGGGGTTTCGACCGCGTCCCAGCCCGGCGGCAACCGCAGACGCAGATCGAGCCCTTTGGCGTTGACGGACTTGAGCTCCCACGACCAGCTGTAGGCGCCGCTGACGCCGTGGCCACGTGCGAAGCCGGTCATGCTCGAGAGCGCCATCGGCCTCTACCCGTAGAAGAATCTTGGATGATAGAATCGGCCGCGACCTTAGCGGCGGGAACCTGGGGTCACAAGGGCGGGCAGCACCGCACCGATGGGCCTATTGCGTCGACCCCGTCGATTTCGCCGCGCCGCTCGCGCTGCGCTTGCCGCGCGTTGGGTTGGCTGGAGCCGCGCGCGTCGGCGGCGGACTGGTCGGCGCTTGGGCGTCGGGCGCCGTCGAAGCGCCGGGATCACCGCCATGCTCCATCACCCGCAGCCGGGCGACGTTCTTGAGGTGCTGATCGTAGGTCTCGGAGAAAACATGTCCGCCAGTGCCGTCGGCCACGAAGTAGAGCTCCTTCGTGCGCGCCGGGTTGGCGGCGGCCTCGATCGATGCGCGGCCGGGATTGGCGATCGGCCCAGGCGGCAGGCCGTCGATCAGGTAGGTGTTGTAGGGCGTGGGTTGCGCCAGCTCGCTCTTGGTGAGCGGATGGCCGAGCGAGCCCTTGCCGTAGACCAGACCGTAGATCACGGTCGGGTCGGTCTGCAGCTTCATCTTCTGCTTGAGCCGATTGGCGAACACGGCGGCGACCCGGGTGCGCTCTTCGGGCTTGCCGGTCTCCTTCTCGACGATCGAGGCCAAGATCACGAGCTGCTCCGGAGTCTTGAGCGGCAGATCGGGGTTATGGCGCTCCCACGCTTCCCGCACCAGCCGATCCTGCGCCTGGCGCATGCGCTGGATCATCTGCTCGCGCGTGAAGCCGCGGTTGAAATGATAGCTGTCGGGGAGAAGGCTGCCTTCCCGCGGAACGTCTTTGACGTTGCCGGAGAGGATATCGTCCTCGAGCAGCCGCGCGACGATCTGCTCGGACGTGAGCCCTTCCGGTACGGTGAAGGCATGCTGCACCACCTTGCCGTCGACGATCGTCTGCAGCACGTCGCGCACGCTGGCGTGCTTGGTAAAGACGTATTCGCCGGCCTTGAGCTCGGAGCGTGCCTTGAGCGCGAATACGCCGCCGACGAAGATCAGGCGGTGCTCGTCGATCACGCCTTCCTGCTTGAGCAGATCGGCGATCTCCATCATGCCCGAGCGCGGCGGGATATTGACCACCTTGTCCTCGGCCAGGGGACCGGGCGCCTCGAACCGGCTCTTGCCGACCACGGTCACGCCGCCGCCCACGATGAGCACCAGCAGCAGCAACGTGAAAATGGCATTGCCGACGATCACCAGCGGGTTGCGCGCACGCCGCGAAGGACGCGTGGCAGGCGAACGGGAGGGAAGCGGCACGTGGTCGGGCTCCAGGGCGGCGCGCGGGCTACGCGGCGTGATGCGTTTGGGCTCCGAGGGTGACACGAATGTGGACGGCTCCGAATCGCCTGACCCGAGCCCCGCGCGCGCCGGCGAAGCCGCCGCAGCCGCGACCTTAGCGGACCTCGCGCGGTCCGTCACAGGCGAATCGGGCTTGATCAGATTGGATTTGGTCAAATCAGGCCTGGTCAAATCGGGCCTGGTCGCAGCGGGCTTGGCGGGGTCGGATCTTGCCGGCGCGGGCGGGTTCGACGCAATCGCAGCCATGGCGCGGGCCGCGGCAGCCTCCGCGCTTCCTCTGCCGGGAGGGGTCGCTCTGGTCGCACTGGCGGCCGCCGAGGCCGACGGCGCAACCGTGGCCTTGGAGGCAGCCGCGGGCGTCGGAGCAGGCCGAGGCACCGCGTCGGTCGCGGGGAGCGGCGCCGGTTGAGGTAGGGCAGGCGCCGCGCTCTGCGGGTCGCTCGGCGATGGCGCGGGCGCGGCAGCCACCGGCACGGCAGCCACCGGCGCGGCGGACTCGCGTGCCGGCTCGTTGTTCACAGGCGGTGCGTTGTCGGAGCTCACCGCCTATACCCCAATTCAACGCCAACCATGGCCGCTACGACCCGCGTCTGTTGGCTTGGTTTCGACCCCGCGCCCGGTTGGCATGGGTGTGTCTGTTCTGCCGACTATTCTGCCGACCCCGGTCGAATTCCCAAGCGCAATTCGACGCCCGAACTGCTTCACATTAAACGGGAATATGGCCAAACGGCGGACGGCAGGGCACGAACCACAGAGGAATGGAACAACGCAACGGACGGCGAAAACTGTGCCTAGATCGGGATGACATTTCTTCGAATCGTCATCCCGCTCTACCTTCTTGCTGGAGCATGATCTTTTCCGAAAACCGGTGGCCCCGATCAAGTCGGGGCAGGCATGTTCGGGATCATGCTCTAGCCCGCCACCCGCCGGAACACCAACGAGGCATTCGTTCCGCCGAAACC
>Ga0137415_10004983_pt1 | contig 13123 bp, 13 predicted proteins | sample CZODoug3_1_1_16f_FD_183082 | JGI IMG/M metagenome (GOLD analysis project Ga0137415, IMG submission 183082) | Vadose zone soil fungal communities from Angelo Coast Range Reserve, California, USA - CZODoug3_1_1_16fungal (Hybrid Assembly) | ecosystem: Environmental > Terrestrial > Soil > Vadose... | reverse complement strand
CCGGCTGTGGGACGAGCACATCCATCTCCCCTCGCCGGTCGGTGGAACTGACCCGCGTGAACAAGAGGTCGCGCTCTATGCCTCGTGGGTTGGCAGCATGGTCGAGGTCGCCCTGCTCCGCGGAAGGCTCGACCCCAACCTCGGCAAGATGTTGGAAACGCGGCGGGCCGAAGGCAACGAGAGGATTTTCCGTGCCGCGGGCGACCTGGGCGAGCCGGTCCGGTCGTATGTTGCGCGGCTGATCGCGATCGAAGACCTGCTGGCAGAATTGCCCGTCAGATGATATGGCCCCTCCCGGGCCGCTTCGCGGCCCGACCTCCCCACCGAGTGGGGAGGATGGCTGCTTGGGTCGCGGCCGCGATCCTGATCGCCGCTTGCAATCAAGGAGCCGCGCCTGGGGCCGCGGGATCCGCCGCCTCCGGTGCGCGCGAGCTCGTCGCAGCGCCGGATTTCACCGACCAGCCATCGTTCGCGGACCGCAGCGGGCGCCTGCCGGTGCTGAGCCTGGAGAGCATGTTTCACCCCATCTACGTCGTGCCCAACGACCCAAGCCGCATCCGCACGCTGCTCGTTACCGGCGACGTGATCCCTGCGCGGGGCGTGAACTACTACGCGACGTCGCGTCACGACTTCTTGTGGCCTTTCCGCCCGACCGCGGACTACACCAAGAACGCCGACATCACGTACATCAACCTCGAATCCCCACTGTTCGCGGGATGTCCTGTCGTCGCCACTGCGACCTTCACCTTCTGCGGCGACGCCCGCTTCATCAACGGTTTGAACTTGATGGGCGCGAAGGTCGCCAACCTGGCGAACAACCATCTCTCCAACTACGGGGCGGAGGGGATCAACCTGACCGACAAGCTGCTCCACGACAACGGCATCCAGACCTCCGGTCTGGGTCCGGTCGCGGTGATCGACGTTCGCGGGATCAAGTTCGGTTTCGTCGGGTTCAACGGGGTGGGTCGCGCGATCGACAAAGAGGGGCTGCGGTTGGGCATCGCCCGCGCGCGCGAGCTCGCGGACATCGTGGTCGTTCAGTTTCACTGGGGCAAGGAGTACGAGCGCCAGCCGCTCGCGGATCCGCATGTGCCGACTCCAGACGATCCGGTCGCGGTCGGCCACGCCGCGATCGACTGGGGAGCGGACATCGTGATCGGCAACCATCCCCACTGGTACCAGGGGATTGAGATCTATCACGGCAAGCTGATCACCTACGCGCACGGGAACTTCGTTTTCGACCAGATGTGGTCGGAGGAGACGCGAGAGGGCGTGATCGGGACCTACACCTTTTACGGCAAGCAGCTGGTCGCGGCGAAGTGGAAGGCAGTTCGCATCTACGACTACGGACAGCCGGTTTTCATGAACGCGCCGGACTCGGCCACGGCGCTGCAGACGATGGAGGCCGCGAGCGACCAGCTCGCCACGCGGCTGCACGAACCGACCACAGTCCCGATACCCGCGATGCCGCCTTCACCGGTTTACGCGCCGGAGCACGCGCCCACTTAGGTAGACTGCGCAGAACTCAACCAGGGGGTCCTACCGTCGCAGCTTACGTTCCAGAACCAGGGATCTCTCGCTCGCGGGCGCGGCGCCGGAGACGGCGTGAGCGCTTCACGTTTTTCGTTTCCCTCGCGGTCATCGTCGCTGCGGTGCTGACCACGGTCTACGTGGCGCGGACGCGAACCGCGCCGTTCCTGTTCAATCTGCAAAGCGCCTCCGCGCCGGCCGCCAAGCAGTTCGACCATTTCGAGTTCTCGAACTACTGGCTCGCCACCCACGGCCAGCCTCAGCTCGCGATTCACGGGCAGGCGGCTTACCTGGTCGACCTCGACGCGCGACAGGTCTTGTGGCAGCGCGACGCCGAGTCGTCCCGCGCTCCCGCCAGCCTGACCAAGCTGGTCACAGCGATGGTCGCCCTCGACGACGCGGGCTCGCTGGACCGGACGGTCGAGGTGACCAAAGAGGCAACCCAGGTCATCCCGAGCGTCATGGGCCTGACGCCAGGCGAGCGCGTGACGGTGCGCGATCTGATGTACGGGCTGTTCCTCGATTCCGGCAACGACGCGGCTGAGGCTCTTGCGACCGGCATCGTGCCGCGCGACCGCTTCGTGCGCCAGATGAACCAGAAGGCGAAGAGTATCGGGCTGACGGACAGTCATTTCGTGACGCCCAGCGGGCTCGACGCGCCGGGACACGGAATGTCCGCGCACGACCTCGCCCACACGGCGGCCTATTTCGACACCTACTACCCGCAGCTCACGGAAATCGCCGCCACGAAGGACATCTCGATCGCGGCTACCGCGGCACACAAAGCGTTTCATCCTCACAACCTGAACCGCCTGCTGTGGAGCTACCCGGGCGCGACGGGGTTGAAGACCGGGCTCACCGAGAACGCCGGGGGCTGCATGCTCGCGACGGCGACCCGGGACGGCCGCCACCTGATCGCGGTCGTGCTCAACGCGACGTTGCACTCCACCGAGGACGCGACGTTGCTGCTGAATTACGGGTTTTCGGTGCACCCAAAACGCTCGATCGGGCCGTTCGCCGCCTCGGGCTAGACTCTCGAACGTGGCTCGGTTGAAGGGGCTGTCGGCCCTCGAGGTGCTGGATTCGCGCGGCAATCCGACTGTGGCCGTCACCGCGTACACCGACAAGGGGAGCGGGCGCGCGATCGTGCCCTCGGGTGCGTCCACCGGCGTGCATGAGGCAGTTGAGCTGCGTGATGGCGACCCGAAGCGTTATGGCGGCAAGGGGGTCATGAAAGCGGTCGGCAACGTGGAGGGTGAAATCGCTCGCCGCCTGCGCGATTTCGATGTCACGGACCAGCGCACCCTCGACGAGGCCCTCATCGAGCTCGACGGCACGCCCAACAAGTCGCGGCTGGGCGCCAACGCGATCCTCGGCGTATCGCTGGCGGTTGCGCACGCGGCTGCCCAGGCGAAAGGGGTTCCGCTTTTCCGTTATCTCGGCGGCGAGGGCGCATCGCTGCTGCCTCTTCCGATGGCCAACATCCTGAACGGCGGCGCGCACGCGGACACTTCCGTCGACCTGCAAGAGTTCATGGTCTGCCCCGTGGGCGCGCCGCGATTCAGCGAGGCGATGCGGGCGGTGGCGGAGGTATATCACGCGCTCAAGGGAGTGCTCAAATCTCAAGGCCTGGCGACCGGAGTGGGGGACGAGGGCGGATTCGCTCCTCAGCTGCGCTCCAACGAAGACGCGCTGAAGCTCATCGTCGAAGCGATCGAGAAGGCCGGCTATGAGCCGGGCAAGGACGTCGCCATCGCCCTGGACCCGGCGGCCAGCGAGTTTTTCAAAGACGGCAAGTACAACCTGAAAGGTGAGGGCCGCTCGCTGGACGCGGATGCGCTGGTCAATTTGTATCGGGAGTGGACCGGGCGCTATCCGATCGTCTCAATCGAGGACGGCATGGCCGAGGACGACTGGGAGGGATGGAAGCGCCTCACCGACGCGGTCGGCGACAAAGTGCAGCTTGTCGGCGACGACCTGTTCGTGACGAACGTCAAGCGCTTGAAGCAAGGCATCGATCGGGGCGTCGCGAACTCGATCCTGATCAAGGTGAATCAGATCGGGACCCTCACCGAAACCCTCGATGCGATCGACCTCGCCCGGCAGGCGGGCTACAGCGCCGTCATCTCGCACCGCTCCGGTGAGACGGAGGACACGACGATCGCCGACCTCGTGGTGGCGACGGGCGCGGGGATGATCAAGACCGGAGCCCCTGCCCGGTCCGAGCGTGTCGCGAAATACAACCGCCTGCTGCGGATCGAAGCCGAGCTCGGCGAGGCAGCCGTTTACGCCGGCCGCACCCGGTTGAGAGGCTAAGGTGGCCCACTGATGAAACCGGCGTCGCGAGCCGTTCACGCGGGCCGCGACCTGGGCGCGCGAAGTCCGCTGGCGCCTGACCTGAGCCCGGCGGCGGTACACGTCTTCACCGACCTCGAGGACTACGAGGCGGTCGCGAGCGGCGAAAAACCCGGCCACTTCTACGGACGCAACTCGAACAGCAACCGCGAGATGCTCGAGCGGGCGGTTGCCGAGCTGGAGGGCGGCCAGGCAGGCGTCGCCACGGCCTCGGGCATGGCCGCGCTCCATGGCGCAATCCTCGCTCTCGCGCCGAAGCCGACGACCATCGTCGCCACGCGCGAGCTCTACGGCGGCACCTCCGCGCTTCTGCGCCAGGACCTCGAGCCGGCCGGATACGAGATTCACTTCGTCGACCTGACAGACCTCGACGCCGTTCGCCGCGCCATTGGCGACGCCGGTCTGGTCATCGCCGAGACGATCACCAACCCGCTGTGCCGCGTGGCCGACCTGGCGGCGATCGCCGCGATGGCCCGTGAGCGGGGGGTGCCCTTCCTGGTCGACAACACTTTTGCCACCCCGCTCCTGTGCCGGCCGCTCGACCTGGGTGCGACGGCGGTCATGCACAGCGCAACCAAATACCTGGGTGGGCACTCGGACTTGGTGGCGGGCGTGATCGTGGGCGACGCCTTGACGATGGGCGTTGCGCGGGCACGAGCGAGCCGCACCGGCACGCCCCTTGGTCCGTTCGATGCGTGGCTGGCCCTGCGTGGCTTGCGGACGCTCGACGTCCGGATGCGCCGCCACAGCGAGAACGCCCTGATCCTTGCGCGCGCGATGCGCTCCCTAGCGGGCGTCGCGCGGGTCCACCACCCGCTGCTCGAAGACTCGCCTTCCTACCCGGTGGCGCGCCGGCTCATGCCGAACGGCTCGGGCGGGATGATGGCGTTCGACCTCGAGGGCGGCCGCGCAGCGGTCCAGCGGATGATCAAGCGATTCTCGTTGGCGACCTTCGCCGCAAGTCTTGGCGGCGTCGAGACGACGATCAGCTACCCGGAGATCACGTCCCACCGCTCAATGAGCTCGGAGGAGCGCGCGGAGCTTGGCGTCGGTCCCGGCACGGTGCGCGTGTCGGTCGGCATCGAAGACCCGGCCGATATCGTCGCCGACTTCACCCAGGCCCTGTCCTGACGCTTGAGCGCTTACACGCTGCTGCAGCTGGTCGAGGTCGCGGTGTTCGCGGTGATTGTGCTGATCGGGGTGTTGGCCCAATCGGCGCCGGTGACGTTGTTGGGCGCCGGGTTCCTGATGGGCAAGGCGATCCTGAACGTCCTGGCCCCGGAGGGTGGCTCCGTGTACCGCCGCTCGGTGATCGCTTACACGGTGGCGGGGATCTTCGTCCTGGGCGGCATCGTCGCGTACCACTTCGTGGGCTGACTGCCCTCCCCATTCATGGGGAGGGTGACCCGGGCCGCACTGCGGCCCCGGTCGGGTGGGGCTCCTTCCTATCCTTTGTTGAACATGCGCACGACTGGCACGCCTGGAATCACGCGACTCGTCGGCAACACGCCTTTACTGCGCGTGCGCCTGTTCGAGCGCGAGTTTCCCAACGTCGAGGTCTACGCGAAGGCCGAGTGGTTCAACCCCGGCGGCTCGGTCAAGGACCGCGCGGCCCTCTCGATGATCGAGGACGGCGAGCGACGCGGCGCGCTAACGCCCGACAAGACAATCATCGACTCGACATCGGGGAACACCGGAATCGCGTACGCGCTGATCGGCGCGGCGAAGGGATACCGGGTGAAGCTCGTGATGCCCGGCAACGTCAGCGCCGAGCGCAAGGCGCTGGTCACGGCGTTCGGCGCCGAGATCGTCTACAGCGACGCGGGCGAGGGATCAGACGGGGCGATTCTCAAAGTTCGCGAGATAGTTGCCGCAGACCCTGAGCACTACTTCTATCCCGACCAGTACTCGAACCCGGCCAACGCTCGCGCTCACTACGAAGGCACCGCGGTGGAGATCCTCGAGCAGAGCGCCGGACGAATCACGCATTTCGTCGCGGGGCTGGGCACGACCGGGACGTTCGTCGGCACGTCTCGGCGCCTGAAGGAACACGACGCCTCGATCAGGACGATCGCCGTGGAGCCGGAGGATTCGTTCCACGGCCTGGAAGGCTTGAAGTACCTGCCGACGGCGATCGTGCCGAAGATCTGGGATCCCACGGTGGCTGATGAGATCTGGGGTTGTCCGACCGAACCGGCCTACGACCTGGCGCGCACCGTCGCGCGAACCGAGGGATTGCTCGTCGGCCACTCGAGCGGCGCGGCGCTTTGGGCGGTACGCAAGCTCGCAGAAAGGATTCGCGAGGGTGTCGTGGTCACTGTCTTTCCCGACTCAGGCGACCGCTATCTATCTACCGGGTTGTACGGAACCACCAAACGGTGAAGATCAACGGCGAGGCGCTCGACGCGATTCGAGCTCACGGCGCGGAAGGTTATCCGCACGAGATCTGCGGCATCATGGTCGGCCCGCGCGGCGACGGCGAGGTGACCGAGGTGAAACGTGCGCGCAACATCGTCGTCGACCGGGCGCGCGACCGCTACGAGATCGATCCACGCGACCACATCCGGATCCAGCGCGAGGCTGACGCCGCCGGCCTCGACATCGTCGGCTACTACCACAGCCACCCCGACCATCCCGCCCAGGCGTCGCGATTCGACACCGAGCGCGCGTGGGCGGGTTACGTGTATCTCATCGTGGCGGTCCATGACGGCAAGCCAATCGACGCCAACGCTTTCGTGGCGGAGAAAGATGGAGGTCCGTTTCACCCGGAGCCGTTGGAGGTCGTCTAGTGGCGCGACCCATCGTGGCGATCGTGGGGCGGCCCAACGTCGGCAAGTCGACTCTTTTCAACCGGATGATCGGCCAGAGGAAAGCGATCGTCGATGCGACGTCGGGCTTGACCCGCGACCGCCTGTACGGCGTTGCGGAATGGCGGGGACGCGAGTTCTCCGTGGTCGATACCGCGGGCCTTGACCTGGACACCGCCAAAGATGCGTCCCGCGCCGCGATCGAAGCGCAGACCCAGGTCGCCATCGACCAGGCGGACGTGATCATCCTGCTGCTCGACGTGCGGCAGGGACTCACCGCGATCGACCGCGACATCGCCCAGATGCTGCGCGGTGGAATGCAGCCCCATCCGGCCGGCCGCTCCGCGGCGGGCCGACTTCCCCGCAAGCGGGGAAGAGTGGTCGTAGTGGCGAACAAGGCGGACTCGCCCACGGAGCGTCACTTCGCGCATGAGCTGCTCGAGCTGGGATTCGATGAACCCTCCCTCGTTTCGGCCCAGCACGGCCTGGGAGTGGGGGAGCTGCTCGATCGCTTGCTCGAGGCGCTGCCCGAGCCCGAGGTCACGTCACCTAGCGAACAAGGCGCGGATCGGCTCGCGATCATCGGCCGGCCGAACGTCGGTAAGTCGTCGCTGCTCAACACGCTGCTTGGCGACGAGCGGGCGTTGGTCAGCCCGACGCCCGGCACGACTCGCGACCCGACCGACACCGAGCTCATATTCGACGGCGTGCCGGTCGTCCTCATCGACACGGCGGGAATCCGCCGCAAGTCATCGAGCCGGGACCGGCTCGAGCGATACAGCCTGCTGCGAGGCATCCACGCCATGGAGCGATCTGACGCGGTGCTCCTGGTGATCGACGCGTCTGCCGGCGTGCTGGCCCAGGACCAGCACGTGGCCGGATACGCGCTCGAAGCAGGGAGGGGCCTTGTCATCGTGGTCAACAAGATCGACCTGGTCGAGGCGGCCGAGCGCAAGCCGGCCCACTGGCGAAAGATGCTGGCGGGCAAATTCAAGTTCGCCAGCTTCGCGCCGGTGGTCACGGTTTCCGCCAAGACGAGGGAAGGCATCGGGACGCTCCTGCCGACAGCGCTTGAAGTCGTCGGCCACCGCCGGATCAAGATGCCCCCGAACGAGCTGAACCGGGTCCTGCGGGAGGCTTTCCTCGAGCACCCGCCTCCCAGCTTCAAAGGGCGGCGGCTCAAGCTCACCTACGCCACGCAGGCGGCGGGGGAGACCCCGACCGTGGTGCTGTTTGTCAACGACACGGGCCTGCTGCACTTCTCTTACCGGCGCTACCTGGAAAAGAAGGTCCGCGATCGCTTCGGCCTCATCGGTAACCCGCTGAAGCTGGTGCTGCGCGCCGAAGAGGGGCGCAGGTCGAAGCCTCGAGCTGCAAAGGCCCCATCCGGCCGGGCTCGCAAAGGCGCCGGACCGAATTCCCCATAAATGGGGAGACCCCTTTACATTTCGCTCACATGTGTAAAACAACGGCTTGACGCCGCCGGTGATCAATTGACGGCATGGCCGGAGCGATGAGCTCGAAGATCCTCGTTGTTGACGACGAGAAGCACATCCTCGAGCTGGCGCGCCTCTACCTCACACGCGAGGGCTACGAGGTCGAGGGGGTGGGGGATGGCGCGCAGGCTGTGGCCAAGTTCACCCAGGTCAAACCCGACCTGGTGATCCTCGACATCATGCTGCCGGGGGTCGATGGCCTGACCATCTGCAAGGAGATCCGCCAGCAGAGCCAGGTGCCGATCATCATGCTCACCGCGCGCGACGAGGTGACCGACAAGGTGGTCGGCCTGGAGGTCGGCGCCGACGACTACCTCACCAAGCCGTTCCACCCGCAGGAGCTGGTGGCGCGCGCCAAGGCGCTGCTGAGGCGGGCGAGGACCGAGCCGGACCAGCCCAAGCTCGTCCGCGCCGGCAAGCTCGAGGTCGACATCGACCGGCACGAGGTGCGTTACGGTGTCGAGCGCGTGCAGCTCCGGCCCAAGGAGTTCGACCTGCTCGCGCTGCTCGCGCGGCATCCCGGACGCGTGTTCCAGCGCAGCGAGCTGCTCGACCTCGTTTGGGGCTACGACTTCCCCGGCTACACCCGCACGGTGGACGTGCATGTGCAGCAGCTGCGCGAGAAGCTCGCGATGGCCAAGATCACCGATCCGAGCATTCAGACCGTCTGGGGCGTCGGCTATCGGTTGGAGCTGGCAGGCAGCTGAACCTGCGGCTCCGCCTCCTCGCCGCGGCCGCGGGCATCGTCGCCGTCAGCCTGCTCCTGGCGGGCGCGCTGACGTGGGTTTTCGTGCGCGACCTCGAGTTCCAGGCCACGCAGGCACAGCTCCAGCGAAACGTCCTCACCGTGACGGCGCAGGTGAGACGTCACGAATGCTTCAATCAACCGCCCCAGGTCTCACCGCCGGCCACCTGCCCGCGACCTGGTCTCGACACGCCGAGCGATTTTCTTGATCGGCTCAACAACCTGGTCGTGCCGAACCTCAGCGGGAACCGGCTCTTGCTGCTGCGGGCCGACCACGTGGTCGTCTTCGACAGCCAGGAATCGCTGCTCGGCCAGGAGGTCAACGTCGGTGTGGGCCCGCCGAGCCGGGCATCGCTCGAGGGACACCCATATTTCACCGCGGTGCAGCAGATCGCACCAGGACGAGATCCGCTGCGCACGATGTATGTCGTCCTCGCCCAGCCACAGTCTCTGGTTGCCTCGGCAGCAGCGGGCGAGCTCGCAAGCAGGTTGCTCGAGGCAGGCGGCGCGGCGCTGGTGGTGGCGATGCTCCTCACACTCCTGATCAGCCAGTCGATGACCCGACCTCTCACACAACTGTCGGCCGCGGCCGAGGACATCGCGGCGGGTAATTACTCGCGCCGAGTCACGATCAAGGGTCCGGACGAGATCGGATTGCTTGGCTCCGCATTCAATCGCATGGCCGAAGCTGTGGAGCGCGGACGCAAGATCCAGCGCGATTTTCTTGCCAACGTCTCCCATGAGTTGAAGACACCGCTCACCAGCCTCATCGGTTTCAGCCAGGCCCTCGTCGACGGAAGCTTGCTGAGCGACACGGAGCGCGTCCGCGCGGCGACCATCGTGCATGAAGAATCCGAGCGCGTGCTGCGCATGGCCCAGGAGCTGCTCGACCTCGCGCGCGTGGAGTCGGGATCGATCTCGATGCACATCACATCGGTCGACCTCGGTGGCCAGCTGGAGCAGGAGCTCGAGATGGTGCGGCCGCGCGCGGGCACACGGAGACTTGCGCTCAAGCTCAACGTGCCGGACGATATCCCGCCCGTCGCCGCCGATCCGGAGCGGCTGCATCAGATCCTCGACAACCTGCTCGACAACTCGGTGAAGTACGCGCCCGAGGCCTCGAGCATCACCGCGGCGGCCAGGCTCAGCGGCGGTGCGGTCGAAACGGTGATCTCGAACCCCACGGGCCGATTTCGCCCCGACCCTGATCGCATGTTTGACCGCTTCTATCGCGCCGACCCGGCCCGCTCCTCCGCCGCCGGAGGGGTTGGTCTGGGGCTGGCGATCTCGCGTGAGCTCGCCGCGGCGATGAAGGGGCGGCTGTGGGCCGACTTCGACGACACCGGCAGCCTGCGCCTGCATCTCATCCTCCCAGCGGCACGAGAGATGGAGAGCAAGGCTGAGCCGGTGGCGCCGGCCGCCGTGGCCTAAGCTCAACAGCCGATCAGCGCTCGCAACTCCGTTTCGCCGAACTCATCAAGACTTTGGGCGGTTGCTCTGCTGCTGACGCTTGCATTGGTCGCCGTGATCGCCGTCGAGGTGCTGAATCGTGTGTCCCACCCGGCCAACACCGGTCTGACCGTGGGCAGCTACTTCGACAGGCCGCTTCCCTGGCCCGGTGGCCCGTGGGTGATCGACGGCCGAAGGGTCAGCTCGGCTGAGGTGGAAGCCAGCGCAGGGCCTTCGCATTGCGGATGGAGCTCGGCGACCTTCCTCACCATGGGATGGCCGCCGGGCACGTCAACCTTGTCCGCTGCCCATTCGCGTCAGTTCATCCGGGATCCCGCGGGCCAGGTGTTGCACGTTTCCATGTTGGGGACCTGGGCACACAATCCGGTTTTGCCACCAGACGCAATCGACAGCGGCTTTCGGTATGGCGCCATCAAGCTGTATTTCGCGCCGTCGGACCAGGACCGCTACGCCTACCTAGTCGCACCTACGGACAGCGAGCGCTGGCCCCGAAGCGATCCGCAGACGTTGTGCTCCTAGCCGCTGCTGAATCGCTGGGCGTTGCCCATCTTCGGCCAGACGTAAGCCTGGATGTTCGCGACCATCTGCCGCAGATGGTTGCCGTCGTGGTGAACCCATTCGTGGATCAGGTCGTTGACGGTCAGGGCGCCAACTTCCGGATGCGCGCCCTCACGCGCGAGCTGGTCTTCGCGCAGGGCGCGCAGCATGTCGAGGCTGTCGCGGCGCAAAGGCTCGAACTCCCGGATCAACTCCTCTGGTCTTTTCTCACAGTCAAGCCTCTCGCGCGCGACCGCCGGCTGATCCCATGCCACGAGGCGCGGATTGTCGGTATCGAGGATGAGCCTGATCCGACCTGCAAATCCGCGCTTCTCGGCTTCGATGATGTGACCGAGGCACTCGTTCGCGCACCACTCGTTGGGCGCCGGACGCCACGAGGCGGCGTCTGGAGGTACAGAGCGGAGGATGTTGATGTAGGCCCGGCCTGACGTCTCGAGGACGTCGGCCACCTCCGCCGGTGTCACGCCTGCTGAACCAGCAGCGTCACCGGGTTTTCGAGCAATCGCCGGACCTCGGCCATGAACTGGGCGGCGGTCGCGCCGTAGAACACGCGGTGGTCGACCGACAACGTCATGCGCATCACCTTGCCTGGCACGATGTTTCCGCCTTCCACGACAGGCACATCCTTGATTGCGCCGACGGCCAGGATCGCCGCTTCAGGTGGGTTGATGATCGCGGTGAACTCGTCAACCCCGTACATGCCGAGGTTGGAGATCGAGAATGTTGCGCCGCTGAGGTCGCCTTCGCTGGGCCGGCCCGAACGCGCGCGTTCGATCACCTGGCGAGACTCGATCGAGATCTGGATCAAGTCCTTCATGTCCGCGTCGTGGACGACCGGCACCAGGAGGCCCATGCCCTGGCTCGGCGCGACGGCGAGGCCGATGTTGATCGACCTCTTGCGCTGGAACCGACCGTCCGCCCACGAGGAGTTGACCTCGGGAAACTTGCGCAACGCGAGCGCGCAAGCGCGGACCAGGAAGTCCGTCATCGTCACCTTCTCGGCACCTGGCACCGAGTCCTTGAGCTGCTGGCGCAGGCTCACGGCGAGGTCGACTCGCGCCTCCACCGTGACCTGGAACTCCGGGATGGTGGACTTGGCCTCGGCCATGCGGCGCGCGATGGTCGCCTGCATGCGCGACGGTTCGACGACCTCGACGTCGGGGCCGGCGGGCCTTTCCGCCGCGGGCTGAGGCCGGCGCCGGTCTGCTTTCGGCCGCGGGCCGCCCGCCGCCAGCACGTCCTCTTTCACGATCCGGCCTTCCGGACCGCTGCCCTTGAGCGAGGCGAGGTCGACGCCCATCTCTTCGGCCAACCGCCTCGCGAGCGGCGAGGCCTTGACTTCGTGTGTCGCGGTTTGGCTGTCCTCCTGCCCGTTTTGCTCAGCTGCCGGCTCTGGTGCCGCTTCCCGTGGAGCAGCCGGCTTCTGAGCCGCCTTCTCGGGCTCTTTCGGCTTTGGCTTTGGCGGGGCGGGCGCCTCCGCGGCGTCGCCGATGCGGGCGATGGGGGCGCCGATCTTCGCGGGCACCCCCTGGTCGACCAGGATCTGGAGCACTCCGTCTGATTCAGCCTCCAGGTCGAAGGTCGCCTTGTCCGACTCGACTTCAGCCAGCACCTCGCCGGCCTTCACCTGCTCGCCGCTTTTCTTCTTCCACTCGACGATCGTGCCCTCCTCCATCGTGTCGGAGAGCTTCGGCATGTTGATATCAGCCATTGGGGTTCCTTCCGACTGTCGCGCGGACCAGGCGTTTGATGTCCTCAGCGGTCGGGATCGCCGCCTTCTCGAGGCCCATGGCGTAGGGCATCGGCACCTGCGCGCCGCCGAGGCGCCGAACGGGAGCGTCGAGATAGTCGAAGCATCGCTCCTGCACGCCGGCCGCGATCTCCGCGGTCACGCCGTACGTCGACCATCCTTCCTCAACCACGACACAACGACTCGTCTTGCGTACAGACTCGACGATCGGCGCGTAGTCGATGGGCCGGAGCGAGAGCAGGTCGATCACCTCGGCGTCGATGTCTTCCTCTTCCATCTGCTTCGCCGCCTCGTTCGCGAGCACCGCCATCCTGGAAACGCCGACGATCGTCACGTCAGACCCGGTGCGCCGAACAGCAGCCTTGCCCAGCGGCGTCGTGTACTCGCCGGTCGGAACGTCGCCCTTGACGTT
>Ga0137415_10004982_pt1 | contig 13127 bp, 11 predicted proteins | sample CZODoug3_1_1_16f_FD_183082 | JGI IMG/M metagenome (GOLD analysis project Ga0137415, IMG submission 183082) | Vadose zone soil fungal communities from Angelo Coast Range Reserve, California, USA - CZODoug3_1_1_16fungal (Hybrid Assembly) | ecosystem: Environmental > Terrestrial > Soil > Vadose... | reverse complement strand
ACGCGAAACGACTGAGCCATCGCGGGTAGCGCGAACGTGCTCAGCAAGCCCAATGCAATCCAACCGCGTGTATTAAACATAACGCCTCCAACCGAATCCGCCGCCAGGCGGAGCGCGGTGAACACCCATGAGTGACCGTGAGGGGCGTGTGCCGCCCGCTTTGAATTCAATGTGCAGGTTGTACAAGTTTCGACTCGTGCCAGCGCTGTCGTCAGCGCGTTGCTTCGGACGGCTCCCAACTGCCGGCGCCCCTCGGCGCCGCTGCGCTAGACCTGTAGCGCGTGGTAGTTGTACTTAACATGCCGGTTGGCGGCGATGGCACGACGCCGAAGCACCACACGGGTCAATTCAGTAGCGGCGAGTGGGGTTAGTGGGTAGGCGCCGCGGGGCGCCGCGGACTTGACTTAGGCAGGCGAAAACGCCTGGCCGGCTCCGGCAGATCTGAGCGCGGGGGATGAATGCGGCGGCTTAGCCGCTCGCCGCGCTTTCCTGGACAAGACCCTCGCGCACGGCAAAGCGCGTCAGCGCCGCGGTGCTGCTGAGTTGCAGCGCAATGCGCAGCCGCTCGCGGTGCTTGTGGACCGCCTTCATGCTCACGCCCAGCATCTGGGCGATCTCGCGCGTGCTGTACCCGAGCGCCACCGAGCGCAGCACCTGGCGCTGGCGTTCGGTGAGATACGTGGCCTGGGTGCTCGAGCTGCCCTCACCGACCCGCGCGCCCGCGCGGGCCGCAGGGACATCGCAGCAATACCAGCGCCCCGCGGCAACCTCGCGGAGCGCGCTCGACAGCTCGGCGCGGCCCTGGTCCTTGAGAACATAGCCCAGGGCACCGGCCCTCCTGGCTGTCGCCGCCGCACCGCGCGCCCGCTGTGCCGTGAGCACAAGAATCGCAACAGTGGGAAAACGCGTGCGCAGCTGCTCGATGAACTCCACACCGCTGCCGTCCGGCAGGTGCAGATCGGTCAACACCAAATCCGCTTGCAGCGAGCCGATCAGCTCCAGCGCCTCCCCTGCCCGCCCGGCCTCGCCGACGACCGCGAAATCCTTCTCGGCCCCCAAAAGGATTCGCAGCGCCTGCCGGAAGATGCAGTGTCCGTCAACGAGGACTACGCGGAACGCACGGTGTTCCTCCGCAGCGGGCGTGCCGGTGCTGGGCGAAGCGGTGAGAGTCATGAGGCCGCCACGGTGCTGTGCGCTGTGTTGTTCTGCAACACAGCTTAGGTGCGTGACTCTGACGCTAAATCAGGGTGGCCCCGTACGTGTCCGCCCCGAGGCTGCGCCCAACAGCCTGGGCGCCACGCTGCATCGGCAGCTGGGGCGAGGAGTGAAAAGTGTAAACGGGTTCGCGGTTTAGCCGGCCGCGAGATTCATGCGAATCAGCTCCGCGAGCGAGTCGCACTCGAGCTTTTCCATGATGCGCGCCTTGTGGACCTCGACGGTCCGCGGGCTGATGCCGAGCTGCGTGGCGATCTCGCGATTCTGATGGCCGGCGGCGATCAGCGCGAGAATCTCGCGCTCGCGGCCGGTCAGGCGCTCGATACGCGCATCGGCCGAGGTGCGCGAGCTTGCCGCCGTGCGCCGCTCGCGATCGGCACGCAGTGCGTTGTGCAATACCTCGACCAGCATGGCGTCGTCGATCGGCTTCTCGAGAAAGTCGAACGCACCGTTCTTCAGCGCGGCGCGCGCCGTCGCGACGTCGCCGTGCGCGGTGAGCACCACGACCGGCACCTCGACCTGGCGCTCACGCAGCACGGCCTGCAGCTCGAGCCCCGTCATGCCGGGCATACGCAGGTCCGTCAGTACGCAGCCGGGCCAGTCCGGGCGGTAGGTCTCGATGAAGGATTCGGCGTTGGCGAAGGGCTGCGTGCGCACGCCCTTAAGCGACAGCAGCAGTGTGAGCGAGTCGCGCACACCGGCATCGTCGTCGATCAGAAAGACAGTGCCGTCCTCATTCGTCATTGGTTCTTCGCACGCATTATATCGTCCTCTGCGGGGTTACCCGAGTTGCAAGTCGGATAACGAAACGCGCGCCGCCGAAGCGGCTCGCCTCGCTCCACAGATCGCCACCCTGATGGCGCAGCAAGGTGCGGCTCAAGGAAAGGCCCAGGCCCATACCGCTGATTTTGCTGGTGACGAAGGGCTCGAACAAGCGTTCGGTGAGATTCGCCGCAATCCCGGGTCCCGAATCATCGATACCAATCAGCACATCCGCACCCCGCACCTCCGCCGTAACCTCGATGCGCCGGCCGCGGGATCCCTTCGCTGGCAGGGCGTCGAACGCGTCAAGGGAATTCGTGAGCAAATTGTGCATGGCGATCTCGAGCTGTGTGCGATCGACCATTACAGTCGGCACGCCCTCGGGGTAGCGTAGCTCGAACTCCACCGCGCTGCGACGCATGCGGTCCTGCAACGCCCCCGCCACACGGGCGCACACGCTTAGCGGGTCCGTGGGCTCGAGTCGCGTGTCCTCACCGCGATAGAACTCGCGCAGCCGCCGCAGCACGGCGGCCGCTCGACCGGCTTCCTCGCCGGCCTTGCGCACGGTACCGGCGAGTCGCTCGTCTGCGCGCGCCAGCGGTTCGGTCATGAGCTCCGCTGAGCGCACGTAGGACAGCAGCGCCGTCATCGGCTGGTTGAGCTCGTGCGTGAGCGCCGAGGCAAGCTGGCCCGCCACGGCGAAGCGCATCGAGCGCTGCAGAGCGGCATCCTGCTGGCGCATCTGGCGCAAAGTCGTGTCGCGCTGGGTCGCCAGCGCGCCGAGGAACAGCGCCGTCACACCCAGCGACAACAGCGGAAACTGCACGTCGAAGAGCGGAATCGATCCGGGAGTGAGCTCCAGCGCCGCGACCAGGGCAGCCTGTACGAGTGAGACGCTGATCATGGCGCCCGGCACGCCGTGCCGCACCGCGATCCAGGTCACCGGTGCAAACAGCGGATAGAACAGCCGCACGTCGCGAGCCGCGGCGAGCGCAAAGGCGAGGCCGACTCCGACCACGGCTCCAAGGCCTTGCAGCATGAGCTGGCGCCGGTGGCGCAGCATGTCGTCCCAGCGCACGGCGCGGCCGACTCCGAGCAGCAGCACCGGAGTGAGCGCGATGATGCCGTTGAATTCGCCGATCCAGTAACGCCCGACGCTGCTCCAGGCTTCGCCGAGGTTCAGCACCCCGCCGCTCACCAGGATGACAACATAGCCTGCGGCAGCAACGCCGCTTGCCACGGCCGTGACGCCGGCGAACCAAGCGGCGCTCTTCGGCGTGCCGATGGGTCGATCAAGGCCGCGCCGGCGCAAGCCCCAGGCCGCCAGAGTGTATACGAGGGCGAGATACCCGGATGCCAGCGCCCGCACCCACCACGGAGCCGGAGCGTCGTCGGTCAGAAGTTCACCGACAAAAATTCCGAGGGTTACCAGCGGCGCCCAGCGCCAGCCGCGTGTGAGCAGCAGCGCCATGACCACGCCGGTGTTCGGGTTCCAGGGAGTGATACTCGTGTGGCGCAGCGGTTGGACGTAGCTCGCCCAATCGAGCAGCAGATAGAGCGTGAGGTAGCCCGCGCCCAGAAGCCAGGACTGCGGCGAGAGCGTCAGAACCTGACGGCGGATCTCGGTTGTCGAAGAGTCATTCACAGTGCAGCGACACGCAGCCGCCCCGGGGTGCGAGACGCGACGCTGCGGAATTCCCGGCCGCATCGCATCTTGAACATGCGCACCCGACAGGGCTCTTTAGCAGAGTGTCCCGCAACGGACGCGCCACCTGTCCGCGCCCCGCGGCTCCCCGGACTGTCATTGCGTCGTCGGTGCTCTTTACGCCAGGGACCGCGTGCATCTACAACTGCCTGTATTTATTGACACTAGGGGCTGGCCCGCGTATGGCCTCCCTATTAGGGTACGCCCTTACTTTCTGCCCACACAAGGAGCTGACATGCGCCCACTGACTCTGGCCGCGCTGACGCCCACCGCCCTCACCGCCGTGGTCGCGCTCGCTGAAGTGACGTATGCCTCCGGCGCCACCCTCGATGGCAGCGTCGTCTGCACCAACAACTTCAGTTCCGTCGTGTCCGTGAATGCCATCCTGAGCGGTTACGATTCCAGTGGCAGCGGGTTCGTCGGACGGAGCTTCTCCGACCCGATCACGGCCGTGTTTCCCCACAACTAACAACCGCAACCCAACACCTTCTTCTCCCAGCTGACCGACAGCACCTCCGCCAACTGAGCGGACGGCGAAAGCACCACGGTGAAATTCAGCACCGCCGCGCTCGTCCAGGGGGCGCGCTACGTCTTCTTCTGCACCTCTCCGGGGCACTCCTCGGTGATGCGCGGAAAATTCGTGTTTGGCGGCATCACCCGCGTGGCGCAGACGGGGAAATAACGCAATACCGGGGGCGCGCGGCGCGGGCGGGAGCTGCCCACGTCGCCGTCGTGCCGCACGTGCGAACTCCCGCATGTGCGGCGGCCGCGACTTCGGCGATACTTCCGGTTTGCCGGAAACAACGGGAGTCTGCGATGCCGGTTCGACGCCCTCACCTCGAGACCAGGGCTACCCTGGTCAGCTGTCTGCTACTGTTCTCGAGCGCTGCCGTCCGTGCTGCCGATCCCGCGCCTGCGGGGCTGACAGCCGACAGCGCGGCCACCGAGCTACCCAGCTTCAAGCCCGGCCTGTGGGAATATCGGCGCACCCTGGTGACGGGCGATTCAGGCAAGCCGCAAACCTCGACCATCAGGAAATGCGCCGATCCCGGTGCCGACATCCGCGAAAAGATGGTGCAGCTCAAAAAGAAGAACTGCCAGTTCGCACCGATGAGGCGCAACAAGGACCGCTATGTTTCCAGCTGGACCTGCCCGACAGTGAGCGGTCCGATGAGGTTCCGCGATGTACTGATCGCGAAGGATGCGACCGGCTATCAGGATGTGAGTGAGACGCGCTCCGGGCAGCGTGTGACCGAACAGAAGATCGAGGCTGTGCGGCTGGGTGAGTGTCCGGGGCTGGGAGTGGGCGCTCCCCTCACCCCGACTCCCAAACCCCCGCCGCACCGCTAGGCGCGATCGGCCGCTAGGGGGTGATCCAGTCGCCGAGCGCGGCGACCTTCGATCCCTGCGGCTCGGTGAAGCGCACCATGTAGCCGCCCTTTGAAGCGAAGCGCTGCCCAGGGGCGAGTGTCAGGCGTGGGTAGTAACCGGTCAGGACGCGGTGATCGAGCGCCATCTCCACGCGCTCTATCAGATAGTCCCGCACGAACGCGTCCACCATGTGGCTGAGGGTCTCGGACACGAGCCCGCAGGCGAGATAGGTGTCCACCTGCACCTGTTGCGCGACAAGGGGAATCTTGCGGATGCGGAACCAGCTGAGCGCGTAGTCGACGCGCACCACGCGCTGCCCGGGAAGGTCGACCGGATACGCCATGCGCGTGGCGGCGCGCCAGCTCGCCGGCAGCGGTGCTCGCTCAAGCCCCCCCATCCCTCCCGAAATCCACACCCGCGATGTCCTTACGGGCACCCTCTCCAGGGAGACCAGGTCTTCGGGCCGCAGCCACAGCACCAGCGCATCCGCGGACCCGACCTCGCGCAGCGCCGCGCCAAGTTCCTGCACCGATCCATGCGCCTTCAAAACCCGATTCACGATCTGCTGCCCGGAACCGCCGCGCAGCGCCTGCAGATCCCGGGCCGCCTTCTCGCCCACATCCCCCGCTCTGAAGACCTGCACCACACGGCGAATCGGCTCGCCAGCTTCCGCGAGCTGGCGTGCAATCAGTTGCGCTTCCAGCAGCACACCACGGGAGAAATAGACCGAGTAAAAGTCATCATCATTCCCGGCGGGTGCCTCAACATTTGGAAACAGGCACGGCAGAGACTGCTGCTCGCAGAAGCGATGCACCGGTTCCCAGTTGCTGCCGCCGAGTCCCGAGATCGCCGCGAACACCGGCTCGGCGGCCAGATGCTGCCGCAGCTGTGCCCCCCAGGTCGCAGGCGCGCCGGTGAGCTCCCACACGTGCAGCTGCCAGCGCCGCTCGACGCGAAACATCATCGTGTGCGAGGAATACAGGGTCGGCGCCTTGGTACGAGCCACAGCGCCGTTCTTGTCGGTGAAATACTTATTCATCACGTCGAGCATGCCGCGGCGTTTCACCGGGTCGGCATCCGGGGTGATGATGGTTGCAAAGTGCAGCACCGAAGCGCTCGCTCCGGGCGCGGGACCGACCGTCATGCCCTTGAGGTAGGCGATGAGCTCCGCCATCGCCGCATCATCGATCTGATAGCGCGGCATCAGGTAGTTCAGCGGACGCCCGCTCGCGCCGCTGCCCTCGCGAATCGCACGGGCGAGGGTCGCATCGGTATACGGCTCGTGATTGAGGCGCGCGGTATCCACGAACGGAATGCCCAGCTCTTCCAGACGCTTGCCCTGCGGAGCAAACAGGTACTGTCCGGAAATCGGCGGGATGGTGATCCGACCCTCGCTCGATCCGAGGCCGCTGCGCCGGTGACAGTTCACACAGGCCGCATCTGTGCCCTGCATGCTGGCACCGGCTTCGCGTACGGCCCGCACGGGCTCTCCGGAGGGCAGCAGCCCGCGCCGGTACAGGGTTTCCCCGGCGGCAGGGCTCGCATGCGCCGCGCCCAACGCACACGCCCACATAAGCAGTGGCAGCGCGAGCGCCGCCGCGCGCCCTGCGCCGCGAGGCTCGTTTGGCATCACCTGCCGGCCCTGGCGGGGGATCCTAAGGAGGCAAGCAGGTTACGGTAATCGTCCAACAGCTCATCAGGTGTGACGAATCCTTCGATCCGCAGCCAGGGTTCCCCCGGGGCAGCACGCATCAAAGTCACCGGCGTATGGCTCATCTTCTCGCCCCGATAGACGTCGAAGGCGCGCTGCGCCGCGAGGCTGGCGGCTACCGTGCCGGTGTAATACTGCCACTCGGGACCAGCGTGGAACTTCCGCGCATACTCGCTCAGCCGTGCCGGAGTGTCCTGCTCGGGGTCGATCGAGATCGACATCAGGTGAACCCGGGCCGCCTCCGAACCGAGCTTATGCTGGAACTCCTCCAGCGTCCGGCTGGTGAGCGGGCAGATCGAAGAGCACGTCGTAAAAATGAAATTCAGCAGCACCGGCCGCCCGTCGTCGAGCTCCCGCGGGAGCGAAACGCGCTTGCCATCCTCGCGTATCAGGGTGACCGCCGGCGTCTCATAGGTGACGGTCGAGCGCGCGACGGGTACCGCCGCGACTGCCGTGACCAGCACGGCGCCGGCGCACACCAGCGCCGCGATGACCGTGCCGTGGATGCGCGCCGTCATCGTCGGCCCGCTACTTCTTGACCGGCGCCGGGTTGGCCGGCGCAGCGGGCGGTGATGCGGCGACCAGCACCTGCGGTTTCGCGAAGCGGGCATTATCCAGGGTCCGATTCACGGTGACCGATTCGATAACCATCCTGTGGGGGTGCGGGCTGCCGTCGATGGCGGTCTCGTACAGATAAGGCACCATCAGGCCCTGCACCGATCTGAAATCGCGCTGGGAGATCCATACGCTGCGCATCTTGCCGTCCATGCGGCGCGGGGCTCCATCGACTTTCACGTCGAGAAAACTCTGCGCGTCGATCCAGATGTGCTGCACGTTGCCGTTCTTCAGGGTGAGTTTGAGCTTATAAGCGTTGTGACCGTCTACGGGCTCGATTCCTTCGAGCGCGATCTGGGTCCCCTTCGCGGCGTAGTCAACCAAGGGACCCTCGAGATCCGCTTTGGACGCCTCCGACTTCGCTTCGTCCGCCGTGAACGCCTCCACGTCGTCGCGGTTGAGATAGGGCCGGAGTTTCCAGCCGTGTTGACCGTCGTAGACCTGCACGGCGGTCTTGCCCGCGAAATCCACCTCGAAACGCGACTTGCGCGGTCGCTTCATCTCCAGCCTGAAGGGCAGTTGCACCTCATGCGCCTCGGTCCCCTTTTCCGAGTCCGCGGGGGTCTTGCCTGCGCTGCCCCCCCGCTTCACGCTCGCACCCAGCCCTTCCCGGGCCAGTTTCGCGCTGCGCGCCGCGGAGTCGCCGCTCCCGGCATCGAGCTTGCCGCTCACCGACAGCGTCTGCACCCCGCGCCAGGCCTGCAGCCCCCCGCGCGCTGCCACGTGCTTGTCCACTATCTGGGTGGCGCTCAGCCCGGCAGGAGGTGCTTTGCTCTCGGCCACGGCCAGCGCGGGTACAAGACAAGCGCTCAGCAGGACGCTCAAAAAAAGTGGTGCTTTGCTTCGCATAGGCAGATCCGCTTGATTGGACATATAAGAAGTCAAGGATTTTGACATGATTTCTCTCTGATTCTGTGCGGCCCGTCTCGGGTCGGATTGATCCGCTGCGGCTCGCTAGTCAACGACCAGTCCGTCCGCGTGAAATGCGCCGATCACGACGGCGACGTGGTCGCCGCGCTTCACCAGCCGGCCCTTGTTGGAAAAGACCATCCAGTACGACTTGCCGTTTTCGGGCGGCGCGCTCTGGCGCAGCTGGCCGACGTTTTCCATGGACGGAACCACCAGTTTGACCCCGGCCTGCGGGTCGATGAGTGACGGCTCGAACTTCTTGTCGTTGAGGATCCTGGCCTTGTCCGCGTCCAGCACGCGGTAACTGAAGCGAATGACCTCTCCCGACTCGCCCCACTTCACACTCAGGGAATCGACACCCCAGATGAGCCTGTAATAGGTACCGGCACGGCCTGCGAAACGATCGGGCCGGTAGCGGCTCGCCTTCGCGCTCCGCTTAGCCGGCGCGGACGCCTTCCCGGCCTTGTTGGCCGGTTGCGCAGCAGGCGCCTGCGTTGCGTCAGGCGGCAGCGGACTGGTCTGTGCCGCCGCCGCGGGCACGCTGAGCAGGCCCGCGAGCCACACCGCTGCGGCGCCTGCCACTACCCTACTTGCGCTCAATCGGGGCTTCGGAGCAGAACCGCTTGGCGTTGTGCTGGTCGATCTTGCCCACAAAATCGACCACCGAGTCATAAGCCTTCCGGTACTCATCGCTTTTACGCACCTCGGCCAGCTGTTGCTCGCTGGCTCCTTGCACGACCTGCTTGATCATCTGCCGCAGCCTGTCGGTGGCTGCGGGGTCGATCGGACCGCAGTAGTTAATGACGCTCTCGGCGACCCCGAGCGCCTGCGCGCTCGGCGGTGGCGCGTCGGCAAAGGCGAGCGGTGGCAGAGCCAAGCACACGCATCCCAGCCAACCGCAAAACCCCTTCAGCCTGGTTCTGGGCACGATCACGTCCATTTTCTGCAGCCTGCGCCCGTGCGCGCCCTACCTGTGCGGCCCCTTTCCCCCCTTGTCCGAAGGCGGGCTGGCCAGCACCGAACACGCGGTGAGCGCCGTCGGCTTCGAGACCTTGGCGAGGGCGTCGCTCACCAGGTCGTACCCCTGCTTGTACTGGGCGGTACCCCGTGCTCCCGGGGAAGCCACGCCGGTCAGCACCGTCAAGTGCCTCTCGGCGCTGGCCGCGAGCCGAGGGTCGGTCTTGGCGCAGAACTTCAGGATCGCGTCAACCTCCCCCACCGCGACGTTGCTGGGTGCATCCGCCAGTGCCAGGCACGGCAGCAGCGCTGCCAGCCAGATGCCGATCAAGGGAATCTTCAGTCCTTTATTCATGTGTCGTCTCCGACCGGCTGTTGCCGGTTCTTATTATTACGTTCGACCGGCCCGCGCAAGTCGAGTTCCCTGCAACGATGCTGCCCGCGGATCTTTAGTCCGCGGGCAGCATCGGGCTTTCTCTCAGCAGCGGGCCGCCATCACTGCGCGTTGCCTGCCAGCGGCGTCGATGTCTGGGTCCCCGCGGCATCGGTAACACTGAGCGTCGCCGGACCCTTCGCGCCCGTGGTGTCCCCCGTCGGCGGGGCGAACCGTACCGTCATGACGCACATTGATCCCGGTGCCAGGGTCGTCTGGCCAGCGAGCTGGCCACCGGTCGCCGGGCCGCAGGTCGATGTCAACCGGAAGACCGGGAAGTCAGCCGCATTGGTCCCCGAAATGGTGCCCTGCGTAATCCCGGTGAGCGGCACGTTCCCCGTATTGGTCAGCGTGAAGACCTGTGCCGGGCACGCAAGCGTGCATCCACGAGTCGCATTGCCGAAGTTGCGCGAGGTCGGCGTCAAGGTCGCTGCGACCACCGCCGCTACACCCGTGCCCGTGAGACCCACCGGCGAGCCGCTCACGGCCACGTTGGCCGTAATGGTGACCGTACCGGTCTTCGCACCGTTCGTGGTCGGCGAGAACGTGACGGTGATCGTGCAGATCGCCCCCGCGTTCAAAGTCGCTCCGCAGGTTCCGCCCGAGCGCGCGAACTGATTGGGCGTGGTCGGGGTGGAGGTCGTTGCGGCCGCTACCACAATGGTGTTCGCCTGAGCGGTTCCAGTGTTGTGCAGCGTCAGGGTCTGCGCCGCACTGGTCGTGCCGGTCGGCTGGTTGCCGAAGGCCAGCGGCCCGCCGGTTACGCTGAGCACGGCCGTTCCACCGCCGCCGCCGCCGACCAACTCGACCGCACCCGCGTCCACCGCGTTGTTGGTCTTGCGCGCGGTGCCGTAGAAGTCGAGGCTCGGTGCCGCCGCGTACGTGGTGGCCGTCGACGGGATGTAGTTGGCCACCGGGGAACCCGCGGCCGGTCCGTAGTTGCCGAGTGGCGGGGCAGCCGTGCCCGTCGCGAGGACGACCGACGGATTTGACAGCGACAACGGACCCCAGGAGATGTTGATCCAGTTGTTACCCTCGTCCACCGTCGCCGCCGGCGTCAGGTTGAAGATCGGATTCGGCACCGAGGCATCGGAGATGCCCGGAGGCACCTGATAGCCCAGACCACCGTTCTCGGGCGGAACCCGCGAGCCGTTGCAGTACTGGCTGAGAACGGTGGGATTGGCTCCCGTGTTATGCAGAGTCGCGCCCGAATAGCCGCTGGCTGCCGAGATGTCCGTCAACACCGAGTATGCCGGGGCCAGGGTGACGCCCGACGCATGGTTTTGCGGTCCCGTGTCGCCGCGCACACCGATGTCCCAGTAGTTCGCGCCCGAGACGCAGGCGCCCGTGCCTCCCGAGATGATCGTGCCGCCGCCATTGGCGGTGGTGCCATCGGTCGCCGGCTGGTTGAGCGTCGGACGGAGCGCTACCACGTTCTGCTGGTTCAACGGTCCCGTGCCGAGCCCGCCCACGGTGATGTTGAACGTTCGGTTCTGCCAGATCACGTTGTTGTACAACTCCGGGTACGAGACGGTGCGGCAGGAACCGTTGGTCGCCGTCGAGCCCGCGAAGTGACCCGCTGGGCATACAACCGACGTGGCCGTAGGCAGGTTCGCGGTCAGCCTCGAGCTGTTCTGTATGGCCACGATGCCGGCGGGCTGAGGCGTCGATGTGGTGACCGCAGCCGGGCAAGTACCGTCCGCCCTGCTGGCAACGGGGCAGGGCCCCTGGCTGCTGGCGATCGGCGCTCCCAGGGTATTGAACAGCACGCCGGATGACGCGGTCGTGTCGTTGGACACGATCGTGTTGTTGATGATGTTCACCTTCAGTGCGTCCTGCAGCGAGATTCCCGCGCCATCCCAGCCGGCCACATTGTTGTCAATGATGTTGTTGGTGACCGACACCTGGTACCAGTTCAGCGGGGTAGTGGGGAAGGTCAACACATCCGTGCCATTGACGTCCTGCAGGCGCAGGCCGCCGCCGCTGCCGCTTTCCGCGCCATTGCCCATGATCAGATTAGCGTTGATCACCAGGTTGGGACCGATGCCGTCGCCTGGCGCAACGGGCGTGGGATTCAGGCAGTCCGAGTCGGTCGTGGCGCCGCAGGCTGGATCGACGTCCGGGGCGCCCATGACGAGCACGCCGCCGCCGTTGGTCGGGATGGTCGGGTTGGCGGCCTCGTTGAACAGGATACTGTTGTGTTCGATGTCACCGTTGTAGTTGAACCCGATATGAGCGACACCGCCGCCGTCGCCGGTGCTGAGGTTCCCGCACACCCAGTTGTAGTTGAACTTGTAGAAGTCCGAACCGTTGCAGATGCTGACGCCGCCCGCACCGGCCGGCGTGGCCGAGAACAGCTCGTCGCCGGTGGAGGAGTTCCGCGTGACCGCGTTGTGGTGCATGTTCACGTTCACGTCGAAGCAGTACTGCAACTGCGTACCGGTCGGCAGGCCGGTCGTGCTTTGGCAGGAACCCGGATCTGGGTTGAGGCCTCCCACCGAGTAGGAGGGCGGGAATTCACCCTGACCGACATTGATTCCGCCCGCGAGCGATCCCGTGTTGTTTGTGACCCGGTTGTTGGCGATCTGAATGTTATGCCCCCAGCCGTGCACGAAGATGCCGCCACCGCCCTGCGAGCTGTTGGTGATGGTCACGCCATCGATGCTGGACGGGTTGCAGTAGAAGTTGCTGGGGAACGGATTGGTGCCCGAATTGTTGCAGCCGCGGCCGTTCTGGTTCCCAGGGACGGCGGTAAGCAGGGCCGTGCCGGGCGGAAAGACCCCCGTTTCTGCCGCCGATGGACCGGTTCCGAACGGATCGGTTCCCGCCGGGAACAACAGACCTTTCGACAACACGGTAACCGCGGCCCCCTCCAATGCGCCCATCAGGGACGGCTCTTGCAACAGCTGAGCCATGTTGCCGTTCTGCGTGGCATCCCAGCCTACGAGGGCTTCCAGCGGAAGACGATCGACCTGCGGATTAACGTGGGACGGGGTGTTGTACGGGGCAAAGTTCACCAAGGTCGCGGGGGTCCCATAGAAATTCGCCGCATTGGTACCCGCCGCGCAGTGGTAAGTACCGGTCGGGTCGTACGGGTTGGTGCTGGTCATCGGTTGACCATTGATCGCCAATCCGAACAGGCAATTCACCTGCCGGCGCCAGCCATCCAGCTTGCCTGCCGGATGGGTATTGCCGTCGATCACGCTGGCCACCGCTCCGACGCCTTGCAGCCGAACTGGCTTCCACATCAGCAACAGCTCCGCGTGACGCGCGGGCACTGCTGCCAACGCGGCGGTTGCCGGGGTCTTCGGGTCGATCATCAGCATGTCGCCGGGATGGGCGGCGTCGATCGCACTCTGGATGCTGGCGGTCGGGACCACGTGAGTGGGCGCCTTGCCGCCGATGGTGACGGTCACCGTGTCGATCGACTGCTTGCCATTGGCTGCCGT
>Ga0137415_10004981_pt1 | contig 13128 bp, 12 predicted proteins | sample CZODoug3_1_1_16f_FD_183082 | JGI IMG/M metagenome (GOLD analysis project Ga0137415, IMG submission 183082) | Vadose zone soil fungal communities from Angelo Coast Range Reserve, California, USA - CZODoug3_1_1_16fungal (Hybrid Assembly) | ecosystem: Environmental > Terrestrial > Soil > Vadose... | reverse complement strand
TACGCTTGCCGACCTCATCGCGTTCAACCAGGCGCACGCTGACCAGGAGCTGCCGTTCTTCGGGCAGGAGCTGTTCGAGCTCGCGGAGTCCGATCCGTTCGACGCACCAACGGCAGCGGGCGCGCTCGCCCGAGATCTCCAGATTGGCGGCCCACTCGGGATCGACGCGGTGCTTCAGCAGTTCCACCTCGACGCGATCGTCGCGCCCACCGGCACACCCGCGTGGACGACCGACCTTGTGGACGGCGATCACTTCATCTTTGCAAGCTCGTCGCCCTCGGCGATCGTGGGCTATCCGCAGATCAGCGTTACCGCGGGCTTTTCTTTCGGACTCCCCGTCGGCATCAGCTTCCTTGGGACAGCCTTCAGCGAGCCGACCCTGATCAAGCTTGCCTCGGGCTTCGAGCACGTCGTGCAGGCGCGTCGCCAGCCCAAGTTCCTCTCCAAACTTCCGTTCGACTCTGGCGGCTCCCCGAACGAAGTTGAGGCCCAAGGGTGGAGATCCTCGTCTGGCAGAGTGGTCTTCGACCCCGGCAACCAGGTGAACAGAGTCGAGGGACAGCCTAGCTCGCCTGATCCCAAGGGCGCACGCTCCATGCTAAAGCTCATGTGACAACCCAGCGGCGAACTTCACAGCGGGGCGGCTGAACTCAAGCCACCCCGCTGTGTTGGCCATGCGAGTCCTTAGGTCGCATGTATTCTTCAGAAGCATCCGGCAGCGCGTGGCTCAGGTTGGCTCCTCGTCCAGTTTTGGGAATATCCTCATAATCTATGTTCACCTGTTGGAGTGAATACACCTGTCTTGGTTAACCGCCTTAAGAGCAACCCCTTTAAGTGTTACCTCTTTGGACACAACTTCAGCTTTTCTTTTGATTGGCGAAGTGAATAGACCTACTTTGGTTAAGGAGTTGAGGTCGGCTCAGGTGAGTTGAACTAAGTCAGGTCATCTGAGATTGACGTCTCAACCACCACAGCAGAGGAGGTACAAACCATGCTGAACCTTAATGAAACGATCATGGCCTACGACCTTGCCGAGGCCCTCATGGATGAGTCCGGCAAGTTCGAAGTCACAACGCCGAGTGGCGAGCAATTCTTCGTCACCAGCAAACCGGGACATTCGCTCAGCAACCTGCGGCCTGTGCCCCACAACGGCAACTCACTGGTTTGGCGCATCCGGAAGGTGGCTGAGCTGCAGAGCTTCCAAGAGAGCATCAGGTAATCTGCCGGCCAACCGAGGGGCGTGGCCGCAAAACTTTCGAAGCGCGCCGCCAGCATAGCAGCTTGAAGCCGACAGGTTCTTTCGAGCGAGGGGGGCAGAGTATGCCCCTCACTATTCATGCGTCGGGTAGGAGATCGTCCAAGCCTAACGGGGATTCCATGGACAAGGAACCTATTGTTCTGCTGGTCGGAAAGAACATGAGTGGTGCGCTTCGTTTGGTAGAGTGGTTGCGAAGATTGGGAAGCGAATCTCACATCGTCACCTCCTACCAGGAAGCCAGCACCCTGTTGGAAACACAGCGATTTGATGTAGTGCTCAGCGAAACCAGCCTGCCGGATGGGAATACCTACCGTCTGATCTCCGCCCTGAGGGGGTCGCGCGCCAGTTTGTTCTTTTGCCTGGCGGTGGAGGATAGCTACTGGTGGTTGCCCGCTGTTATGCAGGGCAGGGAGTGCTTGGGGGTACCGGCGCTGCGACCAGCAGAGTTTGCCGAGGTCTTACAAGAAACTCTATTCGAATTGAAAGCAGCAGCGGTTACGTCTCATCCCTTGCGGTCGCAGATGCAACCAAAGGCTGACTAAAAGCCGCGTCTTCCCCCTGGCTGCGCCGAGGATATTCCCGACGCGAGTTTGACATCCGCCCAGTCTCAATCCGCCGCGTCGGGTCAAGCTGTATAGGCCAGAGCACTCCCGTCCATCTCAGAATTAAAACTGAAAATCGCGGCCTCTCCTTATCGCCTTCTTTCAACACAGGGTTTGCGGCCTGATTCTACCGAATCGAGCCAGAGAACCACTGCTCAATTTTCAGACGGATTGCGGAACACCGCCCTTGAGTGACAAGGATTTGCATAGGGTTGCAACATCTTGCAACTACATGAGGAAAGTGCCTCAACTCTGCCGTATCAGAAGTCTCAAAGCGGTCTCCGCTGGCCTCCAGGGCAGAGTAAGTCTCGTGTTCTCAGTCCCCCTAAACAAACATGGTGATTGCCTTCGCAAGCCGTCTCCGGACGCCACTATCCAGAGTGGCAGTCCTCTTGCTTGCTCCACACACGGAGCGCTCTTCCGCGAGCAAAGGGACTGTCACGGCAGAAGATTTAGGCATGCTGAGAAGCAACGAATTGAGTAGTGTGCGAAGGGGCCGCGGTCCGAGGAGAACATGATGAATCTTGCGAAAATTGCTAGAAGACGCTCCGGGATTGTGGCTGAGCTGTTCTCTTTCCTTTGGAATAACCAACGCTGGTGGATGCTGCCGATGATAACCGTGTTGGTCTTGTTCGCCGTGTTGCTCATCTTGGCGGAGAGTTCGGCTATCGCCCCTTTCATCTACACGCTTTTCTAGCCGAGGAGGCCCAAGGTTGAAACGCTTCTGGAAAGCCTGGAAGCGCCTGGCCCATCGGATTGGGAATTTTCAGGCCCGGCTGCTCCTAACTCTTCTCTATCTCGCTTTGGTCCTTCCTTTCGGGCTCGCTGTCCGCTTGTTTGCCGATCCGCTGCGCATCAGGCAACGCCCGGCGAGGTGGCTGGACCGCGATGACAGCGCTGCCGATGTGAATACAGCCCTGAGACAATGGTAGATGCACATCCTGGGGATCTCCTGTTACTACCACGATGCGGCAGCTGCTCTGCTGCGTGAGGGCCAATTGGTGGCTGCTGCCGAGGAAGAGCGCTTTTCTCGCATCAAACACGACTACAGCTTCCCGCGCAAGGCCATCCGGTTCTGTCTGGAAGCTGGCGGAATCCGCGGCTCTGACCTGGACTACGTCGTCTTCTTCGAAAAGCCGTTTCGCAAACTTGACCGCATTCTGATGACTGTCCTGCAGACCTATCCGCAGTCGTGGAAAGCCTTCCGCGAATCGATGATCACCTGGATGATTGACAAGCTTTGGGTGGGCAGCACAATTGAATCGGAGTTGGGCGTTCCAAAAGAAAAGGTGATGTTCTGCGAACATCACCTTTCCCACGCAGCAAGCGCGTTCCTTTGCTCTCCGTTTGAAGAGGCCGCCATCCTTACGGTGGACGGCGTAGGTGAGTGGGTCACGGCCGCCTGGGGCGTCGCCCGTGGCAACGAAATCCGCTTGTTGAAGCAAATGGAGTTTCCTCATTCGTTAGGCTTGCTTTACAGTGCCTTCACCGCTTTCTTGGGCTTTGAAGTGAACGAAGGAGAATACAAAGTGATGGGGATGGCGCCATACGGCCAACCGCGCTATCTCGACAAGGTCTGGAAGTTGATCCGGCAGAACAGCGATGGTTCCTTCTCACTGGACATGGGCTACTTCTGCTTTCACCACTCCACCGATCGCACTTTCAACGGCCGTTTTGTGGAGCTGTTTGGCGAGCCACGCCCGCCCCGAATGCCCTTCTTCACTAAGGCATCCAGTTTTCCAAAATATTTTGGCGAGCCCCCGTCAGATTACGAGGAGATGTGCCGGGTCAATCAGCGCTACGCGGACATTGCCGCCAGCATCCAGCGCGTCACGGAAGAATTGCTGCTGTCGATGGCTCGGCATTTGCATCAGCAAACCGGGCTCAAGAAGCTATGCATCGCTGGCGGCGTGGGGCTGAACAGCGTAGCTAATGCCCGGATCCTTCGGGAGACGCCCTTCGAGGAGTTATTTGTCCAGCCCGCTGCTGGTGATGGTGGCGGCGCCCTGGGGGCAGCGCTGTGGGCTTACAACACACTGCTGGGTAGGCCGCGCACTTTCCGGATGGATCACGCCTATTGGGGGCTTGGCTACTCACCGGAAGAAATCGGCACATTCTTGGAACAGAACAACGTTCGGCATCGTTTCATCGCAAGAGACGACGAATTGCTGGACGAGGTCGTGGAGTACCTGATGCAAGGCAAGGTGGTGGGCTGGTTCCAGGGACGCTTCGAGTGGGGACCCCGCGCCTTGGGGAATCGCAGCATCCTCGCTGACCCGCGAAATTCGGAGATGAAAGATATCGTCAACGCCAAAATCAAGTTCCGCGAACCGTATCGACCGTTCGCCCCCTCCGTCCTCTCGGAATGTGCAGAAACTTACTTTGATCTGCCGCGGGCTGCGCACCATTACCCGGCACGCTATATGCTATGTGTGGTGCCGGTCAAACAGTCTAAGCAGTGTATCCTCCCCGCAATCACTCACGTGGACGGCTCCGGCCGCTTGCAGACTGTTTTCCGCGACCAAAGCCAGCGCTACTACCGCTTGATCGAGCGCTTCGGGCAGGCTACCGGCGTCCCCGTCGTGCTTAACACTTCTTTCAATCTAAAGGGGGAGCCCATCGTGACGTCTCCCGCCGATGCCTTCCGTACCTTTTCCAAGAGTGAGATGGACTGCCTCGTCCTTGAAAACTTCATAGTCGAAAAAGCTTCTTGCTAGCAAGCGGAGCAGGGAACTCGCTACTCTGTGTGGTGGTGGCTGGGACCGATCCTTCGGCTCGATCAATTGGCATATCCCCCGCGTCTCACCAGGCTGCTTACCGTTGACACAGCACTGAGGAGGCCGACTGGCTCCAAGACAGCTCAGAGTATTGAACCACCGTCGCCCATCGTGGCACGCCGCGCAGTGTTCTTAGTGCTCGCCAGCCAGCTTTCGTGAAAGCTGAGGCAACGCTGAGATCCGCTGGTACAGCCTCTGCGCGACCCATTTGTTGCCAGCAACAGTGTAGTGGCCGTCCGGCGGGATAAACAACTCTTCAATTTGGTCGGGGGCAAGTTGCCGCATTTCGGTGATGAGGTCTATGTACACCCAGCCCCTTTTCTTGGATTCGGCAGCTAGGCGTCGCCGCCATATCTCAGAGGCGCTGCTCAGGTAGTCTGCCTTCCCCGGCAAGCAAAGTAGCACCAGCACACTCTTCCTCGCCTCATTCATCTCGTGCAGAGACTCAAGCACCTTTAAGGCTACCTCCCACGTGTGGTCATGGGTATCGTCGTCTCCATCCGTCTGGCGGGAACGACGGTGCCTTATTGCTCGAACCGCTAGCTCGTACGACTTCAACTGCCGAATGGCCGCCACGGAACGAGTTGCCCAGGGAGCGTACCATCTCCGACGGGGCACCGGGACATTCTTGACTACCAGTTGGCCACGGTCTAGGCCCAAGATCGGCTTGCCGTAGCCCAAGAACTTCGAGGTCTCCATTCGGTAAAAATCCGCCGTGATAAACGCAAAGATGTGAACGTCGTGGTTCAAGATGCTGCCATCACGCTTGTACCACAAGTACGACTGGTCAACCCCATAGCCACCCTGTCCCATGTTTACCGGCTCAAGGCGCTGGTCCATTGAACCCAGCAGTTGGCACCACGTGTGGTCATCGTCGACGCCATATCCAAGCGTGAACGAGTCTCCAGAACATATCACCCGGAGCTTCCGGTCTGGGACATTGACGCCAATGTCGCGGCTACCGCGGAAGCCCTGGGCATTGGTTCGCAGGAAGACCCCTGGACCGTACATGTCTTGGACAACGAGATTTGGAATGTTTACCCAGCCCAAGACCTGATCATATTGCGTGTGGCGCTGCTCGGCTAGTGGCCGCTCTCCCATTCCGGAGAGCAAGAAGCACAATAAAATCACACTGCTGGAGCCTTCAAGAACGATGAGCGCCCCGACGATCATCGCGCCCAAGAGTAAGGCTTTCAAGGTCAGCTTTCCAATCTGATTCAACCATGAGCGCGCCATATAGCCGCTGCCTTTCAATCGGTTTTTGTTCTCCTGGTGTCGGTGGATGTCACTGCAAGTTGGGCTGCCCACGGGCACCAGCGCCCCTGCCTTTCCGGCGGGACTTGACGGAGTCGGATCGACCCAAACCCACCAAGGCCAGCTCAGCGGTGCAATCGTTGAGGCGCCGGCCAAGACCTTGAGGCGCATAACTATGACGTGAGTGCGTCCGCCTTCAAACGATAAAAACTCGCCTCGCTCATCCCAGCCGCCGGCACAGGTCCGCAATCGGTACCCCGCCTCAGTTTCCTTCAACACCCCCACCCACAGCGGCCCGGCTCCTCACTGCAGCGACTCCTCTTCAGGGATGGCTCTCCTTCTCGTGTTATACCCCGGAGAGCTACATTTCGGCTGGACTAGTTTTCCGGGCCGTTGTTCATTAGCCTTCGGGCTCACAACGAACGATGAAAATGGTCAGGTCGAGCTCGCCCGTCGCAGCTAAGCAACCATCAATGCGTTCCATGATTATTTTCGGGGGAGGTCAGCCAGCTTGTAAATCTTTACATCGCTGAAAGCGCGTACTAACGAATAGTGACGCGCCACAAAATCACGGAACCCCTGGTACATCGAATCCTGAGCTGCGAATGAATTTGCGTCCGCTGTCGCATCCACCACATAGCTTGGGGGCTGCTCGTTGAGCTCCCTTAGGATCTCACCACCAAACCTCTCGTGACCTTGCGGAGACAGGGAAGTGTGGAGGGCTGTGAGCACGCGAACGCTGCTGCTCATACCTGTCAGGAAATAGATCTCGGGGAGATAGTTCCAAACGAAGAGTGTGTCCGAAGCTTGGCGCACCGAGTTTAAGTAATCGGCAGTGATGTGAGCGGGGGTTTTCACTGGGGGCTGTACGAGCGCTAACCGCAGCTTCCAAACATCCCCTGCCTGAGAGAACAGAATGGGTCCCGAAACAACAAGGAAAAGCAGGTATTGCAATTTGAGCGAAGCGCCTGGGCGCCTATCGTTCGGAAGGCCCCTCGTGAAATTCCAAAAGGTCATCGCAGCAGACACCGAGAGGCTGGGCACCATAGCGAGGAAGTAGTGCCTGTATCCCCTTCCGCTCGCGAGCGCTCCAGCTAAGTCGAAAAAAAACCATAGCAATGACAGGGTCCAAAAAATGAGGGGCTCAAATGCCTTTGATTCCCATTGCCGCGCGCGCGCTGCAGAAGTCAACTTCGACACCACCTCGAAGAGGCCGACCGCGCCCATTATGGCAGCAGCTCCGATTGGCTTGAGAACGGGAATGGCCACCAGCAGCGCCCAGAAAGGGGCTTGAGCCCAGTTTGAGCCAGCATATTCAAAGTTATAGCCGAAAGACGCGAAGAGCATCTCTCCCAAAGCTTTGTAGTGGTAAAAGTATATGAAAGCTGGCACCCATGCCGAAACCGCGCCGGCCCAGCTCACCGTGCTGGAGATGATTAAGTCTCGGGCGGACAGTCTCCGAAAACTGATGTACAAGAGAAAGAGCAAGAGGGTCTGAGCCAGAAGAGCAGCGATCCCGATTGGCTTTAACAGGGCGGCAACTCCGGCAAAGAAGCCGGCGAGAAAAACCCATTTGCCGCGATAGTTTGGAGCGGCTCGGCTGAACAGATAAATACTCAGAGTTGCTGGCCACAGCACATAGATTTCTGTCAGGTTCCCACCTTGATTGAACCAGAGAAGATTCCCGGCTCCTGCGGTTAAGGCCACCGCGAGTGCAGCGACGACTCGAGGAGCGCCCCAACTGCGCATTAGCAAGTAGACAGTGGCTAAACAACCGAAAAAGAAAAAGGCTTCCGTTACTGCTAGCGTTTTTAAGTTGCCCGGAAAAAGTAAGAACGTCGCCGCGTTTGTTATGAATATCCCGGGCGGCTTGTTTTCCCAAGTGAACAGATATGGGATACGTCCCTTAAGCCATTCAGAAGCAATATATGCGAAAAGCGGACCATCAGAGCCTTCTAACGGCGTCGGAATTAGAGCAGTAAAGGTTCGGCCGATAAGAGTTGAGAGGAATGCATAGCAAGCAACCACTGTCACCAGGTGATTCCCCTCTGATCGATTTTCTTCCCGGTTTGCCTCCGAGGCATTGAGCTGGACGCAATTTTCTCTGCTCATCGGATTCCCCGATCGGATAACTGTTCATATGCGGCGAAAAGCAGCCGAATAACCGGAGCGTAATCGCGTTCCTTCGCAAAACCAGAAAACGGATTGCGGCTGGACTACCAGTTCAGCTCAGGTTGAGTGTACTGCTTCCTCCCTACGAGCAGCGACGCCCTTGGACATCACCCACAAGCCCGTTGCCAGAAGGAGAAGAGCAACTGCAATGCCAACCCACCGTGGAATGCCCGCCACTGGTAATACCCACCACCAGACCGCCACCACGCGCAAGGCTCGCGAGTTTGCAACCGTCCCGTCAGGCGCGTGAGTTCTGTGAGACAACTCTCTTACATCGCTCTCAACGGCGTCTTTCAGTTGACGGTAAGCGGTCCCCCACGCTTGCATCAGGGGTGCATACTTTGGGGACCACAGCAGCGCCTGTTGAGATATCCCTTGTTCGTTTGCCTCGGCGTAGTAGCGCTCGTAGAACGAAATCAGTGTCGGTGCGTTCACGAAGAACCCGATTACGGTTAAGATGAGCAGACCCTTTCTCCAATTTTTCTCTAGCATTCCCGTTAATGCCGAAAGTCCCGGAAGCGCAGGCAACAGAAACCGGGGCCCCCATGACCACCCACCAGTCCAGGTGGTCCAGTAAGAATGAAGCATCAGATAGCCGATAAACAGAATCACTGGCATTAGCGCTTCTAGTGGCTTCGATTTTACGGCGGCGCGCAAACCAACAATGAACAGAATCACGACGGGGCAATACCAAAGCAAACCCCGTCCAGGGCTGAGCAAGAGTCCCAGGACACCCTCAGGAATAGCCGCGACTCTAAAGGACCAGGGTTGCCCGAAAGAGAGAGGATTGCCGAACCGCATGTAGTTATAACCAGCGAAGAGCATAAGCGCTATGCTTGTCGCGAAAACAGGAACGACAGCGATGCGAAGCGGGCGCCGCTTCGCGAGTAAATATGCGGATAGGATAGGCCCCAAGATCACACCGGCGGGTTTCGCCAATACGGCAAGGCCAACAAACACGCCAGCGCCAATGACTTCCCGTTCTGTTCCTCCCAAAACAAGGTAAAGGCTTCCAGCCGTAAGGAAAGCAAGTAGTGGTTCGGCAAAAAACGTTCGCGCATATACCAAAGCGATTGTACCCAGGGCAAAGCTTAGTGCCGCCAACCAAGCGCCCTCGGTTGTGCTCCCGAGTCGGAGTGCCAGAAGCGCAACCAAGGAGGTGGTCCCGGCGGTAAGCAAAGCTGGCAACACCAGAGCGAAAATAGCAGCCAGATCGTGCGATGGCACGCCGAGAAGGTGACTCAGAGCTACCCCCGCGGCAACAAGAGGGACTGCCAATAGCGAGAGCAACGGATACAGCTTCGAGTATGAGTTTCCATCGCGACCAAGCATTCCGATGTCTGCCGGCACACTAAGATTGTGATTGATTACCAAGGATTCGGCGACATTGAGCATGGAGAGGCCATCGACATTAGAGATGCCAGGCGCCAAGAACGCCAAATAGATGAGCCCAGTCCCAATTCCCAAAGCCAACGGCATTCTGAGCGGTCCGGGCTTCTCGCGAGAGTCTGCGCGGTATACCTTGTTCCATCTCACGTTGCCTTCAGCCTCCTGCTTCTAATAACCGTCTCGGGGAAAGTGGGGTTTGTGCTGTGTGTCAATCCGCGGCGCTGGGCCAAGCTGTATTGGCCAAGGCACTTTCATCCACCCTAGAATTAAGATTGAAATCGGCGGGCCCCCGTCCCGGGAATGTGGCACCCCTATTGGGAAATTGCATGACGTTTTGATAGAGCTGAAGGGTTCGTCGTGTCATCAGCTCCAGATTGAACTCCGCTTGAACGCGACGCCACGCCGCGTTTCCGTACTGTGCGCGGCGGATAGGATCATCGAGCAATAAGTTGATAGCCTTGGCCAATGCTTCCGGATTCGCCGGCGGCACTGTAATTCCGGTGATCCCGTCGAGCGAGACATACGGTACGCCCGAAGGCAAGCTGGTATTGACGACAGGCTTGCCGCAGGCCATGGCCTCTAGTTGTACGACGCCAAACGCCTCGCTGCGAGCAATCGAAGCCAGCACTAACAGGTCGGCTGCGTGATAGTAAGGAATCAGATCCTTTAGGTTCCCCAGGAATACCACGCGATCGCCAATCCCTTGCGCTCGAACCTGGTGTTCTAATTTTGCGCGCAGCGGGCCGTCACCGACAATAAGGAGCCGCCCCCGTACTTTGTTCATTGCTTGGATCAGGTGCTCGAGCCCCTTGTAATAAACCAAGCGGCCTACACTGATCGTGATACGCGGCCCATACTGATCACGAATCCTGGCCACTTCCGTGGGATCGCAATGCTGGAATTGTTCGACGGGAATGCCAAAGGGAATCACACGGCATCGCTCGCGGTAGGATGGCAGCACCGGAGACGTCTCGACATACTTGTGAGAAGCCACGATCACGGCCTCGCAACGGTCTAAGGCTCGAAACAAGATTGGCTGAAGAACCCTGCCTAGAAGTTTTTGTCGGACAACATCGCTGTGGTAGGTAACGACGAGACGTCCTTTGAGACCGCTAGCCAAGTACGCCATAATGGCGACAGGATTAGGGAGATGAAGATGAACGAGATCGGCCTTTGCCTCGCGAATCCTCCGAATCAATCCCGGGCAAATGGGAGCAGATGCCAGGTTACAGACAGCCCCCACCCGCGCTACCTTAACTCCCGAATCGACAGCTTCGGTGCTCGCCCGGTTATCGCTCGAAACCACGACCTGAACGTCCACGGATTTTTGCAGCTCACCACAAAGTGCGCGGAGATGGCTCTCCATTCCTCCCACATGCGGGGGGTAAAACTTACCGATATGGAGCACCCGCAATCGGGTGGTATGGGTCATCCCTCTGGCTTCCCCCGAAGAGGCATCTCGTGACCTGACGCAAGTACGCCCTGGAACAACTCAGGGAACGAATTGTGGCGAAACTGAGAGCCCACTGCGACGTGTAGGGACACATACCGTGCCCTGCGGACCAAACCGAGAAAGAGCCTCCGCGCCCTAGGCCGGGTAATCGGAAGCTACTCTTTTCAAGCGTCCACTGCCGGGGCTGAGTTCTTACGCCTGCGGAGGGCGCGACCCAGTAACAGCAAGCCCGAGCCAAACAGGGCAATCGAGGCCGGTTCCGGAGTATGTATCGAGCCGCTGGTAATAGTGCCGGAAGTCTGGTCGCCGTTGGCGCCATTGTCGAAGAGATCTTGCAGCGTCCTGCCGGTCCGAACAGTGAAATCGAATTGGTTTACAGCGTTTTGGGGAAAGAACTGGCCCAGACTGTCTGTTACGGTGCTCACCGCATAGTTGCCGTGGAAAGTCGAATCGCTAAACGTGCCGCCAGTGACGGTCAGAAAGGTGAGAGCCAGCGAGAGGTTTCCCGCAAACAGGCCACCCGCCGGAAAAGAGATAGCGAATGACGTCCCTTGGCCGTTCGAATTGTAATTAAATACTCCGCTCCCCGCGCTGCTCTGAGTTAGAAAGGGCATCGCTGCATTGCCCGTTGTGAAGCTATAGGCACCAAAATTGCTGCTCGGCGTTCCGTTTATGCTGAGGTAAGAGTTTGCCGGAGAGCTCAAAATGCAACTTGCGGCGGAGCACGTGCCGAGCTGGAGGTTCAGTTGCGGACCGGCTGCCTTAATGAAGGTTATAAGACTCGTGCTCTGGCCCAAGGTGATTTGCACTTGTGCGCTCGCAGAACCGGAACCAATCACGACGACGAACACGATCAGCGCCAGGCATGCCAAACTTCTGAACATGTTTCCCTCCCCGGTTTTCGTGAACTGGTCCGGAACCCCCCGTTGCGGATTTCGCGAGCCTCTTGTCCGAGCTATCCGCTCCTTCCAGGGCGCCACGCGAGCAAGAACAATGCCAACCGTCGTCGCGACTGATGCCTCTTAAGTGGCTCACAGGAAAACAGATCGAGCGACCCAGTTAGGTCGCTCTGTGAAAGAGTTCAATTGCCGGTACGCCACGTTGCGCAAATGTCGCAACGTTTTGTAATACGCCGAAGGTGTGCCGCGCCCCGGGGCCTTCGCCAAGTCAGCGTGAATCCAAGTCTCGCTCGCTGGCCCCCGAAGGCAACACCAGTCTCGTGGGGGAAAGGCTTTGACCATGTCTCAATTACCTGCTACTCAAGTTCCGCGAGTGCTTGGCTGGCTTGCCGGGCGTCCTCGCCTCTGAGCCCCAACTTCAGCCCCGCCTCCAGTTGTGCCTTGGCCTTCTCCTTAGCGCCGCCGGCCAGGAGTGCCATCCCCAAGTGGTAGTGATAGACGGGATAGGAGGGCGCTTTTTGCACGCACTCACGCAGTGAGGGGATTGCGCTTGCATAGCTGCCCTTAAGGTACTGGATCCAGCCGAGGATATCCGTGATGGCTTCAAGCTCGGGCAGGAGTTGCTTGGCCTTCTGCGCTAGACCCAGTGCGACATCCAGGTTTCCTCCCTGCTTCCCGAGGACCCAAGCCAGGTTGGCGGCAGCGATGGGGGAATTGGGATTTATCGCTAGTGCCTGCTCGTAGTACTTACGGGCCGTCGCGAGGTCGCCCTTGTTCAGATACAGGTTTCCCACCAAGGTCTGTAAGGGGACAGACTTGGGCTCGAAGGCCAAGACCTTCTGATACCGGGCGATGGCGACATCGGTTTCGCCTAGCTCCTGGTGAATGCTGCCCAGTTGCAGATAGGCTTCGATGAGGTTTGGGTCAAGCTGGAGAGCATGTTCCAGTTCCGCCTTGGCTTGGGGAAACAGTATTTATTCTCGGCTCTGTTCCATTGGCAGCCTTGAACGCGGCCATCACGGCGACCCAGTTCAATCCAGAGGGCGAAAGCGTCCATGTCGCAGCAGTCGAGCCTGCCGATGGCTCTATTTCATCTTCATCAGCAAACCCGATTGCCTGGCCTAAATCGACTCGCTTGGTAAACCCGCTACCCGCTGTATATGTATCGCCACTACCGTGGGTGTCTTCCTCAACTAGGCCAAAAACTAAGTCTCCGTTAGCCGTCGTTGTGGCCACACCGCTTGACGGGCCCGTGCCCGACCCCACGCTCCCCGATCGCGTGGACCTCGAGGACGGGCGTGGGCTGTTCGTGCTGCGCCGCCTG
>Ga0137415_10004980_pt1 | contig 13129 bp, 9 predicted proteins | sample CZODoug3_1_1_16f_FD_183082 | JGI IMG/M metagenome (GOLD analysis project Ga0137415, IMG submission 183082) | Vadose zone soil fungal communities from Angelo Coast Range Reserve, California, USA - CZODoug3_1_1_16fungal (Hybrid Assembly) | ecosystem: Environmental > Terrestrial > Soil > Vadose... | reverse complement strand
GACGGCGAGGGCCGCGCCATCGTGGACCGCCTCGACCGGACCCAGGATCCGAAAATCAACCATCGCCCGACGATGGCAGGCTCAACTGACGCTTCGATGTCGGTCGATTGACGACCCATTGAGCCGCCGCCGAGCCGTCCAAGCTTCGGCTGTCGCGCCGGGTGCAGGTCCAGCGGCCGTCGTGCCGGCCTCAGTGGCGCTCGTAGCCGGAGCGGAACGACCCGAGCCAGGGGATGTCGTCCTTGTAGCGTGTGGGCGGCGGTGTCGGTGCGAAGTTCGCCGCGTCGTCGGTGCTGCCGCTCCCGTCGTAGCGTGCGACGGTCGGGTAGGGGTAGACCGGCCGGGTCCGTGCGACGGTGCCGTCGTCCTGGTACTTCGTGGCGACGAGCCGGTCGGGTGCGACGCCGTTCTCGACCCAGGCGAGGGTGGGGGTGAGCGCGTCGATCGCGTCCGGCCCCTGACCATCACCGCAGTGGGAGACGCCCGGCAGCATGAACAAGCGGGCGAACCGCTGGGTGGCGTCCGTCCCGCCCATGCGCTCGGTGAGGGCGTGGTAGTAGGCGATCGTCCCGTACGGCGAGATCGCCGGGTCCGCCCAACCGTGCCAGAGGAGGAGCTTCCCGCCCGCGGCGCGGAAGGCCGTCAGGTCGGGGTCGGTCGCGTCGTAGATGCCGGCCTGCCTGTAGATCTCGTTGAACGTCGCCGAGTCGTAGTGCAAGTCGCGCAGTGTCGCCGACGGCCGGGCGGTCGGGTAGGCGAGGTACTTCAACGCGTTCGTCGCGCTGCTTTCGGCCCCGGCCGGGACACCGGCGGCGGTCGGGGTGACCCAACGCGACCAGTTCGCCTCCGAGCCCACGGGCTCACCCCCCGGGTACATCAGCCGGCCCTGCTCGTCGCGTGGCCCGGCGTACAGCTTGCGTACGGCGCCGATCTGCGCGTCGGTGAGGCAGGTCGCGCTGTCGGTTCCGGTCGGGCAGCGCAGGCTCCCCGGATCGAACGCGCAGGCCCGCGGGTCGTCGATCTGGCCGTCAGCCAGGCCGTCCCGTGCGTCGCACTCGCGGAGGACGGCGGCGTGCAGCGCGGGAAGCTTGGCGGCGGTCAGGATGGGCTGGCCCTGCGCGTCGGTGTTCGCCGTGGCGTGCCAGCCCGCGGAAAACACGAGGAGCGACGTGAGCACCGACGCCGGGGCTCCGGCGACGATGCCGTCGAAGTCGTGCGGGTAGCGCTGCGCCTCGGTCAACCCCTGGTGGCCGCCCTGCGAGCAGCCGTCGAAGTAGGAGTAGCGCGGGCCTTGTCCGTAGTAGAGCGCGATGAGCCGCTTGGCGACGAGCGCGACGACGTGGTCGGACCGGTAGCCGAAGTCGACCCGGAGCTGCAGATCGGCACCGAAGATGGCGTCGGAGCCGGAGACGCCGACGTGCCCCTCGTTGCTGGTGGCCAGAACGAAATCGCCGCGGTTCAGCGGCACGCACCCGTCCGACGCGTCAGCGAAGAAGTCGATGTTCCCGCAGAGCGACGAGCACCCGAGCTGCAGATACCGCTGTCGCCACGTCGTGGTGGGGAGGAACACGTCGAACTGGATCTGCGGCGCCACCGTTCCCTTGACCTCGCAGGACGCCGAGCCGTCCGGCGAGGTCGCCGCGGCCGCGGACCCGATTACCGCCGGAGCGCCGGGCGTCCCCGACAGGTCCTGCCCGGCGAGGGCCGCGCAGTCGATCTTCGGCAGCACCACGGGAGGGCCGGAGGGCGAACCGTCAGCCTCGGCGCGCACCACGGGTGCGGCCGTACCGGGCGCGGCTTGGCCGCCGCCGGCCATCACGAGGACGGCCAGGGCGGCGAGTGCGACCGGTAGTGCCCGGACTCTGCCGGCGCGGATGGCGCGTCCCGGCGTCCCGCCCCGTACATGAGCGCGCATGACTGTCCTCCCCGTTTCGCGGCGTACGCGTGATCGGGGGATCTCGGCGACGCCCGCGACCCCGCGATACGAGCACGGAAAGCTAAATATGGCCGCGAGCAGGTGTCAATACCGAACCGGACATCCACCAGACCGCGCCCGATTCCGGCGAAGGTGGTCCTCTACTCCAACAAGATCGGACCGGCCGTTCCCATCTGTTCCGTGCCCCCGGCAGGGCACGCAAAACATGGGCAACGTTATGGCTGCTGGCAGATGTCGCGGGCCGACGGACACCAACCCCTGTACGGGGAACGATTCCTCGCAGCACTGCACGCAGCGCACCAGCGCGTCACGCACGGTCCGCCGCGCGAGCCCGACTCCGCATTCCTTGACTACCGCCGCGAGGAACACTCTCGGCTCCTTGATGCTCATGCGCTGATCTACGCGAGCTGACAGGGTTCGTGAGCCGGCCGGAAGAGCGCACGAACGCGCCATACAGAGGGTTCAGTGCCCCGATGTCGACAGCCGCTGGTTCCTGGCTCACTGATCTCGCCTTCTGCTCTCGTGGCGGATTCGCCGTGAGTCAGTGCAGCGGCTCCGAGCTGTCGGCAGTACCTCGTCTTGCGTGCGTTCTAAGCGGTCCTGAGGCGTGGACGAGACGTCCCATGGCCGATAGCGGGCCACGTCGCGACATGACTTGGCGGGTCGGCGATCGGCTCCCCCCGATCGGCAAGGCGTGGACGGATTCAAATGTTTACAGACGTACATCGTCTGTTAGTGTGGCGGTTGTAGGAGTCACATCCTCTCGCGTCTGAAGGGCGGCGTGGTCGCAGATGCAGATTGACATCAAACCGGGCATGAAGATCCTCGAGAGCGGCGTCACGGCGTACAGCAACGAACACGAGTTCACGACTGACGTCGACATCTCGTCGACCGACTTCTGGTACGGGCAGAGCTTCAACCAGCGCGACAAGTCATTCGCGAGGCTTCGGGCGGAGGCGCCCGTGAGCTGGCATCGTCCGATGCAGGTGTCCTATCCGACCGACGAGAGAGGTTTCTGGGCCGTCACCCGAGCTGCGGACATCGCCGAAGCCAGCATGAACGCCGAGGTGTTCCAGTCGAAGTACGGGATCTCCCTCGACGCGGTTCCGCCGTTTCGACCGCGCGCCAGCACCTTCTTCCTTACGATGGACGCCCCCGAGCACAGCCGATTCCGCGGTCTGGTGAGTGCCGCCTTCACGCCCAAAGCCATCCGTCGCATCACGGACCGGATCGAGATGACCGCGCGAGACATTGTTGATCAGCTCGTCGGCGCCGGCGATATCGAGTTCGTCTCCGCCTGCTCGAGCCAACTGCCGCTGGCGACAGTGTCCGACATCGTGGGGGTGCCTGTGTCGCTCCGTCGCAGGGTCGCGGCGGCCGCCGAGAACCTCGCGGGCGGCGGCCAGACTGCAACGCTCCCCCCGGAGCAGCGGCTTGAATTCATCCAAGCGCAGTGGGATTTCCTGCACCAAGTCGGAGCAGACCTGGCCGCGCATCGGCGAGCCCATCCCGGCGAGGACCTCATGACCGACCTCGTGCAGGCAGAGATCGACGGTGTGCGGCTCAGCGACGACGACATCGGCGAGTTCATGATCCTGATGTCTGTCGCCGGCAACGACACAACGAAACAGACGACGACGCGCGCAGCGCTCGCTCTACAAGCCGATCCTGCGCAACGAGCCTGGCTGATGGAGGACTTCGAGGGCCGCATCATGGGAGCGATCGAAGAGTTCGTTCGCTACGCGAGTCCGGTCATGCACTTCGCCCGCACTGCCGCCCGCGACACCACGCTGGGTGGCGTCAACGTATCGGCAGGGGACAAGGTCCTGCTGCTCTACTGCTCGGGCAATCGGGACGAGTCCGTGTGGCCGAGCCCCGGCGTTTTCGACCTGGGGCGCACCAAGGCCCCGCACGTAGGTTTCGGCGGCGGCGGTCCGCACTTCTGCCTCGGCAACGGGGTCGCCAAGACGCAGCTGCGCGCGATCTTCCGCGAGCTGCTCACCAGAGTGCCTGACGTCGAGTTCGGCGAGCCCAAGCCGCTAGCCAGCCACATCTTCAACGGAATCGAGGCTCTCCCCGCCTACGTCCCGTAACGCTCGCCGGCTCGACGAGCCGAGGCGGGGGTCACGTCGGAAAGGAGCCAACACGTTGTTCGTTGTGGTAAACCGTGCCAAGTGCACGGGCCTCGGAATCTGTGAATCCATCGTGCCGGACCTCTTCGAGATCGCAGAAGACGGCACTCTGACGTTGCTCGCCGACCTCGTCGACAACGCGCATCGCGCTGATGTCGAGGAAGCTGTCCGCTCCTGCCCAACAGCAGCGCTTCGTCTTTCGCCAAGCCGGCAATGACCTCGTCCGCGACGAGGCTCGTCGTTGTCGGCGCGTCGCTTGCCGGTCTACGCGCTGTCGAGGCCGCCCGAGCCAGCGGGTTCGACGGCCGAATCACTCTCGTCGGCGCTGAACCGCATCTGCCCTACGACCGCCCACCGCTGTCCAAGGCGTTTCTTACGGATGCCGAGAGGTCGGCGCCCAATCTGAAGACCTACGAGGAGCTGGCGGACCTCGACGTAGAGCTGATGCTCGGACGTCCGGCCAGCGGGTTGGATACCCGAGCCCGGCTCGTGCGCGTCGGGGACCTGGACATTGGCTTCGACCAGCTGGTGATCGCCACCGGTGCAGCCGCGACACGACTCGCCGGTACCGCCGACCTCGACGGAATCGCGACGCTGCGAACCGTCGACGACGCACGCCGGGTTCGGGCCCAGATCCAGGCCGGGGCCCGGCTCGTCGTGGTCGGCGCTGGGTTCATCGGTTCAGAGATCGCCTCCTCGGCGCGTTACCGCGGCAGCGCCGTCACAATCGTCGAGGCGGCCCCACTGCCGCTCGTGCGCGCAGTCGGCCCGACGATGGGCAGGGCACTGGTGGACCTGCATCGCCGCAACGGCACCGACATACGAACCGGCGTCGGCATCCGAGCCTTCCTGGGGGACCAGCGCGTCGAGGCAGTCGTGCTCGACGACGGCACACGTCTCGACGCCGACATGGTCGTCGTCGGCATCGGTGCCAGGCCCGCGACCGAATGGCTCCAACATTCAGGCGTTTCGCTTCACGAGCAGGACGGCGGGGTCGTGTGCGACGAGTATTTACGCACCAACGTCCCTGGCGTATCCGCTGCAGGGGACGTGGCCCACTTCCCGAACCACCTGTTCGGTGGAACTCGGATGCGTCTAGAGAACTGGACCAGCGCTGCTGAGCAAGGGGCCGTCGCGGCCTGGAATGCCGTAGGGCAGGGAGGGCTGCGGGTCTTCGAGACGGTCCCGTACTTCTGGAGCGACTGGTATGGCAACCGCATTCAGTTCGTCGGCATCGGGAATTGCGACGAGGTGAAGATCATCCACGATGACTCCGATCAGGGCCACCTGATCGCCCTGTATCGCCGAGGCGATCGCCTGGTCGGCGCTCTGACGATCAACGAGCCGGCCAAGATCATGAAATACCGCCGGCACATACGCAGTCGTGGCACATGGGATGCAGCGCAGGCCATGTTCGCCGTCCCTGCCTAGCGCAGCAATCTTCGTACGAGAACGGCTCGAGAGGAGGCAGCAGTGACAAAGTCGCGAAGCGCGGTCATGCGCGAAGCCCTTGGTGCGTACTCGGTCGAGAGCATCGACCTGGATGACCCTCGCTCGGACGAGGTCCTCGTGCGCGTGGTCGCTGCCGGCATGTGCCATACGGACGTGTTCGGCCGAGCGCCGGGCCTGGACGGGGTTCGACCGCTCGTCCTGGGTCACGAAGGTGCCGGAGTCGTGGAAGCTGTTGGTGACAATGTCGGAGACCTCGCGGTGGGCGACCACGTTGTCCTTACCTTCGAAAGCTGCGGTGGGTGCGCATCCTGTCGTTCAGGTGCGCCTGCCTACTGTGCGAGCTTCGAAGCTCGGAACTTCGGCGGTCGCCGCACGGACGGATCGACTGGTGCGGTCGATAGTCAGGGCGCTCCGGTCGGTGCGAGGTGGTTCGGGCAGTCCAGTTTCGCCGAGTACGCGTTGGCGACTGCTCGCAACGCGGTGAAAGTCGACGCCGAGGCTCCGTTGCAGGTGCTCGGGCCGTTGGGCTGCGGCATCATGACCGGTGCTGGCGCCGTGCTCAACGAGATGCGACCCACACCGGGGAACTCGATAGCCGTTTTCGGTGCCGGAGCCGTCGGACTGGCGGCGGTGATGGCCGCGAAGCTAGCCGGCGCGAGCGACATCGTCGCGATCGACATACATGAATCCCGGCGCGCGCTGGCGCTCGAGCTCGGAGCGACGCGAGTAGTCGACGGGGCAGGCGAAAACGTGCTCGCTGAGGTGGCCGATGACGGTCCGGGCCTCGATTTCACCTTCGACACGACCGGTATCGGCACCGTCATGGCGACCGCGGTCGGGGCGTTGCGGCGTCCCGGGCTCTGCGTGCTCGTCGGGGCGGGGCCCGACGAGCTCTCTGTCGCGCCCTCGGCGCTCACCGGGCGTCGAGTGACATTCGTGTACGAGGGGAGTGCAGTGCCGCACCTGTTCATTCCGGACCTGATCGGGTTCTACCGGCAGGGCATATTCCCGTTCGATCGGCTGATCACCAAGTACACGTTGGACGAGATCGATCGGGCCGAGGCCGATAGCAGATCGGGTGCGACGGTGAAGCCGGTCCTGGTGCTCGACGACGATTTTCACTTCGAAGGGACGTACCGGCAGTGACGCAGACTGTGGCGAATCCGACTATGACGATCGATGGGGCCGCCGTCGAAACGGGCGACTCGTTCGGAGTGATTAACCCGGCAACCGCAGAGGTCTTCGCCCAGGCGCCTTCGGCCAACGCGGGCCAGGTCGAGGCGGCGATGCTGTCGGCTGAGCGCGCGTTTGCCTCGTGGGCGGGGAGCGAACAGGTACGCCGCGAGACGATGTTGGGGGCGGCAGACGCCATCGATGGAGCCGCGGAGACTATCGTTCCGACGCTCACCGCCGAACAAGGCAAACCGCTGGGCGACGCCGCCGGCGAGCTTCACGTAGCGGCGGCTTGGCTTCGCTACTACGCGACTCTCGAGGTGCCGAAAGAGGTCGTGCAGGATGACGACCAGGGGTACGCGGAAGTACAACGCCGCCCGCTCGGTGTCGTCGCGGCGATCACGCCTTGGAACTTTCCGCTCGCGCTGGCGATGTGGAAGATCGCGCCGGCGTTGAGAGCGGGCAACACGCTGGTCGTGAAGCCGTCGCCGTACACGCCGCTCGCGACCCTCGCGCTGGGTGAGGCGATGCGCGGCGTCCTGCCTGATGGCGTGCTCAACGTCGTGTCCGGACCGGATCCACTCGGCGCTCAGCTGGTGGCGCACCCCAAGACGCGGAAGATCAGCTTCACCGGGTCCACCAGCACTGGCAAGAAGGTCGCTGCAGCTGCAGCGAACGATCTCAAGCGCTTGACGCTAGAACTTGGTGGAAACGACCCCGCGATCGTGCTGCCCGGCACCAGCCTCGACCAAATCGTGGACTCGTTGTTCTGGGGCGCTTTTCGAAACAACGGTCAGATCTGCCTGGCGGTCAAACGCGTCTATGTCCACGAGAGCCAGCGCGAGGACCTGGTCGACGCGCTGGCGGCGATCGCGTCCGCCGTCCGGGTCGACGACGGTGCTGCACCCGGAGCGGTCCTGGGACCCATCAACAACGATCCGCAGTTGCGACGGGTGAGCGAGCTGGTCGCCGACGCAGTCGCCAACGGTGCCCGAGTCGCCGCCGGCGGCAAGGCACTCGACCGCGCCGGATACTTCTACGCGCCGACGATCCTCACCGAGGTAAGCGACGGAGTTGCGATCGTCGACGAGGAGCAGTTCGGACCCGCACTGCCCGTCGTTGGCTACCACGATGTCGACGACGCGGTCGCGCGGGCGAACAGCGGGCACTATGGACTCACCGCATCGGTCTGGTCGGACGAACCTGAACTCGCCGCTCGGGTTGCGAACGAGATAGATGCCGGTCAGGTGTCCATCAACGTCCACGGGGGTGGTGTCCGTCCGGACTTGCCGTTCGGGGGACACAAGTGGAGCGGTATCGGAGTGGAGAACGGACCGTGGGGCCTCTACGGCTTCACCGAAACGCGCGTCATCGTCGGACCTCCCCGGCGAGGCTGAAGACACCCACCGAAGGAGTCGGCTCAGCGATACGGCGGGAACAGGCGGGCTGCCATCGGTCCTCCTGACACCACGACTCCGCTATCGATTGCCGAATCGATCTCTGCGTCCCCTAGTCCGGCCAACTGCAGAGACGCGCGAGTGTTCTCCCCGACCCCCGCTGGATACATCGGGCCGAAGCGTGGCGTGCGGCTGAAGGCCGCCAATCGGCCCGGCACTACGAATACCCCGCCGTCCTCGCTTGCCCTGATATGGCTGAACTCGCTCTCCATCAGCTCTGGGTCGCGTATTACGTCACTTACGAGGCGAGCAGCCGTGGCCGGAATCGCGGCTGCGTTGAGTCGTTGGACCAGGTCAGCGACGCGTTCGCGGGCAATGGCCGGGACCAGCTCATCGGGGCCGGGAAGGCCAGCGGCCTGCAACCGTTCGGCCGTATCCGACAACGGATCCTGGACGTCGATAGCGAGCCATCCATCGGCCGCTTCGTAGTAGCGGTTGAGCGGACCGGGACCGGCAAAGTCTCGACCGCCCTTCACCGGCTCGGTGTGACCATCGGACCGAACTATCGCGTCCATCTGCAAGTAGCCCGCTGTTGCGGCCAGCGAGTCCCATACGTGCTGCCCGCGGCCGCTGTGTTCACGCTCGACGAGTGCGAGCGTCGAAGCCAGCGCCGACATGGCAGCGGTGGTCACGTCGTTGATAGCGATGGTGTTGGCGACCGGCTGGTCGTCGCCGCCCTGGGCGCTCATCATTCCGCTGACGGCTTGGATCACCATGTCGACGCCGGGTAGCCCGGAGAGCGGTCCGCCCTCTCCGTAGGCCGACAGCGACACGGTGATGATCCGTGGATTGATCTCGGCCAGAGTCGCGTAGTCCAGTTGCAGGTCGGCCATGACGCCGGGTCGCATCCCGTCGAGGACGATGTCGCTCGACTCGACCAGGCGGTGCAGCAGCCGTTGCCCGCTGTCGGCCTTCAAGTCGATCGCCAGACTCTCCATGCCGCGGTTCACGGCGTACGCGGTCGCGCGGAACGGGTCGCCGGTCAATGGCTCGACTTTGATCACCCGCGCGCCGAGCTCAGCCAACAAGAAGCCGGCGTAGGGGGTTGCGACGAAGGTGCCGAGGTTCAGCACCGTGACGCCCGCCAAGGGACCTCGGGCCAGCGGCGCCAAGCCGGTTGGTGCGGGCCGGGGAGACCAGTGGTTCGTGTCCTGGTGTTCTCCTAGTTCCGGCGCGGCCGCGCTGACCTTGCCGGGCGTGCGGGTGAGGACGATCGGAATGCCAGGCATGACAACGGTCGAGCCGTCGCTGCGTTTGACTTCGGCCCGCATTCCGATCGCGCGGACTTGCTCGTGGTCCAGCCACGCGTTCTGATCCTCGATCCGGCCGGCCGGCACGCCGCGGGCCAGCAACGCGGCGATGAGATCGTCGCGGTTCCAGCTCGCCGCGTTCTCGGCGATCGCTTGGACGCACCGGTCGAAGTTCTCCGGCAGCCCCATCCGAGCGGTGCTGCCACCCATCCGTGGATCGTCGAGCATCTCGCTCAGCCCGAGGACGTCGAAGACGATGCGCTCGAACTTCGGCCCTAGGGCACCGGAGGACATCCATTCCCCGTTCGCGCAGCACAACGGTCCGTAGGTGGGGTGCCGCCCCCTCGGGCCGACGTTGCTGGGTGCGTCCGGGGCCTCCGGATCGACCGAGAGCGACATGACGGTGGCCTCCATGACCGCGTTCGCGCCGGTCACCGTGACGGTCTGCCCGAAGCCGGATCTCAGCATCTCGTAGATCGCGGATACCGCGCATGCAGCGGTCCAGACGCCATGGACGTAGAGCATCGAGGGCGAGACCGAGTCGACGGCGCCACCGTCGAACGACGACTGCCGTCGAGACTGGCCGAGCCGGGCGGCCAGCAACCGGTTGGATTCCCGACCGCCGAACCACGGGACGGTTTCGTCCAGGTAGGCCGGCATCCGCACCGTGACCAGCCGTCGATTCGCCTTCGCTGCTCGGGCGACAACCGGCAAGGACCACACCGAGCGGGCGGCGTCGTCGACGATGCACACGTCGGCGCCGGCGATCAGCTGGGCCAGCCGGGTCTGGTCCGCCGGGTCGCCCTGATCGATCGCGACCGACCGCTTGTTACGCCCCCTGACTGCAAAGCCGGGTTGCGCGCGGTCCGACGACCCTTCCGGCGGCTCTACGAGTACGACCTCGGCGCCGAAATCGGCCAGGAGCATTCCTACGATCCCGGCAGCGACACCGCTGGACAGTTCGACCACCCTCAACCCGCGTAGGGCGGTGGCATCGTTGCGATCCTGATCGGCGACCAGTTCGGTTCGGTCCATGGCGTCTCCGTTTCTCAAACCCTGCGCCCAAGCACGGTTGGCAGCAAGGCCCCCGGTCAGACTCGATTGCTCAGGATCAAGCTGCCTGCGGTTGCGAAGTACATTCCGACGCCCTGCACGAAACTCACCTTCACGTCCGGCACTTGCACGGTCGCTTCACCCCGCAACTGACGCACCGCCTCTTGGATAGCGAACATTCCATACATCCCGGTATGGGTGTAGGAGAGTCCGCCACCGTTGGTGTTCATAGGGAGCTGGCCACCAGGACGGGTATGCCCCTCAGCAATGAACTTGCCGGACTCTCCCCGTCCTACGAAGCCCAGGTCCTCGAGCATGTACAGCGGAAGATGAGCGAAGGCGTCGTAGCACATGAGGTGGTCGATGTCGTCGTGCTCGAGCCCAGCCGTCGCGAAAGCCTCCGCGCTGGCGCGCCGGAAAGCATGGAAGGAACCGAGCTCCTCCATCTGAGAGACCAGCGGAGCCTCGGCCGACTCACCCGAGCCCAGGACATGGACGAGCCGGTCCACACTCGCAAGGTCGCGGGCCCGCTCTTGCGTCGTCAGTACCAACGCACCCCCACCGTCGGTCACCACGCAGCACATGTCTTTCGTAAACGGGTCGGCGATCATCTCGGCCGCCAGCACGTCCTCGACTGTTGTCGGGCGCCGCCGCGATGCCTTCGGATTCGGGATCGCCCACTCGCGTTGCGCCACGACAACCTCCGCGAGGTCCCGCGGACCCATGCCCCGCTCGTGCAGGAAGGCGCGTGCCGGGACGGTGAAGCTCGAATACGGCGCGAAGGAACCGAACGGCTGCTCGAACTGGCCACCCAGAGAGTTCGGGTTGGGCACCCACCGCGGCACGCCCACCCTCGACCGTCCCGACTCACCGTGGGTAATGAGGACCGTCGTGGCGGCGCCAGCAGCGATGGCTGCCGCCGCGTGCCGGACCAGCATCATGAAACTGCCACCGCCGGCCATCGTGCCGTCCAACCAGCGCGGGGTGACGCCCAGGTAGTGCGACACCTCCATCGCCAGCGGACCCGCGGTGGCGACACCGTCGACGTCACCGAGGTCAAGCCCGGCGTCGCGCACGGCCGCTACGCCCGCCCGGCCATGCAGCTCGAGCACGGACACATCCGGAAGCGCACCCAACTCGGTTTCCGCAGCCCCTACGACGACGATGTCGCCACCGTGCATCGAGGTCATCAGCTCTCACCTACAAGCTTGAAGAAGGGAAGGTTGACCTCGCCACGGCGCCGGAACTCGACCGCCACGCGAGCACCGATCCGCAGGTTTTCGGGTATCGGTTCGACATCGACGATGTTGGTCATCATCCGCGGCCCTTCGTCCAGTTCGACGAGCGCGATGATCGGCGATTCGTTCTCGTAGCCCGGCAGCGGGCGACGATTGATGATGTAGGAGGCCAGCCGACCGTGTCCGGACGCCTCGACCCACTCGTAGGTCTCGTTCACGTGACCGGGCACGAACCCCCGCGGGTAGAAGAAGTACCTTCCGCTCTGAATCGAGCGCTGCAGCATCAACTTGTCGCGAGCGGCCCCGTCCCAGAACGGCTGCGTCTGCGGGGTCGGCACCGGCGTCATCGGCTCAGGCATTGCCGCGCTCCACCAGCACACCACGATCCAAGACGACGCGATCGCCCACACAGGCGACGAACTTCACGTCGTCACCGTCCATCCATGCGGCGACGTCCAGGGTCTCGCCCGGCAGCACCGGAGACGCGAATCGTGCCTCGTACTGTCCGAACCTGGACGTGTCGCCGTCGAAGACACCGTTGACCAGCAGACGAGCGACGATGCCGTAGCTGCACAACCCGTGAAGGATCGGCCGAGCGAATCCGGCCCGTGCGGCGAACTGCGGGTCGGAATGAAGCGGGTTGCGGTCACCGGAGAGCCGGTACAGCAGCGCCTGATCGGTTCGGGTCGGCGCCGAGAATCGGAATTCCGGCTCCCGCTTCGGGAGCGTGACCGACGAGCGCTCGCCGCGAGGTCCACCGAAACCGCCCGCGCCCCGAATGAACAACGCGGTCCGGGTCTGGGCCAGCGGCTCGCCGCTGGCGACGTCCGTCAACTCGGACGACATTTCGATCACCGCGTCGCGACCCTTGTCGAGCATCCGGTCGACACGGGTCACGACGCTAGCGGCCCCGTCGGCCGAGATCGGGCGGTGAACGGTGAGCCCTTGAGAGCCGTGCAGAATCTGTTCCCCGCTGATGTCTCCTAACCTCAGAGACGGATGACCGTCGCCGCGACGAGTGACGAGAAACGTCGGCAGGACAGCCTGGGTCACACCAATGGTGTTCTCCGTGGTGTAGGCCAGCTCATCGGCCGGATCTAGTTGGCCCGCTCCGACGCTCAGGGCGTAGATGAGAGCGTCCCGCGAACACCACGTCGCCGTTCCTGCGCTCCACTCGGTGCCGACCAGGTCGAGATTCAGTGTCACTGGGCCACCTGGTCGGTTTCCGGCACGCCGGAGATCGTCGAATTAGGCGCGGCCTTGGCGACGAGGTTCGGCAGGACCTCGTCGAGTTCGTCGACCGTCCAGATCCCGTCCTTCGACGCCGTGGGGCCGATCCGCCAGCCTTCGCTCACGCCGATTCGTGCGCCCCACACGTCGAAGACGCGTCCGGTGATCGCCGCTGAACTCGACCCGGCCAACCACGCCACGACCCTCG
>Ga0137415_10004979_pt1 | contig 13132 bp, 10 predicted proteins | sample CZODoug3_1_1_16f_FD_183082 | JGI IMG/M metagenome (GOLD analysis project Ga0137415, IMG submission 183082) | Vadose zone soil fungal communities from Angelo Coast Range Reserve, California, USA - CZODoug3_1_1_16fungal (Hybrid Assembly) | ecosystem: Environmental > Terrestrial > Soil > Vadose... | reverse complement strand
GCTGAAAGCAAGAAAAAAGCCTTGGAAGTATTTGACACCATTGTGGCCTCAGTGGGCGATTCCGGCTCACTTCACGTGCTCTTCGGCCACGCGTATCGCGACGCGGAGATGCAAGACGACGCGATCCGCGAACTCCGCAACGCCGTCGCTCTGGATACGCGCACACCTCATGCACACTACTTTCTCGGCCTGGCGCTGTTGTGGAAAAATGAATGGGCCACCACGCCGGAAATCCGCCAGGAATTCGTGACCGAACTCAGCAATTTTCCGCGCGACTTCCTCGCCAATTATTTTCTCGGCTACCTGGATTCGAACGATCGCCGCTACGATGAAGCTAACGTGCACCTCAAGGCCGCCACCGAGCTCGACCCTTCCTGGCCCGAACCGTGGCTCTTCCTTGGACTGAATGCTTATGCCCAAGGTGACCCGGTGCGCTCCGAAGAGTATCTACGGAAGTGTATTGAGCTGACCGGCAAGGACGAATCTCGCGGCAACTATCAGGTTCGCAGGGCCTATATCACGCTAGGCCGCATTCTCAGCGGCCGCGGAAGAGCCGATGAAGCGGCTCCTTATATGGCGCGGGCTCGCGAGTTTCAGAAGCAGGCGCTCGCGGAAGCGCAGCAACAGATCGCCGACAAAGCGTCCGAGGAAGGCTCGGTCTCTCCGGCCGCAGTAGTGGCGCTTCTGAACCGCCAGGAAGATCAACCAATTGCTTTTCCTTCTCAGCCCGTGGATCCCACGCTGCCGCTCGATTCCGGGGCTCTGGCACGTTCCGGGCTCTCCGAAGAGACAAAAAAAGCTGCCGTTTCCGAGGAAAACCGGCTCCGTCTAATCCTCGGCTCAAGTTTCAGCGATGTTGCCACGTCGGAAGCGATTCGCCGCGACTACGCCTCCGCGCTCACTCATTACCAGGAAGCGGAGCGATGGAGCCCAGCCATCCCCGGGTTACTGCGCAACCTCGGCGTTGCCGCCTTCCGCGCGCAAAATTATCCGGAATGCGCGCGTGCTCTTTCGCAAGTCCTGGCCAGCGATTCTTCCGATGCGGCAGTGCGCGCCATGCTGGGATCGGCCTACTTTGGCCTGGACAATTACCGCGAAGTCGCAAGAACCATAGCGCCCCTCAGTGATCGCGCCATGCACGACCCTACGCTTGGCTATCCGTGGGCTGCTTCGTTATTCCGCCTCGGCGACTCCACACAGGCAGCGCATGTTCTTCAGGAATACGAAAAATCCAAGCTTTCTCCTGACGCGCTTCTTCTGGTAGGGCAGCTATGGACCGATATGGGCGATTTTTCCCGCGCCGTGCAGGCGTTCCATCGCGCCCTGGACGGCGATCCCTCACTGGCGAGGGCACATTATTATGCCGGCCTGGCACAGCTACGCTGGGAGCATTCGAACGAAGCGGAAGAGGAGTTCAACGCTGCGCTGAAATGGGCTCCCGATGACGCTGATGCAACCATCGGTCTCGGCTACGTATGCGTCCAGCGGCGCAAACAAGCCGAAGCGATCGAGCTTTTCCGCTCGGTAACCACGCATCACCCCGAAAACGGAAACGGACACTATCAGCTGGGCAAGCTGCTGCTGGAAGGCGGGAAAATTCAAGAAGCTGTCGCGGAATTGGAGGCCGCGGCTCGCGAACTGCCGCAGAGCGACTACGTCCATTACCAACTACAAGCCGCTTATCGCAAAGAGTCACGCACTGCGGACGCGGATCGTGAATTGCAGATTTACAAGGAATTGAAGGCAAAAAATCGCGAGTCCACCGTGCCCCGCCCGATGGAGCGTCCGTGACGGCCATAACCCTGGAGATCCCTTGAGAAGAATGTCGCTGGAGAGATTTTTTCGTCTCGCTTTTCTGCTCCATTTTTTCGCTGGCTCGGCCTGGGCACAGGGAGGCCATCCTCAGGCGCCTCCGCCGCCGCCCAACGCCAAAACCATTAAATGCGCCGGTCGGCCGGTGCCGCAACTTGAAGACATTACTGCCAAGACGGGAATCGCATTTCAACACACTGCAGACCCTTCGAAGAAATACATTGTTGAATCCATGAGCGGCGGTGTGATTCTGTTGGACTACGATCGCGATGGCTGGGTCGACATCTATTTTACTAACGCCCCCACGGTCGCTATGGCCATCAAGGGGCAAACCAGCAAGGGCGCCCTATATCATAACAATCACGACGGCACCTTCACCGACGTCACCTCCAAAGCGGGGCTATCGACGCCGTGCTTTGCCATGGGAGGCGCGGTGGGAGATTACAACAACGATGGCTGGCCCGATCTGTATGTAACGTGCCTAGGCGGAAACGTTCTATACAAAAATAATGGGGACGGCACGTTCACGGACGTCACCGCCAAAGCCGGCGTGGCCGACGGCCGGTGGTCCGCTGGCGCTGCTTTTGGCGACTACGATGGCGATGGTTTCGTGGATCTGATGGTTTCCAATTACGTCGATTTTCATTTGAATGATCTGCCCGGTTTCGGTTCTTCGCCCAACTGCAAGTACCGCAGTCTTGACGTGCAATGTGGGCCGCGCGGACTCAAAGGCGCTGGCGATTCCCTGTTCCATAACAATGGCGACGGAACTTTCACGGATGTCTCGAAATCGGCGGGCGTAAGCGACCCCAATGGCTACTACGGCATGGGTGTGGTCTGGGCCGATTTCAACAATTCCGGCCGCCCGGATATTTATGTCGCCAACGATTCTACTCCCAGCTTTCTATACAAGAATCTTGGCAATGGAAAATTCCAGGAGATTGGGCTGGAGTCTGGTACCGCCGTGAGTGAAGATGGCAGCGAACAGGGCTCTATGGGGGTGGCTGTCGGCGATTACAATCACACCGGGCGCCCATCGATTTACGCGACGAATTTCGCCGACGAATACGACGATCTCTATCGCAATGATGGTAACTGGAGTTTCACCGATGTCTCCTACCGATCCGGCGTCGCGTTGCCCTCGCTACCGTGGGTGAAGTGGGGCACAGCTTTCGCCGACTTCGACAACGATGGCTGGCTCGACCTCATCGCGGTCAGCGGTCACGTTTATCCTCAGGTGGACTCGTTGCCATCCGGCGGCGGCTATCGCCAGCCCAAGCTCCTCCACCTCAATCAAACCGACGGCACTTTCTGCGATGCCAGCGATCAGGCCGGGCCCGGGCTCCAGCAACGGCGTGTATCACGAGGATTGGCCGTCGGCGATCTATTCAATGACGGCAACGTGGACGTGGTCGTCGGCGACCTCGACGGCGCTCCCATGATTTTGAGAAACCATGGGGTGCCAGGCCACAATTGGGTCAGCTTCGATCTGGCCGGGACCAAGAGCAATCGCATGGCGATTGGTGCGAGAGTCAAACTTGTCGCGGGTGGGATGACGCAGACCGACGAGGTGCACAGCGGCGGAAGCTATCTCTCCCAGAATGATACGCGTTTCCACTTCGGCCTCGGTTCCGCCAAAAAAATCGATCACGTGGAGATCCGCTGGCCTTCCGGAGCTGTCGAAACGTTAGACGGGTTGGACGCCAACAAATTCTATTCCGTGCTCGAGGGCTCAGGAGTCGTGCCTGCTGATCGTATTCGGCCGGCTGCCCCAAAAGGTTCTCGATAATGTAGGCATTGATCCGTGTCTTCCGCAGCGGTGCTTTTCCCAACCGCCGCAACAAATTCCAAGGAAAGCTCGCATTGATCTTGCAGGACTTATTCCTCCCTGATTCTCCTGGCCGTCCCGTTTTCTCTGTCAAAGGGCACCAATGCCACACCAAGCCAGCTCGAGAACCTCAAAGGCTTGTTTACATTTTCCTTTCGGGCGGCCTCTGATATAGAGGGAGTTCTTTCGGACTTCCCACGTGGGCTAGGCGGAGCCGTCCCACTTCGGTCAGCCACCTAGCTTGAAGGCGTGCCGCTCGATGGTCTCGGGTCGGATGCGAAGGTGGAAACCCTGTCGTTCGAGCGCGTGCTGCACGTGTGCCTTGAGGCAGATCAAAGCGCTATCTCCCATTTCTAGAAAAAGCCAAGCATTCAGATGAGAGAACCAGTTCAAACTCAAACTGAAGACCTCGCAGACAGTCGCTGGGCGAACTCCGTACTACCCGCGACCGGCACGCTCGTTATTCCCCAAACCCTGCTTTCTTGAACATTAAGTGCTCGTACCTCGAAGCTTTGCAAGCCCTGGGTTACACAGAATCAGAAGCTCGGTCTCTCTACATTGTGGCCACCCACTCCGGCTATTTTGGCGCTCGATTCTGTGCTTTCGCATATTCGATCCCCTCACTTTTGGTTGTGGCGCGTTTGTGGCGCAACTGGCTAGAAAGCGCCACAGTGCAGCTCCTTCGTCGTGGGACACTTGCCGCCAAAAATCTCCGAAACGGCGCCACCTTCCTTTATGTTCCAATACCCACCACTTAATCCATTACCTCGCGCCAAATTCCACTCCTCGTGTCCTCTCCTGTTCCGAAGTCGCCCCGAATGCACCCACCTGCACTGTTCGATCCCCAACTGTTCTACGTTGCCCCTATCTGCACCCTTCTCGCCCCACAGCGAATTTGATTTGCCCGCTCCCTTGTATCAATACCGTCGAACCACCTGAACACACGCTGCGCTCCTCTAGCCCTTCCTCCAATTCTCGTCGCTGGATGTCGCCAATTGTTGCCTTCCGGCGCCTCTTGTGGCTTTTTGTGCCAAAGAGTCGCCTACTGGCGCAATCTGTTGCCAAGAGTCCCCAATTGTCTCAGTCTGTCTCCGCCTGTCCCAAACTGTCCCCTCTTGTCCCACCAACACTTCAGTTCGGAAGCGCAGCGATGCATAAGATTCTTTCTTACTTTTTCCTGTTTCGAGGTTCCCTAGTAAGTAGAGGGTCTCGAATCTGCGGACTCGAAAGAGATGCACGGTGCTGTCGCCTGCAATCTAATGGCAATTGCTCCAAAACTCGCGCCTTGCCCGGTTGTGGTAGAGTTAGCCTCGCCAACTGCGTCAACGGGTCAAGGAGGAGATTTGGCCCGACGCAGGTACCAGAAGGGACAGATCCTGTTCAGCAAGAGCCGCCAGCTCTGGCTAGGCAGGTATCGGGAGGACACGATTCGATCGGATGGAAGCGTCATCCGGGCGCGGCCGCAGATCGTGCTCGGCACCAAGAAGGAATTGCCGACGCAGCGTCTTGCAGCTCGCAAACTCGATGAAATCCTCTCCCGCATCAATGATTGCGCGTATCAACCAACTCGCATCGCAACGGTGGCCGAATTTGCGGCCCGCTGGCGCGAGGAAGTCCTCGCAAAGCGAAAACCGTCAACGGTGCGCTCCGCCAACTCGCATCTCGACTCCCACATTCTTCCGCAGCTGGGAAAGCTCCGCCTCGACCAGGTGGGCCCCGAGAATCAACAGGTGTTCGTCAATCAACTGGTCGGCGCGTCGAGAAAAACCGTGCTGAATATTCTGAGCACGCTCTCATCGATGCTCGCGACCGCTAAGAATTGGGGATATTCGAGCGGGGAGATAGCGCTTCGCAAACTTGTGCTCCCCGAAAGAAATGTCCACGTTCCCGCACATTTCACCCGTTCCCAAGTTGAATCGATTCTCTCGCTCGCAAACGAACCGTGGCGCACGTTCTTCATCGTCTTGACGCTTACGGGATTGCGTGCGGGCGAAGCGCTCGGCCTGCAATGGCCGGATATCGACTTCCATCACAAGTGCGTTCACGTCCGCCGCTCTGCGTGGTACGGAAAAGCGCAATCCACAAAGAGCAAGGCAAGCGCAGCGCCGGTGACTCTGCCAGATGCGCTCGCAAACGTTTTGAGCGAATACCGTTCGATCTGGACTGCCAATCCTGAGGGTTGGCTGTTTGCTACCCGAAACAACCGGCCACCGTCGAGCAACAATGTGGTGGAATATCGGCTTTGGCCAATCCTCGACGCGCTCGATATTCCGCGATGCGGCCTTCATGCTTTCCGGCACTCCGTTGCGTCCTTCATCGTGGACGCGGGCTACTCGCCGGAGGTCGCAAAACAACAACTCCGCCATACCGACGCCCACACGACACTCAACTACATCCATCTGCGAGGCGGAATCACTGAGCAGGCGATGGCGGACGTTTCAAATTCCCTGAAGTTGGACGCAGTTGGACGCGCACAAGGGAAGGGAAGCCAGTATATTTAATAGCTTGTAGAGCGTGGGACATGGGTTCGATTCCCATCACCCGCTCCAGAAACCTTATTTCCCCCTAATAACTTCAGAACTCCTGACATAGTTCGTCGGTGACCTGTCCGCTTTTTGCGGGGAAGAACCTCCTTTTGATGTGGCGCCTGGATCATGGTTTTTAGCATGTCCTATCCCCCATCGATTAGAAAAGCGGACGGGTTTAGGTCCGCACCCTTGCCAGGGAAAATCAAGCCAGTTGCAGCTTCAAGCGATATGCCAGGAGAGATGTCGAGCGCTTTCGACCGAGGAAATGTAGCAGCCACAATTGTGCGATTTCCACTTGCCGGCTAGAAAAAGCGGACAGGTTTAGGTCCGCACCCAGGAAAGCGAAAACTCAAGCAGATTACAATTCCGGAGGGATCAGCAAAAGAAACCCTAAGCACTTTTCGCTCAGATCATGGGGAATCGGGCACCTTGGAACCTACAATTGCGGGCTCAAAAAGCGGACAGGTTTAGGTCCGCACCCCACCCTCGAAAAACTGTAATTCTGGCTGCTTTTTAGGGGTGTGTCAGGAGTTCTGAACTTAGCGATTGGTCACGGCGACAAAAGGCGGCATTAAAGAGCAAAACGGGCTTCGAGGGTGGCACCGCTAGCTCGCGCAAAAAGCCCGAAACACAATTCCGCACTTCGCTGAATTCCTGCTGCTGCCGTGACAGTGAGCGGTTCATATGTACTTACAACGACTTACAAGAGCACGGACGGCATCCTAAGTCATTGCAAGGAAGTCTTAGACATCGCTATTGTGTACCTCGGTGTGTACCACGCTTCGAGCGGTGTTGGTGCTCTATCGGACCACAATTCTTGGAACGCTGACATCCCAATGGAGACGAATGGCGATATCTATCCCACGCTTCTGTCCAAGCCTGGCGGCGAGATCTTTTTTTTCGAAAATTCAGATGACCTACCTTCAGCTCCCGACCGTATTATGCATGAGCTGAAGTGGGATGAACTCCGTTTCTAGGTTGCCCATAAGATTCTTCATGATCTGTCTGGAGCCTACGAACGCAACCCACTCTCGATCAAGTCTTTGATTCTAGGGTTGGTCTCGTGGGGAAGATGTTCCTGTAGAACCTTACGCGATGCCGGAGCATCCATGTTCAAGAGAATTAACACAGCTCTCCGTCTATCTTTGCGATCGCTACTTTTCAAGAAAACTCTCACTGCGGGAAGAGATGGTTCTCCGATCTCGGCAAGCGCTTTAGCCACGACATCATCATCGAGCTGCATTTCAGCCCCCAGAGTAGTACCAGCGGGCCTCCCTAATTGCCCCTTTGAAAAAGCTCTTTGCAGAGAGTGGACTGTCTCTGATGCCTTTAGATGACCAGCCAACCGCACTGCATTCAACCAAACTTTATCGATTTCTGTCTTGTCGATCATTCCAGGAAGCTTTTCCACAATGTATTGACGCACGTCGGGATATTTACTGGCGGCCTGCAGAATCTGGCGCGCTGCACGATCTGTTGTGCTCGGGTCGCTTAGCTGAACGAATAGGCTAGAAGCATCTGGAGGCCTTTGCGCTGCCCGTGTCGAGGCTAGTGCCGGGGACGTCAACAAAATCACTATCAAATAGGCTCGATACATTTTCACCTCAAAAATCTAGGGATCGATTCCTGTAACCGGTTTGCGACTTTGCGGTGTCCGACACGCCGCCAGGCGCGATGACTATTTTCACGAAGTAATATACGGTTTTGTGAAAGCTTGAAAGTTTACTTGTGAATGTGACGTGAAAATTAAATACGAAAGTCTCCGAATCGATTAAATTGCGCCCGCCAAGACATTGATCGCTCGGATCTTTCCCCAAAGTAGGGCCCAGGTGCATCGAGGTAGAAGATGGATTTCTGTCCGGCCGGCTGTTGAAGGAAAGTCAGGAGCGGACCACGGATTGGAGTTTGGCGTCACCGCCGATAGAGTCGAGCTCCCGTCGCTGCTCCCCGTCTGGTTCACGATGAGCTGATCGTTTGGGCCCACGCCCCCGTTTCTCTGTGCCAACCCAGATGTTCCTTGTGCAGGCGCCAACGCTGCGCAGCAAAGAACGACTCCCAGTAGGAAAAGCGGAATCAGCACGCGACTAGTTGATTTTGACATTTGCGTCGCTACCCTCCGCGACAAGTAGTCTCTTCCCGGCGGTATTTCGCCAGGCGTCACCTAAGGATGCAAACTCTCGTGGATCAATTTCTTAAGTTCCGGGTCGGTTTCGTGTGGTAGACGATCCTGCAAGACCTTGCGCGCTGCGGGCGAGCCTATGTTTCTCAGGATCAAAACCGCCCGTCCGCGGATTCGCCCATCCGCGCTCTTTAGCAGATCCACGGCGGAAGGAATCGCCGGATCACCAATTTGGGAAAGCGCCTTGGCAACGATGTCATTGTCTAACCGCATCACACCTCCAAATGTGAGGTACGTCTCCGCGGGGAACGGAGAGCGCGACATCGCCTGCAGCAACGCCGGAATCGCCTCTCTTGCCTTCAATTTCCCCGCCAGCCGGACCGCATTAAGCCAAGGCTCATCGGTTCCGGATTTGATCATCTCGGGCAGTCTCTGTACCACGTATTTGCGCGCGTCGGGATCCTTTCTTGCAAGCTCCAGGATTTGTTTTTCAGTGTCAGGACCTATCGTCCCGACCTCGCTCAGTTGGACCATTAGGCTACGGATAGCCGGAGTAGGACTCGTCTGGGCGCTCATCGCGCTTGGAGCTGCAAAGGCAAGCCAAATCATGATCCCGCCATATCGCCCCGCAACGCACCTAAATTTCATGGCAGTCTTCCGGCTTTAGCGCGGGAATTGAACAACCGGACTCACACACCTCTCCACTATTTCTCGCGGTCCAATAAACGTCTAATGGGTGAGTCATAGTGACGGAACAAGAGGACCTTTCGGACCACCCGACGGGTTCCGGGATGAAAATAGATTGCATATTTCCGCCAAAAATCAGAAAACTCGATTTTGTAGTTGACGGACTGGGGATTTTCGGGAATCGCGCAGGTGATGTGGTTCTTTTCGAGGATGTTACTAACTTCTTCCTGAGACATGTCTAGAGTTATTTGCCGGAACGGCTCCATTCGGGACAAATACTCACTCAGGTCAAGGATAAAAAAGGGAATGTTAAATGCCACGCCGACGGCAAGCCCGCAGACCAAGATTAGACTGATGGCTTTCCGAGGGCTACCCGTTAAGTTTCCGTTGGCTATCATTGTGACAAAAATCCTTCTCAGCGTATCGGAGTATCTTCTCGTACGTAGCTGCGTTTTACCTTCAAGGTAGTCGGATCCAGTTCAACGTGGCAGGTCGCGTCTCCTCGAGAGAAATACATCTCCTGACTAGAGATCCCTTCGTCGAATGGTTCAGTGCGCTTACTCGTGATCGCGAGAACCTGCCGAACGTTCATCCCAGGCCTGATTTCGTTGCATTCTTCTTTCAGCGAAGGACTCCGCGCAGAGTAGAAGATATACGGACCCCGATAAAATGCAACGCTAATCCCGGCTATTGCCAGCATGATCCAAATCACAATTCCGATAAATGGAAGAATGATCCCTTTGGTTTTACTCGCCCAATTCATGGTCATTGTGCAAGCTTTCTTGCATTTGCGGTGGCCGTACCAAGTTGATCCTTTCTCAACTCGTTTGCGCTGCCACTCACAGCGCATGGAAAGAACAATCGGTCCACGCCAAATGGAAGAGCTTGTTCGCCACACATTAGATTATAAATACTGAAGACGTGAGGAAGGCCAAAAACGTGGCCGATTTCATGGGCCGCCAGGAGGATCGCATCGCTGTTATTGCGCAGGATTACCAGGTTATGCAGGCCGGCCGAATTCGTCACGTTCGTTGGCGTGTATCCATGGACCGAGTCCACTGCTCCTGCTAAGAAGAATTTGATGAACAAGATCTGGCTTCGCCCTCCACCCAAGTGTCGTCCTGGCAATTTGTTGCGCACCCTCCCGACCCTCTCTCGAATGTGTTGACCACTTGGTTTCCCGAGTCTGTTGTTGCGGACGCGAGCACGATTTGCCGGATCGACGAGCCTGCCTGGACCCGCTTCAAGTGACCCCTCTGCTGTCTCGCGTCCGTCAGAAACGCACTGGCCGCACGTTTGAAAACCGCTGGCTGCAGCGGGATGCCATACACGGATGATGTCACAGAAGGCCCTTGCGCACCGCTCGCCTCGTTCAGGAGTTTCGTGATCTTCTTTCCCCAACGATGCGGGCGAATCGAACCTGATCCCATTGCCTTGGCGTTGGTGTTTCGAAGCAAAGGTGTCTCCGAACCAATCGTGTTTACCCCCGTAGTTCCAAGTGCGGGCACGATCGTATGCGTCCATTTCTGCCGGCCATCAGACGTCAGCGCTCTCATAACAATGTTCGATCCCGCTTGCTCGGCAAAATACACATCCGGATCATCAGGTCCGGAGGCTTGCCCGGGAAAAACCTCCGTCAGAGTGTCTCCGGGCAACGGTTGAACTGTCCACCGGACCGTGGCCGGCGGAAACGTCTGCGAGCCATACACAGTCAACTGCGCGCTTGCCGATAAACTTTGGTACGAAGCGGTAATCGTCACACCGCCAGCTGCGAGCGGCGTAATCGTCCCGTCTGGCGCGATCTGCGCAACCGTCGGGTCGCTCACCGTCCAGCTTGATGCGGAAATTGCCCGCGCCAAGTTGTCTACCAGCGCCACTTTCCGGCTCTCACTCATGGCCATCGCGAAATGATCCGGCGTTAACAACAAGCCTGTCGGAGGGGGACTGAGGTTGTAAGTCACGTTAACGGTCGCTGTTGCCGTGTTCCCAGCAAGATCAAAAGCCTGCACCTGGATCGCGTTGGTTCCAACCGAAAGCGCTAAATTGCACGAAGTGTTGCTGCCTGTGATCGTCGCGTCCACGCCATTGGAAGCGACATCCGCCACGCCAGAAAGAGCGTCGGAGACTGTCCCTGCAACGATCAAGTTGCTGCTGGTCACGACGGTCCCATCGATGGGAGAGGCGATTGTAATCACGGGCGGCGTCAAATCGATGTTGAGGGAGATACTCGTTGACGCTGCGTTGCCGGCGACATCCTTAGCAGTACCTGATATGGTCTGATTTGCTCCTTCAGCGCTCACCGTTTGCGGCCCGGGACGCGTCGCAACTCCAGAGAGACCATCGGAACACTGGAAATTGACGGTTACGGCTGAATTGATCCACCCGACGGCATCCGCCGATGGAGAGGCTGAAGCTGAGACGGTTGGAGGCGTCAGATCGATATTCAACGAAACGTTGATAGTCGTCGAATTCCCTGCCTTGTCCGTTGCGGTTCCGCTGACCATCTGGTTTGCGCCCTGGGTGCTCAGCGTGATCGGCGAAGTGCAGCTCGCGATTGTCGAACTTGAACTGTTGCAGGTGAAACTTACCGTCGCTGCCGAATTGTTCCAGCCTTTCGAATTTGGCGAAGGCGAAATCTGTGCCGTGATCGTGGGTGCAGGTGGGGGAGCAGGCATAGCGACCGACGCGGTTGTGCTTGCGCTCCCCGTGTCGTTGCGACCGTCGTTCACCGTCAGAGTAACGGAATAGGTGCCGGAGCTCATGTACGTATGGCTAGGCGAGACCCCACTCCCGGTAGCTCCGTCACCAAAGCTCCAAGAATAAGAAAGTTGGTCACCGTCGGCGTCGCCAGACCCGGCGCCGTTGAACGAAATCGCTTGTCCGACTAGTCCACTGTAAGGCCCGCCAGGGTTCGCCGTGGGGATTTGATTCACCGCCACTGTTGTGCTGTTAGTCCCGCTAAGCCCGCCAGTGAAATTTGACCCTCCTCCCCCCGTCGTCCCTCCAGTCACATATCCTTTCAAATTCTCCGGAGTGCCGGCGTGATCGGAATTCTGGTATTGGCTTGCCTTGTTGTCATCAACCGGTTTGACGCCAACGGCATTGTAGTCCGTGCTAAAAGAGGTATATAGGGCAGCTCCCCACTGCCATTGCAAACTGATCCCCGCGGTGTCCGTCGAAAAGCTCGCTTTCCAAGTGACATTTTGGATGCCACCCGGCAGGCCGCCCGGCGGCACGGGAAACTCTGCTGCGTCGAGCAGAATATTGCCCGCCAAACCGCTCGACGGAACGGTCGTCTGCCAGAGATTCTGTGCGGTGATGACCCTTGACGGCGGGCGAGAGCGGAGGGAATCCGGCTCTATCTGCTGATGCTGTGGCCTTCTGCCTGCGTAGCTGCTGCATCTCTTCTGCGGTCAGCGTTCGCCCTTGGGATACGGCGAAGTGGATGTTTAGCAGGATGGTTCGCAGCGCCAACACTTCGGCCAGGACGGTTTGCTCGCCTGCATTCAGCTTGGTCGCCTTGAGTAGAACATCACGCGCCCACTCGCTGATCGTCTGCTCACCAGCAAGGGGCTTCAAACTGCACGTATTCCTCGTCAGTGACTTTGGTGCTGATGGATTTGGTTCGAAGTGCGGGCACGGAATTCACCCCATGAAATCAACAAGTTCCCATACGGGAACCAAAAGTTGCTGCGCGGCGCTCTGAGGGAAGTGGTTCGCGGCAAGCTGCTGGATTTTCAGCAAGTTCCCATACAGGAACCTTGGTTGCTGTACGGCACCCGTTTTGGGGGTGACGTGTCAGTCCAACTCCCGGTGCCGAAGGCACCGCTCTGTTCTTGGTCGGCCAGAGGCCGACGATTAGCGGCGTCCGGTTCGGCTACTACGGCGAAGCAGAAGAGCATCCCTACTTCGTAAGTCCTTGAAAAGGCAAGTGGCGATGATTTCGATTCCCATCGCCCGCTCCATAAATCAAGCAAACAAACGACTTACGCCTTTGCAAAAGGTTCTCTCGCTCTAGTGATGATTTGTCCTACTTGCTGTGCGTCAAGGAAACGCACTTCACGTTCCGCCCCTTGGCGTAGAAGCACCAAGTCTGACCGTTTTACGGCTGGCACCGCGCAACCAAACAGACGGGCAGTGCGGATAATGGAGAACAGG
>Ga0137415_10004978_pt1 | contig 13134 bp, 7 predicted proteins | sample CZODoug3_1_1_16f_FD_183082 | JGI IMG/M metagenome (GOLD analysis project Ga0137415, IMG submission 183082) | Vadose zone soil fungal communities from Angelo Coast Range Reserve, California, USA - CZODoug3_1_1_16fungal (Hybrid Assembly) | ecosystem: Environmental > Terrestrial > Soil > Vadose... | reverse complement strand
GCACACACCGGAAAAACCGCTGCTGCTGTGGAAATCTTATGTTGGAATTTCTGCGGTCTGACCAACTATAAGGCGTTAGAACTCAGAACCGAGTTGCCGGTCATTAGGCTTCGGCCTGCACGAGGAGTTTGATTGAATAGGGGCGGTCGCGGGTTTAGTGCGTTTTTGAAGGTCTTGCCGTGGGAGCTAAGCGAACCGTGTTCACGCAATCAGGCTGCAAAATGCTCGATGAAACTATCACGTTTTTATCACACATATCCTCTTTTGCTGTGCCGATCTCAAGTTGCGATGCTGGCAACTATCTCCGCATCTCTCTGAAAACAAACTGGCGGAAGCGTGTGCGAGTCGAATCCGCACACAAACGTAGTTCCAACACCTTAGCAAGCAGCAGATGGCATATAAGGCGGTCTTTTAGGTACAGTTCAGCGCGAACGGCAGGGAAACAGCAGGGAGGTACGGGAATGCTATTGGAACCAGATCGGCCCTGGGAGCCTTCCCACTCGCCTCGCCGCCGTCGCAGACGGCCGCGAGAATCCCAGGGGAGAACGAACCATGGGTTCGTGCCAATCCGAATTCAGAACTCCGCCAAGAATTTTCATGGTGGAGGATCGTGGCCAACATAAGATGGCGAATCGTAATTGCCAACTTCTCTTTCTCGATCCGCTTTCGTTCCTCGGCTCGCTCTCGCTCGACTTGCTGCGCAGAAGGCGTGTTGGGATGGTCGACGCGGCCAACTGGATCGGCACAACCTTGACCACCTGTCCGCGCTTGCCGCCGTCCATGACGATGGCCTCGGCCATCTTTTCGCACGGTTGCTGAACGGGTGGGAGCTTGGTGCTCGCGCCGTTCGGCCTGGTTCTCTTGATCTCCAACTCCACGTACTGATTTCGCCCCAAGGGAGCGCCCTCGCGGGTGTTCCACGCCGAAGAAATCTGGACGTGCTGCGACTCGTTTTCGAGCGTCTTCGACACGTGGGCGTCGATCTCGGTTCGGAACCACTATGCGTCGGTGCATAATGTGGAACTAGAATTCAACCAAATCCAACCGCTGTTACCGCAATGCACCTCAACGTGTAACGATCATGACTTGGTGGCTTGGTTCATCCCATGCACATTCATAGCGTTGCGAGGCGACTCATTCACACAGAAATGGCTTGTTCTGCTGCAGTCTCGTAACGCTGAAAGCCCCTTCGCTTATACTACCGTCGTCCAACTCGATGCGATAGCTACCCGACGCCCTCTTCTCTAGATTCAAATGCCTAAACGTAATGGTTCCTCGGGCAGACTCACAGTTTCCAGGCGCTCTACACCAAGTCACAGTCGCATCGGCGCATGCAAGTCACTTCGTTTTCCAATCGAACGAGGCGGATGCGCTACACGAAATCAAAGCTTTCGTCGGTAGCTTGCCGTAACGAGTCGCGCATTTTCAAATAGGGATACGTGGACAAAGGTTGCTTCTAAAGTATCCCATGGTTTGCCGAGAAATTAATCGCCGCGGAGCGGGGCTAGATACTATCGACACGAAAACACAGATTACAACGACATTTTGTAGTTTTGTTCACTTTTGCCCCATATTGTTTCCGAATTCACCGCCGGCTAAGTTGAGCGACTTCACGTTGTACCGCGTCTGTCAACGAGGAGCGGCGCTGACAAAGGACCCAGAAATCAAATACACGTTGCCCTGTGTATCGTTCAATGCTAATCCGTTAGTTCCCCAACGGATAAAGCGCCCAAGCCGACCTAACCCACTCTGCACGGTAGAGAATGGAATCTGGGCGACGGGAACGTAGTGAGTCATATCAAAAACGTCGACGGTGTAATCCGCGTTTCCCTGCCAAACGTATTTAGAGAGAATGAAGACAGTATTGAGCGTCGAGTCAGGTGCCATCGGCCAACCGCCCCCGACTTCAAAAATTCCCGCGGGAAGACCAGTGGTCGGGTCGACAGCATGGAAACCATCGTCAGAGTAAACGAGGCCTGTTCCACGGTTATAGTGAATCCGCCCTGGGTTCCAGAACACTGACGGGTAGTCCTGGTTAAGAATGATGCCTGACGAGCTTACGGTGAGAGTGTAAAAGTCAAAACCAGTGGTCTCGCTATTCGCTGCGTACAGCCTTGTTGCGTCGGATCCCCACTGGAGGGAATCGAAGGTATAGCCCGAAGCCCCTGTGGGCGCGCTGGTGGGCCTCGGGGTCGAGTCGTCGAAGATCGTAATCCCGCCCTGCGCTGCAGGAATCACGGGCGCCCCTTTTGTAACAGCAATCGTGTGCGGAGCGCCGGGCGCGACCTGGAGGTCGAGTGCGTAATAGGGGGCTCCGTTCCCATAGTTCCCAAGCGAATATTTAATATCAGGAGTCAGACCGGGCAAAATGAAGCGTTGCACAGAACCTGTTCCATCCTCGCCGACGTATAGAAAGTGGCTATCGTCAGAAATTGCAAGGACATCCGGTTCACTGCCGACCGACTGGCAGCTCACGATCGTGGCAGTTACAGGGTTGAGGACACAGACTTCATTAGCATGCGTACTCGCCGAAGCCGGAACGGAAATGTATATGACTTGGTTTAGTTGGTCCCAAACCATATCATTGGTTACTTGGTTCACGACTGCAGGCTGATACAAGACCTGAAATGGAGCTGCAGACGTCCCGCCGCCAGGACCTGGATTGGTAACGGAAACCAGAGCGTACCCAACGGAGGCGACATCGGAAGCATTGATCTGTACCTGCAATTGCCCAGGGCTATACAAAGAACTCGATCGTGGACTACCATTCCATTCGACCACACTCGACGCATTGAAATATGCAAGGCCGTTCACATCCAATGTGAACGCACCACTACCTGCGGCGACCGCGCTCGGGTAAAGTGACACAATTGACGGGACCGGGTTCGCGGCTGAAACAACTGTGAACGGTAAAGCGCTCGAGGTGCCTCCCCCAGGACCCGGAGTTACGACACTGACCGAGACCGAACCGGGGCTCGCAACATCGGAAGCGCTAATTTGGGCCTGTAGTTCGCTGCTCGACACAAATTCAGTCGACCGCTGACTCCCATTCCATTCAATTGTTGACAGGGAGACGAAGTTGCTCCCCATAACTGTCAAAGTGAGCGCGTTTACGCCAACGGCCACGGCGCTAGGAGTCAACGCCATAATCGAAGGAGCAGGATTTGGAACAACTGAGTCGGACAAGTGCGCTTTGTTTGCCCAACTGCTCTTCGATGTGACGTTCGCAACCGCCTTCGAAGTTCGAATCACTTTCGGGGCTGGTCTCGTCTTGGTAACAGGACTGAGGTACAGCTCTGGCGTTAGAACGCGTGCACTATGGGGCCCGACAAAGGGAGCATCGACGATGTAAACATAACCAGCATCATCGTTAAACGCCAGACCGTTAGTTCCCCAGCGAATGAGGTGCAACGGATTACCTTGAACGCCGCTTAAAACAATCTCGGCTACGGGAGCGAATGTTGTGAGGTTAAATGACTCGATTGTGAAATTCTGAGTCCCCAATTGGAACGCTGTCTGTCCGAGGAAGAAGGCGCTATTGAGCGTGGAATCCGGGACCATAAGACCAGATGCCTGAAATTTGCCGACGTGCAAGCCATTGGCTGGATCAATCACGAAACCATCATCGGTGTATAAAAGTTTGTTGCCGCTATCGTAATGGATCGAGATATAGAAAGCCGAAAACTCGTTCTGATAGTCTTTGCCCAGAACCACACCGCCGGAGTTTACGGCTAGCGTATAGAGGTCAAAGCTGGTAACTTCGCTATTGATCGCGTAAATGGCCGTGTCAGATCCCCATTGCAGCGAATCATACAAGGGTCCATGACCCTGAGCAGTTGTCGCCCTCGCAGTAGCATCGTCATAAATCGCCATTCCGCCGAATGCGTATGGACTTACGTTCGAAACCCCACGCGACACAGCCGTAGTATGCGGAAGTCCCGGCGCCACACCAAGGTCAACTGCGTATTGCGGACCGAAGAGCGAATCCGCACCGAGAGAATATTTGATGTCAGGCGAAAGGCCAGGCAATGTGAAACGCTGGATCGAAGAGGACCCATTGATCCCGGCATACAGAAACTGATCGTCGCTAGATACGGCAAGCATGTCCGGTTCACTGCCGGCAAATTGAGACGATTTAATATTCCCGGTGAGAGGGTCCAGGGCTGTAATCGTATTGCCATTGGAGGCGGCCAAGCTCGGTACCGAGAGATAAATTAACTGATGCGTCGAGTCCCAAACTAAGTCATTCGCCCTTTGGCGTACAACGAGCGGCGAGTATGCGACTGAGAAAACCTTAGCGGCAGAGGCTCCACCGCCCGGACCAGGATTCACCACCGTTATATCTGCGAATCCCGAAGTGGCAATATTCGCCGCAGGAATCTGTGTTTCTAATTGAGTCTCGGAAAGATAATTCGTGGGAACATTCGCTCCATTCCACTGAATCGTGGACGCAGGTATGAAGTTTGTTCCGGTCAGAGTCAAAAGGAATCCGGGATTTCCTGCATTTACGAAAGATGGGCTTAGCGACACAAGCGAGGGCGCCGGATTGGAAGTTGCATTGATCGTAAACTCCGCCGATCCCGAACTGCCACCTCCTGGCGCCGGATTATTCACGCTCACAGTCACCGAACCCGAAATCGCGATGTCCGCCGCCGTAACTTGTGCTTGCAATTGAGTGCTTGACGAGGAGGTTGTCGTTCGCGGGCTGCCGTTCCATTGAACGGTTGATGAGGACATGAAATTTTGTCCAGTGACAGTCAATGTGAACGCCGCTCCACCGGCGCTAACAAAATTCGGGCTAAGGGAAAGAATAGCTGGTACCGGGTTCGACGGGGATGACGGCTGGCTTCCTGCTGAGCTGCTGGACCCACCACCGCAGCCACCTGCGAATAGCAAACAAGCGAGCACTGCCACCACAAGTTTCGCGGTGATGGTTTTCCGCTTCCTGCCATGGGCCCGAGTGTGTCTGGGTGCGACTCGGAGGACGGAGCTCAATGTGGCACTGCTCATAGGTCTCCTAGCGGTTTGCAAAAGCACATTACAGTAACACGAGGGAGTTCTGCCAAAAAAAGCAAAATTGGTAAGCAACCCAGACTGTGTTCGCCGCCATCGACGGCGCACTTATTCAAACGCTTCATTTACTTCTCCGTGCGCCGGTTGAAACCGGCAAGGTGTTGTGAATGAAAGTTTCATACGTTGAAGGAATAGCGAACCACAACGGCCCCGAGTCATGCGGAGCCGCTCGCGAGGGCGGCGGCGAAGCGTTGACAGGGGGACGTACAGGTCGGGTATTGAGCCGTGTGTCAGGGCCGGTGATAAAGGGAACCATTCTGGCCGGTTTTGGCCGGAGCCAGTGATCCACCCGAGAGAGCCCCGGTCGACGGAGACGCAGTAAGAACTCTACAACAGTTTCTAAATTGCCTTGCAAGCGTAAGCACACTTCACGTATAACCCCGTGCGAGAAAACCAGTTGAATCCTTCTCCACACCTTTCGTTAGAGAGCGCCAAGTCTACTCTTGCTCAGGTAGGAGGGAAATGCCGAACGAGTATCTGTGTTCGTCAGGTCAATCGCCTTGAGAGTGTTGGGGCACCGGCTGTGAGAACTTTCCAAGCACTCCAACGCTCAGGCCAAGGGCCTGCATGCGCTCAGGAGCGGCGGTTCGCAGCGCGGCGGAATTGCAACCTGCTCTCTCAATCGGTCGAGACACACAGAGAACGTAGGTCAGACGGTTGTCCCTGTCAAGAATGAACCACACCGCCGGAGTTAACGACTAGCGTGTAGAGGTCAAAGCTCGTAACTTCGCTGTTGTTCGCGTAAATAGCTGTGTCAGATCCCCATTGCAGCGAGTCGTACAATGGTCCATGACCTTGAGCAGTTGTTGCACTCGGAGTAGCATCGTCATAAATCGCCATTCCGCCGAATGCGTATGGACTTACATTCGAAACCCCACGCGACACTGCCGTAGTGTGCGGAAGTTCCGGCGCCACGCCAAGGTCAACTGCGAATTGCGGACCAAAAAGCGAATCTGCACCGAGCGAATATTTGATGTCAGGCAAAAGGCTAGGCAATGTAAATCGCTGCACGGAAGAGGACCCATTGATCCCGGCGTACAGAAACTGATCGTCGCTAGATATATTAGAACTAGCTCCCAACCGTTCGCGTCGTTCTGCCACGGCCTTGGCCGAAACTAGCCATTGACGGCCAGACTTGCGTGCGTCCAGCCTCGCTGATCTCGCCAAGGCATAGACATAGTTCACTTCAACGTTGAGCCGCCTGGCTGCTTCGACAATCGAAATCGTGTCTTGCTCATCCGCCAGCTTTGGCATTGTTTGTGCCTCCTAAGTGGTACACATAAAGTTATCAGGACTGCGACCACTACTTTCACTGTGTCGACAAGTGATTGAGGACAAGCCAGATAGAAGCGCTCGATCTGAACTTGGTCGGAGGCATTCAATCCGAAGCTGTGAGTGGGGGCTTGTGGGCTAGCGTGGCGGGAGAATAGGCGCTCCTTGGGCTAGTTTGGCGGCGGAGGTGGGCCATCTGGACCGGCTGAATTGCAGCCCGCTCCAGCCGAATGGGCGTCATCCAACTCTGTAACCAGCGGTCGGAGCCGCAGCGCAGTCGTTGTAGCTAGGTCCAGCTTATCCCCTTCTATCGCCTCGGCGGAGTCGGCGTGCGGTGTATATCCTCAGCTGCAATGAGGGTGAGGAAGGGTGTACTACGCCTGAATTGGACACGAACTTTAGGAAGCCGCCTAGAGTCGCAGCCGCGCTCCCTAGAGCGACGACGTTGAGAACGTCCGAACCCACTCGTTCTAGCTGTGTGTAGAGCGTAATTCCCGCAGCGGCCAACGCGAATCCTGTGAGGGCTATCCAATTGGCTCTCGCATTCGGACAATCTTGAGACCAGCTTTTCCTTTAACACTTTGGGTATGCGAAGATTCAAACTGTACCGAGTCAATGTACCGATGACTCCCGGTAAACGCAGAGTTTGTGAGTAAACACGCCACTATCGCGAGCTTCCTCATGCCGCTACCCTTCCAGCCCGTAATGTACCGAGGTTTAGAAGTTAACGCAAACTGTTGGACGGTCGCCACACACGTAGGATCGCGGCGCGAGACTCCGGCGGCCCGAAATTGTCCACCACAGACTATGCACGCTGGAGCTGCGGAGGGATGATGACCTCGCGGTCAACCTCTCCCTTCGAGTCTAGCGTCAGACCAAGCTGACACCCGCAAAGAACGCACTCGAAGCGCAAGAGATAAAGAAGACCCGCAATAATCAAGAAGATTAGCACTGAGCTGCTTCCGGCCTGCAAGTTAGCCGAAGGGAGGTATTCTGGGTATTCCATCGCGGTGCGTTACCCCTGTACTGACAAACTGGCCACCGTGCAGAACGACTTCGACGGCACGCAAAAGCTCCCTGTTCGCATCGAGCTTGAGAACGTATCCGCTCGCTCCATCGCTTAAAACCGCTCGTGCCACATCTGCATCGTTGTTCTGAGTTACGACGAGTATTTTCGCGCCCGGAACGACCATGGATATTCGGCGAGAAGCGTCAATTCCATCTAGTGTTGGGAGGCCGATATCCAGCAGAATTAAGTCCGGCTTCAATTCTTCGGCTTTCTGCACTGCTTCCAGTCCGTCTGACGCCTCGCCGATGACCTGCAATTCTGGTCTTTTTTGCAGCGTCGAACATACGAATCGCCGGAACGGCTCGTAATCATCGACCACGAGAACGCGGACTTGCGAAGGCGGCTTTTCAGCCATAGCGGCTCCTTCCGCATCAAAAATTCTGTCCGATTTCGCAAGGAACCGTCAACCTAGGTATGCCGCGGAAGGATGCTAGATGAGACCTCTTAAGTCTACTCCCTTTTTCGCGAGTGCGTTCGGCAACAGCACCCTACCGGAGACATCAGTCTAAACTACACGAGTTCGGTTCTCTTACCCGGCTGCGCGCATGGAATGGGTTCCGGAACTAAGAGGTACGCGAGCGTGGATGGTGGTACCACGCCTGGGTTGTGATTCGATTGACAAGGTCCCCTCCACCAGTTTCAGCCGCTCCTCCATACTGATGAGGCCGAGCCCTTGGGTTCGCTTTGCCGCTTCGCTGTCAAAACCCGCGCCGGAGTCGCCAACCGTAAGGTGAACCTCATCGGACGCTCCCCACAATTGCACTTCGACGTGCCGTACCCCGCTGTGTTTCGCCGAATTGTGGAGGGCCTCTTGCAGCACTCGGAAGAGGCAAAGAGAAATGTCCGGCGACAAAGGCGCAGGCAAATCGTGGCTTCTGAAGTCAATCTTCACCTTCGTCTGTTCCCCGAACTCTTGGCAGAAGCTTCTCATGGCCGTAGCTATCCCCAAGTATTGGAGTTTTGCCGAGTGCAACTCGTGCGACAAGGCTTGGATATCGATTGCGATCTCGCTGGTCTGCTTCTGTAGTTCGCCCACACGCCTGATGACTTCCAGCAAATTGGGAGGGTCTTGGTGGAGTTGTTCTAACTCGACGGCCAACAGTGCGAGACGTTGCGCGAAGTCGTCGTGAAGCTCCCTGGCGATCCGGGTGCGCTCCTGCTCCTGTGCCTCAATCAACCTGTGGCTCACGTTTGCGAGAGCTACTTCCGCCAGTTTTCGTTCGGTAATATCCGCCACTATGCCGATCATCCGCAACATCTTGCCCTCCTCGGCGAAGAACGCACGCCCGCTCTTCTCCAACCAGATTACAGCGCCATCGGGACGTAACACGCGATAGCTAATCTGAGTAGTCGGGTTCTCAGGAGTAAGGTCGGCAACCGCGGCATTGAAGTTTGCGAGGTCGTCAGGGTGGACTCGGGACGAGAATTGGTGACGCGTTTCGCTCGTCGGCACACCCGTCAAACCGAGGATCTTCGCGTATTCCTCGGATCGCACGACCATGTCACTGGCGATGTCCCATTCGTACGCGTACATCTTCCCGGCTTGGGTGGCAAGACGAAACCGTTGTTCACTTTCGCGGAGTGCCTGCTCAGCGTGCACGCGGGCTTGCTCCGCCTGACGACGATCCGTGATGTCCCGCTGAATCCCCCACGTCCTCAGCAGCATGTTATTTTCGACAATCCCGATCATGCTGTTTAGGAACACTTTGGGATTTCCCTGTGGGTCCACCTCATGTGACTCGCGGTCCACCACCCGGTAACCGCCACGGATGTAGTCGCGAGTCAATTCGATGTTTATGGGATTCTCCGCATCCAAGGTTTCTGTGAGCCGCTTGCCCACAAAGTCGGTTGGGGACATCCCGTACATGCGGGCCAACGCGTCATTGCACTCGGCCATATAAGACTCATGCAGAATGCGCTGAACCTGTTCGTCTTCGGGCAAGTCCACCGGGATGGGGCGTTCTAGCTCCTGGCAAAAAATGCCCTCCGAGCTCTGCGCAACGAACAGGCGGTAATTCGACTCATTTCGCTTTAGGGCCTCTTCCGCCCGCTTGCGTTCGGTGATGTCCTCCACGAAGGCAAAGACCAGGGATGATGATCCTCCATTGCCGCTCTTCAAACGAGACACATTCAGATGTCCCCAAAGCTGAGCGCCATCCTTTCTCACATAGCGTTTTTCCAGCGAGTACTGGTCGATGACGCCTGCACGGAGCTGTTGAAAGAGAGCCCAATCGTTTTGGGAATCTTCGGGATTAGCAAATTCGGAACAACTCATGCCACACAGTTCGTTCTCCCGGTATCCCAGCATGGAGCAAAGCGCCGGGTTGGCAAGCAAGAGCTTCCCCTCTAAATCCTCCACCGCGATTCCCAGCGACGCTTGCTCAAAAAGATAGCGGAAAAGCTGTTTAGCCTGTGCTGGCAACGTTTGCGAAGACATGACGACTCCAGAAGGTCATAGCATTTTCAACGGATACCCTAGCACTTTCAGTGTGGTCACGCCCTTAGCGTGCTCCTAGCGTCAAGAAGAAGAACAGAGCCACAGCAAGTCTCCGCATAAAAAAGGGGTTCCCAGAAACCGGTAGTGTATATGACACACGGTTATCACGTCTATTACGATACGATTCTATGCTTTGCCAGTCGGTCTTGGGTATACTTAAGCGTGGACCTAGCTCGTTGATGGTACGTTCTCTTGACTCTACGATTTCGTTCCGACGCGAGGAACCGCAAATCCCGAGTGGTTGGCATCCATCACAAAGCCGACTTTCATGTGCGCGTGACACCGAATGCACTCGACCGGGTTTCTCTCAGCCAACAGCGTACCTGTATCGCAATCTACTTTGCTAGGACGGAACTACTGTCGCAAACAACGCGATTTTACTCACGCGACCGGAGATCGTCCCCTGGCAGACCCCACAGAATTCTGTGGCCGGATACCCCCGGGCGCTTGATAGGGCGAGGCCCGGTCTCATCCCCCCTTGGCCATTTCACTCCGGAACCCAGCAATCGGCCAAAGTCGGGCCATCTCACTCCCAGACCCTTTTAACGCTGCCCATCATCTGCCATAACCATCAGTGTACAAGGGTAAGAAATACACAGTGAGAATAAAATGATGCAAGCATAGTGGAGCCTGAGCGTTCTAGGCACGACTCCCCGCGCAAGAATCTCCCTCTCTGCAGGAGGACGAAAATGCGATTCTTGGCTCCTTCAGTCGTAACTCTCGCCTTAACTTTTGTCGCTGTCACACAGGAGCGTCCTCGCTCGACCACCGGCACGTCGCCCACGAACGCTGACCGAACTGAAACGCCACAAACTGACACTCAATCCATTATTCGAATTGAAACTGACTTGTTCAGGGCCACCAAAGTGACCATCGATCCCATCGTGATCGACAAGATCGTCGCTGACGATTGGGTCAGTATGACGCCAACGGGCCGGGGTTGGGGGAAGGCTGAATCCATGGAGCACTTGCGCCAACATTCGGGGGAACTGCCGCCATACTCCGCCCAGCAGCAGGACTTGGAGGTGTTTCTCTTTGGAGACACGGCGGTCGCTACTTTCGTTGAGGTATATACGGCAAAGCCAGACAAGAATCTACCTTGGCAAACGCTTCAGACGGATGGGACCGACGTGTTCGTGAGGAACGGCGGAATCTGGAAGCTCAGAATGTCAAGAGCAAGTCCCCATCTGCAGCAATAATCGTCTCAAGGTGATGAGGGGAGCGGAAGCAATGAAGCCTGTAGTTGAGTCGAACGCACCGACGACATCAGAGATGCCGCCCGCCGGTTTTGAAGATCACCAGGAGAGTTCTGACTGGTTATGAAAATTCTCTACTCTACTCGATTCTTCAACCGCTTACCAGGAACGGGTTCTGACGCGTTCTGATCAAGGTTGACCCGTTCTGACCATGGAACTATCACGTTTTTATCACGGTAGCCGCCAATCCAAAGGAGTCGAAGCGGTGAGATTCCGGGCCCAAACTTCCCAGAAGCGGACTTCGCAGTACCAATCTCGGGCTCCTAAGGCTTGCCGCACGGCAACTGTTCTTGCGTTGTAGCAATAACGTCAGCGAAATCGGGAGACTGCCCGCTCAGCAAAGCATCTGCCGGCTGGCCACGAAGATGCGCGTCCAGAAACGCTGCGATGTAGCTCCGCAGAACGTCCAGCATCTTCTCCGGGCTCATTTTTCCTGTCTTGATCGCGCCCCGCGCCAGCCAGATGGCATCCGACGGTGCAAGGTGATCCACGCCAGGGAGCTTCAAAGCGAGACGCGGCCCACGTAAATTACTCCACAAGGCGCACTCCTCCACGCTCCACTGTCCGCTTCCCGTCATTACGAGGAGGATCGGCGTTTCCGTCGCCTTCGACGCACGTTCGGGCGAGGCGGCATCAATGGTGATTCCTGCGCGGAATCGAACTTCCCGTTCGACACCCATCAAAGCTGTCAAACCTCCCAACGAATGTCCGGCTAACGCCACTCGGGAGACGTCCAATCGGCCCGAGAAGGGCCCTTTCGCGGTGCCATTCAGATGGTCCAGTTCCTTCAGCACAGATTTCAGATCGCCCAATCGAGCAATCACGGAAGACGTGTAGGCCTCTTCATCCGTCCTCAGTCTCGTCCCCAGGTGGCTGCCAAAAATGGACTCCACCATTCGTCCGTCCGGGAACTCCGTCGCCGTAGCCTCGTTGGTGTGATTCAACGCTGCCACGACGTATCCGCGGCTGGCGAGGTCCTCGAATAAGAATGTGTAATCCGTGAATGTACCCGTGTACCCGGGCGTGAAAACAACCACAGGATGCGCGCCGCTCGCCACAATTGCATCCTCGCAACTGTTTGTTTTCACCTCAGGCAGCGGCACTCCCATCAGCTCTGAGAAATAGCTCCAAACCGCTGGCGAGGTGTATTCGGCCGGTTTGCAATCGCTCGTAACCCCGGTTGGATACCAGAAACGCACCATCAATTCGCGCTTGCTTCCATTTCCCGTAAAGGGATCCTCGCGCGTCGAGTCCACAAAATGCACGACCCGCGTCCCGACGCTGTTCGGACCTGTCGGAGCGGGCGCCGTTACTGTCTGTTCGGTAGCCACCGCAGAGTGCACCGAGGCCCCAAGGCCTTGAGTACCTTGACCAGACAACGGTACAACCTGCGGACTGTCTGCGCTCCCGTCGGTAATAGTGAGTGTCCCGGTAAAAGTACCGACCCCGCCAGGAGTGAACGTGACGGTAACCGTGCAGGAGACCCCTGCTGCCACGCTCGCTCCACAATCATTCGTCTGCGCAAAATGGGCTGTAGTGACCATGCTACTGATGTTCAGCGAGTTACTTCCCACATTGGCTAGCATGAGCGTCAAGCTCTTGGAGAGGAGTTGGTGGGTCAAGAGGTTTCGGTACTTGACGTGACCGTAATCCAACATCGCCGGGACAAGCTTGACGGTGCCATTCGTCAGTTTGATGGCGGCGATTCCCGACTTGCTCGCATCCGAGATGGAAGTCGCCGTGAGATCCACTGCCGCGACCGTCGACACAGCCGCGGGTGCAGTGTAGGTCGTAGCCGCGCCGCTATCCGTCTTGGTAGATGAGAAAGTCCCGCAAATCGGCGTGCACGTGGCAGCGGCTTGGACGGGTGCCCACGTTACACCCTTGCCCGCAGGATCGAAAGACACTGTGCCTGTGAACTCCTGCGTTGCATTCACGGGTATCAGTGCAGACGTCGGCGCAACCGA
>Ga0137415_10004977_pt1 | contig 13137 bp, 11 predicted proteins | sample CZODoug3_1_1_16f_FD_183082 | JGI IMG/M metagenome (GOLD analysis project Ga0137415, IMG submission 183082) | Vadose zone soil fungal communities from Angelo Coast Range Reserve, California, USA - CZODoug3_1_1_16fungal (Hybrid Assembly) | ecosystem: Environmental > Terrestrial > Soil > Vadose... | reverse complement strand
TCGCATCGCGACGGTTGGCCAGCGTCGATTCCTCGTCGACGCGTGCTCCGTGACCCGGAAGGTCTACGGCGACGCCTTCATGGCCCAACCCTTCGAGCGCAGCGATCGTATGTTCCCAGCACCATCCAGCATGAAAACCACCGTGCACGAAGACAAAACGCATCAGAGGCCGGAGACGATGACGCCGTTACAGTCCGCGGCGGCTTGCCGCAGCTTGGCCGCCTCCTGATACGCGTCGCAGTGATACCACTCGCGGGCCGCTTCGACCGACTCGAACTCCAGGACGACGGTCTGTGGGCCGTGCCACTCGCCCTCGAGCACCTCGGGCTTCGGGTCGAACGACAGCAGCGTCGCGCCCGCCATCGCCTTTCCGGCCAGCTTGCCGTACTCGGCAAACCCGGCAGGATCCTTGACGTCCTCGGTGATGATGATGTAACCCTTGGGCACTGAATCTCCTTGGCTAGTCGTCAATTTCGCTGATGGCTTGTTCGGGGCAGTTTGCGATGGCGTCCTTGGCGCCGCCCTCGAGTCCGGAGGGCACCTCCGACGGGTCGGCGACCGCGTAGCCGTCGTCGTGCATGTGGAACACCTCAGGGCACAGCGTCAGGCACATGCCGTGGCCACGGCACCGATCTTCGTCGACGGTGACTTTCATCGGTCGCCTTCGGCCGTTTGCTCTTCGCGCGAGCGCTCATCGCCGACGAGATCGAATTCCAGGTGCAACTCGGTAAGCCCACGCAGGATGTAGGTCGGGATGTATTGGTAGCGACGGCCGCCTGCCGGGCCGTGGTGCGCCTCGCTGATCCGGATGTCCGTGGTGCGGTCGAGCAGACGCTCGAGCCCGACCCGGGTCTCGGCGCGGGCCAGCGGCGCGCCGGGACAGCTGTGGATTCCGCGGCCGAAGGCGAGGTGCTGGCGGGCGTTCTTGCGATCCGGGTCGAAGGTGTCCGGATCCTCGAAGCGGCATCCGCCTCACTTAAGGCAAATGGCGCGGCTGTCATTCTGTCGCAATCTGCTAACGGCAGTGGCGAACCGGCGAACGCTCTGAGAGTGGTCCCGCCGCTGGAAGCCGCGGGTAGCTGAGTCGTAAACTATTGCATGGAACAGCCGTTGGTTCCGGAGCGACGTTTCCGGGTGGGATAACGGTAGGAGAAGGCGCAACTGTCGCGCCGGGACCATAATCATAAAAGACGTATCCCCAAATACGACCGTGGTGGGGAACGTTGCCACGATCCGGGGGCCTGCGAAACCCAATGCATATTAGAGTACCATTTCTCGACCTTAATTCTCACCACGCTGCTCTCCGGTCTGAGCTTGACCGCGCGATCCGCGAGGTGATTGACAGCGGCGCCTTTGCCGGCGGACCGTTCGTCGAAAAGTTCGAGGCGGATTTTGCGTCTTACTGTGGATGTCGGTACGCGATCGGCGTCGGCAGTGGAACAGAAGCGCTTTGGTTGTCGCTCTTGGCGCACGGCATAGGACCTGGCGACGAAGTAATCACCGTTTCCAATACATTTATGGCCACGGCCGAGGCCATTACTTACAGTGGAGCTCGGCCGGTGTTTGTCGATGTTAACGAGGCCACCTACACGATGGACCCGGCCGGGCTTGAAGAGGCGCTTAGCCCTCGCACTAAGGCCATCATTCCAGTGCATTTATTCGGGCAGCCGGCCGACATGGATCCAATTCTTGAGTTCGCGCGGAACCATAATCTCTCCGTCATCGAGGACGCAGCCCAAGCCCACGGAAGCAAATACGGGGGCAGAAGTGCTGGCACACTTGGTGATGCCGGATGTTTTAGCTTTTACCCGAGCAAGAACCTTGGCGCGTTTGGTGAAGCGGGCGCGATTGTGACCGACAACCCAAGACTGCAAGAAAAGCTGCGCGTTCTTCGAGATCACGGGCAGGTTCGCAAGTACCACCATAGCATGGTGGGTTGGAACTGCCGGATGGATGGCATCCAGGCTGCCGTCCTCAGCGTCAAACTTCGACACTTGGAAAGCGGAAATTCGCGGCGGCGTGCCCACGCGCTGCAATATAACCAAGCGCTCGAGGAGATTGAGGAAATCGTAACGCCGTCCGAGGCGCTTTATTCCCGGCACGTTTATCACGTTTATGCGATCCGGGTCGAGGAAAGGGATGAGATTATTTCGTTTCTCAACGAAAGGGGAATTCAATGCGGGGTGCATTATCCAGTCCCGATCCATCTACAAACGGCTTACCAGGCTCTGGGCTATAAAACGGGAAGTCTCCCGGTTTCGGAACGCATCGCTTCGGAATTGATCTCACTTCCGATGTTTCCGGAATTAACTGAGGCGCAAATCGCAGCCGTGGCGCTGGGCCTCCGCGGGGCGACCACCGCTGGCGTAATGGCCTGAGAATTGTGAATCAGCCTGGAGTTGGAAGAGATCGTTCCCTTCGGCACGTCCAACAGAATGAAAAGCCACGTCGAATTCATCGAGACTAAAGATTTAGGCGAATTGGGGATGAATAACCGACATTTTGCCTCGAGCATTGACTTAAGAATAGTCGATCCGCTCCACGATGCCGATTGGGACCGACTGGTTGTTTCGCATCCTGACGGCAATTTCTTTCACAGCGCCGTTTGGGCGAAAGTGCTGGTTGAGAGCTATGGTCATAAACCTTTTTATCTCGCTTTCTTCCGGCAAGGCCAACCAGTGGCCCTGGTTCCGATCATGGAGATCAAGAGCCCCTTTACCGGCCGGAGGGGCATTTGTCTTCCCTTTAGCGATTTCTGCTGTCCGCTTATTTTTGCCGAAGGTGAGTCGGGGAAGGTTTTAAGCAGGATCTCGGAACTGGCCCGCGAACGAAACTGGAGATATTTTGAAATCCGGGGAGGACGCGGAATGCTACCGGCGTCAGTAGCGTCCGCCAGGCAATTCTATGGTCACAAAGTTCGCTTGTCTGAGGACAGCGAGGAGTTGTTAATTCGATTCGCGAGTCCGGTGCGCCGCGCAATTCGGAAAGCCCAGAAAAGCGGCTTGAATGTCCAGGTGGCCACAACGCGCGAGGCGGTTCTGCAATTCTACCGTCTTCACGTCAGAACACGGCGGCGACATGGCATCCCCCCCCAGCCCTTGTCCTTTTTTCTTAATATATATAGAGAAGCCATCAAAGGCGGTCATGGCTTTGTAGTTCTTGCCGGAAGTAGCGCAAAGTTCATTGCCGCTGCGGTTTTCCTCCAGTTCGGCAAAAATGCCGTCTACAAGTTCGGTGCCTCTAACACGTCCTACCAGGAATTTCGTGGGAACAACTTGGTGATGTGGGAAGCGATTCGATTTTTGATGCAGCGTGGTTGTCAGTTGCTGCACTTCGGCAGAACCGACATCGAGAACGAGGGATTACGACGATTTAAGATGGGATGGGGCACCGAGGAAGAGCTGATCGAATATTTTAAGTTTGATATCGAGGAGAAGGCATGGGACACTAATGGGCGCGACGGGTCGGGATTCCACAACAAGATTTTTCGGAGGTTGCCTTTGGTGCTCAATCGGTTTGCTGGTTCCGTGATCTATCCCCACCTGGATTAGAAGAGTAACCTCCTGACATGACACAACCCTTGCCAGAGACCCTGGTCGCTCACCGGATCCCCCGTCCCAGAGAGTCGAGGCCCGAGTTGCAACATTCCAGCTTGAACATTAGCGACATTTTGTCTGCCCTGTTCAAGCACAAGCGGAACATCTTGGTTTGCGTGGCGGCAGGTCTGGTCGCGGCGGCGGCTGTTTATTTGTTTTATCCGCCTGTTTACCAATCGGAAGCCAAACTGTTGGTGCGGTACGTTCTGGAAAGGAGTGGCATCGATCCAATCGAAAGTGCGCGCGGTTCGGCCGGTCTGGGTCAGGCCTCTGAAAACGTTCTCGGCTCGGAGGTGGAAATTCTAACTAGCTGGGATCTGGCAGTGCAGGCGGCCGAGGCCATCGGACCCAAGCGTCTGCTCCCGCATGCGTCAGGCACGCCGAGCAAAGAAGCCGCGGCTATGGTAATTTCCTCCGGACTTGAGGTGACTGTTCACAAGGGAAGCAACATCATTTTTGTAGCTTACAAGAGCCACGACCAAAGTCTCGCTACTATAGTTCTTAAGGAACTGGTAAACCGGTATTTCAATAAACATCTCGAAGTTCACCGTTCCATTGGCGCGTTTGATTTCGTAACCCAGCAAACCGATCAGGTCCGATCGCGGTTGAATCAGACGGAGGATTCCTTGAGGTCGTTGAGGAGCAAGGTAGGGATTGCTTCTCCGCTCGTCGAAAGCATCGCGGCCTTGAGTGCTGAAGCGGCTAAAACAGAGGACCAGTTTAACATCACAGAATCTGAGCTAGCGGAACAAAAGGCGAAGGTCCTCCAGTTGGGAGGGACACTTCCCGAGGAGGTGAGCGCGCCGCCGACCGAGCGCGCTCCGGGTGGAGAGGACGCACCCGCTACTGTAATGGTCCCTAGATCTCTCGGGGCAAGCGCTGGGAAGTTAGACAAGCAAGGCCCGTCCGCTGCGGAAATCCCCAGCGAAGTAAAGCAGCAGTATCAAGTCCTTATCTCGAGATTGCCGCAGCTTCGTCAGGCGAAGCTGGACTTGCTGGCGAAGTACATGCCGGAGAGCCAGTTGGTGAAAGCGAACCAGGCGGAGATTGACGACGTTACCAGACAGTGTCGAAAGCTCGAAAAGGAGTTTCCGAATCTTCCTTCCAAAGCTGGCCCGGTTGCGTCTGGTAGCGGACAATCTGACCTCGCTTCTGAAACGGCGCGTCTCGCGGGAATACAAGCAAGACGGGAAGCGTTGGCCGCAGGTCTTCACGATATTCAGGAACGGATGAAGAAGCTTTCTCAGATTTCACCACAAATAGCGGATCTTGAGCGGCAGAAGGAACTTGAAGAAACCAATTACAAATATTTTGCGGCTAGCCTTGACAAAGCACGCATCGATGAAGCACTTGATCCATCAAAGATTCCTAACATCAGCGCGGTCCAACAGCCGTCACCGCCAATCAAGGTCACGACTGCGCGAGACAAACTTGCCCTGGGCCTTGCTGGAGGCGGGTTGGCCCTGGGCATTGTTCTCTCTTTGCTCAACGAGCTCGTCTTGAATCGGACGATCAAGCGACCCTTTGAGCTTGAAAAGTTCGTGGGCGTCGCGCCGCTGCTGTCGATACCATACGCGCAAAATGGCGGGCTAGGTTCGGGACCGAGCCAAAATGGAAACGGCTCAGCATTGGTTGTGAAGGATTCCAAGCGCACAAACCTTGCTCCGTGGGACGCCGACCACTTCGTCCGTGCCTATTGCGAGGCGATACGCGACCGCATTGGTCTCTATTTCGAGCTCCATCAGCTAACACACAAACCAAAGCTGGTTGGCGTAACCGGTCTATCCGAAGCGACGGGAACTTCCACGCTGGCGGCCGGTCTTGCGGCCGCTTTATCTGAAACAGGAGACGGCAAAGTTTTACTGGTTGATGTCAACCTTGGGCCGGAGCATGTCCATCCCTTCTATAGAGGCAAGCCTGCCCATTCTTTAAAAACAGCTTTGCAATCGGCTGACGGTCTCGCTTCCGTCGCAGACAATCTCTATTTGGCCACGGTCGCGCCTCCTAATGCCGGACCTGCGCAGCTAGGTCTGAAGAAATTTTTCGATCTCATGCCCAACCTAAAAGCAAGCGATTTCGATTATATCATTTTCGACATGCCTCCTCTGAGTGAGACGAGCCCTACGGTCGGAATGGCTCCATTTATGGATAAGGTCTTGCTTATTGTCGAAGCGGAAAAGGACAAACGCGATCTGGTCAAGCGAGGCTATCGGGCCCTCGTGACCGGCCGAGACAACGTCTCAGTCGTCTTTAATAAAGCTCGCTCCTATGTCCCGAAATGGCTTGAAAGCAAAGTTTGACCGTTGTCCGCCTGCCTAATCTATCTCAGCTGATCTCTTTTCCGGGCGATCGCCGGCAGCTTTTTTAGCAGTCGGATAGGATAGACGATCGCCCATTTCGCTTGTGACCTGAGCCATGTTGCGGAACAGAATTTACTACGGGCTAAAGCCGTTTATCCCTCAGTCGTTTCGAACGGCGATTCGTCGAAAGGTTGCCCTCCGGTTGCGGCATCGAATTGAAAGTGTTTGGCCCATTGCGCCCGGCTCCGAACGTCGACCGCAAGATTGGCCCGGCTGGCCTGGAAACAAAAAATTCGCGCTTGTTTTGACCCACGATGTCGAAAGTGCGGCTGGTTTGCGCAAATGCCGGGAACTAATGCAACTCGAGATGGACGCAGGCTTTCGTTCCTCGTTCAACTTTGTTCCTGAAGGCGACTACCGGCTTGCGCCGGAACTGAGGGAGGAACTCGCGCAAAATGGATTTGAGATTGGGATTCATGATCTCAAACATGACGGTCGGCTTTATCAATCTCGGCGAGAATTCAGCCAAAGGGCCCAGCGGATCAACCACTATCTGGCTGAGTGGGGGGCGGTAGGGTTCCGATCGGCCTTCATGTTGCACGAGCTGGATTGGCTGCACGAGCTGAATATCCAGTACGATGCTTCAACCTTCGACACTGACCCATTCGAGCCGCAGCCGGAAGGGCATCACACCATTTTTCCGCTTTGGATACCTCGTTTTTCGCCGCCGAGTGGAACGGCGGACCGTTCTTCGCGCAACTCTCAACTCTCAACTGTGAGCTCTTCGCGTGGCGGTTATGTTGAGCTTCCTTATACCCTGCCCCAGGACTCCACCCTCTTCGTGCTTTTGCAAGAGAAGACGCCTGCCATCTGGATGCGAAAGCTTGACTGGATTGCCCAGCATGGCGGCATGGCCTTGGTTCTCACCCATCCCGATTACATGATCTCGAGCGGATCAGACCGAAAATCTGGAGAATATCCCATCCAACTTTACCGGCAGCTCTTGGATTACATCCAAGATAAATATTCTGGGGACTACTGGTTCGCGCTGCCCAAGGAAATCGCCGCTTACGCACGACAAATCATGTCTCGGCCCGTGGCAGGTCCGAACGGAACCCGACCCGAACAGCTTCTAACGTATCGGCTGGAGACGGGTTCGAACAGCACTGACCAGAAATATGCTGCTGCCGACAACAAGTGGCGCCTGCGTGGCAAGCGGGCAGCTGTTCTCCTGTTCTCCTACTATCCTGCAGATCCTCGACCTCGTCGCGCGGCCGAGGCCTTGGTCATGGAGGGCGTCACGGTTGATCTGGTCTGCCTCCAAAGCAATCAGGATGAGCCGCGCCGCGAGATTATAAATGGGGTCAACGTTTTCCGCATTCCGATGAAGCGGCATCGTGGCGGCAAAACGAGATACATCGGACAATATTCCACTTTTATCCTGAGGTCGTTTTTCCATCTTGCCTTTCGCTCAGCGATTCGGAAGTACCAATTCGTGCATGTCCATAACATGCCTGACGTTCTGGTCTTCAGTGCGCTGGTTCCCAAGCTATTTGGAGCCAAAGTTATCCTGGATCTCCACGACCCGATGCCGGAGCTCATGCAGACCATTTTTGAACTTCCTGCGAAAAGCCTTAGCGTCCGCCTTCTTAAGCGGCTCGAGAAATGGAGTATTGCGTTTGCCGATTTGGTGCTGACCGTAAATCTAGCGTGCAAGAGAATTTATACATCACGCAGTTGCCCGCCCGAGAAAATCAACGTCGTCCTCAACTCGCCGGAAGACGACATATTTGAATTCCAACCGCCGGCTTCTCAAACGGGCAACGGAGAGAAATCGGCCAAGCCGTTCGTAATTCTCTATCACGGCTCCTTGGTCCGCCGAAACGGGTTTGATCTGGCAGTCAATGCTCTCGAAAAGGCGATCAAATCCATTCCTACTGCGCGGCTGATGGTTTGCGGTGAGCGAAGTTCTTTCTTTGAAGAAGTTATGGCATCAGTGCGAAAACGAGGTTTGGAAGGAGACGTTGAATACTTGGGAGTAAAAAATCGCCGGGAAATCGTGGATGCAATTAATAGTTGTGACATCGGCGTGATTCCTAATCATCGTAATACCTTCACCGAAATAAACACGCCCACTCGTATTTTCGAGTACCTGGCCTTGGGCAAGCCGGTAATTGCTCCCCGAACGAGAGGCATTCAGGACTATTTCAGGGACGAAGAACTCATTTTCTTCAATGTGGGAGACGCGAACGATCTCTCGCAAAAAATTGAATTCGCCTTCTCCTATCCGGGCGAAGTCGGACAAATCGTAGAACGAGGACAGCGGGTTTATCTTGCGCACAAATGGAGCCGGGAAAAATCCAACCTCCTTGACCCGATAAGCGACCTCCTCTGATTACGTTTGATCCGCAGCCTCAATTTGTTAGGAAGTTTTCGCAAGATAGCGGACCCTGTTCCTGACATGTTCAACTTCCCGTTCATTTGCGCTTCCGAGGCGCGCCTTCGGGGATGATTGGCGTTGTAGCGAACGAGGCGGAACATCCTGTCATCTGCGAATTCTTCGAGCTGTTCAAAACTCCTTGGGAATTCTACCGCGGCAACTCGGAGTACGATGTTCTGATTTGTTCGAACGCGCCGCCTGGGAAGAGTTCCGCAAGACTCGTTTTGGTCTATGGAGTTGGCCAGAGAGCCTTTGATCAAGAGCATGGGATCGAAATACTTTCGCAATTCTCAAACACAGTCTTATCCTATAACGGAGATCGAATTCCGGTCTATCGAGACTGCCTCACGTTTAGGAACGCAGGAGTCTGCCCCTTCCTGCACGAACCTGCGCACGAACCGGCATCACTGGAAATTGCCTCGCCGGGACAGACGCTGTTGCGCGTAGGTTTTGATTTATTCCAGGAGATCCGTCATTTACTGACACGCGGCCAGCCGCTGGCCCACGCCAGGATTCCCACGCTCGAAATGCATATCGCGGTGCTCCGCGATCTGATTATTAGTCACGCGATCCCTCTCGTTGAAATTCCGCCGATCCCGGCTGGCTATCGTTTCATTGTTTGCCTGACACATGATGTTGATCACGCTGGAATCCGGAATCACAAGTGCGATCACACCATGTTTGGATTTCTCTACCGGGCCACCATCGGTTCGTTAATCAGCTTTTGCAGGGGCCGAAGATCGGCCGGGTACCTAGCTGCCAACTGGATGGCAGCTTTTTCTCTGCCTTTTGTTCACCTGGGGCTGGCTAAGGATTTTTGGAATCAATTCGACCGATACGTTGACCTTGAAGAAGGTCTTAATTCCACGTTTTTTGTCATACCAAAGAAGGGGGATCCTGGGCGGAACGCCGACGGACCTGCGTCGGCGAGGCGGGCAGCACGCTACGGCATTTCGGACATCGCAGATCAGGTGCAGCGGCTCATCTCTGCTCGTCGTGAGATTGCTCTCCACGGAATTGATGCGTGGCACGACGTCGGAAAAGGCCGGACCGAGCTCGAGACCATTCAGCACCTAACCGGCGAATCCGAAATCGGAGTGCGCATGCACTGGCTTTTCTTTGATCAAAACTCCCTAGGTAAGCTGGAAGAGGCGGGATTTTCGTACGATTCAACGGTTGGTTATAACGAAACGGTCGGCTACCGTGCTGGCACGACACAGGCCTTCAAGCCGCTGGGCGCGGCGCGTATGCTGGAGTTGCCAATGCACATCATGGATACGGCGCTGCTTTATCCGGCGCACATGAATTTGTCCCCGAGACAAAGCGAAAGTGTGGTCGGCGATTTTACAGCCGATGTAATTCACTTCGGTGGTGCGCTAACAATCAATTGGCATGACCGCAGCATTGCGCCCGAAAGATTGTGGGGCGAAGTATACCGGAAATTATTGGACGATTTGAAGGAAACAGGAGCTTGGTTTCCAACAGCCGCTCAGGCTGTCTCATGGTTTCGGAAACGCCGGTCCACCCGGATTGAGAAGGTCGCTCACGAAGGCGAGACGATGCGCGTCAAGGTCTCGATGGATGATAGCCACGAAGATTTGCCGGGATTGAGAATCAGAGTTAACAAGCCCTTGGCGAAGGAGACGCATTTTTCCGGACACGAGCAGTTTCGGAACCGATTCGCCGAGGTAACTTTGAATCGCTCTGAAGAAGTTGAGATCGCGCTCTAGCCGTTAGGTTGGGTTGATCATGAATAAGCGATTGGTTCTAGCGCAATTCGGGTGCGGATACTGGGGGCCGAACCTTCTGCGGAACTTCTCGGTATTGCCGGACTGCTCGGTGAAATATGTCGCGGATAAGAGCGCAGACCGGCGCGCCTTTGTCGAGAGAAACTTCCCACAAACGCGTGCAGTCGAATCGTGCGACGCCGTTTTAGATGATCCTGAAATCGATGCAGTGGTCATTGCAACCCCGGCTGAAACTCACTTCAGCTTGGCAGAACAGGTGCTGCATGCTGGCAAACACGCCTTTGTCGAGAAGCCGTTGGCCACAAGAGCCAGTGAAGTGGATAAACTGGCCCAATCTGCCGCTGAGCGAAGCCTCGTCGTCATGGCCGGGCACCCCTTCACTTACCACGCTGCCGTCCGATATGTGAAACAGCTCATCGACGCGGGTGAGTTGGGAGAAATCCGCTACATTTACAGCCAGCGTCTCAACTTGGGCCGGATCCGTGCCGATATCGACGCCTTGTGGAATTTCGCGCCCCACGATATCAGCATCATCCAATACTGGCTGGGAGATCCGGAGCCGGTTTCAGTAACCAGACAAGGCATGGCCTATATGCAGGACGGAATAGACGACGTCGTCTTCCTTAACCTCGAGTATCCTGGAAAGATTATTGCCAACATCCATGTCAGCTGGCTCGACCCGCAAAAGGTTCGAAAGATGATCATCGTTGGGTCGCGCAAGATGGTAGTTTACGATGACATAGCCGAGAACAAGATCGCCATCTACGACAAAGGTATCGATCGGAAAGCGATCCTTGGTGAAAATATGGATTTCGATCATCCGCAGCGATTGCAATTTAACTATCGCAGCGGGGACATTCTCTACCCCGAAGTTAAATTCACTGAACCGCTCCGAGTCGAGGCCGAGCATTTTCGCGACTGTATTGTCAATTCGCAAGCGCCTCTCACCGGCCTTAGCCATGCGCGTACGGTGGTCTCGATCCTTGAACGTGCTCGACCGTTTGGCTTGAACGGGCAGTGACTGCACAAACCTTGTGGGCACTCCTGAGCTTCGGAAGGTTGGAGTCGTCGATGTTAAGTTCGGCGAGAACGTCACGCTGGTGCAGCCGGTCAACCTCTATGGGTGCAGTATTGGAGATGGAACTTTCGTCGGGCCGTTTGTCGAGATACAAAAAGGAGCAACGATCGGCAAACGCTGCCGAATTCAGTCCCACGCATTTATCTGCGAGCTCGTATCGATCGGCGATGATTGCTTCATTTCTCACGGCGCGATGTTTATTAACGATCTTTTTGCTAACGGCGGGCCTGCCGGCGGAAACCAAGACCTGTGGCGACCAACAAAACTTGGTAACCGTGTAAGTATTGGCACCAACGGCACCGTGCTTCCCGTTACAATTTGCGACAACGTGGTAATTGGGGCGGGCGCGGTTGTGACCAAGAACATTAGCATTCCCGGTATTTACGTTGGCAACCCCGCCCGCTTGTTGCGGCGGCTGTGACCGCCTCAGCTATTTGTTATCAGTTATCGGGTTCTCCTCTCCATTAACTATTAACCAATAACTATTAACTTGTCTTCAGTTCCCATGAACGTTCCGTTCGTTGATCTGCATGCTCAATATCTGAGCCTCAAATCAGAAATTGACGCGGCAATTTCCGAAGTGATCGCCCAGTCGGCCTTCATCCGCGGACCGCATGTCGATCGCTTTGAGGAGGCCTGGGCAAAGACTCTGGGTGTTAAGCATTGCGTCTCCTGTGCCAATGGCACGGATGCGCTCTACATCGCCATGCGCGCCCTAGGTGTAAAGCCGGGCGACGAAGTAATTACTACTGCGCATTCCTGGATTTCGACTTCGGAGACGATTACCCAGGCTGGCGGTCGCGTCGTCTTCTGCGACACCGATAACGAGACTTTCACCATCGATCCGGCCTTGATTGAGGCCAAGATAACTTCAGCGACGGTCGGCATCATCCCGGTTCATCTTTATGGCCAACCCGCGGACATGGATCCCATCATGGCCATCGCTCGAAAGCACAATCTCTGGGTCATCGAAGATTCCGCCCAGGCGCACACCGCTAGATACAAAGGCCAGACCGTAGGGACATTTGGTAATGCTGCGACCTTTTCTTTCTACCCCGGCAAAAATCTGGGTGCTTATGGTGATGCTGGATGCGTTGTGACGAACGATGATCATCTGGCCGAGTGGGCAGCAGCGTTTGCTCGTCATGGTGGAAAAGGGGAGCACGTGATGGAAGGCATTTGCAGCCGGATGGACGGCCTGCAAGCGGCAATTCTAAACGTAAAGTTGCCCCACTTGCCGGCTTGGATAGAGGCGCGCCGCCGTGTCGCTGTCCGGTACGATGAGCTTCTTCGCGAGGTGGGCGACGTCGTTACACCAAAGGTCGCACCTGATCGGAACCACGTTTACCATCTTTACGTCATTCGGACACAAGAGCGCGATGCGCTAAGGCAGCATCTTACCAACGCTGGCATCGTCACGGTCCTAAACTATCCGAAAGCGCTGCCCTTCTATCCTGCCTACGCTAATCTCGGCCACGTTCCAGAAGATTTTCCAGTCGCGTACTCCAACCAGTCCCGGATTTTGTCGCTACCGATCTATCCCGCGATGAGCGACGAGGACGTCGCCTACGTGATCGAGAACGTGCTGGCGCTCGCGCGCGAAAACCGCCGCTGATCGGCACGCCCCACCGCGGGCCACCTTCCGCGCGCGCATGCGATCCTTTAGAATCCTGCGCAGGGTCGGCGCAACGGAGGGCGAGACGTGCGAGCATTGGTGACGGGGGGCGCGGGATTTCTCGGATCGCATCTGTGCGAGCGGCTGCTGCGCGACGGACACGACGTCATTTGCCTGGACAACTTTTTCAGCGGCAAGCGCGCCAACATCCAGCATCTCCAGGGCCATCCGGGCCTCGAGTTCATCCGCCACGACATCGTCGAGCCGATCCTGCTCGAGGTCGACCGCATCTTTCATCTCGCGTGTCCCGCCTCGCCGGTGCACTACCAATACAATCCGGTCAAGACCATCAAGACCAGC
>Ga0137415_10004975_pt1 | contig 13140 bp, 12 predicted proteins | sample CZODoug3_1_1_16f_FD_183082 | JGI IMG/M metagenome (GOLD analysis project Ga0137415, IMG submission 183082) | Vadose zone soil fungal communities from Angelo Coast Range Reserve, California, USA - CZODoug3_1_1_16fungal (Hybrid Assembly) | ecosystem: Environmental > Terrestrial > Soil > Vadose... | reverse complement strand
TCTCGCCCGATCCCAACGGTCTCAAGCGCATCGCCTCCGGTACCGGCGTGCACCTGATCATGGGCTGCGGCTACTATGTCGGCGACTACCAGGAGCCGAAGAACCACGGACGTACGGTCGAAGACTTCGCCGCCGAGATGATCGGCCAGATCCTGGACGGCGCCTGGGGTACCGAGGTGCGCGCCGGCATGATCGGCGAGATCGGCTGCCAGGCACCGTGGACCGACACCGAGAAGCGGGTGATGCAGGCAGCGCTGATCGCTGCTGCCGAGACGGGAGCCGCCATCAACGTCCATCCCGGCCGCGATCCCGACCAGCCCCAGGAGGTCGCCGACTTCATCAAGGCGGCCGGCCGGCCGGCCGAGCGGGTGGTCATCAGCCACATCGACCGCACGATTTTCGACGAGGAGCGGCTACTGCGGCTGGCCGATTCGGGCGTCACCATCGAGTTCGACCTGTTCGGCCAGGAGGCGAGCTATTACGGTCTTTCCGACATCGACATGCCCAACGATGCGACCCGGCTGAAACTGATCCGCGCGCTGATCGACCATGGCCATCTCGAGCGCGTCGTGATCAGCCACGACATCTGCTACCGCACGCGGCTGGCAAGCTTCGGCGGCCATGGCTATGGCCATATCTTCCGCAACGTCGTGCCCATGATGGGCAAGCGCGGCTACAGCGAGGACGAGATCGACGCCATCCTGGTGCGCAACCCGCGGCGGCTACTGACGTTCGTCTAGCAGACGACCAGGAGCACGCCATGATGCGCAAGCTTTCGTCGGGCGAATATCGCCTCTATTCGCGCAAGACCGATCCCAAGACCGGCAAGCGCCGCAACCTCGGCACGTTCAAGAGCCGCGCCGCGGCGGAAAAGCACGAGCGGGCGGTGCAGTACTTCAAACGGCACTGAGCACACCACCTTCATGCTGAAGAAGCGCGCAACGGCTGTCTCGAAGCATGGTTACAGTACGACTGGTTCCCGCCACAGCGCGGGGTTTACCCCGCGCGATCGAGACGCGCCCTGCAGGCTTGGTTCAAAACGTCAGGCCGTACGCTGCCTCTTCCGTATAAATCGCGCCGCTGCGGCGGGTGCGGCTGGAATAGAGCGCGAACTGGTCGGCGATCCACGGACCGGCGCGGAAGGTGCCGTGGCTGGCCATGAACTGCGCCAGGTGATGGCCGGTCTCAGCGCCATTGCCGAAGCGGGCCAGCGTCACGTGCGGGCGGAACTTGCGGCGCTCGACCTCGATGCCGCAGTTGCGCGCCACGGTCGAGACCTTCTGCTGCAGCCACTGCAGTCGGTCGCTTCTTTCGACCGTGGCGACCAGGGCGCGCGGCTGCTTGCCGCTGCTGAACTGCTCGACGCCGGCCAGCGCCACGGCAAAGCGCGGTCCCGCGATGTCGGAGAGTTCCTCTTCGAGGTCGCGCATGACGGCGCCATGGACCTCGCCCGCGAAGCAGAGCGTGACGTGGAAATTCTCCGGCGCAATCCAGCGCGCGTCGGGCACGCCCGACTGCAGCGCCAAAAGGTCGTCGGCGATTTCTTCAGGGACGGGCAGGGCGACGAACAGACGCGGCATAATCGTCGAGGTTCTTGGTCACGAAGGGCAGCAGGCGTTCGACGACGATGTCGACACCTTTGGGGCTGGGATGGATGCCGTCGGCCTGGTTGAGCGCGGCATCCTGCGCCACGCCGTCGAGGATGAAGGGGTAGAGTGGCACGTTGTATTTGTCAGCGAGCCGCTTGTAGATCCCGTCGAACTGTTGGTCGTACTCCGGCCCGAAATTGCGCGGCGCCAGCATGCCGGCCAGCCAGACGGTAACACCGGCCGCCTTGAGCTTGGTGATGATGGCGTCGAGGTTGCGCTCGGCCGTGGCCGGATCGAGGCCACGCAGCGCGTCGTTGGCGCCCAGTTCCACCATCACGATGTCGGGCTTGTCGGCCAGCATCCAGTCGATCCGGTCGAGGCCGCCCGCCGTGGTGTCGCCCGACACGCCGTGATTGATGACAGCCACGGTGCGGCCCTCAGCCTTCAACGCCGCCTCGAGGCGGGCCGGGATCGCCTGCTCGGGCTTGACCCCGAAGCCCGCCACCAGGCTGTCGCCCAGAATGGCGAGCTTGACCGGCGTGCTTTGTGCCGGCGTGCTTTGTGCATATGCAGCCGACAGGCACAACAGAATCGTGACCAGCAGCGAATTGACCGCTGCCGCAAAACGACCATATCCAATGCTGAGAATCATGGCCTCTTTTCCGGAGTCCGCTTGACCATCCCACCCGCCGCCGCCTCGTCGCTTGTCCACGGCCGCATCGTCGGTCTTTGCGATGTCCATCTCGACATGGCAAGCGATGCCGGCACGGTCAATATCCTGCGCGGCATTACGCTCGATATCGCCGCCGGCGAGATCGCCGCCGTGGTCGGTCCCTCGGGCGCCGGCAAATCGAGCCTGATGATGGTGGCGGGCGGGCTGGAGCGCGCCACCTCGGGATGGGTCGAGGTGGCGGGCCGCGATCTCGGGCCGCTCGGCGACGATGATCGTGCGCGCCTGCGGCGCGACAACATCGGCATCGTTTTCCAGGGCTTCCATCTCATTCCGACCATGACGGCGCATGAGAACGTGGCGCTGCCGCTGGAGTTCGCCGGCCGCGGCGATGCCTTCGACTTGGCCGAAGCCGCGCTCAAGAGGGTCGGGCTGGGCCATCGCATTGGCCACTATCCGGCGCAGCTCTCGGGCGGCGAGCAGCAGCGGGTGGCCGTGGCGCGCGCCTTCGTCACGCGGCCCAAGCTCCTGCTGGCCGACGAGCCGACCGGCAATCTCGACGGCGTCACCGGCAAGCAGGTGATGGATCTCCTGTTCGACCTGGCGCGCGCCGACAGCACGACCCTGATTCTGATCACCCACGACATGGCGCTGGCCGGCCGCTGCGATCGCATCCTGCGCATCGCCGACGGTCTTTTAGTCGCCGACGAGCGCATGCCCGCCGCATTGGCGGCTCAGTGAATCTCGCCTTCCGCCTCGCCCGGCGCGAGATGCGCAGCGGGCTGGGCGGCTTCCGCCTGTTCATCGCCTGTTTGGCGCTGGGTGTGGCGGCGATCGCCGGCATCCTGTCGTTCAGCCGCGCCGTCGAGGAAGGCCTGCGCGCCGACGCTCGCGAGATCCTGGGCGGCGACGTGGCGATCTCGCTGCTCTACCGCGAGGCGACGCCCGAGCAGATCGACTTCCTGAAGACGCAGGGCCAGTTCGTGCGCTGGATCGACAGCCGTGCCATGGCGCGTCCGACCAAATCAGACGGACGGCCGACCCTGGTCCAGCTCAAGGCGGTCGAGCCCGCCTATCCGCTCTATGGCACGGTCGAGCTGCAAGGCGGCGGCTCGCTCGCCGACGCGTTGGCCAAGCGCGACGGCGTGTGGGGCGCGGTGGTCGAGGAGGCCGCACTCAAGCGCATGAACCTCGCCCCCGGCGATCGCGTGCGGGTGGGCGACGTCACGGTCGAGATGCGGGGCATCATCGCCCGCGAGCCCGACCTCGGACTGAACGCCTTTGCAAGCCTCGGGCCGCGCCTCATGATCCCCTTCGATGCCGTAACCGAATCGGGCCTCATCCAGCCCGGCAGCCTGCTGAACTGGGAGTACCGGCTGCGCCTGCCACCGGGCCGGTCCGACGTCGCCACCATCAACGCGCTGAAGAGTCGTTTTCCCGATGTCGGCTGGCGGGTGAGGGGACTTGCCGAGGCGGGCGGCGGCATCCGCTTCTGGCTCGACCGGTTGACCCAGTTCATCGGCCTGATCGGCCTCGCCTCCCTGCTGGTGGGCGGCGTCGGCGTTGGCAACGCCATTTCGAGCTTTTTAGCCGGCCGACTGCGCACCATCGCCATCATGAAGTGTCTCGGCGCGCCGGAACGGCTGGTCATGTCGACCTACCTCATCCAGCTCTCGGCACTTGCCCTGCTGGGCGTCCTGATCGGCCTTGTAATCGGCGCCGCGCTGCCCTTCCTCGCCCAGTCGCTGATTGCCGAAGTGTTGCCGGTGCGCGCCCGGGTGGCGCTTTACGCCGAGCCGCTGGCCATCGCCGGGGCGTTCGGCCTGCTGGTCTCGCTGATGTTCACCCTGATGCCGCTGATGCGCGCGCGCCGCGTGCCGGCCGCGACCCTGATGCGCGGCGCCGTGGTGGCCGCGGGCGGACGGCTGCCGTGGCGCGATGCGCTGCTGATCGGCGCCGTCGCCATGGCGCTGGCGGCCTTCACCATTTTCACCGCCGACAGCCGCAGCATCGCCGGCTGGTTCGTGCTGGGCGCGGTGGCGGCGTTCCTGGCCTTCCCGTTGCTGGCGCGGCTCCTGATGCTGGCCGCCGCGCGCGCCGGCAAGCCCAGGCTCGCCGGCCTGCGGCTGGCGCTCGCCAACCTGCACCGGCCCGGCGCGCCTACGCCCATCGTCATGCTGTCGCTGGGGCTTGGCCTCACCGTGCTGGTGGCGACAGCGTTGATCGAGGGCAATCTGCGCGAGCAGCTCACGCGCCGCATCCCGAGCGACGCGCCGGCCTTCTTCTTCGTCGACATCCAGTCGACCCAGATGCCAGCTTTCGAAAAGGCAATCGCTGCCATCCCGGGCGCCGGCTCGCTCGACAAGGTCCCGTCGTTGCGCGGCCGCATCGTCAGGATCGGCGGCAAGCCGTTGAGCGAGATTGCCGTGCCGTCGGACGCGCGCTGGGCGGTCGATGGGGACCGCGGCGTCACCTATTCGGCGACGCCGCCCGAGGGCTCGCGCATCGTGGCCGGCGAATGGTGGCCGCCCGACTATCACGGGCCTCAGCTCATCTCCTTCGACGAGGCGCTGGCGCACGCCTTCGGTCTGAAGCTGGGCGACACCATCACGGTGAACGTGCTGGGCCGCGATATCGAGGCCACCATCGCCTCGCTCCGGCGCATCGAATGGACGACGCTCGCCATCAATTTCGTCTTCGTCTATTCGCCCGGCACGCTCGACAAGGCGCCGCACACTTTCCTCGCCACGGTGAAGGCCACGCCCGAGGCCGAGGACGCGATCTTCAAGACCGTGACCGACCAGTTCCCCAACGTGACCGTGGTGCGCATCCGCGACGCCATCGAGACGGCGGCCGGCGTGCTGGGCAACATCGGCCTCGCCAGCCGGGTCATCGGGTTCCTGAGCATCCTGGCGGGCGTGCTCGTTCTCGCAGGCGCCATGCTCGCCACCCAGCAGCGCCGCGTGCACGAGGCCGTGGTCATGAAGGTGCTGGGCGCCACGCGGGCGCGCATTGCCGGCATCTTCGCCTGGGAGTTCGCGGCCCTGGGGCTCGCCACGGCGATTGCCGCCCTGGGTGTCGGCACGCTGGGCGCCTACTTGGTGGTCCAACGCCTGATGGGGCTCGACTGGATCTTCCTGCCCATGGTGGCGGTCGGGGTGGCGCTGGGCGCCATGGCGCTCACCCTGGCGTTTGGCCTGGCCGGCACCCTGGCGGCGTTGCGCCAGCGTCCGCTGGCCCTGCTGCGCAACGAATAGGCGGAAAATTCCCCTGCCTGTGAAAGTAAATCGCAACATTACAAAGCGTTAACGCTATTGATTCACACGCGCTGAGTGCCCAAATTGACCGGCGAAAGGGGCTCGGCATGAGGCCCCCGTGGAGGCTACAGACCAAATGGCGAATCCCAACTTCGGCACCTTCAATCGCCCCGGCACGATTGCCGACCAGGCGTCGTTCGATGTCGGCCTGCGCACCCACATGGTGCGCGTCTACAACTACATGGCTTCGGGGCTCGCGCTGTCGGGCATCGTGGCCTTCGCGCTGTTCAACTTCGAAGGACTGCAGAACATCTTCTTCCAGATGGGCAGGACGCCTGGCGGGGCCATCATTCCGGTCGGCCTTAACATTTTGGGTTGGGTCGCGATTCTCGCACCGCTCGGCCTGCTGCTGCTGACCTCGTTCCGCGCCGCGCAGATGAGCGTGACAGCGGTCCAGGCGGTCTACTGGGCCGTTACGGCACTGATGGGCGTCAGCCTGTCGCTGCTGTTGTTCCGCTACACCGGTGCTTCGGTCGCGCGCACCTTCTTCGTCACGGCCGCCGCCTTCGGCGCGTTGAGCCTCTATGGCTACACCACCAAGCGCGACCTGACGGCAGTGGGCAAGTTCCTGTTCATGGGCGTGATCGGCCTGATCCTGGCCAGCCTCGTCAACATGATCTGGCCGTCGGGCACGATGAGCTTCATCATCTCGGCCGCCGGCGTGCTGATCTTCTCGGGCCTGATCGCCTACGACACCCAGAAGATCAAGGAGCAGTATGCCGAGGCCTGGGGCACCGACATGGTCGAGAAGATCGCCATCTTCGGTGCGCTGAGCCTCTACCTCGACTTCGTGAACCTGTTCCAGTTCCTCATGTCGTTCATGGGACAGAGCCGCGACTAGTCAGGATCCGAATTTCCAACCAGACGCCCGGGTCGCAAGGCCCGGGCGTTTTGCTGTCCGGGGGATGACGTGCGGGCAAATCGGCTGAAGGAATTCATCGACAGCGAGGCGGCGTCGGCGCTGCCGCTTCTGGTGGCGACCCTGCTGGCGCTGGTGCTGGCCAATTCGCCGCTCGCCGGCGCGGTCCAGGGCCTGCTCGACACCAGGCTCGGCCTCTCCTGGAAGTTCATCGATCTCGGCAAGCCGCTGGTGCTGTGGATCAACGACGGGCTGATGGCGCTCTTCTTCCTGCTGGTCGGGCTGGAGATCAAGCGCGAGCTCATCGAGGGCTCGCTGTCGCAGCCTTCCCAAGTGGCGCTGCCGATCGCCGGTGCCATCGGCGGCATGGCTGTGCCGTCCGCCCTCTACGTCGCCTTCAACTGGAGCGATCCGGTGGCGCTGCGCGGCTGGGCGATCCCGGCCGCCACCGACATCGCCTTTTCGCTGGGCGTGCTGGCCGCCCTCGGCAGCCGCGTGCCGCTCGCCTTGAAGGTGTTCCTGACGACGCTCGCCATCGTCGACGACTTGGGCTCCATCCTGATCATCGCGGTCTTCTACACCGACCAGCTCTCGGCGCTGGCGTTGGCGCTCGCCGGGCTCTTGATTGCAGGACTGGCGATCCTGAACGGGACCGGCATGCGCCGCCTCGCACCCTACCTGGTGCTGGGCGCGCTGCTCTGGGTCTCGGTGCTGAAGTCGGGCGTGCACGCCACGTTGGCGGGTGTCGTGCTCGCCCTCTTCATCCCGCTCAAATCCGCCGGCGAGGTCGCGAATGAGGCCGAGGGGGCACGGCCGGCCATCCGGCTCGAACATGCGATCAAGCCTTGGTCGACGTGGTTCATCATGCCGGCCTTCGCCTTCGCCAATGCCGGGCTGCCGCTTGCCGGCGTGTCGTTGGCGAGCCTCGTCGCGCCACTGCCGCTCGGCATCATGGCCGGTCTGTTCCTGGGCAAGCAGATCGGCATCATGCTGGGCGCGGGCCTGCTGATCGTTCTCGGCATAGCCGCCATGCCGGCCGGCGGCTCGTGGTGGCGCCTGTACGGCGTGGCGATCCTGGGCGGCATCGGCTTCACCATGAGCCTGTTCATCGGCACGCTCGCCTTCGACGATGCGGCGCACCACGCTGAGGTGCGGCTGGGCGTGCTCGCGGGTTCGCTGCTCTCGGCGCTGGTCGGCTACGCAGCACTACGGCTGGCGCCTCGCCTCTGAGCGCGGTGTTAGGTTCCTTCGCAACGCAAATATCGCGCGGAGCCGGCCAGATTGCGCCGCGCTCCTGCGGGCCTATACTTTCCCGCCATGCGGCGCACCTCCTACGAGCAGATGAATTGTTCGATCGCCTCGGCGCTCGATGTCGTGGGCGAGCCGTGGACGCTGCTGATCGTGCGCGACGCCTTCTACGGCGTGCGCCGCTTCGACGACTTCCAGGAGAATCTCGGCATTGCGCGCAATGTGCTGACGGCCAGGCTCAAGAAGCTCGTCGAGGCCGGCATCTTCCGCAAGACCGCCTACCGCCAACGCCCGCTGCGTCACGAATATCGTCTGACCGACAAGGGTGCGGCGTTGTTCACCGTCATCGTCGGGCTGAAGCAGTGGGGCGACCGCTTTGGCGTGGCCGCGCGCAGCGGCAAGCCGATGGATCTCGTCAATCGCGGCGACGGCCGGCCGCTGGAGCCGGTACTGATCGACACCGACACCGGCCAGCGCCTGGAATTGACCAACGTGCGCGCGGTGGCCGGCCCCGGCGCCGACCAGGGCACGCGCGCCTTTTTCGAGCGGCTGGCGCTCAACCGCGCCCCGCGTTAGCGTTTCGCGTCAGGGCTTTTCGCGATCCAGCAACTTGTCGTCGAGCGCGCCACGGGTGCGCGCCTCCGCGTCTTTGTCGGCCGCCTTCTGCGCCTTGGTCCGGCCGAAGCGGCGGCGATTGGCCTCTGCTTCGCTTGCGCGTTCGCGCTGCGCCTTATCCTTGCGCGCGCGCCTCAGGTTGACGATGTCGGCCATCTTTTTCGTCGTTGTGCTCATCCTCAAATGTCTATGCCGTGCCGTCGGCCGATGCGCTAGTCTATTGGCGTCAGGCAACGGGGGCGTTCCATGACACCTACCATGCGCAAGAGACTGTTGATCGGCGCCGGTGGCATCGTCGGCCTGCTGATCGTGGCGCTGCTCGCCGCGCCCGCCGTGATCGACGTCAATTCCTACAAGCCCGAGATCATCGCCCAGGTGAAGCAGGCGACCGGCCGCGACCTCGTGCTCGACGGCCCGATCAGCCTGTCGCTGCTGCCGACGCCCACGGTCAAGATCGACGGGGTGAAGTTCTTCAACATGGTGGGCTCCAAGAACCCCAACATGGTCGAAGTGAGGTCGGTTACCGTGAAGCCCTCGCTCGGCGCCCTGCTGACGGGCAGCCTCGAGGTCGGCGAGGTCACCCTGGTCGAGCCCAAGATCGTCCTGGAGGTCAACGCCCAGGGCAAACCCAACTGGGAGTTCACGCCCTCCGTCGCCGAGGCCAAGCCCGTGGCGGCCACCCCAAGCAAGCCCCGACCGCTGTCGTTGGGCCGGCTCACCATCGAGAACGGCACGCTGATCTTCAGCGACTCCCAGGCGGGCCTGTCGGTGGTGGCCGAGAAGGCCAATTTCAGCGCCTCGGTCGGCTCGATCGACGGGCCTTATTCGCTGGCGGGCGATGCCACCATCAACGGCGCAGCACTGAAACTCGACCTTTCGGTCGGCGCCAAAGGTGCCTCGGGCCACACAGCCGAGGTCGCGCTGGAAGCAGCCGGCGGCAAGCTCTCCTTCAAGGGCACCTTGAGCGAACTTGGATCGAATGCGCGCGCCGTCGGCCTGGCGTCGAGCTCGGCCGATAACCTGATCGCCTTCGCCGAAACCCTGGTCAGGATCGCCGGCCACCCGGAGCCCAAGCTGCCGCCGCTGCTCGCCGGCAAGTTCAGCTTCGACGGCAGCATCGACGTCTCGCAGACCGCCGTTGCGGCCAAGGACTTCAAGCTGGCGCTGGGCCAGGACAGCTTCTCGGGCTCGCTGGCCTTGACCCTGAAGCCCGGGCTCGCGATCGAGGGCAAGCTCACGGCCCCCAAGCTCGATCTCGATCGATGGTTGGCCGCGATTGCCCGCCCGGCAGAGCCCGAGCCGCAGGCGCCGCCTCCGGCCGGATCGTCGGCCGTACCCGCACCACCTGCCGGCCCCAGCTTGCTGACCAGCATTGCCGCCAAGCTCGCGCTCGACGTCGGCGAGGTCGTCTACGACAGGCAGCCGATCCGCAACGTGGTGATCGAGCTCGAGGCGCGCGGCGGCGCCGTCGCCGTGCCGAAGCTCAGCGCCACCCTGCCGGGCGACATGGTGCTGCAGGCCAGCTCGACCTTTTCGGGCGATCCGGCGCGGCCCGCGGTCACCGGCGAGTTCAGCCTCGTCGGACCCAAGCTGCGCGAGACGCTGGCCTGGCTCGAGATCGACGTCTCGTCGCTGCCGGCCAACAAGCTCACGCGGCTCAGCCTGAAGGGCAAGATGGCGTCGAATGGCGGCAACGTGCAGGTGAGCGACGCCGTCTTCGAGCTCGACGACCTCAAGGGCACCGGCGGCATCGTGGTGACCTTCGGCGTGCCTCTGTCGATCGTGACGCATGTCGAGCTCGACACGCTCGACCTCGATTCCTTCCTCGGGCCGGCGCCTGCCGCGCAAAGAGCGGCCGCGCCTGCTGCTTCGTCTCCGGCGGCGGTCCCGGCGGTGCCCGGCCCCTCGGTCGGGTTGAAAGCCAAGGTGGCCAAGCTCATCTGGCGCAAGGAGACGATCGGCGGCGTCGCTGTCGATGTGGGCCTGCGGGGCAGCACCTTGCGGCTGAACGACATCACGGTATCGAACCTCGCCGGCGCGCGGATGGCCGTGCGCGGTACGGTGGCCAACTATTCGGCGCCCCAGCCGCGCCTGGACATCGCCTTCAACTTCGAGGCGCCCGACATGGATCGCGTGCTGAAGCTCGCTGGCGCCACGCCGGCCGGGCTGGGCGCGGTGACGGCAAGCGGAGCGATGGCCGGCAGCCTCGAAGAGCTTAGCCTCCGCGAATTCACCGTGAACGGCATGGGCCAGAGCCTGCAGGCAAGCGGCACCCTGACGCTGGCCGGCGCAGCCCAGGGCATGCCCAAGTCGGCCGCCTACAAAGGCAGCGTCGTGCTGAACGGTCAGACGCTCGAGGGTTCGATCGATGCCACCTTGACGGGCAGGCCCAACGTCACGGCCGACCTGCGCGCGACTGTGCTCGACCTCGACAAGATCGGCGGCGGTGACGCCTCGCCGCGCGTGACGGGGCGCGGCCAACCGGCCGCCGCGGCCAAGCCGATCGACACCGGCCCGCTGCGCAGCATCGACGGCAGCTTCAGGCTCACGGCCGGGACGCTGATCAGCCCGCCGCTGCGCATCGGCGATGCCGACATCGCGGCAACCCTGAAGGACGGCGTGCTCACCGTCGCGCATTTCAAGGGCGCACTCTACGGCGGCTCGCTTAGTCTGAGCGGCGTGGTCAATGCCAGCCAGCCGGCGCTTTCCTTCGACTTCAAGGGCGATGCCAGCGGCCTCTATCTCGGCGAGATGCTGCGCAGCACCTCGGGCACCAACCAGTTCGGCGGCAGCATCAAAATCACGATCGACGGCAGGCTGAACGCCAGCGGACTTGTCCTGCGGGGGGCGGGTTCGACGTCCAGCCAACTCAAGGCCTCGATGGCGGGCGGCGCGCAGCTCGGCGGCCACATTTTCGTCGGGGCCGACAGGGCGCTGCAGGTACTCGGCTCGGCCGCGACTGGCGTCGTAGGCGGCGTGATCGACAACACGCTGGGCAACGTGCTGGGCATTGTCGGCCAAGGCAGCGGGACTGGCGTCGGCAATACGCTGAACGCGGTCTCCCTGGTGCTGAACCGCTTCGTCAATCGCGACAACCCGATCTCGGGCCGGGTCGACATCGCCGGCGGCGTGCTGACCGACAAGGGCTTGGTCGTGCAGGGCGACCGCGCGACCGCCAACGTCGCCACCCGCACCAACCTCGGTAACTCGACGACCGACACCACGGTCAACTTCGTGATCGCCGAGGATCCCTCGGCGCCTTACATCATCGTGACGGTGCGCGGCTCGCTGTCATCGCCGTCACTGGCCTTCGCACGCGGCACGGCCAAGGATCCGGCAGGCATGATGAGCACTCTGCCGGGCGTCGGCAACCTGCTGCCCGGGCAGGGCGGTCAGTCTCCATCGCGCTCCCCGCTTCCCAATATCCCTATTCCCCTTCCCAACATTCCAGGCATTTTCGGCCGCTGAGGAGTTCTCTTGCTCGATCGTCTGTTGGCCGTGCTCAAGGCACGGTTCGGTTCCGCGCCTGCGCTCACGGACCCCCCCAAGGGGGTCGGCGTCCTGGCCGACATGGCCAACCGCCGCGTGATGCGGCGCTACCTCGATAAGCCGGTCGATCCGGCATTGCTCGAGACGCTCTGCGCGGTGGCGCTGTCGGCACCATCGAAGTCGGACCTGCAGCAGGCCGATATCGTAATCGTCTCCGACAAGGGCCAGCGCGCCAAACTCGAGGCACTGCTGCCCGACAATCCCTGGGTCAAGGTGGCGCCGGTGTTCCTGGTGTTCTGCGCCAACAATCGCCGTCATCGCCTGTTGTTCCAGTGGCGCAACCGGCCGTTCGTGAACGACTACCTCGACCCGTTCTTCAACGCCGCGGTCGATGCCGGCATCGTGCTCGCGACCTTCGTCGCCGCCGCTGACAGGGCGGGGCTGGGAAGCTGCCCGATCAGCGCCATCCGCAACCATGCCGCGGAGGTCTCGGACATCCTCGGCCTGCCCGACCACGTCTTTCCAGTGGCGGCACTGGGTGTCGGCTGGCCGTCCTTCGAGGGCGTGATGAGTCCCCGGCTGGGGCTCGATGTCACGATCCACCACGACCGCTACGACGAGACGGCGCTCAAGGAGAAGGTCACGGCCTACGACAAGAGGCGCGAGATGGCGCAGCCCTACAAGACCCAGCGCTACCCCGACAAGTTCGGCCAGAGCGCCGACTACGGCTGGTCGGAGGACAAAACCCGGCAATATTCGGTACCAGAGCGCGCCGATTTCGGCGCATTCGTGCGCCGCAAGGGCTTCAAACTCGACTGATCGTGCGCTTTTTCAGCTCGTTCAGGACGTAGAGCCGGAGCGTGCTGGAAAGGTTTCCGGGCGCGCCGCGGACGTGATCGATCTCTGCCACAAGGGCGTTGAGCGACAGGCCGCGCGCCTGGGCGATCGCCGAAAGCTCGGTCCAGAACGCGTCCTCCAGCGAGACGGAGGTGCGATGGCCATCGATGGTGACCGAGCGTTTGCGCATGCGAGAACTGTGACAGCGGCAAGACGCCTCCTCAACCCGCCTTGCCGCCGCCATGGAGCGTGCGTATAAGCGCGCCCAACAACCCCTCGGACAATGATTATGGATATCCGCAACGTCGCGATCATCGCGCACGTCGATCATGGCAAGACCACTCTGGTCGATTGCCTGCTGAAGCAGAGCGGTACCTTCCGCGAGAACCAGCAGGTCGCCGAGCGCGCCATGGATTCGAACGACCTCGAGCGTGAGCGCGGCATCACCATCCTCGCCAAGGCGACCTCGGTCGTCTGGAAGGGCACGCGCGTCAACATCGTCGACACGCCGGGCCA